>ERZ1023203.59-NODE-59-length-26749-cov-4.431146_pt1 | contig 26749 bp, 23 predicted proteins | sample MGYA00380444_ERZ1023203 | MGnify/ENA primary metagenome ERZ1023203 (study PRJEB33173, sample SAMEA4830386) | metagenome | study: EMG produced TPA metagenomics assembly of the PRJEB25223 data set... | reverse complement strand
TCCACTATTTTTGTGCGTTCGGGATCGGTAAGCAGCAATAAAGCGCTTGAACTGCTCTCTGATTATGGACATCCTGCCCGTTTCCAACCCCTTCAAATTTTCAGCAAGGTCAAAACTCGGCACTTCACACACCGTAAAAATATAGTAATATATTCATATACTAGTAATTTTTAACTAAATCATTTCCATACGAAAGGTAGATCCCCTATGTCAGCAGGAGCGGCAATCGAGTTATTAAATCATGCAGCCTTCAATGATGAACTCCCTCCTTCGCAAAGTCTTATGCAGCAGTATGAAAAAATGATTGTCACGACGCTGCTGCGTTCATTTGCGCTGGATTTTATGTTTAAAGATCAGAATGGCGGCAACTTGGACACGCCATTGACAGCGAGGCAATATGGTTTGAAGGACGAGGGTGCAAAAAAGCGCTACGATTTCAAAAATCGTGGTGATTATTCAGACCCGAACGTAAAAAAGCACTATCACAGCAATAACTTCATAGATCGAAACAGGGAAGCTTCCGAATTAAAAAAGCAAGGGAAACTTTTTGATGCTTATACGGGACAAAAGATTGCTCCGAACGGAAAATATGACCTGGACCACACCATTTCTGCAAAAGAAATTCATGATGATCCAGCCGTATACCTGGCAAATTTAAACGGAGCGGATTTAGCGGTTGCAGATTCCAATCTAAACCATACAAACCAGTCCATTAACCGGGCAAAAGGCAAGAAAACAATGGATCATTTTTTAGCTGATTTGAACAAGAAACAGAATGAATACGAAACCAGGATAACCCAGCTGAAAAAGCAGAAGAACTTAACGGAAAAAGAGAGAAAAGAGTTAAATAAGCTGACAAACTTAAGCCAAGCCAATACAGAAGAAATGAAGGAAGCCGACGCGAAAGCCCGGAAAGAGTACAATAAAACCATTACGAAAGCTTATCTAAGCGACAAAAAGACATATATTAACGCCGGAAAGGATGCCCTGAATGCGGGCTGGAAAATGGGCGCCCGCCAAACGCTGGGTGTTATCCTGGCTGAAGTTTGGATCATTGCCCGCCAGCGGTTCCCTCTCATCATGGAAAAAATGAAAGAGAACTTTTCACTAAAGGTATTTCTTTTGGAAGTGGCTTGGGCATTTAAAGAAGCTTTCCAGGCTGTGAAGGAAAAGTTCAAAGAGCTGATTGCAGCTTTTGCGAACGGCATGCTGGCAGGAATCCTTTCCTCTTTATCAACATTTATCATCAATTTCTTCACGGGAACAGCCAAACACGCAGTAAAAATGATCAGGGAGTTTTGGGGCAGTATTACCCAAATTTTTGACCTCCTGGTTTTTAACCGCCAAAACCTTTCACCGGGAGAATTAGTACGGGAAATTTCAAAAGTGATCAGCATGGCGGCAGCCGTACTTGCCGGAACTCTTGTGGCAGAAAGGCTTGAAAGCATAGGCATAGGCGATCTTGCTGTCATAGGAGATGCAATGAGTATTTTCTTAAGCGGCCTCACAACCGGCGTTATCAGCATTTCGCTTTTGTACTTCATTGACCACTCAAAAGAAATTCAGAAACTGGTGAAATTCCTGGATGGATTTGCTGACCAACTGGAATTAAAGAAGCAGCACTATGCAAAGCTCAGTGAACAATTAAAACAAAAAGTAAGCGAGTTATCCAGCCTTCCGATCGATCAGCTGAAAAAACAATTAGCATATGTACAGCTGATGACACAGCAAATGAAGCATGCTGCCACTGATGAGAAGCTGAATGAAATTGTGACTAAAACCATAAAAAAGATGGGCCTCGATTTGCCATATCAGGACCGTGAAGGCTTAACACAATTCATGCAGGATAAACAGGCTGTATTACATTTTGAATAGGAGTTTCAGCTATGGGGTTATTTGATAAGATACGGGATTTAAAACTGGAAGTGGAAATTAAAGCATCAGAGCTTCGCTATACGGTCAGTGATAAATTCGATGATGTCAAATACTTTGTCGGGGACAAAGTGGACGATGTGAAATATTTCGTTGAGGATAAAGTCGATGATGTAAAGTATTATGTTGGAGATAAGGCAGATGACCTGAAGTACTTCGTCGGCGACAAAGCAGATGATCTAAAGGGCTTTGCCGAAGATAAACTGAAAATCAAATCAAAAGGCGATGTGGCTGAAGCCATATCCTATGTACTGTTCCCTCAACAGATCCCTTTAAATTTTATCATGAGTTCTGTTGGAAAAAATGCAGCTGCAAGCATTCAGTCAAAGAATGATCAGTTAGCCAGACGGATTGAAGTGCTGGAGGGTATGCAAAACCACGGGGCGGAATTAGAGAAAAAAATACAGCAACAATTTTCCGAGATTCAATCAGTCAGCACCCAGCTGCAGGACCAGCTGAAGTTTTTTGCGGAATGTTTTGAACGCATTCATAATCGGCCGACTTACGGAATCAAGGAAGCAGATGGCCTGATTTCGTTTGACAATGCCTTCGATATACCTGTATTAATGGCGGATTTCGCCAGGCTTGATGGATATTTGGTGAATCTTTATGAGGAGAATGCCGGCATCCTGCAAGGCTTGCTGCGCACCCCTGTATTTGCAGCTATATTGAAATTCCGCGAAAAAACGCTGATGAACAAAATGGATAATGTCCAGTCAGAAGTAAATCAGTGCATTGAAAGTATGAGGCCCTTGGTACAATACCTAAACCAATTGAACCAGACATCTGCTAAAATGGCCAGAGAACTTAAGGCACTCGATTCCATCTTCAGCCAGCAGATTCAAAAGCTTTCTGCCATAGTGGATGAAAAAGCGGATTTTGAACAATTCTGTCAAAACGACATCACCGTTCTAGACACTAATATTAAGCTGGTCCGAATCATTGTATCTCTGCTTAACACACACCTTTTTAATGTTCAGGAAGTGTCTGAGCAAGGCTTTACTAAAGTAAATTCGGCTGAAGTTCTTAAGCGGGTGAAGGAATCTGAAAGAGTGAGGCTAGACAGTGTTGCTGCAGCTGCACCATCTATCTGAACTCAATTGCAGAACGGTGCTTGAGATTGGACAATCCCGTTTTTCTCCTCAAAACCCAGCAGTGCTGGGTTTTACCTAGTTCAATCAAACGTTTGATTGAAAACTGACAATAAAACGAATAGATAGCCAGCTATTTTATTAGCAGACTTTTTATCCCCTGCCCTATGATAAATTTCTAGACTATTTGATTAATAATCGTTAAAAGCACAAAATGAAGCAGATTAATACTTCCATTCTTTTTCGAATTAAAGCAGAAGTTTCTAGGTCTCTAAGTTTATTAGACTTAAAAAGAGACATAGAAAGTGATTCCATGTCCCTAAATGCAAATCAATGACTCCAAATCTCTTGGATAATAGGTCAGCATCTCCATTCCTTCCTCCGTTACTAGGACAGTATCAGAATGGCGGAAACCTCCTGCTCCTTTCACATAGATCCCCGGCTCCACTGTAAAGACCATACCTGGCTCCATGATCGTGTGATCTCCTAAATCAAAAAACGGGGATTCATGAAAGAGCAAACCGATAGCATGGCCTGTATGATGTCTGGTTAAATGGGTAATATTGTTTTCTTTAAAATACCTTTGAACTTCCTCTTCAACAGTAGATAAAGCTTTCCCAGGTTTGATATGCTGAAAGGCCACTTCCTGAGCATTGTACATATGCTGAAAATATTCTTCTTTTTCACTGCTTACCTCTTCAACAAACATCGTTCTTTCTAACTCACTTTTGTAACCCCAAATACTAGCCGCTGCTGCAGTGACTAATGTATCACCTTTCTTTAAGGTAACGTTCTGGGCAACTGCATGAGGATACGCTGACATCTCCCCAACTTGCCCTCTAAACAGAGCAAAAGCTGTTTCACCATGGGGTTTATACTCCGGACCTAAAGTTTCAATCATTGCCAAGGTGGATTCTGTACTGGCTCTGCTTGTAATCTCTAATTCACTTAAACCTGACTTTGTGTATTTTTGCAATAAACGATGGGCAAGATTGCCCCACCGGCAGGATTCTTTGATCAATTCTATCTCTTCGTCCGACTTAATCACCCTTAACGCCGGAACCATATCCTTTATTGATTGATATTCCTTAGCCTCTAGTAATTGGTCAATTGACGGACCTCTATATCCTGAGGCTGAAGCATACCCAAGGCTATCAGCCCCTACTCGTTTTCCCTGAAACCCAGCAGCTATTAACTCTTCCTTAAAATACTCCATCGGATGCTTAGTTCCGGGATATTCAGGGTAGGAATGAATAAAGTTTATAGCACCTGAAAATTCTTCAGCATGTTCTTTCTCTAAATATGGAACAAATAAGTGAGTTCTTTGATTGGAGTCCACAAAAAAGGCGATCGGCCGTTCTGTTGGGTGAAAAAAGAAACCTGTTAAGTAGAATATATCAATGGGGCTAAAAATGATCGCACAGTCCAGCTCCTTCTGCTGAAGATTTCCCCAAAACCTTTCCTGCCTGGTCTTAATTTCTTTTTTTGAAATTGATAATCTCATAGAAACTCCCTCTATCCTTATTGATATAGATGACAGGCTGCAAACTGTCCCGGTTCTTTTTCAGTCAGCTCTGGTGTTTCTACCTTGCATATTTCCATGCAGCTTGGGCATCTAGTGTGAAAGGCACATCCAGATGGAGGATTGGCCGGGCTTGGAACATCTCCTTTTAAAATGATTCTTTCCCTTTTATGGTTTGCATCCACTTCTGGTGCAGCAGATATTAACGCTAGAGTGTAAGGATGCAGAGGGTTTGAGAAGAGCTGATTTTTACTTGCCAGCTCCACAATTTTCCCAAGGTACATAACTGCCACACGATCGGATATATGTTCACACACCGATAAATCATGGGTAATAAACATATAAGTTAGATTATATTGTTCCTGAAGATCCTGCATAAGATTAATGACCTGTGCCTGAACGGAAATATCAAGAGCTGAAACAGGTTCATCGGCAATGATGACTTTTGGATTGAGAACCAATGCTCTGGCAATCCCGATTCTCTGGCGCTGTCCGCCGCTGAATTCATGGGGATGACGTTTGGCATAGCTTGGATCCAGTCCCACTTTGCCCAGCAAGTCGGCTACCTTCTCTTTTCTTTCGCTATTGGTGCCAATATTGTATACCTTCATTGGTTCTAATAACGTTTTTTCAACTGTCCATCTTGGATTCAGGGATGCATAAGGATCCTGGAAAACCATTTGAATACTTCTTCTGGTTGCTCGAAGCTCTTCCTTTGAGATTGCGGTTAGATCTTTTCCTTCAAGCATAATGCGGCCATCCGTTGCTTTTAATAACTGAATAATCAGCCTTGCCATAGTGGATTTGCCGCAGCCGCTTTCGCCTACAATTCCCAGCGTTTCACCTCTCCTCATCTGAAAAGAGACATTATCAACCGCTTTAACGGAACCAACCTGTTTAGAAAATATCCCCTTTTTTATAGGAAAGTATTTTTTTACATTTTCCACTTCTAAAATATAGTCTTGCTGGTCATCTTGTAACTTCAATAAGGTCATGTTCATCCCTCCCCTTTTCATCAGGTATTAGCCAACATGCTGATTCTTGCGCTTTGCTGACTTTCATAAGCGGAGGAAGACTTGTTTCGCATTGACTCATAGCATGCGGACAGCGATCAGAAAAACGGCAGCCTTTTCCCCAATTGGCTGGTGCAGGGACTTGACCGGGAATAAAATGTAACCGTTTTTCTTTATGGCCCTTTTTTGGCAATGAAGCCAATAAGCCTTTTGTATAAGGATGGGATGGATTATTCAATACATCCTTTACAGGACCTGTCTCAACAATTTTTCCAGCATACATAACAACCAAACGGTCACAAACTTCTGATACAACCCCAAGGTCATGGGTAATGAGAATCATGGACATACCTTTTTTGCTTTGAAGCTCCTTCATAAGCTCAAGGATCTGGGCCTGGATCGTAACATCCAAAGCAGTCGTCGGTTCATCAGCAATTATCAGCTGAGGGTCACAAGCCATAGCCATGGCAATCATGACCCTTTGCCGCATTCCCCCTGATAATTGATGCGGGTAATTATCATAAATCTCATCTGCCCGCGGGATCCCAACCTGTTTTAATAAATCAACAACTTTTCTTTTTCTCTCTTCACCTTTAAGCTTTTTGTGGATTTTTAGCGTTTCTCCGATTTGGTTTCCTACACTATAAACAGGATTGAGTGAAGTCATGGGTTCCTGAAAAATCATACTGATTTTATTGCCGCGAAGATTTCTCATCTCCTTTTTGGGCATATTCAGGAGATTGACCCCGTTAAAATCAATTTGATCACCCGATACTTTTCCAGGAGCTTTAACAAGGCCCATTATGGATAGTGAAGTTACACTTTTTCCGCAGCCTGATTCTCCAACTATGCCGAGGGTCTCTCCTTTCGCGACATGAAAGGAGATGCCATCGACTGCGTTAAAAGAAGCCTTTCTAGAGGAGAAGGTGGTTTTTAAATTCTGGACTTCCAGGATGTTCGAATTCACGAATCATTCCCCCTTATGAACCTGCTTTAACTCTGGCAGTCTGCTGCAAGCTTACATCCATATACTTCACTAACTGTTGAATGATCTCATCCGTATGCGCGAGTGAGATAGCATGGTGGAGCAGATAGTTTGGTGAACAATAAACACCTTTCTGAGTAAATGCTGCAATAAACGCTGCATATTTTTCCTTTTCACTATGTGTAGCACTGCGATAATCTGTAATTTCCTTGTCGGTGAAGTACCAATGAAAATGCCCGCCTCTTCCTTGCATTCTAGCTTTCACCTGATTTTTTTCAGCTGATTTAGAGAATTCAGCTATCAATTTTTCCGTTCTATTTTGCAATGTACGAAAAACTTGTTTCTCTTCATAGATTTCCATAAAGGCCAATGAAGCTGCTAATGACACCTGATGGCCATTATATGTCCCCACAAATGAACATGTACCTTTCCCAGGAGTGACGGTTTCGAAAATGGATGCTTTTCCAGCCAAAGCTGCCAGCATATAGCCATTGCTAATGGCCTTACCGAATGTAGAAAGATCAGGTGTCACGCCGTAATACCCTTGAGCTCCTCCAGAAGAATCTCTGAACCCGGTTAATAATTCATCAAATACCAGAACAATGTTTAATTGATCGCAAATCCTTCTTAGCCCTTTCAAGTATTCTTTTTTGGCTGGGATATATCCAATGTCTATCATAGTTGGTTCGATAATTAATGCTGCAATCCGGTGTTTATTTTCGTTCAGCAGGCGTTCAGCCGCTTCCAAGTCGTTAAATGGAAGGACGAGGGTGCTTTTCACTACATCCTCTATTAGCCCCGATGCACCTGGAAGGGACTTTGGCTCTGACATTTCACCTGCCTTTTGCAAATCAGGCCAGGTACTGACAAATACAGCATCGTGCCAGCCGTTGTATGCCCCTTCAATAACGGCAATATCCGGTTTTTGAGTATACGTTCTGGACATAGCCATTGCATGCATAACCGCTTCTGTGCCTGTATTGGTATAACGGATTTGTTCAGCTGTCGGAACCATTGATAAAAACTTTTCAGCCGTTATAATGCTAAGTTCCGTCTCCACACCAGTCACGATTCCTGAAGTACTATAGAATTGCATCCGTTCATTGAAATCCGGATCATTGTGACCAAGAATGACAGCTCCGTTGCCCATGATGCAATCGATAGATCGATTGCCGTCAACGTCAGTCAAGTAAGCCCCCTCTGCTTTTTGATAATAGATGGGGTGAGGATTGCGGAATCGGGAATTCGAATGCACCCCCCCAGGTACTGATTTTACCGCTCTTGTAAATAACTCTTCTGATCTAGTTAGTTCCATCCTGTCACATCCTATCTGAATTGTTTAACTGTATCTGCAGATAACATATTTTTATATAAAAACTCATAGAAAGCTGATTTTCTATCCTCAGAAATCCTATTATAGATCTCCTTTACTGCTTCATTACCTCTCCAATAAGAATAAATAAATGGAGCTCTTAATGTGTGCTTGAAAAAACGGAGCCTGGACTGAATCCAATTTTCTTCACCAAATGCAAAGTCTCTTAGAAATTCAGAAACCTCTTCATCCCGCTTCCCCTCTGCATGGATCATATGTGCAGCATTCATTCCGGAGATCGATTTTATTTCCTGATAAACTTTGTAGATTTCATCATCCAGGGAATCTGCCCAATCAATGAAATCGATCCCATTATCTCCAATCCCCTCAAATACGGAACTGCTTGCTGTATTAGTGATGACTAACCCGGCATCAAGAGGGATATCACCGGATTGGACACATAATTCTCTAATTCTCATATGTGTGGTATGCCCTGGAAAAGATTCATGCGTGACTAAATGTTTTAAAGCTTCATAGGTATAGGACAGATCGCCATTTATATACATTTTCCCGCCAACATAATCACAATAGGCACTATATGGTACACCCGTCACGACCACTGGTGTTACCTCCACATCTTCCATCTCTTTAAACATTTTTTGAACGACACGCTCTTTACCTTGATAAAGCAAATCTTGTAACACAGATTCCACCTGTTGTGAAGGGACATGCTGCGCCCGTTCCCATTTCTTCACTTTCTCTTTCAGTGTTCCTGAGAATCCCTTTTGGATTAATAAGGATTCGAGTCTATGGTGCAGCTCTTTCCTTTCTGCGTCAGAAGAAGGATTTTCATTTACATATAACAGACCTCTAACATTCTCCCTGAAGGGAATTTCCTCACCGCTTCGCCATCTTGCCAGTGTTAAGAGTGATCCGATTTGCTGCTGCATATAATTTCTGCGAACCTCAGATTGTATGGATGAATACTTGCTTCTTAAATCCTCTAAATCTGCAAATATCTCATTCCAGCCGCTGTACGAATTTGGTGTTTCTCTCGTTACGTTAATGGGTACTAATCCTTCTTCATCAAGTGAAGCTTCCAAGCCGGATGAGATATTTTTTCGATAAAAATCATCCATCCCCAGTACAATTTGTGTATATTCCTGTGACAGTTTGTGGTCCAATGACTCGAAATGGACCGTTTTTGTATTCATTATTCTTCCTCCGCACTATCAAGGTTTCCAAGCATAAATCCATAATCTCCCGGGCTTACTTTATTAAAGAGACCTCTTGTCAAAATCACCTCTTTGTTTTGGAATGGGGCCCGAATGACCTCCAGCTCTTCAAATGTTCTTGGATTATAAGTTCTTGCCAGAACCTGATTTCCTTCGATGACAGTGCCTACAGCACTAAAGTCAAATTCCGGCACCATGATTCCGCCGTGCTTTGGACGAATAATCGTAATTTCAGTCATAACCTTTTGTTTTGGAGGAGGTGTGACCTCTCCGGGAATCATTTTCAGCTTTCGCATCACATTGAAAATCCCTTCTACTCCTCTTTCAATGTCTTTATCGTAGTTAGGTCCTCCTCCTACCTCGACCGTAATGCTTGGGATTCCTTTTTCTAAAGTATAAGTAGCTGTAGTGCCTTCATATGGATGCGAAGGACGATATAAAATCGGGAAGTTAAATGCCCGTGATAATTCTTCATTATTTTGAATGTATACATAATCAACAACCGGAGTTGCACCGCCAGCATGCAGGTCAATATAGACATCAATGTGATCTAAAAAGTTTTCCACCATCGAATTTGCAAGCTGCTCTGTTACCCAGCCATTTTTGTTTCCTGGAAACACCCGGTTCAAATTATTCATATCAAGGGGTGTATTTCTAGTCATACTTTCAAATGCCAGCGGATTGGAAACAGGGAGCAGCTTAATCGTACCCGATAGTTCCGATTCATCTAAGCGGTTATATACTCGCCTGATGATTTCCGCTCCAATGATTTCATCACCATGTACAAGGGCAGAAATACCAAGAACTGGTCCTTCTTTTACCCCTTGGACGGTATGGATTGGCAAGGAAAGCGGTGTTCCATTGGATAAATGTGTAACAACAACCTCTTTATATTCGCGTGTAGATGTAACTGTCATGAAAATTCCTCCTTTTATTAATTCCTTTTTAATTTCGAATCGGTTAAATCCCTAATTCCATCTCCCAATAAATTAAAGCCTAATACTGTAAACATTATCGCTAAGCCTGGATAGACCGATAAATGCGGGGCCTCCCTGATAAATTTCATTCCAAATGCCAGTGTCCAGCCCCAACTGGATTCCGGCGGCTGGATGCCAAGACCAAGAAAACTTAGTGTCGCTTCAGAAACAATAGCGGTCCCGAGGCCAAGGGTAGCTACAACAACAATCGGAGCCAGGCAATTGGGCAAAATATTTAAAAAGATGATGCGAAAATCATTAGAACCAATCGTTTTTGCCGCCTGAATATATTCCTCTTCCTTAATAGCCAGAACATTTGCCCGTACAATCCTGGCATAATTGGTCCAGTATACAAATCCGAGGGCCAAAATCACATTTTCTATACCCGGACCGAGAGCAGCAACTAGCGCAATGGCTAAAAGCAATACAGGAAACGATAGAAAAATATCCACAATGCGCATAATCAGTGTATCAACCCAGCCTCCGTAATAACCAGATACCAAGCCGAGCGTTACACCAATAACCATTGCGAGCACCACTGAAACTAATCCCACTTCGAGAGAGACCCTTGCCCCGTAAATAATTCTTGAAAACAAGTCCCTGCCATATTGATCGGTTCCTAAAATATGTCCATCTTCCATTGGTGTCAGCAGCCGCTCGCTCATATTCATTTCATAAGGATCATGAGTAGAAATGACAGGGGCAAAAATCGCGCAGATCACAACCACTAATACAAAAGCCCCGCCAATTAAAACGGACTTACTCTGGGTGATAATCTGGAAAAAGTCTTTAAGGTCAAAGCCTTTCTTGGGGAGAGTTCCTGTTTGGTTCTCTGTTTGATATTGTTTCGAAAGTTCCATCATCTCCCTCCTTATCATTGTTGAATTTTTGGATTGATAATGGCGTACAGAATATCCACAATCAAGTTGATTAAAGCGAAAATAAGCGCAATCATTAAAACACATCCCTGAACCACTGGAAAATCCCGTTGACTAATTGCCGTAATGACTAACCGTCCAATTCCCGGCCAAGCAAATACGGTCTCAGTGACAATGGCACCGCCGAGCAAATTTCCAAATTGAAGGCCTACAATGGTTACTACCGGAATCAAAGCATTGCGAAAAGCATGTTTCATTATGACAAAAATACCCCTAACTCCTTTTGCCTCGGCTGTTCGAATATAATCTTCTTTCAATACTTCGAGCATGGCCGATCTGACCATTCGGGTAATGAGTGCAGCACTCATTACACCTAAAGTGAAGGCGGGAAGAATAATATGCTGTAAACTATCGACTAAATAGAAGAGATTCCCCGTCTGAATCGTTTGCACGAACGCATCTATTAACGGCGCTCCCCTTCCAAAGGAAGGAAGGATATTCAAATTTACAGAAAAGCCTATAATCAATAAAAGCCCCATCCAGAAAACCGGCATCGATACACCAATCTGCGCAAAAAACATACTGCCGTAATCAAGCCAGGAAAATTGTTTTACCGCTGATATGATCCCTAGTGGAATAGCAATTAAAAGTGCTATTATCATAGCAACAACTGCAAGCTCCAGAGTAGCAGGGAGATGGGTGGAAATTAGCGTAATAACAGGGGTGTCTTGAAAAATGGAGATCCCTAAGTCCCCTTGAAAAAGATTTTTAAGAAAAACCATTAATTGAATATAAAGAGGCTCATTTAACCCAAGAACATTTCTCAATCGTTCAAGATCCTCTTTTGTTGCATCTTGCCCGAGCAGGGTAAGGGCAGGATCACCAGGAATAAGATGCAGCAGGAAGAATACTAAGATTGAGATCCCTAATAAAACAGGAATAAATTGAAAGAACCTCTTTACAATAAATGTTGCCATTTAAATCACTCCTGACTTTAAGGCAAGAGGAGGAAGGCCTCCCCTATCCCTACTTCAGTCTTCCTTAATTTGTTATCTCAGCATCTTTAAGTCCATAGAAACTTCCCGCCGGATGTTCAGTGAAACCTTTAAGGTTTTTGTTATACATTGCAATATAACCTTGGTACAATAGGACATCATATGCTACTTCTTCTGTAACAATCTTTGCAGCTTGCTGATAGAAGGATTTACGTTCTGTTTGTTCCAGGGCAGTTCTTCCCTTCTCAATTAATTCGTCAACAGCTGCATTACTGTATTTGCCGTAATTGCTTCCTCCATTTGTATGGAAAGGGTTATAGAAAGAGCGATCCGGGTCAACCAGGTTTAGCCATCCAACTAACGCAATATCGAAGTTCCCTTCCGTTAGACCTGTACTGAATGTTGGCCATTCACTTGTTTTCACTTCAGTTTCAACCCCATATTTAGTGAATTCGTTTTGCAGATATTCAACTGCCTGCATTCGGTTCGGATCTTCACTATGAGTGGAGAGGGTAATTTTTAATTTTTCCCCATCTTTGTCCAGAATGTTATCGCCATCGCTATCTTCCCAGCCAGCTTCTTTGAATAACTCCACTGCTTTATCAGTGTCGTAAGAATAGCCGGTAATGGACTCGTCATATGCCCATGAAGCTGGAATGAGAGGTGACTTGCCAGGTGTATCCATTCCCTGATAAATATCAGAGGAGATAACCTCTTTGTTGACCAAATGGGCGATTGCCTGGCGCACTTTTAAATCAGATAATATCGGGTGTTTTTGATTAAAGTTCAAATACGTAAATCCAAGTCCTTCGGTTTCTATGACTTCAAATTGGTCATTTTCTTTTATTCTTTTAATATCCTGAGGGGATAGAGGAGAATGCACAATATCAATATCTCCTGATTCTAATGAGGCAACACGAGTGGAGTTATCAGGAATAATAAAGTAGGTTAGCTTGTTTGTCTTGGGTGAGCCGCCCCAGTAATTATCATTTGCTTCAAATGAGATTTTGCTGTTTTTATCCCACTTCACCATTTTATAAGGACCTGTACCAATTGGATTATTGGATAAAGTATTATCATTTTTTTCACCAATATGTTTAGGTACAATCCCAATGTCCAGATAGCTTAATAGTGGCGCAGATGGTTCCTTTAAGATAAATTTCACTTGATATTCATCTACTACTTCAACAGACTTTATCGGCTCATAAAGTGAAGCATAAGGTGCTTGAAAATCCGGATCAATTAAACTATCAAACGTATACTTTACATCCTCTGCCGTGAATGGTTCACCATCATGAAAGGTTACATCCTCGCGAAGGGTAAAAATCCAGGTTGTTGGATCAGGACTTTCCCATTCTGTGGCAAGTCCAGGTTCAGGCTCCAGATTGGCCGAAAGCCTAATGAGCCCATCATAGACTAGTTCGGAAACCCTTTTGGCTGAAGTATCTTTTGATAGCCGGGGGTCCATCGTGCCTGCATCCACATCCAGCCCTACCTTAATTTCATCCCTGGCAGCGCCAGCATCTCCGTCATCAGATCCTGCGGAACCAGTGTTATTGCTGGCAGGTTTTTCATAGGAACAGCCAGCTAGAAAAGCAGAGAATATGAACATCATGACAAACAAAATAGAGAACCAGCTTTTCTTATTCATTCTAATATTCCTCCCTTTTATCAAATAATTTGAATCATACAACCTTTAAACCCCGATTAACTCCAAATATTGCACCTCCTTGGAACTATTGTTCAGCACTTCACAGCCATCATCTGTAACAACCACTATATCTTCAATCCGAATTCCAAATTGATTCGGAAAGTATAGTCCTGGCTCAATACTAAAAGCCATTCCTGGTAAAACTAAATCATGATTGTTTTTATGGATTGATACTCCTTCATGCAGCTCGAGACCAATCCCGTGACCTGTCCTATGGATAAAATTTTCATCATAACCCCACTTCTCAAAAGAACTCCTCACAAACATGTCGATTTCCGAAAAAGTGATGCCTGGTTTGATCATACCGATTGCTTGAAGCTGCGTATCATGAACTATTTTGTATATGTCCTCAAACTTCTGATCTCTCCTGCCCAAATAAAAAGTTCTTGTAATATCGGAGCAGTAATTCTTAAACATTCCGCCCATATCAATCAAGATTGGCTGGTCCAGCTGACAGATTTGGTCAGAAACCGGATGATGAGGGTTCGCAGAATTTTTTCCAAAACTAATGATCGGCTTGAAGGATAGTTCATTTACACCGTTTTCAGCGAAGAAGCTCTTAATTGTTGCGGCAACATCTCGTTCAGTACAGGGGAAATGCTGCAGCTGAATAATTTGATACATAACCGCATCAGCTATCTTCGCGGATTGGCGAAGTGTATCAATCTCTTGTGTGTCTTTTATTTCTCTTAACTTTTCTACAATTGTACTTTTCTCAAATTTTATTTCTGGAAGATGTTTTAATAAATCAATAAAGTAGGAACAGAGCCACGTCTGATCGATTCCTAACCTTTCTTTGTTTGCAAAATAGGAAGCTAATGTTTTTACAGGATCCATATCATCACTGTAGTAAACAATTTCAATTCCATTAAATTCAGGAATTTGATCGGAGAACATTTGGTGTATAAAGAGTTTTGCATTTTTCCCCGGTGATAAAAGCAGCACGGTCATCCGTTCCCCAGTATCAAAATTAGCTCCTAAAAGATACTTAAGGTTATAGGTTGACGAGACAACTAAATGATCATACCGATTTAACTCTGTCTCCTGCATACTCCTTATTAATCTAGATGGATCTGATCTCAATCACCTTCACTCCTTTTCGTATAAAATATAAAAGACCAAGCCGTATCGAAATACACCTTAATAAAAGGGTACTTTCGAACAGCTTGGTCTTAAAATCCTTTGTATGAATAGGGGCTGCCTATTCACCGAACTTTAGGCTCGCTGAAAAATTAATTTGTTTAAATATTATTTATATTCTAATTATACAGACTATTCTTCATAAATCAATAGCCATTTTCTATTTTTTAAACAGGAACATTCATTGATTTATAAATGGAATATTGATTGTATGCGTCCCGCATGGCTGCTACAATTGCTTTCTTCCCTAAACCAAAATACCTTCTCTCAAACCTTTCAATTGGGCCTTCAATTCCTTCTTTTAAATCATGCCCGGTAAAAATACTCTTAATAAAATCAGTACACATATTCGTGACAAAGGTACTAGAAGCATTCACAATACAATCCGTTTTTGGGTCGACCTCAAATCCAACACCCATGACACCATAAAGATTTTTAGCTGTCATGCCATCAGGCAATCGAGAATAACCCGTACAAATTATCGTATCATCAAAAGTCATACGCAGTACCCCCTTTATTAATTTTTTTATTAAATCTTTTAAACTATTATGCCAAAATTCATTCGGGAACGGAAGAATAATTTTTGTTAATTTCAGAAAATTAAATAAAAAGATAACTAAATTCCATTTTTGTATGTAAACGATTACCCAGCTGGGTGAATATACTTTCCATACTTTCTTTATTTATAGTAAAATATTCATATTTATATTGTGAACCAGCATTTCAAAATTGTTTTTTCTTGTCATTTTTATATGTTATTTGTCGTTATTTTAATTATGATTGTTATAGTTATGATACTAAAAGTCCAGTAAAATAGTTGTATATTCCATTTTTTCATAAAGGAGGATTATTTTATTGTTCAAGTTTCTAACGAAAATCTGTCTTGTTTTAGTGCTTATTTTAGGGGTGGTCAGTCCTGCTTCAGCTTTATGGGAAAGCAATAAAAACGTTTATTATGTAGCGCTCGGTGACTCTCTAGCAGCCGGCCGGACACCGTTCGGAGCTAACGGGAAGGGCTATCCCGATTTTATCGCAGCCAAATTTAAAGAAGCGGGTGTATTGAAGGGGTTTGTAAAAAGCTATGCAGAGTCTGGCTATACTTCCAAACAGGTTCTCGACGATATCCGGAATAACGTCACGATTGGCAATAACGCCGGGATTCAGACCGAGCTAAGCAAAGCAACTCATATTACCTTAAACGCCGGTGCAAATGATCTTCTTCGCCAGCTTAAGATTGACCGAACAACAGGAGCGGTTACGTTTGACGAAGCAGAAATGCAAAAAGCAATGGCGGGTGTCCAGCAGAATTTAACGGATACCATTTTGGCGATCAAAGTCATTAATCCAACTGCACAGATTTACATAATGGGCTATTACAATCCATTGCCTCATCTCCCGGCTCAATATCAGCCAATGCTTAACCAGTCACTGGCGGTTCTGAACACAATCATCGAGAGAATTGCTGAAGCATCTGGAGCCACTTATATCTCCACTGCTCAAACCATTGCTGCTAATATTGGGTATCTGCCGAATCCGCAGGATGTACACTTGAGTGAAGAAGGCTATAAAGCTGTGGCTGATTTGTTTTGGACTATTATGAAGCCGGAAATGCCAGAACAGCCAGCTCCTGAGGAACCGAAGGAAGAAGATAAAGAAATTCCTGTTGTCCACTGGGAAGGAATGGTCCTGAAAAAAGGCCAGATTGGGAAACTGGCGGTTGAAAAACCTATTAATCTATGGACTCGAGCCGACGGAAAGCTGAAAGCGGTTAAAGTACTGAAAGCAGGCGAAACCTACCGTGTCTATGGATATGATGGAGGATTTGGCGGGCAGTACAGTGTCGGAGGAGGGTATTATGTAACGAAAATAGATGGCTATGTGAAGTATAAGACGCCATCGAAAGAGAAGCTAAAATTAGTTAATCCGTAAATTGGGAAAGGAGGTGCCCCGAGGCTTCTCCTTTTTTTAGTTTTATTTTAAAATTCCATTTAAGAATTTTTGATTCTGCCGATAAAAAACTAGACTATTTACAGTTTAGCCATCAAAAAACTTTCTGTTTAACAGATTTCCAGCCAATCTGGTACTAAAGGAATATTTTAACATTTTAGTGAAAAAGGAGAAACTTATGATTGATGCTCTAATAGGGGGTATTGTCGGTTTATTGCTTGGCGTTATTTTTGAAGATCCTCTGAAGTCATTGTGGAGAGTGGTCACCCGATTTTTCAAGAGATTATTTGTGAAAGCAAAAGATATTCAGGATCCCCACTACTTTACACTTGGCAGTGAAGTTACATCTTTTGTTGTATGTGACGGGGACGGCGAAATGAATTATGCACTCGAGAATATCGAAACACGATTAACCGCAAGCAAACCTATATTAGACCCGGATCTGCAAAGCTTAAAAAATGAGATTGAGAGTATTGAAAAGGAAAATCTTCTTAATGGGGAAAAACACAGCTGGAACGGACCGCTTTATACATTAGAAAAGCACATGGTATTAAGAACACACACCAATGAAGACATGAAAGTGGTTTTTACATTTACTCCTGGCGATTACTATACATTCAAAGCCCTTAATACAAATCTGGACTATATTCTCCCGGACGGAGAGAGCATTCGGCATAAATATTTGGCAAATGCCAGTCCTAAAAAACCGATTGTCCAGCTGGCAAATGGCTTCGGTGTTGCATTGGTGGTTATTACTTCTGACGGACAAACCATTTTAACCAAGCGCTCTCCGGACAGCGGTGTGCGTCCGGACGAATTGGATATTGGTATTGTAGAGGCTGTTCATCCTTCCCAAGATCGGGGAGCAAGCGGACAAGGCCCCGATTTCTTCAAGACCGCAATCCGTGGAGCAAAAGAAGAATTAGGCATTACCGTCAGAGAGCAGGACATCCGTCTGCTTGGCTACGGGGTGGATGAAGAGTATTATCAATGGAACATCATCGGTATTGTTTATTGCAACGAATCCTCTGAGGATATTGTACAGAATAGAAGCAGAGGCATATCCGGAAAATGGGAACTTGAAAACCTGCGTTTTATCCCTTTCAAGATCGACCCTGTCCTCCAAATAATGAAAAACGAAAAAATGTGGTCAACTGCCAAAATTGCACTATACTGGGGTCTTATTCATGATCACACTCGGTCAAGTGTGGATACAAAGGTAAAGAGGATATACAGTTAACTGTTCATATAAGCAAGTATAAGACAGAGGATTTACTCCCCTGTCTCTTTCTTATCTATAACTCCTCTTCAGCAAAATACTATGCAGATCCGACCGATTATCCCCTTTAAATGAAAAGTAAACCTCATAATAGCCTAGATAATAATACATCATCCAATGGCCGTCCATTTCGCTGATGCCTTCCCAGGATGGTTTTCCAACTGTATTTTTAATAATATAGGGTGTTAAAGGAGTCAAACCATCATTGGCCCACATGAACGCTGTAAATTCCGGATCGTCTTCCCAGCTTGTAAAATAGATATAGTTCCCAAACTTCCTGCCATATCCTCCCTCATAGTACCCTTCCCATGAAGGCGTGCTTCCGAAGTGATCATACACATCATTCAAATCATCATTATTAAGTGAGAATGGCTGTCCTTTCATAACGCCCTGTTTAGCAAGCTTCAGAAAATCTCCTTCATCAAAAAATACAATTCTGGCAAGCTGGCTGCGCTTTGTTTTGGAAGGTGTCTCATATTTAATTGAGGAGGACTTTTTGACAAAGGCTCCTCCGCCTACTCCATATATACCGCCATTTTGATCCTTATAGGAGTACACCCGATAGATATTTCCCTTACGCAGTGTTTTAATCGTAATTAATTTACCGTTTTCATACTTTAGAAGAGCTGTATCCTTGAGGATGGTAACCCTCCCAATCTGCCCCTGAATGAGGATGGAGTTATCCCATTTTACACCGATTGGAGCAGAGCCTGCCTGAGCCTCTTTATTGGAGAACAGCAGTAAAGTTATTGCAAGGGAAAACATAACTAGTAGTTTGCCTATTTTCATCATCGAACCTCCTGCATATTTCCTGATTTCCTACTGCTATGCATATGTTAGACAGAAGATAAAAATGCAGGAATGAGAGCCTAAAAATGCTGAATCATGCCAAATGATAGATGCCTATGGAAGTTCCATCATGTATGATTAGGATTAAAAAGAGGTGAAATCATGCCAAAATATATAAAGCTCTTATTGGTTCTGATTGGTATGGCTGTTATACTTTATGGCAATCCTGCACAGGCTGCAGACATAGACTGCAATGATATCAGAACCGGCACAAAGGTCTGGTGGGATGGCGCAGAGCTTCGTCCCGGGCAAATCGGCAGGATCACTGTGCTTAATAATGCACCGCTCTATAAGTTAAACGGAGAACAGCTGAGTTACAGCCGCACTTTAAAAGCAGGAGAGGTTTATCGCGTGTACGCCTTTAAACCGGGTCTGTTGAGTGTTGGAGGCGGATTGTATGTGAAACGGGATACGCTGATCGGCTATCAGACTCCTTCTAAAATGAAGCTGCAGATCGTGGCATGCGTCTACCAGAAAGATACACAGCTAAAAAATGAAGCACAGCAGATGATTGTTGTGAAGAAATCATCAGTGAAAACAGCCGCTACTCTGCAAACCTATCAAAAACAAAACGGGAAATGGACGCAAGCTTCTTCGCCTGTTGCGGCAGTGATAGGAAAAGAGGGCATGGGAAAGACAAAAGAGGGAGATGCCAGGACTCCTTATGGAACCTATAAGCTAGGAACCTCATTTGGGTGGGGGCCGAAGCCCTCAGGCATGAGCTACCCATTTAAGGCTGTAACTTCTCAAGATTATTGGGTCGATGATGTATCCTCAGCGGACTATAACAAATGGATTACTTACACCGGGAACCCGTATGCACGCTGGAAATCCTTCGAAAGAATGAACCACCCTCTCTATAAATATGGAGTGGTCATTAGATATAATGATAATCCCATTATAAAAGGAGAAGGCAGCGCAATCTTTTTGCATATCAGAACTTCTGGTACTGCTTACACATTAGGCTGTGTCGCCATAGCGGAAAAAGAATTAGTGAAAATTCTGCAGTGGCTGGAACCTGCTAAGAAGCCGATTATTGTGATGGAATAGAAAAAGGAGAGCTACTCACGCTCTCCTTTTTCTATTATTATATAAGTCTCACAAAATACAGGTTAGAGCGGTTTCCGTCTTCGAAAAAGAAATGCAGATCATAATAACCGCAATCATAATACATGTACCAGGTACCGTCCATTTCACTGATGCCCTCTGATGTTGGTACTCCTACCGCCTTCTTTATGATATATGGAGTAAGGAAAACAAGGTCGTCGTTCCACCAATCAATAGCAGTCAGTTCAGCATCATATTCATCGCCAGTATAATAAATATAATTGCTGCCATCTCCAAATTGTCTGCCCAATCCGCCATCTATATAGCCTTCCCAGGTTGGATACATCCCATAATAGTCATACACATCATATAAATCTTCATATCCGCCAATGGCAATAGGCTGCCCTTTCATAATTCCCTTCTTTGCAGATGCCAGAAAGCCCTCCTGGAACATGCTCAGACGCGCAATCTGATTCTTTTTTGTCTGAGAAGGTGTCTCATATTTAACAGAAGCAGTTTTCTTCACAAAAGCGCCGCCGCCAAGCCCGTAGATGCCGCCATCACGGTCTTTATAAGAATAAACACGGAACTCGCTGCCTTTTTTCAGCTTTCGAATGACCGTTAGCTTGCCTTTTTCCTCTTTCACAAGATCTGTGTCTTTTAGGATTGTTACTTTGCCAATCTGACCTTTAATTAAGATGGAATTTCCCCATTTTACACCGATCGGAGCTTCAGCTGCCTCCGCCTCGGTATTTAGGCCTAATACCAGCATTAATACAAAAGGAATACTAAATACCCATTTTTTCATATTCATTCTTTTTTCCTCCATGCTATGTATGCATCAGCAAATCTGGTAATCTGCTGAGCTTGATAAGCTGATAAAACATTTAAAGCTATCCTTCTACACAATCGCCCTTTAATTCACATAATCTATCATTTTTTTATCATAGTTAATATAGAAGCCGCCGCCAAGATCCAGTTTGCTGCTGTCTATTTTATATACACGGTATGATTCTTTCTTTTTAAGCGTGCGAACAGCCTTTCCGCTCTTGTCATAAAGAATGGTATTTTGCTTAAGTGCTGCTGTACCTAAATAATAGGTCTGGTTGCTTCCTTTTTTAATATAATAGCCGCCGCCCACGTCATATCGGCTATGATCATAGCTGTATACGCGGACCGTTTCTCCCCTTTTCAGGTAACGTTTAACTTTGTTGTCCGGACCGTAAAGAGGAATATTTATATCCTTTATGTAGACTCTGCCGATATAGATTCCCACTTTGTCGCTGTCTCCCTTAACTAGGTAGCCGCCGCCTACATCATAATAGCTTCCCTTCACCCCGTAAACACGATAATGAACATCCTTTTGCAGGGTGCTATACGGTCTGCCATCCGGTGTATACATGGCCAAGTTCCTGCGTGGAACCAGTTTCGCTACCGGCAATTTATGATTGGAAGGCAAAGAAACATTAGGAATCTGAAGGGTCATTTTCTCCATATTAGTGTAGATAGCCAGAATCTCCTGGCCGTATTTGTTTCCCGGCACGGCCCAGCGGCCATTCAGGTCTGTCCATTTTGGCGCAATCCCCCGTGTGACCAGATGAAAACGAGGATCGACATTCTCAGTAACTAAAGGCTCTTTTGAAGAATATGCCTTTAAGTGCTGGATTTGGGCACGAACCCCTTCCTCAGCAGTCTTAAAAAAAGCTCCCTTCACACCGCCGCCTGTCGTGCCAATACCTGCATAATTATTTTGTTCAGGAATTACATCACCGCCAAATTTAAAATAACCCGTCTCCTTAATCGCCTGAGCAAATGCAATATCACCGCGAATTCCTTCAACGCGCCCAGTATTCAAATAATAATCTGCCAGCTGATAAATAGTTACTCCCTGCAGCAACGGAGTTGGATTATGCATTAAAACAAAATCCCCCATCTGGGTGGAAGTCAGTACCGGCGGCCCAGCAATATTTTCATTTTGGTCCTCCGCATAAGAGCTGGATGAAAAACTGCTCAGCATGAAAGACAAAATTATAATAAAAGTAATAGACTTAATACTTTTACTCACCAAAAATCCTCCTCATTTTACATAATTTACTATTATATTATAGCAGAATATGAGAATTATTGATGATAAATGTCATAGTTCTTTAGATATAAATGGAGTCATAATCTATTTAAAAGAATAATCTTGAAAAAAACCAGTTATTTGTCAATTAATAGGCTTCTTCGAGTATTTCTATCTGTGATCATTTTAAGACAAGATTTTGTTAAGACCCACCCATAATAAAAAGCTCTGCAAAATTACAGAGCTTTTTATATACCTTGCATGAACATATCTAGTTTAAGACTTTTTGTTTAAGTACTTTCCTATCGTTGGCTGGTTCAATATAGTATACATAGTTGGTTTTTATGTCCAAGTCAATTATCGTAATATTTTTATCCAAGGTTTTAATTTTTTTCATTTCACCTTTTTTATTCACTTCATAAATTGAATTATCCACAAAATCAGCAAAATAGAGTTTATTATTGTGTTCAGATACAAAATATTCGCTGCCAAGGCCATTTCTTTTAAAGGAATAGAGTTCTACCCCCTGCCTGGACATGAATGACAACGTGCGGGGACCTACTCCATTTCCATACTGTTCCATTTTACTAATCACAATAAAGGGGCCATTGCCTTCTATTCTTCTATCCTCATAATCTAAAACGGTTAACGTTGAGATATTTCCTGTCTTAAGAGAGACCTTTCTAATTTCAGCTGTTTGCGTAGAGTAATCAGAGAAGTAAATATAAAGGTCATCATCATCTATATTTAAGATGCCTCCATAAATATATTCCCTAGGAAGCTCCTTAAATAGCATCTTTCCGCTTCCATCGGGATTTGACCTATAAATAGAGATGCTTTTCCAAAACTCCAATCCATTTTCATCTTTTTCATAATTAACTACTCCATAATATAAGTTTTTATTATTAATCGCATAAGTTGATACACCATATAAAGTGATGTTTTCAATCACCTTAGTCATGCTCGTCGGATTATTAATATCTATCTTATAGACATGATCAACACCAGATTTATTTTTATCAAAAACAGGCACAAAAAAGGAGTCTTTCGTCTTTATTATTGATGCTGGCATATGGGCACTTCCACCCTTTATATCATATGGAATTGTTTTGCTGATGCCCTTTTCTTTGTCATAAATCCACCAGTTCCAATCCATTCCATAAGTTAAGTGAATGGTACTGTTTGTTCCATCAAAATTAATATTTTGATTTTGGCTCTCTTGCTCTTCTTCTGGTTTCGATGGAGCTGGTTTAGCCGCTTCTGCCTTTGGCAGATCAGGAGAATTAACACATTTTACAGCTTGAAGCTTTGTTTTGCTAGGTGTCTGATAAGTAACATTTGAATCACGATCAACATAGTAACCTCCACCAACACTCAACAAACCGGGTTTGAAGGCATATATACGGTAAAACTCTCCTGCTTTTAGTATCCTGTTATACGTTCTTTTTTCTCCGTCAAGTTTAAACAGATGAGTATCCTTCTTAATAGTCAGGCGGCCGATTTGTCCGGGCTTTAATTCAATTCCGTCCCACCAAATCTTTGTTTTCCCTTTAAACTGATTACATAAATCTGATTGAGCTTCAGCTGCGCTTGCAGGTAAAACACTCCCTGCGGTCAGCCAAAACAAGAAAAATATGATTACAAATTTTTTCACTGTGAATGCCTCCTATCAATATACCACTATAGTATATTTTACCTAAGAAATTTTTACCATATGTTTTTATAAACAATTCACAAAAAGAGCTCAGCTGGATTTTCTCCAGCTAAGCTCTTATTACTTTCCTGCTATTTTGTGAAACAAGCTTCAATTGATTATGGCAGACTCCTAACACGCTTTCAATGACCCGTTCCTGCTGTTCTTCTGTAAGATTTGAACCTGATGGAAGACAGATCCCCGAATTAAAGAGTTCTTCAGAAACACTTCTTGTGGATGTGTGCGAAAAATATTCTGCTCCTTCAAATAATGGCTGAAGATGCAGGGGCTTCCACACCGGGCGTGCTTCAATATTCTTTTCAGCAAGAGCGTTTATTATATCAACAGGGGTTATTCCCAGCTGCTTAGTATCAATGGTAAGCGTAGTCAGCCATCTGTTATGCACCGAATTATGATGTTCGGGCATAAACGTAATACCTTCTATATTCCCAAATGCCTCTTTGTAACGTTTAAATACTTCCTGTCTTGCTTTTACCCTTTCGTCAAGCACCTTGAGCTGTGCTCTGCCGACTCCAGCCAATATATTGCTCAATCGATAGTTATTCCCTATTTGGCTATGCTGGTAGTGGGCAGCCGGGTCTCGTGCTTGAGTAGCCAAGAAACGGGCCCGCTGCAGCGCTTCTGCATCATTTGAAACGAGCATCCCTCCTCCTGAAGTAGTGATAATTTTATTTCCGTTAAAGGAATAAACTCCAAACTTTCCAAATGTCCCGCTCTTCTGGCCCTGATATTCTGATCCAAGAGATTCTGCTGCATCCTCAATTACCGGAACATTATAGTGATTGCAAATAGCCATCAGCTCATCCATTTTTGCACTTTGCCCATATAAATTTACAATAATGGCCGCTTTAGGCAGTTTGCCAGCATTTGCCGCTCTGACCATTGCTTTCTCCAATGCAGCCGGGGACATATTCCAAGAGTCAGGCTCAGAATCGATAAAGACTGGCTCAGCACACTGGTATAAAATCGGATTAGCACTTGCAACAAAGGTTAAGGATGAACAAAATACCACATCTCCCTGCTGTACATCCAGAAGACGAAGAGCCAAATGAATAGCAGCTGTTCCCGAGCTGACAGCCGCAGCATCACGGACTCCTGCATATTCGGCAAGTTCATTTTCAAATGCGTCCACATTGGGTCCAAGGGGGGCAATCCAATTTGTTTGAAATGCTTCATTTATGTATTTCTGTTCCTCCCCGCTCATATGCGGAGGAGAAAGAAAAATCCTTGATGGCTCTGCCATGCGTTTCACCTCATTTTGGTCAGGACTTTTGATTATCCTTGCAGGTACACCCACTGCAGTAACAGAGTCAGGAAGATCCCTGTTAATAACAGAGCCCGCACCAACAATGGACCACTCTCCAATTCTCACTCCTGGAATAACAGCAGCCCGTGCGCCTATATGTGTGCCATTCCCCACTTGGACATTTCCTGCTAAGATACCCCCAGGAGAAATATGTACAAAATCACCAATCCTATTATCATGCTCAATTACTGAAGAGGAATTTATAATCGAATGTCTGCCAATCGCTGCATCCGCATTTACAATACTATTAGCCATGACGGCTGTCCCATCTCCAAGTATTGCAGAAGGACTTATTAGAGCTGAAGGATGAATAAGTGCTGCAAAATGAGCATGGGCTGCCAAAAGCTCTTCGTCTATTTTTTTCCGGGCAGCATTATCCCCAATAGCTATAAAAAAATAGGGATTCTTTTCGGCAATCAGCTGGTGTGCGTACGAGATTGAAGCGAAGGTTATCCCGTTAAGCATTACCGGCTCATCATATTTGTCATCCAGAATATATCTAATCTCGTATTCTCCTGCTGATTCAATTAAATCCCTGATGACTTTGCTATGGCCGCCTTCTCCTATAATGGCAATTGGCTTCATAATGACTTTCCTGCCTTTTGTCCAGAAAATTTCTCGATCGTCACATGTCCCTGCTGGCTGATTCCCTCGCGCTTGATCACTTTATAAACAGTCAGGAGAATTATTTTTATATCGAGAAAGAAAGATTGATGATTCACATACCATACATCTAATTTGAATTTTTCCTCCCATGAAATATTGTTTCTCCCATTAACCTGAGCCCACCCAGTGATGCCTGGCCTCACTTCATGGCGGCGTTCCTGTTCAGGCGAATACAGCTCTAGATATTCCATTAATAATGGACGGGGACCGACCAGGCTAAGATCACCCTTCAATACATTAAATAACTGAGGCAATTCATCGATACTGAATTTCCGCAGCCGCTGCCCAAACAGCGTTAACCTTTCCTCATCCGGCAGCAGGTTTCCATTCTCATCTCTTTCATCTGTCATTGTGCGGAATTTATAGACAAAAAATGGCCTGCCATACAATCCTGGCCTCATTTGCCTGAAGAGGATTGGCGATCCCAATTTCATCCGAATAAGCAAAGCAGCAACTAATAAAAGAGGGGACAGAATTATTAAGCCAATCAAGGAACAGCTAAAATCAAATAATCTTTTCATCTGCTTCCTCCTTATAAATATCTTGATAGATATAGTTTTCCAGCTTGTCTGATAGCACTTCCCAGGAATAATGCTTTCTCACATAATCTTTTAATAGCCTGCTATCCTGTTTAAGCTTGTCCGGGTTATTGAAATAATGCCTTATGGCACCTTCATTTTCTTCCATTACATTACTGGCCTTTATACCTGGTACATCCATTAACGACTCTCCATTCCTGGGGTCTGCCATCATGATTACAGGCAGCCCGGCAGCCATATAATCATAAATTTACTTTAGGCCGAACGCTCACTTACATAAGGGGAAATACATAATGGAAAATAAGCCCACGTTAGTCCTATGCAGTAATGAAGTTATATCCATCTTCGGTATTGTTTCTGCAAAATTAATATTCTTCATTCCTTTTTCCTTAGCAAGGGACATTAATTCTTTCTTTTTGGCACCGTCTCCAACCATTAAAAGATGGAGCTTAGGATTATCCTCCAATCTGGAAAACAGTTCAATAACCGGTTCCAGATGATTAGCAATTCCATGTGATCCGGTATAGACAATCACAAACTTCTCTT
>ERZ1023203.58-NODE-58-length-26854-cov-4.598679_pt1 | contig 26854 bp, 32 predicted proteins | sample MGYA00380444_ERZ1023203 | MGnify/ENA primary metagenome ERZ1023203 (study PRJEB33173, sample SAMEA4830386) | metagenome | study: EMG produced TPA metagenomics assembly of the PRJEB25223 data set... | reverse complement strand
CCTAGCCCCTGCTGGTGCCCGGACCGCAGCTCACTCCCCGTGTAATTGCTGCTGCAAGCAGCTGATTTTCATTGTGCTCTTTTTTGATCCGGCACCAAAGATGAATTCCACCCTGCGGTATGCTGAATTCCACTTTGTTTTTCAGGAAAAAATCCAGGCTCGAAACAATTTGATTTCTCCGCTGTTCCAATTGCCTGGTCAGAAATTTTAAATGTGACTCAAAGCCTGCGGACTCAATAAAATCATTCGCAATCCATTGAGAATAGCTTCCATGGCCGAAATCCACCTGCTGCTTGGCGTCTGCTAGCCGCTCAATTACCGGTCTGGGGCCAATGATCCAGCCGATTCTAAGCCCGGAAGCGACAATTTTGGTCAGAGAGCTTATATATAAAACAATGCCGTTGCGGTCCAGGGATTTGAGTGTATTCATTTTTTCACCGGTAAAGGGTGTTAGGCTGTAAGGATCATCTTCCACCACCGGAATCCCGTATTCAGAGGATAATTCAAGGATTTTTCTGCGCCTGTCTTCAGGAAGCAATGTTCCTGTTGGGTTCTGAAAAATAGGATTTAAAAAGATCATCTTAATTCGATGCTTTTTATATAAGGCTATGATATCATCAGGATTTATTCCATCCTTGCCTGTCTTTAAATAATAAGTTTTGACTCCGGCTGATTTAAAGATTGGCAGGCTGTAGTGATAAGAGGGATCCTCGATGGCAACAGAGTCCCCGGGTTTTAAGAGGCATTGGACGACTAGATGCAGGGCCTGCTGGGCACCGGATGTAATAAGTATGGAAGAAGGGCTGGTCTCGATGTCCCGGAACTCTTTTACATGTTCAGCCAGTGCTTTTCTCAGAATTTCATTTCCCTGTGGGTGATCGTACCCCAGTGTCCCGATAAAAGAGCGATTGGAAGTAATCTTTCTTAGCGAAGCCAAAGGAAAGAGGTCCTGAGAGAGTTCCCCGCTGGCCAGGTTGATCAGTTTTGTCTCTGTCAGTTCTTTATGGATCCTTTGTGTGACTGGTAAGTTGGGCAAAAAGGAGCCTGCTTCAATATATCGGTTCCAGCTTGGAATACGTCTTTTGGCCATTCCCCAGATATCCTTGCTGACCATCGTACCGCTTCCCCGATTTCGTTCAACGATCCCGTTTGACTCCAGTTCATCATATGCAGCAACAACTGTGCTTCTATTGATATCAAACTGTTTTGCTAATCCTCTTTCTGAGGGCAGCTGTTTGTCTGGGGGGAAGGTGCCATCTGCTATTCCGTTTTCTATATAAATCGCCAGCTGCTTATAAATAGGTGTTTTTGATTTTCTATCAGGTTTCCAATCCAATTGAAACATCCTTTTAGTAAAAATGAGATATGTAATATTATATCAGCTCTTTAGAATATTATCGGCTGCAGGATTTAGTAAAAGTGCATATTGACTTTTGCAACTGTAAATATTATTATTACAGTATATCCTGCAGTATTAATAAATGCAGCTTTATTTTTGTGCTAACTGTAATTTTTATTATTACATTTTTATAAAGACGAAATCAATAGAGGGAGTGTTTTTAATGGTGAATTTATTCTTATCATCAAGCTGCGGTTCCTGCCGGAAGGCCCGTGCATGGCTTGAGGAGCATCAAATAGAGTATGTTGAGCGGAATATTGTTACAGATCCGCTTACAGTGGATGAAATTAAATCAATTCTTCGCCTTACAGAAAATGGGACTGAGGAGATTATTTCAACTAAATCAAAAGCTTACCAGGAGTTAAACGTGAATATTGATTCCATGCCGCTAAAAGAGTTATATCAATTGATTATTGATAATCCGCAAATGCTGCGCAGACCGATTATTCTGGATGAAAAAAGACTTCAGGTCGGCTTTAACGAGGACGAAATTCGCAGCTTCCTTCCACGGAAGTTTCGTACGTTTTCATACAATGAACTGCAAAGATTGGCTAACTAGACAGCACCAGCCTGTAAATTCTTGACAAGTCAATCTGTAACACTTAGTCTTACAGTACAGCACCAGAAAACATAGGAGGCCGGCCATGAATAGCGATTTTACTCTTGCCATTCACAGTCTAACTTATCTCGCCCTGCAGCTGGATCGCATGTCAACGAGCGATGCGATTTCTGAAAGTGCAGGTGTCCATCCGGTCCGCATCCGAAAAGTCCTGAGTTTATTAAAAAAACATGGATTTATTAAATCAAAAGAGGGAACGGGCGGCGGATTTATTTTTGCCCGGGATTTAAGCGAAGTGAATCTTTGGGATATTTATAAGATTACTTCTGAAGGCGCACTGCAGCCAAAGTGTCCGGAATCAAATGAAGCCTGTGTAGTAGGGGCAAATATGCAAAGAGTTCTGATTAGCATTTTTTTAGGTGCAGAGGAACATTTAGGTGAATATTTAAAGCACTATACATTAAAGGATATTGTTGATTTGATCTATAGAGAAAATTAATTGGGAGCTAACATGCTTTCCATTTGTTAAAATGTAACAAAAAATATTACAGTTTAAAAATCTCTTTAAAGAAGGTGAAAAAAATGATGTCCAACAATAATGCCATTTTAAAAGCGGGAGATTGGATTAAAGGAAAATCCCGTGAAGGGGAACTGATCATTGGCTATATAGAGACCTTAGAAGAAGGCATTATAAAGACAAAAGTAATTTCAAGTGATAATAAAACCATTGAAGGCAGAATCATTCCGCTGCTGAGCAAACAGGTCAAGAAAATACCGGCAGCAAAAGTAGCCAACAAAGAACAGATTCATTTCCTGATCGATCTGGCCCTTTCCACTGGAGATGAAGAATGGTTTTTTGAATTGACCTCGAAGCTTAACTCGATGAGAGAGCTTGTGAAGGGTATTAAATAAAAACGGGGAAGTGCCTGTGTCGGTCTGCATATAAGCAGGCAGGTGCAGGCACTTTGTTTTATATTGCCTGACAGTCTTGTGCACTGCGGCTGTCCATATGATTTCTTTCCTGTCAGCATTAGTTCTGCATGAAAATAACCGTATTGGGTGCTTCCTTGTCTACACTCTCTCGCCACTTCATAAAGAAGTGAATCTAAAAGTAATATATTAGAAAGTGATATAAAAATCTATAAAAATTCCAATTTGTTTGGAGGAAGAGGGATATTGGTTTCGAATATGTACAGGAAGGAATTAATAAAAAAATCTAGTTAACAGCAGGTTTTTGGAACGGTGCTTCGGATTTAACTATTTTTCCGCTTTACATAAATGTTGATAGAATGAACAGGGATGGTATGTCTAAAAAGGAGCGGCAATAAGATGAGCATCAATCAAATGTTTGCAAGAAAAGTAATAGCTGCATCGATTTCAGGGTCTCTGTTCGCAATTGTGTTAGGTCTGATTGTAACGGATCCTTTTGTTGGAGAAGCTGGTTCTGCTGGTGAATACTTTCAGGGTGCTATGATATCCATTCCCTTTTATCTTATATACAGCTTCCCGGTCATTTTGGTTTATGGCACATTAACTTCTGCCGTTAGTGACTTATTAGCCTTTTTTATTTCGAATCGTACTAACAGGGTAATGGAAATATATATTTCATTAATCCTGCACTTGCTTTTTGGATCAATATTGCTTGGATTAAGTTTAGCAGCGGCTGTGTTATTTTTTATTACGGATTATATTTTGCAGCGCAAGCAATTCGGCGGCTGGAGAAATGCTTTGAAATCTTTAGGGTTGCCTGTTCTTGTTTGGATTGTGTTTATGGGTGGCGTGTATGTTTTGGATGCTTCCTTATTGAAATGGTAAGAATAAGCGATTGTATTGATAAGTAGTTTTTCGTGAAAATGGCGGCTAGTTTTATTCCATCAGGGGTTGCTTTCCATTTTTTTTTAATACCATTTAGTAAAGAGGTGGAAAAATGAACCTAATCCTTTTTGCTATTATCCACATTTTAATTGGGTGTACATTCATTTATACATACGGTAAATTGCCAAAAGCTATATCCACATTTGCATTTGTATTTCTTACTATGAGTTTTCTTTATTGGGGAGCAGTGTTAATCAATTTTGCTAGTTAGTCAGCTGCCAGGAGGGCGGCTTTTTATTTTTTGGAACGATAGATGCAGAGGGGGATTTGATGAAGAAGACAATGAAAAAGTATTTTAAGAGAATGTTCTTTATATTAATGGTGTCAGCTTTTGTTTATAGCATTTATATAAATCTCGGATACAGGCACTATATAAAACAAAGCCAGGAAAGGAATTATGCACATTTGAGGTTTATAGCTGCAGTAGGCGATAATTCGGCCCACTGGCTTGAGGAATTTGTTCAGATACCTATTGAGAAAGAGGATGAATTTAAAGACGAGTTATATAGTTCATGGAGGGTTGTGAACGGAGAGAGCAGAAGTATCAATTCCTATTTGTCTGCCATGTCTGTTTTTGATATGGGAGAGGATGCACCTGATTGGAACTTGCTTCAATATAGCTTATTTCGTGTTGATGGGTTTATAAATGGCATGACGGATAAGTTTCTTGAAAATCAATCATATCGTATGAGTAAGGAAGAAACAGAAAGAATAGAAGCGGTTATTACAGTTTATAGAAGTGTTAGCGAAGAACTGGAAAAGGAATCTGTCAATGTAGAAAAACTCCTGGAAGCTATAAAGGAACCGATGCTGGTAATAGATGATTATTATGCGGATGCCCTTGAGAAAGTGGATAGTAACTAAGAGCTTTCTTTTGGGATTTACATACACTAAAGGAAGGCAAATTATCCCCCACTAAACGTGGGGGTATGATCACCTATAAACACTTTCACATGTATTAGCTTGGGGTTCATAATAGCAATGCTGTTTGAATTGTCCTGAAAAAGGCTGATCGTACCATGTTGGCGGACATGGAGCATATGGATTGAAATACCAGAGAGCAAACTTGGAAGGATGCTGCCTCCAATAGTCTAAGGTTTGTTTAGCCAATCGTTTCTCTACACCTCTGGCCCTGTTGTAAAAAACATTTCCTTTCTGTACGGCTTCAAAAGAGTAATTTCCTCCCTGCACTTGAAATATGACTTGAGGTATTGTCCGGAGACCTACAAAATCGAGGCAATCAGCCGCTCTTCGATTGACTATAACATTTCCGACCATAAGCATCCCCAGTTTTCCTTCACCTTCGGCTTCTGCCCTCATCATCCTTGCCATTAAAGCCACGTCACTGTCGGTATATTGTACTCTTGGCACTTTTTATCACCTCTAAAAGAATTGTATTAAGAAATCCTGTAAACATGCTAACGGGTTCAAAGGAAGAAATATTAATTGGGGGTGCAAACCGCATTGCGTGTTCAGCACCCCCTTATTACGGATATATAAACAGTTAGTGTGGCTTAACTGCTTCGAGCTCTATTTAAATAAGCTACCTAATTTATATGCTGCCTCCGTTTGAAATATGCAAAAAAAGGGGGGGGTAATGAAACCTTTTCTATGGAAATTCGTACCATTACTTATGAGGGGTGGAGATCTTGAAAACTCAAAATGATAAAAGTGCAGTAAGCCTGAAAAAATTTTTATATGGTATAGGCCAATTTATTTTCGGGGGATTGGCTTTAACAAATGTGACGGCGCCGCTGCCTTTAAAGGAATCAACCAAAGAATTTCTTTTGTTTATTTTTGGGTGTGTACTAATCTATTATTTTTTAGTAAGTGTCTACTTCATAGGCGGATTATGGAGGAAAGTTTTTTATGCGATGTTAATTTTGCTATGCGGGTTTAGTATATTAATGGTTTTTTATTTGATAACACATTCAATACCGCACTAATATTTAGAAGGGTGGAGATAAAGGGACAAGGGGACAGGTATTCTGTCCCCAACTTTCAGCTGGGACGAGGGACCTGTCCCTCTGTCCCGCTCTCTTATCTCTCCTTAACCGGCTCCCTTATGAACACTGTTGCGGGAATCCCCATTGTTGTTTTTCCAGGCCTGGTTTTAAGTGCCGAGAATAAGAAACACCCTGCAATGACAATGATGCTTCCGATGGCTTGTATCCAGTTCATAACCTCTCCTAAGAAGATAAAAGCTAAGATGGCTGTGAAAATTGGATTAAAGTTTAGGAACAGGCCGGAAGTGCTTGGTCCCAGCTGGTTGACCCCGATGTTCCAGAGCACCATGCATAGGACTGTTGAAATCAGACCCGTATACAGAATGGATAAAAGAAATGAAGTACTGACATCTGTAATGGTGAAATCAGCAGTGTTGAACGGCAAAAGCACGAGTAGGCCAAATATGCCTGAGTATAAGATGGACATCATAGGTGTAACGAAAGACATGGCCCATTTGCTGCAGACCGAATAAAGTCACCACGGGCCCACCGCGGCCCTCATGAGGAGGTCCCCGTTATTAAACTGCAGCGAAACCAGCAGCTCCAGGCTTCCTTTTGGAAGGACCAGCAGTACGCCAAACAATGAAACGAACATGGACATGAACTGCAGTGTGTTTATTTTTTCTTTTAGAAAAATGAAAGAAAAGGCAGCAATGGAAAACATATTTAATGTAGAGATTAAGCCAACACTGGTGGCCGATGTTTTTTCCAGTGCCATGAATTGCAGTGCCTGAAACAAAGCTACTCCCGTGATGCCCATCAGCAATAATGGCAGGATGGCATTTTTGGGTGGCAGCAGCCGTTTCTCTTTATGCCATACAAGAGGAACAAGACAAATGATGGCGATGGCCCATCTTAAAATGGTTAAGGTAATAGGGGATCCGTGATCAACAAGCGTTTTTCCTACAATAAAATTTCCGCCCCAAAGAAAACTTGTTAATAGAAGGAGGAGGTAATATTTCACGTCATTTAGCTCCTTTTCAGAGCCATTGTGCACAATGACATTGTTTATATGAATAATTTTAACATTTTTTAAATCAAACAAAAGATAATTTTGTATAATGATATTAATTCGAAATAATTAAAAGTATATGAGATTATAAGTTTGTGATATTCAGTTTGAACATGTGATTTGATCAGTATTTGGAATAATTGAAAAGGGCTGATGGGTAGTGGAATCGATTGTAAGCAAGGTGTTAGATAACCTGGATATTAAAATATTGGATTTGCTCCAAAAGGACTCGCGGATTAGCAACCTGGAACTGTCGAAAAGGGTGAATCTGTCTGCTCCAGCTGTACACGCAAGGATTAAGCGTTTGGAAGCGGAAGGATATATCCAAAATCATGTGGCTATTCTAAGCCATGAGAAGCTGGGCTTTGATTTATTATGCTTCGTGTTCATGAGCACCAATATGCACCAGGCTGAAAAACTGGAATCTCTTGAAAAAACGCTGGAATCCATGAAGGAAGTTTTAGAGTGTCATTGTTTAACAGGGGAGTATGATTATCTATTGAAAGTTGCCTGCAAGGATCGCAAGGGGCTGGAGATGTTTATCAGGAAGCTGAATGAATTGGGAATTACGAAGATTCAGACCAGCCTGGCACTGAGGGAAATTAAGGATTCGACGGTGCTGCCGATCCAGGAGTAGGGTCTTTAACAAAAACTTGAAACCTTTTCCAAAAATAAGCGTAGAAAATAGGAACAAAGGTCAGGAGGGGTTAGTTTGACAAAAAAGCTCGCTCAACTCGAAACACGTTATTATGTGCTTTTTGGCGCTGTAATTGGTTCTGTGATCGGTTTAGTGGCTTATGTGAAAGATTGGATCTAATCTATGAAAATCATTGATACCATTCCGTTTTTTATGCGCAGCTATCAGCCTTCGGTAGATTTCTTAAGAAGCTACTATGATAAATATCCTGAAGTATTTATGGAGTATTTTGCCTATCATTGTAACGACTCCGAAGAAAGGCACCGGCAATCGATTGCAAAGTATTTGCTGCCTGCAATTGATGCCGTTCATGGAAAGATTATTCCTGTAATCGAAGAAGTGGCTGATAAGTATTCAGCCGGGTATCAGGTTTCATTTCCGATTGAAATTAATCTGATCGTGGGCGGATTTGGTTCGAATGCCTTTACACATCGGATGATCATCCCTAATATTACCTTTGCTTTAGAGAAGTTGTCGCCAGAAACCGATCATCTAAAAGCTATAGTTGCGCATGAGTTTGGACATGCCTGCCACAATATTATTTCAAATGAATCGGGGATGGACTGGGCAAAAATAAGGTGGGCAAACCCTCTTACCTGGCTGTATCAGGAAGGGACGGCTACCCATTTTTCCAGAATGACGGAATCCGGTTTAAGCCGGTCTGTCTATTTTTCCTTCGATAATGAAGGTGGTGGTTGGCTGGAATTCGCAGTATCCAACCATCATGATATCAAGCTGAAATTTGCTGAAGATTATGCTTCAAAAACAGCAGATGCGATATTTCTTGAATGGTTTTCTATCCGCGGCGGTGAAAGATTTGGGTATAGCCGATTGGGATATTATTTGGGGGATTTGTTTTTTCAAAGTCTTGTTGAACGGATGGGAGAAAGACATGCCATTACTGCCTGGAAGAGACCTGACTTTATTGACACTGCAGAAAATTGGCTGAATGGCAAGGGTATTGTGAAATGATGAGGTGGAAGTATGAGTGATTATAAAGATCAAGCAAATGCAGGCTATACGCTGTTTAAACCAACAGGTGTACGCCATGAATTTTCTTTTGTCGATTTAGTGAAACAACAAGTGACGGGAACTGTTCTTTACAAGGATAAGATACATATGACCGTTGTTGTTGACGTAAAGGCAGGTACAGTACAAGTTCAAGGAGACACTGCCGATTTAGGGGATTTAGCCATTAGCAGAGAGTCTTACATTGATATGTTCAAAGAACAGGCAAAGTTTTTCATTGATAACCATATTTCCAATCCCCAGGAGTATTATGATGAACTGATTAATCTTCCCGAGTAGTTGGATGACAGGCGGCTGAGTAGCTATATCTGTACATGAGGTATTCCTGAGACTATGTTTAAAACACTTATAATCAGGAAAAATACATATAAGAACATGTGCAGGGGAGGAAGCAAAAATGCCATATGATAAACTAAGCGATCTGCCTGATTCCGTCAAAGATAATCTTCCGCACCACGCACAGGAAATCTTTAAGGAAGCGTTTAATTCTGCAAGCGAAGAGTATGACGAGGAAGAAACGGCCTTTAAGGTTGCCTGGAGTGCAGTGAAGAAGAAATATGAGAAGAATGATGATGATAAATGGGTGAAGAAGGAATAGTAAATAGGCTTTTACAGTAAAAGGTGTCCTGTTCCAGGACACCTTTTTTATTCATCATCATCCACTTCATTCTCCACATATCTCTTCAAGTTCTGGTATTGTTCTTCAAACACAAATTTAGCTGTCCATCCTAAAAGTTTGGTTGTCAGCTTATAGAAGAAGTTGCTTGGAACAAGGCTTGCTTCCACAATCAGACGCGTTCCGTTATGTTCTCTTGATAAGTGATACTTTGAAATGCTTAATCCTTCTTTGGAATGAGAGTGCATAACAACTTTATGGGGAGCTTCATATTCAATCAATTCGGAATCAATTTTGATGATTTTTTTATCCAGTTTCTGAACGGCGACAAACTTGGTGCCAGGCTCTGGGACCGGATTATTTTCCTCATTGTCGTAAATGTTTTCGATAAGCATTGTATTCCAGAGCTTTATTTTTTCATCATCATCCACGTATTTGAAAACCAAATCAATCGGGGCATGGATAACATCTTCATATCTGTATACCAGTATTTCTTTCATCTTAAAATCCTCTTTCTTTCTAGTTATTCAAAGTCATCATAATAGTTTTTTCGGTAGAACCTGCCTGTTATTACACTCATAAATGTATCATTTAATTTAATTTAATTTTCTGAAACCTAACGAGCCATCTTTCGTATATAAAAATAAGGGGTGATGGAAATGTCAGGATTCATTATAATTGGGTTACTTTTTATTATCATGATCGCTATTGGTGGTTCCAGACCATCCAATCGTTCTTATGCCAGCGGGAAAAATCATACTTCCTATCATCATACTGGAGACTATAGCAGTTCGTATAACTGTGATAGTTTTGAAGGCGGCTTTGGAGGAAATGGTGGAGGCTGCGGTGGAGGAGGGGACTAAATCTCATTCTCTTAGCCAGCAATTTGTGTTAAATTCCATAAAACCAGAACCCGTCATTCATGGCGGGTTATTATTTTTCTCTTAACTGTTTGCGCATACGAGATATGCTAGACTGAAAGAAACAAAAATGGAAGGAAGTATCCAAATGAGTGTAACACTATTAAAGGGGCAAAAGACCGATTTAACGAAGAAGCACCCTGACCTTCAGGAGTTACGGTTGGACTTGGCTGGGATATATCAGGGACCGATTTTGACCTCGATGCGAGTGTGTTCCTGCTTGGAGGAAGTGGAAAAGTGAAATCAGAAGGGGATTTTGTTTTTTACAACAATCCGATTGCCGGTGAAGGCAGTGTTCTTTACCATGGAGACAGTCGGATTGGAAGTGATCACGGCGATAGTGAACAGATTGAGGTCCGCCTTTCTAAAGTTCCTCCCCATGTGGAAAGGCTCAGTTTTACTGTGACGATTAACGATGCCGAGCAAAAGGGACAGCATTTCGGGCAATTAAATAAAGCCTATATCACATCCTGAACCGAGTTACCGGTGAAGAAATCCTTCGATTTGATCTGGGAAAAGATTTTACTGCTGAAACAGCGATTGTGGCAGCAGATCTTTACCGGCATAACGGGGAGTGGAAGTTCAATCCGGTTGCAAGAGGATTCCATGGCGAGCTGTTCGGTAAAAAGTAAAACAGAGGGATTTTTACAGGCCGGAAACAACACAAATTTTCCTGCTCCAGCTTAAAATGAATACATAGCCATAGGTTTCGATTTGGATAAAAATGCCCCCTGGTCAGGGGGCATTTTTGATCAAAAGTACAGGATTGCAGTTTATTGGGCTAACAGGACAGGTAAGTCAGATTCGCGAAAGGAAGTTAATAATGAATAGTGTCATGATAAGAAGACCATTAGAAGAGGATGTAAAAGATCTAAACAATTTCTTTAGATTGGTTGTAACCGATACGTTTCACAAAGAAGGTATTGGAGATTTGCTGAAAGACATGGAAGAAGAAATTAAAGCCAAGAAAAGCTGTCTGAATAGTGATATGAAAAGCGGCGGTAAAGAACGGTATTTTTTAATTGCTTTACATGGAGAAAAAATCATTGGATCAATAGAATACGGTCCAGCTAGTGACCTAATAAAAAAATGTACAGATCAGGCACTTAAAGATCTTTATGAAGTGGGCACAGTATTCGTGCATCCTGACTATCAGAAAAAAGGCATAGGCAATCAATTAGTGGCAGCAATTTATTTGACCTTAAGGAATAAAGGAATAGAAGAATTCTGCTTAGATTCAGGATATAAACATTCACAAAAGGTCTGGAGAAAAAAGTTTGGGGAACCTGATTATTTGTTAAAGGATTATTGGGGGGAAGGGGCTCATCATATGATTTGGCGAATCAAGGTTAATTCTATTTTATAATCTTGCTGAATGAAGATTTAACCGTAAATAATCAACCCCATTTTATATTTTCTTTTACTGTCCTCCAAATTTCGAATTATGTTTTTAGGCAATTTAGCAATTGAACGTATTTTCAGCGTTGACGGCAGAATGATGAAAAGGATTGAAAACGGTTTCAATCCCATTGAACTGCTGAAGCTGTGAATATATGATACGGATAGAAGGTTAAAGCAGAAAAGCTTCTCATCAAGGTAAAGGGGGTCAGTATCAATGAAAAAAGCTTTTGAAAAGGCACAGCAATTTGGTAAATCGTTTATGCTGCCAATAGCCGTTTTGCCGGCAGCAGGTTTATTATTAGGAATTGGCGGAGCGCTGTCTAACCCGAATACGGTTTCAGCTTATCCATTTTTAGATATCAGCTGGCTGCAGGCCATTTTTACGATCATGAGTGCGGCGGGTTCAATCGTATTTGCCAACTTGCCGATCATATTTGCGGTAGGGGTAGCGATTGGTTTAGCACGTTCAGATAAAGCAACGGCTGGTTTAGCAGCCATGATCGGTTATTTTGTTATGAACAGTACCATCAGTGCGCTGCTTTCATTAACCGGAGACCTGGCCAAGGATAACCTTGCAGGAGCCGGTCAAGGGCTGGCTGTCGGGATTCAGACTTTAGAAACAGGTGTATTTGGCGGAATTATCGTCGGGATTGCAGCAGCTGCCCGGCATAATAAATACAATAAAATTCAGCTGCCTCAAGTGTTAGGATTCTTTGGGGGATCTCGTTTTATTCCTATAGTCGTTTCATTTGCTTCGATTTTTGTAGGAGCGATTCTATTTGTGATATGGCCATATTTCCAGGCATTAATCAATGGGCTTGGATCAGTGGTTACAGGCACAGGGGAAATCGGAACCCTTTTCTATGGATTTATTCTGCGTATGCTTGGACCGCTTGGCCTGCACCATATTATCTACCTTCCTTTCTGGCAAACTGCTCTTGGCGGAACACTGGAGATTGGCGGAAAATTAGTCAGCGGTACACAAAATATCTTTTTTGTGCAATTGGGTGACCCATCGACTGAACAATATTACGAAGGGGTATCCAGATTCATGTCAGGCCGTTTTATTACAATGATGTTTGGCCTGCCGGGAGCTGCATTGGCCATCTACCATTGCTCTAAAAAGAAAAACAGAAAAGTGGTAGCAGGTATTTTGCTTTCAGCAGCGTTAACATCATTCCTGACCGGTATCACAGAACCGCTTGAATTTAGCTTCTTATTCGTGGCACCTCTTCTTTATTTAGTGCATGCTATTTTCGATGGTTTTGCTTTTATGATGGCAGACATTTTCAATATTACTGTTGGGCAAACCTTCTCAGGCGGATTTATTGATTTCATCTTATTTGGAATTCTTCAAGGTGCCGATAAAACAAATTGGCCATATGTATTGATGGTAGGTATTCCATGGTTCTTCCTTTACTACTTTACGTTTAAATTCTTAATCAGAAAAAAGAACTTCAAAGTTCTTGGACGTGAAGACGAAGAACAGGCAGCAGAGCAAGTTTCAGCTACAGACCGTGCCAAAACAATTGTAGAAGGATTGGGCGGAACAAATAATATTGAAATTTTTGATTGCTGTGCGACTCGTCTCCGGGTAACTGTTAAAGATGATTCCCTCGTAAAAGATGATGTCATTAAACAGACTGGATCAAAAGGAATTGTGAAAAAAGGAACGGGTGTTCAAATTATTTATGGACCTCAAGTCACCATTGTTAAAAACGAAGTAGAAGAGTATTTAGGTCAGTAATAAATAATAAGGACGTGTTTTTAAATGCATCAAGTGCTGGAACAGATCAAAAATGGACTAATCGTATCCTGTCAGGCTTTAGAAGGAGAACCGCTTCATAGTCCATTCATTATGGGGCGCATGGCATTGGCTGCAAAGGAGGGAGGAGCTTCTGGCATTCGGGCAAACTCCGTTCCTGATATTAGGGAAATTAAAGAACTAGTCGATCTTCCTGTTATCGGTATCATCAAACAGGTATACAAGGATCATCCTGTCTTTATTACACCAACCATGAAAGAAATCGATGCCTTAGCTGAGACGGGAGCCGAAATCATTGCAACAGATGCAACTAATCGGATCCGGCCGGATGGCAGTGATTTAGAATCGTTTTATCAGGAAGTAAGATCGAAGTATCCACAGATTTTGCTGATGGCAGATGTTTCTTCAGTGGAGGAAGCCGTTTTTGCCGACAAGCTGGGATTTGATATAGTGGCACCAACATTATACGGATATACAGAAGAAACAAAAGGATTGAAAATTGATGATCATGACTACGCTGTGATCAAACAGATCGTCAAAGATGGGAAGCATGCAAAGGTAATAGCTGAAGGAAATGTTTCAACCCCGGAAATTGCACGCTCTGTGCTGAATATTCATGTTCACTCAGTTGTGGTGGGCGGTGCAATTACAAGACCGCAGATCATTACGAAAAGATTTGTAGACGCTATGCAAAAATAAAGAATAGCTGAAAATAGCTCAGGCTGCCGACTGGGCTGTTTTCAGCTTTTTGCTTTTGTTCGGCAAGATAAGGGGGATTTCATAGTTTTTAGCAAATGATCTAAAAATAAGGATAGTATCTTGTATAATGTACCTAGGGACTATCTAATAGAGGAGAAAAGAGTATGGAATATCTCGGTGAGAATCTTCTGCATGGCATAGCCTGCACCATGGAAAAATTCACAAGCTCTGAGTCGGACTTGGCAAAGTATATAATCGAAAATCCGGATGAAATCAGCCAATTGTCGATTAGTCAAATTGCCAAAAAAATTCATATTTCCCCAGCTACAATCACCCGTTTTTGTCAGAAAATCTCTTTTTCAGGTTTTAATGAATTTAAGCATGAATTAAAAAGATATATTGATTTAAGGAACAAACCGACTATATCCAGTGATATCAAGGAGATTGATTATTTTTCCAATCTCTATCAGAATCATTTGGAGATTATCGAAACGACTTTTCGGAAAATGACTTATTTAGATATTCAGCAAGCCGTTTCACTTTTAACTGATGCAAAAAAAGTGCATGTATACGGCATCGGCAACTCAGGAATTGCAGCACAGGAGTTCAAATGGAAGTTTTTCAGGATTGGTATCCAGGTTGAGTCTATTACAGACCCTCATCAGGCGGTGATGGATGCTGCGTTAAGCTCTGGCGGCAGTCTTGTCCTAGGCATTTCAGTTTCAGGGAAAACAAAAGAAGTCATTGATGCTGTTAAGATTGCCAAGCAACAAGGGGCATCAGTTCTTGCCATAACAAGTGATAAAACATCTGAACTTTCCCAGTTAGCAGATTTATCCCTTCTGGTTATGAGTAAAAGCAGTATGCATATGGGGCAGAACATTTCTCCAACACTCCCTCTGTTTCTGCTATTTGATTTATTGTACACAGAACTTGTTGCAAAGGATTATATCAACCGTGTTCAGATTAGGGATAAGACGCTGAGGGCTTTAAAAGATATTTAATAAAGGGAGTATGGATCTGCTCAATCTCTTCCCTGCATGAGGGAACAAAAAAAGAGCCCTAGCGTGAAGGCTCTTTTACCGTTTCTGCACTGCTGTCAGAATTCAATACGACTATTCCTCCAATAATCAAAATGATTCCGAGTATCTTGAGGCTGCTAAATGCTTCTCCCCATATAATGGACCCAATCAACGCTGTTAACGCTGTTCCTGCACCTGACCAAATGGCATAAGCCAGACTTAATGGAACCGTTTTAAGACATAATGATAAGCAATAAAATGAAAGTGTATAGCCAAACAAGACTCCCGAAGTTGGCAGCGGCACAGTAAATCCATCCGACAGCTTGAGCATGGTGGTGGCAAAAATCTCTCCTGCGATTGAGACTGTTAAATAAAAATATCCCCTCATATTAATGGCCTCCACCGCTATTCAATAAAATGCCTCCTCCAACTATTAAAGCCAGTCCCAAAAATTTTTTGCCATTTACATTTTCTTTATAGATGGTGACTCCGACTAAGGCTGTCAGCACAGTCCCGAGGCCAGCCCAAATCGCATAGGCTACGCCGAGAGGCAGCGTTTTTAACGATAAAGATAGCGCATAAAAAGCGACACCGTATCCAATGATTACACCAATGGATGGCAGGAGCTTTTTAAATCCGTCTGCTGCTTTAAGCAAGGAGCTGCCAAACACTTCACTTACAATGGCTAATGCTAAAAGTAAATAGGCATTCATAAAGTCTCCCCGTTTCTTCTCCGAATGGATTCAGTTTATTTTACCTTTTCGAAGGTTCCTTTTGCCAAGTATATGAATAAAAGAATAAATGAAACCAATTTATTTCCAATTCGTAAACATAGATATATTCTTAATAGGGGAATTTCCCCCGGCATTATGATGGAGGCCTTGTTATGAATTACATAACACAAAAAACAAAATTACTTTGGATAGATCAGATAGCCAGCAAGAGCTGTGAAATATCTGATCCATCTGATTTCGCCTGTATGGATCCATATGTTGAGGGGAAAAGGATTGTACTGCTGGGAGAGAGCAGCCATGGAGTCGGTGACTTTTACACAGCCAAAATCAATATGATTAAGTATTTGCATAGTGTCCATGGATTTAATGTAGTTATTCTCGAGAGCGGTCTGCTTGAAGCGGTATTTTGCAGAAGAACATTGAATGGCCTGCCTGCCAGGGAACAAATCCAGCACGGACTGCTGGATATTTATCATAATGAAGAAATGCTTCCTTTATTTCAGGAAACATGGGCCAATGAGATGCATCTCGCTGGAATGGATATTCAGCCTGCATACCCGCTGATCTCGCAAAACATGCTGGAATGGCTCAAGATTCATACAGAGGAAGAACTATATGCTTCCATTCATCAGGCAGAAACAGTATTTTTCAACATTGATAAGGAGATAGGGGGACAAACGAAAATACCTAAGAAGATTAAAGCAAAGATACAAATGTGTATGGATCTATATCATTCAAGTCTGGAACTTTTTGAGTACAGATTGGAAGAAGCCGATTGGAAAAAAGAAAAGATCTTTCACATTATTAGGAAGGGACTCGAAAATCGGCTGAAGTGGCTGGAAATCAATACAAAAAGCTGGATTTCTTCCGGCGTCATGCGGGGAACGTATATGTTCAGAAACCTGCAATGGTTATTAGAAGAGTATTACAATGGAGAAAAGGTCATTGTATGGGCTCATAATTTTCATATTAGAAAAAGCAAAACCGTGGCCTCTAAGCTGTTTGGTATCACGAATGTCGGGCAGCTGCTTACAAAATGCTATGGGGATCAGGTATATTCCATAGGTTTTTATGCTGGAGAGGGTGAGTTTGCCTCCTTGCTTCGAGTGAACTTTCCTATTGTTGTATCTAAAAGGCAGTTGGAAAGTTTGTTTATGGATGCCTGTGGACATGACAGTTTTGTACCTTTATGTGAAAAGGGGCTTCCTAAACGGAACTGGCTGAATCGGAGATGGCGGCTCCTCGAAGCCGGCATGATGGGGCTGCTGCCCATTGCCATCTATCCGCAAGAGCACTATGACGGTATCATGTTTTGCAGAAAGGTTAAGCCGCCTGTTTATTTTATGAATAGCCTGCCTTAGGCCAGGCATTCTAATTAAGAATGCTGGAATAAGGAGATTGATGAACATGTACTTTTATAAAGAAGATTTAATTAATATGATAGTACCTGATAAACCGGATCCTCATGCGGCGAGAGTGCTGCAGGAGGCATTGGGCGGACAGTTTGGCGAAATGAGGACGCTGATGCAGTTTTCATTCCAGAGCGCAAATTTCAGAGGAAAAGCGAAGCAATATCGTGATCTGATCAGAGGTGTGTTTTTGGAAGAGCTAAGCCATGTCGAACTCGTTCAAACTACGATTAATCAGCTCCTGAATGAAGCGGGAGGGAATATGCCCGGCAATCAGGCTGCAGATGGAGCTCCATTGGATGATGTGATCCAGGGTGGAGCGAATCCGCATCATTTCATTATGGGGGCAAAGGCATCTCTTCCTGTCGATGCTGGCGGCAACCCGTGGAACGGCTCATGGGTATATGACCATGGCAACCTGGTGGCCAACCTCCTGAATAATGTGGTTCTTGAATCGACGGGTGTTCTCCAGAAATCAAGAATTTACGAGATGAGCAGCAATAAGACGCTAAGAGAGACGATTGCCTTCCTGATTGTCCGGGATAATGCCCATCAAAATGGTTTTGCAAAAGCACTGGAAACGCTAGGAGTGAATTGGGGCAAAATATTCCCGATTCCTAATTACGATTTAAATAAATACCCTGAATGCCGAAAATATGTGGAAATGGGCTTCCACAATGCCCAGTTTAATTTCAGGCTTGATGATACCCGGATCGGTGAAGTTTTTCAGGGGACCACTCCAAGCAGAAATGGCGGAGACCTTGCCGTGGTAGAACCGCCAAAAGGCTATCCTGTTCCTGAAATGCCTGATATGCCAAATGAGCATGCGCCGGGGCTTTTTGATTTAAATAATTAGTTTTTTCTTCTGGTGTCCTGAATATAGGACGCCATTTGTTTATATATTTTTAAGGTTTCCTCCAGCATTTTTGGGGAATCTATAGTTATCGAATCAATGAAGAACATTTTTGTTCCTGAAAGGAGTGTCGCGGATGGAGTCTATTTGGCTCGAGTATGCCTGGGCATTATTGATATTAATTGGACTGGAAGGATTGCTGTCGGCTGACAATGCTCTTGTCTTAGCAGTCATAGCGAAGCATTTACCGGAAGATCAGAAGAAAAGGGCGATAAATTACGGAATAATTATGGCTTTCGTTTTCCGGTTTGGTGCGCTATTTGCCATATCATTTATTGCAAACGTCTGGCAGATCCAGGCGATTGGGGCTGCCTATCTATTGTACCTTGGCTTAAAACATGTGATTAAGGCTAAGTTCGGGAAAGAAAATGAAAATATTCGTGAGGATGTGAAGGAAGAAGCAGCCGGGAAAGGATTTTGGCCTACTGTGGGGAAGATTGCATTAGCCGATCTTGCCTTTGCCATCGATTCGATTCTTGCTGCTGTGGCGCTGGCACTTGGTCTGCCGGATTCACCGCTTGATGATTTCGGCGGCATGGATGGCGGCCAGTTTATTGTAGTGGTGCTTGGCGGGATTGCCGGACTGATTCTGATTAAGTTTGCTGCAACCTGGTTTGTGAAGCTCCTTGCCAAACGCCCGGCATTGGAAACAACAGCTTATGCGATTGTTGCCTGGGTGGGTGTCAAACTTGCTGTTATCACACTTGCCCATGAGGATATCGGTGTCCTTGACCATCATTTTCCTCATAGTACAGGATGGACACTGGTCTTTTATGGCGTATTGGTGGCCATTGCTCTGTTTGGCTGGTTTGCGCCGGGTAAAAAGCAAACTGAGGGTGAAGCTTTATAAAGAGATTTGCGTTGATCTTTGGATTAACGCATTTTTTTATGGGCAGCTTTTGCAGGCTGTCTTTTTTAATTGAGAAAATAATAAAATGCTGAAGCAAAAGTAGAGATTTGAGATTGGATTAAGTATAAAAAATTACAGGTGATATTAAAAGAGTGCTAGTGATAACGCTTTCACGGACTGGTAATAAAGTTATAATTTTTCCTGTAGGCAGGTAATTTTTATCCATTATAAAGGGGGAAAAAGAAATGAAAAGAAAGTGGAAAGTCATTTCTCTTATGCTGATGATGTTTGCGTTTATTGCAGCAGGATGCAGCCAGGGCACTGGCGGCAGCAGCAGTGAAGTGAGTGTCGGAATCGTTTTGCCAACGAAAGATGAGCCTAGATGGGTTCAGGATGAGCAAAGATTTAAAGATGCGTTAAAAGGAACGGAATATACAACTGAGATTTTGTTTAGCCAGGGCTCTTCGGCTAAGGAAAAAGAAAATGTAGAAACATTGCTGAACAAAGGGATTGATGTGCTGATTATCTGTCCGCAAGATGGAGATGCAGCTGCTGCAGCGGTGGAGGCTGCAAAGAAAGATGGCGTAAAAGTCATTTCCTATGACCGTTTAATTACCAATACAGATGCTATTGATTACTACGTAACATTTGACAGCCTTGCGGTAGGAGCTGCACAGGCGCAATATTTAGTTGACAACGCAAAGGGCAAGGACGTGCCTCTGTACCTGTACGCCGGAGCTGCTTCTGATAATAATGCCTTCTTGTTCTTCCAGGGAGCATGGAGTGTGCTACAGCCTAAAATTGCAGATGGGACATTCAAGATTGCTAACTCAAGCGAAGCTGAAGCTTTGAAAGATACAGCTGATCTGTCCCGTGATCAGCTAAGCAAAATTATTGGACAGGTGACAACGAACTGGGATCCGAACGAAGCGAAGAACAAAGCACAAACGCATTTGACAGCAGCTTCTGATGATATGAAAGGCGATGTGGCCATTCTTGCTCCGAACGACGGAACTGCCCGTTCCATTGCAGATGTCTTTGGAACTGACAGCGCAGTATCCAGCTATCTTGTAACAGGCCAGGATGCAGAGAAAGCTTCCATTCAGTATGTTATTGATGAAAAGCAATCCATGACAGTATTCAAGGATGTTCGTACTCTCGTTAAAGATGCAATGGGTATGGCGATTGATATCCTTGAAGACAAGGACCCTGAGACAACCGGATCTTACGATAACGGCAAGGTTGAAGTTAAAGCAAAGCAAACAGATGTAATCGTTGTCGACAAAGATAACGTGAAAAAAGAACTGATTGATTCTGAATACTATAAAGCTGATGAATTTACAGGACTTTAATCAATAAAGGACGAGAAATAGTGATAGATGCGTCTATCACTATTTCTCCTTCTGATTAGCTGTATGGCTAAGGGGGGAGTTATAATGAGCGAAAGTATTTTGGAAATGCACGGGATTTCCAAGGAATTTACAGGTGTCAAAGCGCTCAGCAATGTCAATTTCAAGGTGGAAAAAGGTGAGATCCACTGCTTGATCGGTGAAAACGGAGCGGGTAAATCCACTCTGATGAAGGTACTCAGTGGCGTGTATCCTTATGGCACCTACCAGGGGGATATTGTATTTGAGGGCAGTGTGCAGCAATTCAACAAGATCAGTGACAGTGTAAAAGCAGGAATCGTCATTATATACCAGGAGCTTGCATTGTTTCCTGATCTCACAGTCTATGAAAATATATTTGCGGGCAATGAAATGAGGCAAGGCGGAATCGTCGATTGGAACCGGACTATTGCTGAAGCTAAAAAAATGCTGGATAAGGTTAAGCTCGATGTGAACCCTGAAACACTCGTAAAAGATCTGAGCGTTGGAAAACAGCAATTAGTCGAAATTGCCAAAGCTTTAAGCAAGGATGTGAAACTGCTTATCCTGGATGAGCCGACTGCAGCACTTAATGAGGATGACAGCGAAAATCTGCTGAATCTGTTAGATGAGCTGAAAGAGCAGGGAATTACGTGCATCATGATCTCCCATAAGCTGAAAGAAGTCATCTTGATTGCAGATAAGGCTACGGTGCTTCGTGACGGCCAAACCATTTGTACTCTGGACGCAGCAAAAGGCGAAATCTCTGAAAATGTCATTATTAAAAACATGGTTGGCAGGGAAATTGAAGATATTTATCCGAAGAGGATGAACAAAACATTTGGCGATCCTGTACTTGAGCTCCGCAGCTGGTCTGCGTATGCTGTGCATTTGGGCAGGCAGGTTGTAAAAGATGTTAATTTTCATGTTAAGAAAGGAGAAATTGTCGGGATTGCGGGCTTGATGGGGTCAGGCAGGACAGAACTTGCCCTGAGTATTTTCGGAAATCCAAAATCTTATAAATTACAAGGCGAACTATTGGTGGATGGCGTTCCAAAAACGCTGAAGCATCCGAGTGACGCCATCAGGTCAGGGATTGCGTACGTAACGGAAGACCGAAAAGGGGACGGCCTGTTTTTAATACAGGATATTAAAAACAACATTTCTGCAGCAAACCTCAAACGGGTTGCTGTAAATGGAGTGATTAATGATAACGAAGAAGTGAAGGAAACAACGGAATATAAAAAGTCCATGTATATCAAAGCATCCTCCCTTGAACAGATTGTCGGCAATTTGAGCGGGGGGAACCAGCAAAAAGTGTCCCTGGGCAAATGGTTATTTGTCGGGCCAAAATTGCTGATCCTGGACGAGCCGACGCGGGGCATTGATGTTGGGGCAAAATTCGAAATTTATACGATAATGAATCAATTGATTGAGGAAGGCATGAGCATCATTATGATTTCTTCAGAACTGGGTGAAGTCCTTGGGATGAGCGATCGTGTCTATGTAATGGCGGAAGGCCAAATGAAAGGCGAGCTGTCGATTGAAGAAGCAAGTCAGGAAAGTATTATGCAGCTTGCTACGCAATAGGAGGTAAAATATATGGAATTTTTAAACGAAGCGAAATCGCTATTTAAGGATAATATCCGTGACTACGGCATGTACATTGCCTTATTCGTTATTATGCTCACCTTCACCATTATGACTGACGGGCTGTTTATGTCTTCACGAAATATAAGTAATTTGCTTGATTCAACGGGGTACATCGCTGTCCTGGCAGTGGGGATGACTCTGGTTATCGTGATTCGCCATATCGACCTCTCAGTCGGGTTTGTTGCCGGCTTTTTGGGAGCCATTGCTGCGATTCTCCTGACGGGAATGGGAGTGCCTTTTTATATCACCATTCCGATTATCCTCGTGCTGGGTATTTTTGTCGGATTATTCAATGGCCTGCTAGTTGCAAAGTTCGGCATCCCCTCCTTTGTAGCTACTCTAGCAGGAATGCTGATCTTTAGAGGTGCACTTCTTCAGGTAACAGAGAAAACAGGGACCATTATCATCAAGGATGACGGATTTAACGCAATCGGAAACGGATTCATTCCTTCGATTATGCAAGTGAATGGACTGCATCTCCTTACACTGATTCTCGGTGTACTGGCCATATTGCTGTATGTATACAGTGAAATTACCACGCGGAAAAACAAGATGAACTATCAATTCGAGGTAGTGTCAAAAGGGATTTTTATTATTAAATTAGTTTTTATTTCTGCTATCATTTCCTATATTACCTGGATCCTGGCAGGCTACAACGGGTTTTCCTGGACGGTTGTCATTATGCTTTTAGTGGTTGTCATCTATCACTTCCTGACAACGAAAACCGTGCTTGGAAGACATATATATGCTGTCGGAAGCAATCCGGAAGCGGCACATTTGAGCGGAATCAATGTAAATAAAATTACGTATATAGTATTCGGTTCAATGGGGATGCTGGCAGCCCTTTCCGGCATATTATTCACCTCGCGCCTTCAGTCAGCGACCACTACAGCTGGGACATTATTTGAACTCGATGCCATTGCAGCTGCTTATGTAGGCGGGGTTTCTTCTGCAGGGGGCGTGGGCAAAATCACTGGTGCCATTATCGGTGCAGTAGTCATGGCCTCTTTATCAAGCGGCATGAATCTGCTCGGTGTGGGGGTTTCCCTCCAGTATATGATCCGCGGAGGCGTATTGGCGGGTGCTGTGATCTTTGATGTCATGACCCGTAAGAAGAGAGGATAGATTACCAGTTTCCTGGATTAGCAGTTTTGAAATGGGCATCCGGCAAGAGGGTGCCCTTATGATGAAGATAGGCAGCATTCCTTAAATCACCGATTATCCTCCTGCTAACAACAGACAATCCTCTCTCTTTCTAACTCTTCTATAAGCCGTAAAAAGGTGATATGATTAAAATTATTTAACTATTCATACTTAGGAAACGGAGATACAGCCTTGCGTAAAACGGGTATTTTTGTATTTTGTCTTACATGTATCGTCCTTGGCTATTTTACATTTACGCTATCAAAGAAAGCGTTTACATCCGAGTGGGATCTCCCAGCTGGATCAGATGGCCAGGAAGTGAAATATCGCCTGGTCCTGATAACGCAGGAATTAGAAACCCCCTTCTGGGATAAGGCAGGTATTGCTGCGCAGGAACAAGCACGGAAGGATGGGGCAAGCCTGGAAGTCTGGGGAAGCTATGGGAAGAATCAAGAGGAATTTTTAAAAAAATTGGAGGTAGCCATTCAATCAAAAGTGGACGGCATCATTGTTCAGGGTCTGGACACACAGGAATTCAAAGATTTAGCAAAGATTAAGGCTGCTTTTTATGGAATCCCAATTATTACAATTGCCAATGACGTGCCCAAATCTGAAAGCTTGAGAAAAACGTACGTCGGCTCGGATCAATATCTGGCAGGGCGGTTAATTGCAGAACAGCTTCTTGACGATATGGGCCATGAGGGAAAAGTTATTCTCATGGGCGACAAGCATAAAGAGTTTTATCAGCAGCAGCGACTCGATGGCATTCATGAAGTACTGAAGGATTATCCAAATATCCAGACAGTCTATGCGGAAACAACTGATGTTAGGGAGGAAATTATCGCTGCCACTCAGAATATGCTGAATCAAAACCCGGATGCTGACAGTTTCATAGCTATCAAGGCGAATATAGCCGGAGCGATGATTCAGGAAATTGGCAGGCGATCACAGGTAAAACCTTATTATATCTATTCTTTTGACGATGGTCCGGATTCAATATCTCTGCTTACTCAGGGAAAACTTGATGGAATCATTGAACAATCTCCTGAGAAAATGGGAAGCCTCAGTGTAGAGCTGATTTTAAAATGGCTTAGGGATGAAGAAGTGCCGCTGAAATCTGATGGTTATCTTACCGATATCAGGATATTAAAGGCGATGGAAAAGCAATGAACAAGATTCATAAGAAAATCTGGACACTCACTACTGTCATTCTATTAATTATGGCAGCCATATGGATCACACTTACCTATTATAATCAGAAAACTCAGAATCAATATAACGACATCCTTCAGCGGTATCTTCGGATGAATGAGGTTACAAGGACAAGCCAGCAGATGATTGCAGACTTGAATAACTACTTTATTACTCCTATACCGGAAAATCTGGAGAAATTGAACAATAGCAAGGAAAAAATGATAAAGGTTAAAAGGGATGTTTCATATCTTCGAAATTCAGAAAATGATTTTGCACTGACAAATTATATGAATCTGATTGATAGCCTGGTTGAGACGACGGACCGCTCCCTTCTTTTCTTTAATGAAAAGGAAACAGAGGATTCTGCGAAAGAATTCTCGGAAGCGACGCGCATCTCCATGTATATCTCCGAGATGACGCTGACGCTGATCGATAGTGAACTGAATACGTATGAACGGTTTTACCGGGGGATCATTGAACAGTCCGAAGAAATCAAAAAACTGGGGATTTGGCTGATGCTGATGATCACCTGCCTCTTAATGTTCTTGACCTATGGATTTTCCTTAAGCATTACGAAGCCTGTACAAAAGCTGACCAAGGCAGCAAATGATTTATCAAGGGGGAGATTTCATTTGCCGATAAAGGTTGATTCGAATGATGAAATTGCTTTTCTTGCCCAGACCTTTGACCGGATGCGGATTAATATCAATAACCTGATTTCAGAAATCCAGCATAAGGCACAGCTGGAGCATGAGCTGCAGGAAAGCAAGTTATTGCTGAAGGAAAGCCAGCTCTTGAACCTGCAAAGCCAGATTAACCCTCATTTTTTATTTAACACATTAAATACCCTTTCCAAGAAAGCCTATCTGGAAGGTTCTCATGAAACCAGTGACCTTCTAGTAAGTGTTGCCGGCCTGCTGCGCTATAACTTAAAAAGGCTTGATAGGCCTGTAACACTTAGAGAAGAAGTGATGGTCCTGCAGCAATACATGGATATCCAAAAAGCCAGATTTACAGATCGCCTGCATTTGAAAATGTCAATAGATGAAACGTGTCTGAATGTGGACATTCCGGGTCTTACGCTGCAGCCGATCATCGAGAATGCCGTCAACTATGCAGTGGAGCCAAGAGAAGATGGCGGGATCATCTGGTTTCGCATTCAGGATGGAAATGACTGTGTGATTATAGAAGTGGAAGACAACGGTCCAGGTATTGAGGAATTTAAAATTAAACAGATTCTTCAAGGGCAATTCATTCAGAAAGATGGAAATTCAACAGGCATCGGGTTTACCAATGTTGTCAGGCGTTTGCGTCTTTTTTACGGCTATGAAGATGTCATGAACATTGAGAGCAGTGCTGCCGGCACAAAAGTAGTGGTGACAATACCGAAAGATAGGAGGGGGGCAGCATGACAAAACTCCTGATCGCGGATGATGAACAAATTGAACGGGAAGGGCTGGAAGTGATTCTGCAGAAAGCCTTTCCTGGTGTTGAAATCAGCCAGGCGAAAAATGGGAAAATGGCCGTTCAAGCGGCTAAAGAGTTTAACCCTGATTTAATCCTGATGGACATTCAAATGCCAGGGCTGAATGGCCTGGAAGCTATTAAGCTAATCAGTGAGGCTGATCCGCATATTAAATTTATTATGATTACAGCATTCGATACATTCGATTATGCACGGCAGGCCATAAAGCTAGGGGTCAAGGATTATTTACTGAAGCCAAGCAAGATCACGGAAATAGAAGCAACAATTGGGAAGGTGCTTGAACAGATTGAGGAAGAGCGGAGGTTCCGTGAAATGACGAAACTTCAGCAGGATGCACTGCAAAAGGCTCTTCCTGTCATTGAGACCGATGTCGTGACACAGCTGCTGTTCGATCATGTCCATGAAGTTCATCTGGATATGCTGGTTGAAATGCTCGATATTCGCTCAACAGATGAACAGTTCGTCATGAGCATCCTGCTTCCTGATGGACAAGAACACCTCTATACCTCAGTCAAAGAGAAAGTCAGGCAAGCAGGCAGTGCATGGGTAGGTGCACTATATGGCCGCCAGCTTCCCATCATCGTTTTTCGGGAAAAGCAGCATTCATTCCGTTCACAGGCTATATCTATAGCCGGCGAAATTCTTTCCCTTGCAAAAAAAGGCTCATCAGAAGGCTGGTTCGTCGGGATTGGAAACGCTTGCGGTTCGCTGCAATCCATCCGTCAATCTTATCAGGAATCTCTTATAGCCACCCTGGATTCAACTCTCCCCGTTAAATACCGATTTTATTCCGATGTGCCAGTGCTTAGCGCAGGGGAAGATTTACAGCTGACCAAAGAGCGGGAAAAGCAGTTTTTCGATCAAGTCAGGCTTGGCAAGTGGAAGCAAATCAGGTTGCGTGTAATGGAGATGATTCAGCGGTGTGAAACGGAAAGGGCCGGGGTGATTCAAGCGCAGCAGCGGGTGCTGCAGCTGCTTTGGATTGCTTCACGTGTAATGAGTGAGATTGGGGTAGAAGCCCCTGCGCCATTTTTTGCGTATTCAGCCCAGGATTTCCGGCAGCTGCGTACTGAATCGGTACAAATGCTAAATCAAATGAAGAAAT
>ERZ1023203.56-NODE-56-length-28462-cov-4.919456_pt1 | contig 28462 bp, 25 predicted proteins | sample MGYA00380444_ERZ1023203 | MGnify/ENA primary metagenome ERZ1023203 (study PRJEB33173, sample SAMEA4830386) | metagenome | study: EMG produced TPA metagenomics assembly of the PRJEB25223 data set... | reverse complement strand
GCGATTTGGGAACTTCATGGTGATGGCGGCAGCGCGGTTCATATGCTTCAGATGCGCCGACTAAAATAACCGGGTCATCATACGAAGCTGGCTTCCCATTGATCAGGCGCTGTGTACGGCTTGCAGGTGAACCGCAAACGGCACAGACAGCTTGAAGCTTTGTAACCATTTCTGCTATCGACATGATGGCAGGCATTTGGCCAAACGGCTCTCCGCGGAAGTCCTGGTCAAGTCCGGCAGCGATGACACGATGTCCGCTGTCAGCCAGGTGCTGAATGACTTTTACAATTTCATCATCAAAAAATTGCACTTCATCAATGGCAATCAAATCAATATCAGCTGTAATGTATTTAAAAATATCGGTAGACTGGGAAATGGGTCTAGCTATGACCGAAGTTCCATTATGTGAAACGACAGCTTCATCACTGTATCGGTTATCGATCTGCGGCTTAAATACAGCAATTTGCTGTTTGGCAAACTGAGCTCTGCGCACACGGCGAATCAGTTCTTCTGATTTGCCGGAGAACATGCTGCCGCAAATGACTTCCACCCATCCGTGATGATTCACAACGTACATGAACGGCCTCTCCTTCCTCGTTCTAACTAATAGAATGGCTTGTTATCATTATTTTATGAAGAAAGGGTCGAGCTGTTAATCTTAATTATACTCGCGCTTTTTTCAAAGCAAAAAGGTCCACTCAAAACAGTTCTTCATATCCAATAAGGGTTATTTCGCAATAAAAAACAGGCAAGATAGTTAACTTGCCTGTTTTTGTTGTTTATTATTTTTGTTCTGACTTAATGCCGTATTTCTTATTGAAACGGTCAACACGTCCGCCAGCTTCAGCGAATTTTTGACGTCCAGTATAGAATGGGTGGCACTCAGAGCAAGTTTCAACGCGGATCTCTTCTTGAACAGAACCGGTTTCGAACTCGTTACCGCAAGCACATTTCACCATTGCTTTTTTATAGTTAGGATGAATTCCTGATTTCATTCTTTTCATCTCCTTCCGCCCTGAATCATTCGAAACAGAGTTATATATTACGGGCAATCATGAATTGCCGTAAACTTCAAAAACACACTGTCATCATTATAACAAGTCAAAGTGTTTTTTGCAATAAGCGAATTCGGCATCCTGGATTTTCCAAATGAACTCTTACTGCGAGCGCTTAGCCTTCATTTCTTCAGCCAAATTGGCAAAAAACTCTTCGTTCGATTTTGTCTGTCTTAGCTTGCGAAGCAGTTTTTCGGCGAAATCCGGTGAATCAGACATGGATTTGCGGATTGCCCACAGCTTGTCCAGGTGATCTTTCTGTATAAGAAGTTCTTCTTTGCGCGTTCCGGAACGGCGGATGTCGATGGCCGGGAAGATTCTTCTTTCAGCCAAGGAGCGGTCAAGGTGCAGTTCCATATTGCCTGTCCCCTTGAATTCTTCGTAAATCACGTCATCCATGCGTGAGCCCGTGTCAACGAGTGCAGTTGCCAGAATCGTTAAGCTTCCGCCCTCTTCAATGTTTCGGGCTGCACCGAAGAAACGCTTTGGACGGTGGAATGCAGCCGGGTCAATACCGCCGGAGAGTGTTCTTCCGCTTGGAGGAATAACCAGGTTATAAGCTCTTGCCAGTCTTGTAATGCTGTCCATCAAAATAACAACATCACGCTTGTGCTCAACGAGGCGCATAGCTCGTTCAAGAACCAGCTCGGCCACTTTAATGTGGTTTTCAGGCACTTCATCAAATGTTGAGCTGACCACATCGCCTGCAACTGAACGCTCGATGTCTGTTACCTCTTCCGGGCGCTCGTCAATCAATAGCACGATCAGTTCCGCTTCCGGGTGGTTGGTTGTAATGCTATTGGCAATTTCTTTTAAAAGCATGGTCTTACCTGCTTTAGGAGGAGCGACAATCAGACCGCGCTGCCCGAATCCAACTGGTGCAAGCAGGTCCATAATTCTTGTAGACAGCTGTCTTGTACCTGTTTCCAATTTCATATGGCGGTTTGGATATAAAGGAGTCAGACCAGGGAAGTGAACGCGCTCTTTTGCTGATTCCGGATCATCGCCATTCACGGCTTCTACTTGCAGAAGACCAAAGTAACGCTCATTTTCTTTTGGAGGACGGACCTTTCCTGAAACCTTATCTCCGTTTCTTAAGTCAAAACGGCGGATCTGGGAAGCAGAAATATAAATATCCTCAGAGCTTGGTGAATAGTTGATTGGACGAAGGAAGCCGAATCCTTCTGACTGAATGATCTCCAGGACACCTTCCATGAAAAAGTAGCCTTCCTGCTCTGCTCTTGCTTTTAGGATGGCAAAAATCAATTCTTTTTTCGATAACTTGCTGTAGTAAGAAACTTTATATTCACGGGCAAGTTCATAAAGCTCTTTCAGCTTCATATTTTCTAAACTTGAAATGTTTAAACCCATTTTTACACCACACTTTTGAAATTTTCAATCATTTCCTTCATATGCAGCTGTATAAATATTGAACGGTATATGAAAGGAAAGGGAAAGATACTTTGAGGCACTGAAAATAGCTGAAGAATCTATCATTATGTTCTTAATTAAAGGTTTCGAGGAATGGAACGGTTTATTGTCCGTTTTTCAGTTGATATTAGAGGTATCCTCTTCTTCGAAAAGCGCAAGCGCCCTGCCCGACCCTCGAGGGGTTAGACGCTGGAGCCATTTAAAAAACAATCTCTATTTTACCCCTTAATATGAAAATTAATCAATAACTAAATTTGATATGGAAAATATAGAAGGAAGGAAATGAAAATGAGCAGGCTGGCACAGATGGCCAGCTCTCATTTTCTATCTATCTTTTATGGAAATTATTTAATAACAAGATTTGGCTTTTTCTTTAAACTATGGCGTCCCTCGACAAAGCGGACCGTACCTGATTTGGCACGCATGACAAGCGAATGGGTCGAACCATATGAGCCTTTAAACTGTACGCCTTTCAGAAGCTCTCCGTCTGTTACGCCTGTGGCAGCAAAAATGGCATCATCGCCTTTTACCAGGTCTTCCATAAGAAGGACTTTATTAATATCGAGGCCCATCTTCAAGCAGCGCTCAGCCTCTGCGTCATTTTGCGGAAGAAGTTTTCCTTGAATCTCTCCGCCAAGGCACTTAAGGGCTACAGCTGCCAATACGCCTTCTGGTGCTCCGCCTGATCCGAACAGGATATCTACACCTGTCTCATCAAAAGCTGTATTAATGGCTCCAGCTACGTCCCCGTCATTAATTAACTTAATTCGGGCACCTGCTTCGCGAAGCTGGCTGATGATGTGCTCATGGCGCTCACGGTTAAGCACTGTAGCCACGACATCCTGGATATCTTTGTTTTTTGCTCTTGCGACCGCTTTCAAATTATCCAAAACAGAAGCGTTAATATCAATTTGTCCAACTGCTTCAGGACCGACTGCAATTTTGTCCATGTACATATCCGGAGCATGCAGAAGATTTCCGTGATCAGCTACCGCAAGAACAGCTAAGGCATTCCAGCCGCCGGATGCAACGATGTTAGTGCCTTCAAGCGGATCAACAGCAACATCTACACGCGGGCCATAGCCTGTTCCAAGCTTTTCCCCGATATAAAGCATTGGCGCTTCATCCATTTCGCCTTCCCCGATAACGACTGTTCCCTTCATTGGCACCGTATCGAATACATCTCTCATTGCAGAAGTAGCGGCATCATCCGCTTCATCTTTTAATCCGCGGCCCATCCAGCGTGCTGATGCTAAAGCGGCACCTTCCGTTACGCGAACTAATTCCATTGACAAACTTCTTTCCATCGATTCTTCCTCCCCGGATTCTAAGGCTGGCAGCATGGCGAATGCGGACCGGGTCTTTACCGCCGGCACCGCAAAAGCCCGCCTTAATTTATATTTGTCTGCTGATGTCACTTAAGCTTTAGCCCAAGCAATCATCAGTCAGCTGTCAATATCTCAAGATGTTTCTCTATTTATGCGTTCTTCATTTGTTCCATTTCTTCTTTGCTCATTTCTTCGCGCCAGATTGTGGCACCAAGTCCATTCAGCTTTTCAACAAGATGGCTATAGCCTCTGTCGATATGCTCTAAGCCTGTGACTTCAGTAACTCCCTCAGCCATCAAACCGGCAATTATCAGTGCTGCGCCTGCGCGCAAATCGCTCGCCTTAACTTTAGCGCCCTGAAGCTGGATTGGCCCATTGATGATAGCCGAGCGTCCTTCAACTTTAATGTTGGCATTCATTCTGCGCAGCTCATCAATATGCTTGAAACGGGCACTATAAATGGTATCCGTAACCATGCTTGTCCCTTCTGCACCAGTTAACAGAGAAGTCAGCGGCTGCTGAAGATCTGTAGGGAAGCCAGGATAAACAAGCGTTTTAATATCCACTGCTTTCATTTTCTCAGCTGGCCCGACAAATACCTGGTCGTCGTTCGTTTCAACCTGAACGCCCATTTCGCGAAGCTTTGCTATTAGGGACTCAAGGTGATGGGGGATTACATTGTCAATCAGCACACCTTCTCCGGCCGCTGCACCAACGATCATATAGGTTCCCGCTTCAATCCGGTCTGGGATAATCGTATGCTGGCAGCCATGCAGCTGATCTACGCCATCGATGCGGATCACATCTGTGCCGGCACCCTTGATTTTCGCACCCATATTGGTTAAAAGCGTAGCAACATCAATGATTTCAGGCTCTTTTGCAGCATTTTCGATAATCGTTCTGCCTTTTGCCCTGACAGCGGCAAGCATGATATTGATGGTTGCTCCAACGCTGACAACATCGAGATAAATACGGGCTCCGCGAAGCTCATCGGCACGAAGGTAAATGGCTCCCTGCTCATTGGTAACACGCGCGCCAAGAGCTTCAAAACCTTTAATATGCTGGTCAATCGGCCTTGGCCCCAGATGGCATCCGCCAGGAAGTCCAATAACCGCTTTTTTGAATCGGCCGAGCATCGCTCCCATTAAATAATAGGAAGCGCGTAATTTTTTCACTTTTCCGTTCGGCAAAGGCATGGAAATCATGGAAGAGGGATCTACTGTCATATCATTTCCGGAGAATTCAACAGTGCCCCCTATTTCTTCAAGCAAATCTTTTAGAATTTGTACATCCGAAATATCCGGCAAACCTTCAATTGTCACAGGCGATTCCGCTAAAATGGTAGCTGGAATCAATGCTACTGCACTATTCTTCGCTCCGCTGATCCGGACTGTTCCTTTTAATGGATATCCGCCTGCAATCATTAGCTTTTCCATTTGTAACTCCCTTCTAAGCCGTTGTTAAACACACATGCTGACATTTGACTTCAATATTTAAAAAATTGATAGCCCTTACACCAAAAGCTACACACTACTTTTCTAACCAATTCCGCCAGAAAATAGCCCCAGATTCTATAAGAAACCAAATAGGCTTGTCTATTTTTAATATCGGAAAAATAGTCTTTGGGAAAATATGCACTTACATATTATCATGTATCTGCATTTTGCAACATTGCAAGATGAATAAGGAACAATTTTCCATGTGTTTTTTACAGATTCCGACATTATCTTTATCCTATAGTTTACACGAAAAATCAAATCTCATGTATTGTATTCAAAAAAAGTTAAAATTAAGAAAGAAGCACTAAAAGCCGGGGTACAAGTGAAGGGGCTGGCTTTGCTCAAGAAAAACGCAAGCGCCTTGCCCACCCCCGACACCTCGAGGGGGCAGGCACTTGCGCTAGACAGCTCTCAAAGTACAAATAAACAAAGCCAGTTTCCTAGAGTTATTTTTCCGAAGAAAGCCTTATCCTCTTGAGTTCCAGTCTGCCAGGAATGCTTCGATTCCCTTATCTGTAAGAGGATGGTTGAATAATTGCTGGATGACTTTATAAGGAACTGTCGAGATATGGGCTCCTCTTAATGCTGCATCCGTCACATGCTGAGGATGTCTGATGGAAGCGGCAATGATTTCTGTATCAATGTCATGAATTGCAAAGATTTCTGCGATTGTGGAAATGAGATCCAGACCGTTATGGCCAATATCGTCCAAACGTCCAAGGAATGGAGAAACGTATGTAGCACCTGCTCTTGCAGCAAGCAGCGCCTGGTTTGCACTGAAGATTAAAGTTACATTTGTTTTAATGCCTTCTTTTGAAAAAGCACTTACTGCTTTTAGACCATCGGGGGTCATTGGGACTTTTATTGTGATGTTAGGTGCAATCGCTGCAAGCTCTCTTCCTTCTTTAATCATGCCTTCTGCATCAAGGGCGATAACCTCTGCACTTACTGAGCCTGGCACCAGGTCCGTGATTTCACGCAGACGGTCAGGGAAGGATACATTCTTTTCCTTTGCCACCAATGATGGATTGGTTGTTACTCCTGCTACTACCCCAAGGGCATATGCCTCTTTAATTTCGTCCATGTTTGCTGTATCGATGAAAAACTTCATAATAATCCCACCTTGTTTAATATTTTGATAATTAATGCTGCGGATATCTATGTATTATTAAATAAAGTTGTGATTCTGTAAAGCCTTACATTTGGATGCAGAAATTCCGCCAGCAGGCACTCTGCGAACCGCCGGATAAAATACAGGGAAACCGCCCCTAAATCCAGAAGCGGTTTCTTACGCAATGATATTAATTATGCTTTGTTTGAAGAACCGAACTCGCGCATTTTGCCGATTACAGTTTCTTTAATCGCTTCGCGTGCCGGTCCTAAGTATTTGCGTGGATCGTATACTTCTGTATCTGCTGCCAATACTTCGCGAACGCGTTTTGCAGAAGCAATTTGGTTTTCAGTGTTTACATTGATTTTTGCGGTTCCTAAAGAGATGGACTTTTGGATATCCTTTGTTGGAATTCCAGTTCCGCCATGAAGAACTAAAGGAACACCTGTAAGGCTTCCGATCTCTTCCATTTCAGCAAAGCCAAGGTTTGGCTCACCTTTGTATGGGCCATGAACAGAACCAAGTGCCGGAGCAAGGCAGTCGATGCCTGTGCGTTTTACCAGTTCTTCACATTCTTTAGCATCAGCATAAATAACGCCATCAGCTACAACATCGTCTTCCTGTCCGCCGACAGTTCCTAACTCTGCTTCAACTGAAACGCCTTTTGAATGTGCATATTCAACTACTTTAGAAGTAGTCTCAACGTTTTGTTCGAATGGATCATGAGAAGCATCGATCATAACAGATGTGAAGCCTGCATCGATCGCTTCTTTACATTTATCAAAACTTGAACCGTGATCTAAGTGGATAGCCACTGGAACGGTAATTTTGTAATCTTCCAGCAGTCCTTCAACCATCTTTACAACCGTTTTGAAACCGCCCATGTAGCGTGCAGCACCTTCGGAAACACCAAGGATAACCGGTGACTTTTCTTCTTCTGCCGCCTGCAGGATAGCTTGAGTGAACTCAAGGTTGTTTAAGTTAAATTGACCTACTGCATAGCCTTCTGATTTTGCTTTATTCAGCATTTCAGTCATAGAAACTAAAGGCATTTTTCTTCCTCCTTATTGATAATCGTTTAAGTTCATCAGACTAAATACTGTTAAAGTTTTCCCCTTAACACTATCGAATATGTACCCTTAAAATAGTCCGCTAAACAGATACGATCCTTTGGAATTCATCTGTTATCATACCAAAAAGGACTTAGAAAAGCCATTATTCCAGAGCGTTTTTGTTAATTGTCATAAAGCAAACGCTATCATTTTTATAGCGATGGAATTTCAGCTTAAAAACGGATACTTTTGGATTATTTCGAGTTAGGCACAGGCAAATATTTCTTTACCGCTGCCCTGATGTCATCGATATCGAATGGCTTCGCAAAGTGAGTAAGAGCTCCGAGATCCTTGGCCTCCTGAATCATATCGAGCTCGCCATATGCAGTCATGATAATGACGCGGATATCTTTATCCACCACTCTCATTCTTTTTAAGATTTCAATCCCATCCATTCCCGGTATTTTCATGTCGAGAAGAACAAGATCAGGCGAATGCTTGGAAACAATGTCGAGAGCCTGGACTCCATTGGCAGCCTGGTATGTTTCGTACCCTTCTTTCTGTAGTACCTCATTAAGCAAAATACGGATTCCGAACTGATCATCTACAATTAAAATTTTCCCTTTCATCAAGCCACCTCTTCCTGTCGTATTAAAAGCACTTAGGTTTAAAACCATACTGAATTATGACTGCAGGTCACTTAACTATACATTCTCCTACAGCTAATTTCTCTGTGAAACATGATTATTCCTGCTGGTTTTTGCAATTTCAAATGTGAATATTTTACCTTTTCCTCCCTTTTCACTATAATAGAACCGCTAAGTGCAGTGACCGAAGGAGTGAAATAATTGCTTAAGATGTTTTCTACCCAGCTGACAGGGCTGTTTAAAAGACTTCAGGAAAAAGAGGAGTTTTCCATCGAGGACAGCGCACGCCTATTGGCTCAAGCTGCCGCCGGTGATGGAAAAATATATATTTACGGTACTAAAGAAATGGCTGCCATTGGCTATGAAGCCGTTCATAGCCAGGAACCGCTTAGAGATGCAGCGATTTTGGAAAGTGATGCGAAAGTCGCAGAAACAGACAGAGTGATCATCTTCTCAAGACATTCAGATGACAAAGACGCTGCTGCTCTGGCAAAATCATTGTCTGAAAAAGGAATTCCCTTTGTGGCTGTGAGCACAGTTAAGGCGGAAAACAATGTTAACATCTCTGATTTAGCCGATGTCCATATTGATTTGAAGCTTGCTAAAGGGCTCCTTCCTGATGAAGAAGGCAACCGCTTCGGCTATCCGGCATCCATGGCTGCTTTATTTGTTTATTATGGAATTAAGTTTACTATTGAAGAGATTTTGGCGGAGTATGAATAATAGATGAGCAGAATCAGCCCCCAATTTCGGGGGCTGCTGTCATTTTTGTAGTTTGTTCCTTATTGCTGAGCTGGCTTCTTTTGGTGCTTGATTACCTGTAATGGCACTTCCAACGATGACAACATCAGCAATACTATCCTTCAATTCCCCAATTGTTTTTTCTGAAACCCCGCCTGCAATAGCGACTTCGATATCATTTAACCCTTTAACAAGTCTGAATAAAGCGGGATCCGCTATAGAACCCTCTTTCTGCATATCCTTTCCTATATGGAGACAAAATAAGTCAGCTCCCAAATCATATAGGCTCTTAACTCTTTTGGCGTCCTTAATTCCCAGCAAATCAATCATAATTCTTTTATTAGCATCATTTGCAATCTCTAATGCCTGTTTGATCGTGCTGTTATGTGAAAAGCCCATCACAGTCATAACGTCCGCCCCTGCTTTAAAGGCCTGTTCTGCCTCATGTTTTCCTGCGTCACAAGTTTTCATATCCGCCACAATTGTTTTTTCTGGATAAGCAGCCTTCATTTCCCGAACTATCTTCATACCATATTCTTTAATAACGCCCGTCCCGATCTCAATCCAATCGATATTGTCACAAGTTTCATCTGCGATACGGAAACAATCATGTTCGGTTAAGCGGTCAAGTGCTAGCTGAATTTTCACTTCTATTCTCCTTCTTTTAGAATTGTATTTTTATAAGGAAGCAGCCTGAAACAAAAACCACAGGAATACTTCCTGTGGCTTATTTTTCATATTAAACTCCTGAGTATGCCATAAAGCCGCCGTCAACTGGTACCGTAACACCCGTTACGAAACCAGAATATTCTTCATCAGCAAGCCACAGCAGCACACCAAGCAAATCTTTTGGCTGGCCAAATCTTTTCATTGGTGTATGAGCAATAATTTTTTCTGATCTGGCCGTATGGGAACCATCTTCATTCAATAATAAATTGCGGTTTTGAGTTGTTAAGAAAAAGCCCGGTGCAATTGCATTTACCCTCAACCCTGTTTCTGCGAAATGCACAGCCATCCACATTGTAAAATTATTAATGGCTGATTTGGCTGCACTATAGGCAGGCACTTTTGTCATTGGCGAATATGAACTCATTGATGAGATATTAATAATGATAGGTGATTCCTGCTTTAGCAGTTCTTTGCCAAAAACCTGGCTGGCTAAAAAAGTCCCTGTAAAATTGCTGGCAAATACTTGGGAGAAGCCTTTCTCATCCATATCAAAGAAGGACTTTTCAGAAGAAGACTCCACATTATAGGTTTCTACAGAAGTAATGGCATCCGGGTGATTCCCGCCTGCACCATTAATTAATATATCCACCCTGCCAAAGTGGCTGATCACTTCTTCCCTTGCCTTTTCCAGGGATTCACGGTCTAAGACATCTGCTGCAACAGCAATCGCTGTCCCCCCTGCTTTCTCAATTTCGGCTGATACTGCATCTCCCTTTTCTGCCGTACGATTAAGAATGGCCACTTTCACCCCATGTCTTGCGAGCTCCCTGGCCATTTCCGAGCATAGCACGCCGCTTCCGCCCGTAATTACAGCTGTTTTTCCATTTAAATTTCCGTGTATTGGAAACATTAGCATTCTCCTTATTTCTCAGATTGATAGGCATCCCATAATCCGTGAAGATACATGATTCCAAGAGCCCGGTCATATAATCCGTAACCTGGTCTGCATTCTTCACCCCAAAGATGCCTGCCGTGATCAGGACGCACGTACCCCTCATATTGAATCTCTGATAACTCCTTGACGACCCCTTTAATATTGATGGAACCATCTGCTGTTAGATGAGAAGTTTCAATAAAATCGCCATTGTCGAATATCTTTACATTTCGGATATGTGCAAATGGTGATCTTGCGGCAAATTTTCTTGCCAGGTCAACCATGTCATTTTGCGGATTAGCTCCTAGAGATCCTGTACAAAATGTAATGCCATTGGAGGGAGAGCCGGAAATAGATAGGAGTTTCTGCAGACTTTCTTCTCCGGTCATGATACGCGGCAGGCCAAAAATGGACCAGGGCGGATCATCCGGGTGGATTGCCATCTTGATGCCTGCTTCTTCTGCCACTGGCAGTATTTCCTTTAGGAAATAGCGCAGGTTATCCCACAAGTCCTCTGCCGTTATATCCTGATACGCTGCAAATAACTCTTTAATCCGGGACATTTTCTCAGGCTCCCAGCCAGGAAGAGTCAAATCAGAAGCCTCGGAAACCGTTTTAATTAAATCCTGCGGATCCAGATTTTCCACTTTGTTTTTTTCATAAAACAATGCCGTTGAGCCATCTGGAAGTGCACGGTATAAGTCAGTCCGCGTCCAATCAAAGACAGGCATGAAGTTATAACAAATAACTTTAACCCCAAATTCACCCAGGTTCCGAATGGTTTTCTTATAATTTTCTATATGTAGGTCCCTTTCATTGTTTCCAAGCTTAATAGATTCATGTATATTAACACTTTCCACCACATCTGCATGAAACCCAAAGGACTTTATATACTCAACTTCCGATTTAATCTCATCTGTTTCCCAAACTTCCCCGACAGGTTTTCTGTGAAGGGCCCAAACGATTCCTTTCACATTGGGTATCTGTTTCACTTGTTCAAGAGTTACGGTATCATTATCCCTTCCATACCAGCGAAAGGTCATATTCATTTTCCGCCGCCTCCCTTAATTGCTTCGACATATTTTTCACAAAGTGCTTTTACCGACTCTTTGCCGCCGGCTTTGTAAGCCTTGTTTAAGTCACTTCCAATACCGGCTGCGACAGCGCCAGCTTCAAGCCACGCACTGACATTATCCAGATTCACACCGCCAGTGGGCATGATGCTCACCTGAGGCAGGGGTCCATTGACTGCACCGATAAATGATGGATCAAAGCGATTTGCCGGAAACAGCTTTACAATGTCACAGCCGTATTCGAGAGCTGTCACGATTTCAGTTATGGTCATGCATCCAGGAAGATATGGAATGCTGTATCGATTGCAAAGCAAGGCTATATCCTTATCAAAATGCGGACTCACTACAAATTCCGCCCCATTTAAAATAGCATGACGGGCTGTTTCCGAATCCAGAACTGTCCCAGCCCCGATTATACCGTCTGAGCCTCTTAAAGTCTGAAACACTTTTTCCGCCTCAGGTGTAGTATAAGTCACTTCAATAGCACGAAAACCTCCTGCTATGGCTGCCTCAGAAATTTCAATCGCTTCTTCAGGTGTTTTTCCGCGCACAACTGCAACCACTTTCGATTCTGTCAGCTGATTAAGTTTCTCTATTTTTAAGTTCATCTAATCTCCCCTTAATCGAAAACAATAACTGCTTTTCGAACCTGGTCAGGATTGTTCTCTACATATTGGAATGCTTCCTTCACATCACTTATCGGAAAATGGTGGGTAATAAAACCGTTTGATTGAAGCTTTTCTGCATTCAGCAGAGATACAACCTTTTCAAATTGGTTTGTCTGAAGCCGTGAACCGACAATGGTTACTTCTTTTTTAGTGATTGGAAGCTGCGGAATGGATGAGGGCCGTTCATCAAACCCCAGCACAACTACTGTGCCGGCAGGCGATACAAGATTTACGCCAAGCTCAAAGGTGGAAGGCAGACATACTGCATCAATCACAACATTTGGCCCTTCACCATCTGTCAATTCCAATACCCGATCTTCTACAGACTCTTCCGATGCATTAATAATTTCATCTGCCCCATTTTCTTTTGCAAATGCCAGTCGCTCCTGCTTCAAATCACTGATGATGACTCTTGCTCCCTGCAGCTTAGCCATTTTTAAAATGCATATGCCTATCGGGCCGCTTCCCTGGATGAATACAGTATCTCCTTCCTCAACGCCCCCGCGCCACACAGCTTGAGCTCCAATGGTGTAGGGTTCAGCCAATACGATTTCATCCCATTCTAAAGATGAATTCACAACATGAAGCTGTTTTTCAGGCAGTACGAAGAATTCCCGCAAGCCTCCATCTTCATGAACACCAAAAACAGATAAAGACTGACATACATTCGGGCGCCCTTTCCGGCATGCATAGCACTCTCCGCAGTAGCGGATTGGCTCCACTACAACATGGTCACCAGGTTTTATTCCTGAAACATTTGATCCGACTTCAACGACTTCACCTGCCACTTCATGGCCAACAATTCTTGGATAAGTGGCAAGCGGATTTGTCCCATGGTAAATATGCATATCTGAACCGCATATTCCGACCCTTTTCACTTTCACCAGGACTTCATCGGGATTGCTTATAACTGGTGTTTCTATATCAATAACTTCCATTTCCATTGCACTTGGAATTTGAACTGCTTTCATTTTACTGCCCCCTATTCAAATAAACTTGGAAGAAACAGTGAGATTTGCGGCACAAAAGCCACAAGCATTAAGACTGCCAGACTGACACCTAAAAATGGCAGTAATTCTTTTGCTGTTTTCCCAATTGAGATCTTGCCAATTTGTGATGCTACGAATAGACATACACCAACCGGAGGCGTTACAAGTCCAATAACAAGGTTCAATACCATCATGACACCAAATTGAACCGGATCCATTCCGATGGAAGCCGCTACTGGCAATAACACCGGGAATAGGATGACTAGAGCCGCAATCGTCTCCATGAACGTTCCAACAAATAACAGCAGCAAGTTAATCAATAGAATAACGACAATTGGGTTTGAAGAGATCCCCAGTATTGCATCTGCAACCATTTGAGGAATCTGCTCACTTACCATAATCCAGCCAAACAGGTTGGCAAAGCCTACGAGAAGCATGATAGAAGCCGTACCTGTCATGGAAGAGAGCATAATTTCCGGAATTTTTTTAATTGGAAGCTCTTTATAAACGAAGATTCCAATGACAAAGGCATACAATACTGCAATGACAGAAGCTTCAGTCGGTGTGAAGTAGCCTCCGAGAATTCCATACATAATGATAACTGTCATAAATAGTGCCCAGAACGCTCCAGTGAAGCTTTTCCATATTTCCTTTAATGACTTTCTTTCCCCTTTGGGATAATTTCTTTTAACAGAAATAATATAGGTTGGAATCATTAATCCCAGTCCAAGTAATATCCCTGGCAGAGCACCGGCCAAAAACAGGTCGCCAATAGATACTGACGCAAGTGTCCCCACGATAATCATTGGAAGAGACGGAGGAATAATCGGGCCAACCGTTGATGAAGATGCCGTTACAGCTGCAGAAAAACCTGCTCCGTACCCTTCTTTTTTCATCGCAGGAATAAGAATAGCTCCTATACTGGCTGTGTCTGCCAATGCTGTACCTGAAATGCCTGCAAATCCCATTGAGGATCCTACATTTGCTAAGCCAAGGCCCCCGCGGATATGGCCGAAGCAATTATTTGCAAACTGAATGATGCGATCCGTAATACCGCCAGCATTCATTAAATTTCCTGCCAGAATAAACCCTGGAATACAGAGCAAAACAAAGGAGTTTAGTCCTCCAAACATTTTTTGCGGAATGATGCTTAACGGGATATCAGCCAGAATTAAATAAAAAAGTGAAGACAGCCCAAGGCTGAATGCTACTGGCACGCCCAGGAATATCAGAATTATGAACGAGAAAAACAAAATGGCTGCCATCATAGCTCCCCACCACCCATTTGTGAATTAAAGTCTTCTTCATTTCGAATTAGCCTAATGATTTTGACAATTGAATACAATAATAAAAATGAACTCATGATAAATATTGCAGCGTGGATTACCGACATCTGAAAAGGCATTGTAGCTGAAGTCTGGTTTCCCCCTAGCTGTGTAAAGAACCATCCTTCTTTAACGAGAACCCCGCTTAGCAATATAATCAGCAAATAAATTCCAATTTCATAATAGCGGCGAAAAGCATGTGACATTTTTGCGAGTATCAGATCCACATTAATAAACTCGCCTCGAAGCAAAGCTAGCGGTGCCCCAAAGCAAATGGAGTATATAAACAAATATCGCGTAAGCTCTTCCGTCCAAATGGCTGTGTAGGGAAGATAGCGCGACATGATTTGGATGGTAACCACGATAATAACCCCTGAAAAACTCATAACAGTCAAGAAGGCTAATATTCGGTCAAGCCAAATTCGAATCTTCATGTTTTCATTCCTTCCTTTAATTAAAGGCACAGCTGGCAAAATAGTCAGCGGTGCCTTTAACTTGTTCCAATAAGACTATTATTCTACCTCTAGAATTTTTTCATAAAGCTCATACTGTTCCGGCTTAAGGCTATCTTTAATCGCAGGCTGCATTTTTTCACGGAAGGCATCCTGGTCAACATCAACAAACTCCATTCCTTCGCTTTCAAGCTCAGACTCTATTTTTGAAATTTCCTCATCATAAAGTTTTTCTCCAAATGCCTGTGCTTCTGCAGCTGCTTCTGTCACAGCTTTTTTCTGTTCATCATTCAGGGCCTCAAACTGCTTGTTCCCAATCAGGATATAAATCCATGAATATACATGCTCTGTACGGTTCACATACTTTTGAACTTCATATAATCCGCCGCTCTGAATTAAGTCAACCGGATTTTCCTGTCCTTTAATAACTCCTTGCTGAAGGCCAGTAAATACTTCATTGAAGTCCATAACCTGCGGCTTAGCGCCTGCAGCTTCCCAAACTTTCAGGAACAATGGAACATTTGGTACACGCATTGAGAATCCCTTCAAATCAGATGGTGCCTCAATAGGCTCACTTGAAGTCAAGTTACGTGGAGCGCGTGTATGATAATACAAAGGAGTCAAGCCAACTTTTTCAGTGATTTCCTTTTCAATTTCTTCACCGATTTCCCCTTCTACAACCGTTTTTACATGGTCAAGATCACGGAAGGCATACGGTACTGCCATTAAAGCAGCTTTAGGTGCCCAGTTTTGCATGGTTTCCCCTGAAATGACCATGTCAGCTGTACCCGCCTGAATGGCATTGATTGTATCTGTTTCTCCGCCAAGAGAGTTATTCGGGAAAATTTGAATTTCAATTTGCCCGTCTGTTTTTTCATTAACCAGATCTGCAAATTCCTCAGCTGTTTTATGCCAAATGTGATTCTCGTCTGCCAAGTGGCCAAACTTCCACTTGATTACTTCTCCCTCTTGCTTCTCGCCACTTGCCCCATTAGAACCGCCAGAACCGCAGGCACTAAGCATCAAAGTCGCAGCTAAAACACCGGATAACCACTTAAATTTCATTGTTTTTCTCCCCTTTTTTTCTATAGATTTAGTTTGTTAAAAACTGATGTACCGTTGAAGCAATTGTGATCCCTTTTTCGAGATTTCTTTCTTCATTCATTTGTTCAATTTCACCTGGCACAAGAACACTTTTAAAACCGGGAGCTGGAGGGGCCTGACGGATTTCTGCCATCATTTGATCCATATTTCCCAGGAATGCTTCTGCATCCGTGAAGAATGCCGGATGAATTGCACAGAAAGAATGGCCCAGCTTCCGCGTCTTATCCAGGTCTCCATACAGCTTGGCTACAGGCGGCCCAAAGGCTGCACCTGCAAGCAAACCTGAGAAGATATCGACAATCATTGATAGTCCATAGCCCTTAGGCCCGCCAAATGGAGAAAGTGAAACGACCTTGGAAGGATCTCTTACGGTTTCCCCATTCTCGTCCACACCCCATCCTTCTGGAATTTCTTTTCCTTCTTCTTTATATTGAAGAATTTTCCCCAGAGCTACATTCGATGTTGCCATATCCAGGATGAATGGTTTCTGTGTTTTTGCCGGAACGCCATAGGCAATCGGATTGGTTCCAAGGAAAGCATCTTTGCCTCCAAATGGCACGACAATTTTATCGGTATGGGTCATCGCAATTCCAATCAGGTTTTGCTCTGCCGCGTTTTGAACAAAATAACTAAGTGCCCCGCAATGGCTGCTGTTAATGGCTGTGACCATTCCCACTCCATTTTCCTTTGCCATCTGGATGGCATGATTCATGGCTTCATCTGCAATGACGTGTCCAAATCCGTCATCGCCATCGACTACCCCTGTCACAGGACCAGTTTTATTGAATGTAATCTCCGGATTGGGATTAATTCCTCCAGCATTAAGGCGATTCACATAATGTTCAGTACGTAAAACACCATGTGAATTAACATTTCTTAAATCTGCATGAACCAGTATTTCCGCAACTTTTTCTGCATGTTCATGTATCAAGCCAGCATCTGTTAATTTCTGAACTACTAGCTTCTTAGCTTCTTCATGATGAATTGTCACAGTAGACATAATGATCCCCCTACTCCAGGTTGGTATGTTTCTTGACCATTTCTTCGTTCGAATTTCTTTCTGATAAACTATCAACAATTGCAGCATCTAAGATGAGATGTGCGGCCTGATCAAACTGATTTCCCAGAGGCTGAATCGTATCCGGTTCTCCTGTATGGCGGTATTTTGTTGCCGCAGGAATTTGCATTCCCCCCGTAAAGCACGGCTGATGAATGGCCTCTTTATTAGTGGTTATTAAAAATACTTTTGCCCCCGCCCTGAAGGCGTTTTCAGAAAAACTTATTGTCTGTCCTGTTTTGGCTGAGCCAGATAAAACGATTAATATATCGTCTTTCTGAATGGCCGGTGTTGTTGTTTCTCCCAAAACATAGACCGTTTTTCCGCTATGCATAAGACGCATGGCAATCGCCTTTGCCACTAGGCCTGACCGACCTTCTCCAGTAAAGAAAAAACGAGCGTCACTCTTTAAAAGTGCTACGAAAGATTCGTATTCGTTCTTATCGACATGTGAGCATACTGCTCTCATTTCTTTGAGAATTGTAAGAATTGTATCCATTGTCCACCTCTTATCTTTCAACAATAAGGTCATTATTGATAAATGCGTTTACTTCATTTAGATAAGGAAGACCTTCATTATCTCCTGAGACGGTTGTAACCAGGGCGCCTACGCCATTCGCAAATTGAAGCAGCTTTTCCTTGCTGAAACCGTTCAGCCAGCCATAAACGTATCCGGCATCGAATCCATCTCCGGCTCCGACTGTGTCAACTGGAGTCACACGGAAGCTCTCTGCCCGTGTCCAAATACCATCCCGGAATAGCTTTGATCCATTAGCGCCATCCTTTAAGACCAAATCTCTGATGCCATATTCTCTGGCAAAAAGCGCAAGTTCATCTTCTTCTTCCATCCCGCTTATTAACCTGATCTCTTCTAACCCAGTCAGCAGGATATCAACATGCGGAAGAATGTCTTTATACGCTCTTCTCGCTTCTTCGATTGACCAAAGCTTCAGTCTGATATTTGGATCAAAGGAGATTGGAATCTTTTTTTGTTTTGCAGCTTCTATCACTTTAGCGGCAATTTCGATGTTCTTTGGATCAATAGCAAGGAAAACACCTGTAAGATGGACAAGATCTACATTTTCAAACAGTTCTTCCTGAATCATATCCGGTGTCAAAGTTAAAATAGGCGAGTTATACCGGTAATAGAATGTCTTGCCTGATCCATCCTCATTGATTTCCTTAAAGTTAAGTGATGTTGGGCAGCCGCTTACAAAATTCACACCCGATACATCTACGCCCTCTCCCCGAGCGAAGTTATATATGACTCTGCCAAACTCATCTTCCCCCAGCCGGCTAATCCACTTGCTGCCTAACCCAAGCCTTGCACATCCAATGGCAAAGTTGAGTTCTGCACCGCCCACCTTGCGTTCAAACTGGGTAACATATCTAAGTGGCCCTTTTACAGCTGGGTTCAGTGTTATCATGGCATCTCCGATTGTTAAAACTTTGAATGGTGATGACATTATTTTCTCTCCTAACACTCTATAAAGATTCCCGCTCAACTAAAGCAGGAGCGTATCTTTTAATCTCGTATACTTCCTCAAATCGAGGATTTCTAATTAAATCTAATAAAACAGAAGCGGCATCATTGCCAATTTCAAAGGTTGGCTGTTTGATAGCTGTTATCGGTGTTGCCGAGATTTCCAGGAAATCAGAATCATCTACAGCGATAACGCTTACATCTTCGGGAACTTTTAAATTCTTTTTTCTAAAAAATTTCAAAAGTTCAATGAGCGAAAGATCGTTTGTAGCAAAAAATGCCTCTGGTGTTTCTTTACTCATCCACATTTTTTCCAGTTTAGGGATAATGTCTTTTCGTTCTGCCGCAATAATCCAATCATCCTTTACAGGCAAATCATTTTGTTTCAGCTTTTTCTTGTATCCATTTATCCGTTCAATCCGTGGTGTCACTTTTTGGCTTAAGGACATGGATACCAGACCTATTTTCTTATGGCCTTTTTGGACGATTTCCTGAACGGCAATCTCAGCTGCTCTCTCGTTATCCAAAAGCAGTGTCGGATAAATAGCTTTATCAAGCTTTCTATCTACAAAAACAATGGGGAAATTTGAAAGCTTCAGGCGTTTATATTGATCTTCATTTCCGATGGTCGGAAAGATAATCAGACCATCAACTTGTTTAGCTAAAAGCATATCAATGTATGCACGTTCTTTTTCCGGATTATCGTCTGCGTTACAGACAAATAAATGAAATTCATTTTTTTCGCAGACATCTTCAATGGCCCTGATAATTTCTGTCGAAAACGTATGAAGTATATTGGCAACAATCACTCCAATGGTTGATGACTTCTTTTGCTTCAAACTTTTAGCTACGAAATTCGGGATATATCCCAGCTCGCGAATGGCGTCTTCAATTCGCATTTTAGTGGATTCCGCCATATACTCGTAGCGATTATTGATATACTGTGAAACTGTGCTCTTTGATACGTTTGCTTTTTGCGCAACATCTAACATCGTTATTTTTTTCATGTTGTACTATCCTCTCGCAAAACCGATTTAGTAAATCGGTTTAGTAAACCGGTTTAGTGAAAGTATAAATGAAAACCTTTTCAAAATCAATACTAAAATTTCTGAATTTTATTTTTTGCAGAAATCATTCGACAACGATCCAGACAAAAAAAACCCCTCCGAATCCGAAGGGATTTTAACACTTTATTATTTCTCGCTAAATTTCAATGACGCCCCGACAAATTCACGGAATAATGGCTGAGGGCGGGTTGGTCTTGAGATAAATTCAGGATGGAACTGGGAAGCAACGAACCAAGGGTGATCCTTCACTTCGATGATTTCCACTAAGCGGCCGTCCGGGCTTGTACCGGAGAAGACAAAGCCTGCTTTCTCCATATCCTGGCGGTAGTGGTTGTTGAATTCATATCGATGGCGATGGCGCTCATATACCACCTCATCCTGGTATGCCTCAAATGCTTTTGTATCTTCATTCAATTTACAAGCTTGCAGACCAAGTCTTAGAGTTCCGCCTAAATCCTCAATATCTTTTTGCTCAGGCAGAAGGTCGATAATTGGATGCGGTGTTTCAGGAGCAATTTCTGCTGAGTGTGCCCCTTCAAGACCCAGTACATTTCTTGCAAATTCAATGGAAGCCAGCTGCATGCCAAGGCAGATGCCAAGGAATGGCTTTTTGTTCTCACGCGCATATTGAATCGCAAGAATTTTCCCTTCAATGCCTCGGTCCCCAAATCCGCCTGGAACCAGGATTCCATCAACATCCTGAAGCAGTCCATTGACATTATTGCTGTCTACTTCTTCAGAGTTGATCCATTTGATTTCAATATCAGAATCAAAAGCATAACCCGCATGCTTTAAGGCTTCGACAACTGAAATGTAAGCATCCTGCAATTCAACATATTTACCGACAAGGGCAATCCTTGTTTTTCTGGAAAGGTTCAGAACCTTGTCAACCAGCTGTTTCCACTCGGACATGTCCGCTTCTCCGCAATTCAGCTTCAAATGCTTGCAGACGATTTCATCAAGCTTCTGATCTTGAAGGGATAGCGGTATAGAATATAATGTATCCGCATCTGTTGCTTCAATAACTGCTTCTTTATCGATATCACAGAATAGCGCAATTTTATCCTTCATATCCTGGGAAATTGGCATTTCTGTACGAAGAACGATTACGTTTGGCTGAATGCCAAGGCTTCTCAGTTCTTTAACACTGTGCTGTGTAGGCTTTGTTTTCATTTCGCCTGCGGCCTTTATATAAGGAACCAATGTACAGTGAATGTACATCACATTATCGCGGCCGATATCGCTCTTAATCTGACGGATCGCTTCAAGGAATGGAAGTGACTCAATATCCCCTACTGTTCCGCCGATTTCTGTGATGACCACATCAGAATTCGTTTCATGGCCTGCACGGAAAACTTTATCCTTGATTTCATTTGTGATATGCGGTATAACCTGCACTGTTCCGCCGTTATAGTCGCCGCGGCGCTCTTTTCTAAGGACGGTTGAGTAAATTTTACCAGTTGTTACACTGCTGTATTTAGTCAGGTTAATATCAACAAAACGCTCATAGTGGCCTAAGTCCAGGTCAGTCTCCGCGCCATCACCTGTTACAAACACCTCACCATGCTGGTACGGGCTCATTGTTCCCGGATCCACATTTATGTAAGGATCGAATTTCTGAATCGTAACCGTTAACCCTCTGTTTTTCAATAAGCGGCCAAGTGATGCTGCCGTGATTCCTTTTCCTAATGACGAAACAACTCCGCCCGTAACAAAAATATACTTAGTCATGAAAAATTCCCCCTTGATATCAGTTTGTGCATAATGATGCTGGTTTAAAGACTTGATGATAAAAATTCTATTGTTCAGCCTCCGACTTTTCAGCAGAAGCTTATCGCAAAGGGATGGTTTAGCTCTTTTAAAAAGGCACATGGCCTATAAAAAAATAAAAAGCGCTCCTCTTACTTAAGTAAGTAAGGGAGCGCTATTAGCGTCTAAACGAATCGTCCTTTTTTAAGGAGCCCAAAAAGTATTCTACAAGCCCTGAAACGAAAAGTCAAGATTATAAATCTTCTTCGTCTTCGTCAGCGTCGAGGTCATCTTCCTCAAGCTCTTCGTCCTCATCGCCGAGGTCGTATTCTTCATCTTTATCGATTATATCATCATCGTCTTCGAAGTCATCATCATCATCAAGATCATCGTCATCGTCGAGAAGATCGTCATCATCGTCTTCTGTCAGATCATCATCATCGAATCCGTCGATATCGTCGTAATCGATATCCTCTTCATCAAGCTCATCATAATCTTCAAGATCGAGATCATCGTCATCCTTTTTCTTCGCCTTTTTCTTCTTTGGCTTGATTACGGTAACGATTTCTTCTTCATATTGGTCAACTGGATACCATGAACGAAGGCCCCAGCGGTTATCGCCCAATCCGATAAAATGGCCATCTATATTTAAATCTGTATAGAACTGTGCAATTTTCCCTTTAACTTGTTCCTCTGAAAGGTTCATAAGTTTAGCCACTTCATTCATAATGTCATTAAAGGCCATTGGTTCTTTTTTGCTTGTTAGAAGCTCATAAGCCACTTCAATCAATGACATTTCCTGTAATTCTTCTTTTGAGAACTGTTCCAAACTCAATATCAGCACTTCCTTTCCTATGTAAACGCTCATTCTGCAGCGCAAATCACTAACTATTTAAGCTGAAGTTCCGCAGCTGTCCGTAAATGCATGTGGACAGCCTGCAAGAAGGCATATTCTTCATTATAAACAAATTTTTACGGTTTATGCCAGTTATATCTGCTGTTCTGCGTATTTTTATGCGATTTATTCTTGATTTTAATTATCTTAACAGGGCTTTGAATGATGTCCGGAATTTCCGCTACGGGCACTTGCTTTCCGCGGGGAGGAACAGAGCTCCTCGGCTTCGCCTGCGGGGTCTCCCGATGACCCGCATCTCCCGCAGGACATTGAATAAGCTTCCTCGAATGAACACCGCACGAAGGAAATGCAACAGCATTTTCGAGGATCAAGTGCCCTCCGCTTCAATCAACAGGGTGCTGACTACACGTTTTTTACTATCACTGCCGAATCAAAAATGCCTTCACTTTTTGAATACGAGTGTTCGGATAAATTAATGTAACACATAAAGCTAATCTGCCCTTTTTCTCCTCCTGCGCTTTAACGGGCGATCCCATTTTTTATAGGCGAGCCAGGTGAAGTAGATGGAGAGCAGATAGAATGCAATGGCTCCCAGCTGTTTTCCATATAAGAAGTAGACTCCTGCAGCAGCTGCAAGGATGGCTATGTAGAGCAAGATTTTTTTCATTTTTTCACATCCTCAGGTTCCCCGAAGTGCAATGCTATGTATTGATTCCATTATATAGGATATGGATGTATTTTATATTAATTCTATGTTAAATAATAGTGCAGAAAACAAGGGCCTGCTGCTGCAGGCCCTGTTAATCCATTTGGTTTTTACATATTCCGCCGGTACTGTCCGCCTACTTCGTATAGCGCACGGGTGATTTGGCCGAGGCTTGCCGCTTTGACGGTTTCCATCAGCGCGGCGAAAATGTTGCCGCCGCTGACTGCTGTTTCCTTCAACTGTTTCAGTGCCTCTTCCGATTTGTCTTTGTTGCGTTCCTGGAAGCTGCGCAGGTTGCGAATTTGCGTTTCTTTTTCTTCCTTCGTTGCCCTTGCAAGCTCCATGTTGTTCATTTCATCCTCTGATGGAGGATTAGGATTCAAGTAAGTGTTGACTCCGATTATTGGAAGCTCTCCAGTATGCTTTTTCATTTCATAGTACATGGACTCATCCTGAATTTTGCCGCGCTGATATTGAGTTTCCATGGCACCGAGAACGCCGCCGCGGTCATTGATGCGTTCAAACTCTCTCAGTACCTGTTCTTCCACAAGATCTGTCAGCTCATCCACGATAAAGGCGCCCTGAAGCGGGTTTTCATTTTTCGACAAGCCATGCTCTTTTGTAATAATCATCTGGATGGCCATTGCACGGCGGACAGATTCTTCTGTCGGTGTCGTGATGGCTTCATCATACGCATTGGTATGAAGCGAGTTACAGTTATCCTGAAGCGCCAATAATGCCTGCAGCGTTGTGCGGATATCGTTAAAATCAATTTCCTGTGCATGCAGAGAGCGCCCTGAAGTCTGGATATGGTACTTCAGCTTCTGGCTTCTTTCATTTGCACCATACTTATCTCTCATAACCGTTGCCCAGATGCGGCGCGCCACACGCCCAAGCACTGTATACTCCGGATCAAGTCCGTTGGAGAAGAAGAATGAAAGGTTTGGTGCAAAATCATTGATGTTCATGCCTCTGCTCAAATAGTACTCAACATAGGTGAAGCCATTTGCCAGTGTAAAGGCAAGCTGAGAAATCGGGTTTGCACCCGCTTCTGCGATATGGTAGCCGGAAATCGAAACAGAGTAATAATTGCGGACTTTATGGTCGATAAAGTACTGCTGAATATCTCCCATCATTCTCAAAGCAAATTCCGTAGAGAAGATACAAGTATTCTGCCCCTGATCTTCTTTTAAAATGTCAGCCTGAACCGTCCCGCGGACAGTCTGCAGCGTGTTCGCCCTGATTTCTGTGAATTCCTCAGGTGTCAGCACGCGGCCAAGCTCCTGCTCTTTTACTTCAATCTGCTGTTCGATGGCCGTATTCATGAACATCGCCAAAATGATCGGTGCCGGCCCATTAATCGTCATCGATACAGATGTAGATGGATGGCACAAATCAAATCCGGCATAAAGCTGCTTCATATCATCCAGTGTACAGATGCTGACTCCACTTTCCCCGACTTTTCCGTAAATGTCCGGGCGGTAGTCAGGATCCTCCCCATATAAGGTTACAGAATCAAATGCTGTGCTCAGGCGCTTTGCGGCATCATCTTTGGACAGATAATGGAAGCGGCGGTTTGTCCGTTCAGGCGTACCCTCTCCGGCAAACTGTCTCTTCGGATCTTCACCCTCGCGTTTGAATGGGAAAACACCAGCTGTATAAGGGAATGAACCCGGCACGTTTTCTCTGTATACCCAGCGGATGATTTCTCCGTAATCCTTGTACTTAGGCAGTGCCACTTTTGGAATGGACAGCCCGGATAAGCTTTTTGTTTTTAGCACCGTCACGATTTCTTTATCGCGGATTTTTGTCACAAATTGTTCGCCTGAGTATTTTTCCCTCAGATCATCCCAGCCAGCAAGGATTTTCTTTGTTTCAGCAGTCAGCTTCTCTTCTGCCGCTGATTTAATGCCTTCAAGAGAAGCAATGACTTCTTCATTTCCTTCTTGTTCTTTTACAGCAAGCAGAGCCCCTTCCAGCTGGAACAGTTTGCGGGCGAGATCGGCCTGCTCCTCGGCTTTCTTGTGATAGCCGCGGACTGTTTCAGAAACTTCGCGCAGATAATAGCGCTGTTCATTCGGAATAATCACATTCTGCTTCTCAACTTTTGCACTTTTTGTAAAACTTGTCTTCCAGTCTGTTCCTGCTTTTTCATTAATCGTTTCCACAAGTGCAGCAAACACCGCATTTGTGCCAGGATCATTGAACTGGCTGGCAATGGTTCCGTAGACAGGCATGTCTTCCAGCTCTTTTTCAAAAAGCATCCGGCCGCGCTGGTACTGCTTTTGCACCTGGCGCATCGCATCCTCTGAACCTTTGCGCTCAAATTTATTAATGACAATTAAGTCTGCATAATCGATCATATCTATTTTTTCAAGCTGGGAAGGCGCACCGAATTCGCTTGTCATGACATACATCGAAGCATCACAAATTTCCGCAATGCCGGCATCCCCCTGCCCGATTCCGCTAGTTTCCACAATAATCAGGTCAAAGCCCGCTGCTTTGACAACTGATATCGCATCCTGAATCGCAAGCGATAGCTCGCTGCGGGAATTTCTTGTTGCCAGGCTTCGCATATACACTCGCGGATTAAAGATGGCGTTCATGCGGATACGGTCGCCAAGAAGCGCACCACCCGTTTTTTGTTTTGTCGGGTCAACAGAAAGAATCGCAACTTTTTTCTCCGGAATTTCATTTATGAAGCGGCGGATCAGCTCGTCTGTCAGCGAGCTTTTTCCGGCACCGCCTGTACCCGTAATTCCCACAACAGGAACCTGCTTTTCAAGGGACTTCACTTTCTCCATGACCGGCTCAAGCGATGCTGCCGCTTCTTTGCCTACGGTTACCTGATGCTCAGCCAGTGTAATGAGCTTGGCAATCGCATTCGTTTCCCCATCCTGAAGCTTTTCAATCTGCTCGGATGCTTCAGCTGTGAACGTAGGGAAATCACACTCCTTGATCATTTGGTCTATCATCCCCTGGAGGCCGTATTGGCGGCCGTCTTCCGGAGAAAAAATCCTCGCGATTCCGTAGTCATGCAATTCTTTGATTTCCTTCGGGATAATGACACCGCCCCCTCCGCCATAAATGCGGATGTGGGATGCGCCTCGCTCCTTCAAAAGGTCATACATATATTTGAAGTACTCTACATGCCCTCCCTGATAAGAGGAAATAGCGATGCCCTGCACATCTTCCTGTATCGCAGCATTTACGACTTCCTCCACAGAACGGTTATGCCCGAGGTGGATGACCTCTGCACCGCTTGCCTGAATGATGCGGCGCATAATATTAATGGAAGCATCATGTCCGTCAAATAGACTGGAAGCGGTAACAAAGCGAATATGATTTTTCGGCTTATAGACTTCTGGATTGCTCATCGTTCTCCCCCTTGTCCGTAAGCGCAGACACTAGTGCTGCTGATGCCTGCGCGCTATTATTAAGCGTTTTCCGAAACTCTGCCCGGATCCTTTATTCCTTGAAAAAGGAGATTGGTCTGCAGCTGGATATATTCATCGATGCTGTACATTTTCTGCAGCGACCAGCGGCGGAATGCCCACATTTGCCCCTGGACAAAGATGTTATGGGCGATCATTTTGATTTTCTCCTCCGGCAGCTCCAGTTCCCCGTTCTCGACGCAAAGTGTAATGACATGCTCGAACATGCCGACCATTTCAATTTCTTTTTTCAGAACATATGGAAGCGCGTCCTTTGTCAGCGCCTTTACTTCCTGGTACATGACGAGCACTTCATCCTGCATTTCATCGACCACTTTGAAATAGTCTGCGATGCCCTGCTTTAGGCTATCAAGCGTGCCCTGCTTCGTATCAAGACCTTTTTGAAGCCGCTCGGCGACCTGGTCATAAATGCTGTCACAAACCAGATATAGGACGTCTTCCTTCGTCCGGATGTATTCATACAGCGTTCCAATGCTAAAACCAGATGCCTTTGCGATCTCTCTAGTTGTTGTACGATGGAACCCTTTTTGGATAAAAAGGGTGACGGCACCTTTAATCATCTGATCACGTCTTTTTTTGACAAGACGCTCATCTTTAACAGAAGCCTGCACTTCCCGTTTTTTCATTGTTATCTACCGCCTCCCCCAGTAAGACATATTATTTTGTTACCATACGAGAGATTACAAGACGCTGGATTTCCTGTGTGCCTTCGTAGATTTGCGTAATTTTGGCGTCGCGCATGAAGCGCTCTACCGGATAATCCTTTGTATATCCGTAGCCGCCAAAGATTTGAACGGCATCTGTTGTCACTTTCATGGCTGTGTCACCGGCAAGGAGTTTGGACATGGCGGATTCTTTTCCGTATGGAAGTCCTTCTGATTCCAGCCATGCAGCCTGGTACGTTAATAGTCTTGAAGCTTCAATGCTTGTGGCCATGTCTGCCAGCTTAAATCCGATTCCCTGCTGGGCAGCTATCGGCTTGCCGAACTGCTGGCGTTCTTTTGCATACTCCACGGAAGCATCAAGCGCGCCCTGGGCAATTCCGACAGCCTGGGCAGCGATGCCGTTCCGGCCGCCGTCAAGTGTCATCATGGCAATTTTGAAGCCTTCCCCTACATTGCCCAGCACGTTCTCAACCGGAACCTTGCACTCTTCGAAAATGATTTCAGTTGTAGGTGAGGAACGGATACCCAATTTCTTTTCCTTCTTGCCGACAGAAAAGCCTTCAAAGCCGGACTCTACGATAAAGGCTGTTGTTCCTTTATGCTTGGAAGCTGGATCTGTCAGGGCAAACACGACATAGATATCTGCAATTCCGCCGTTTGTGATGAAAATTTTGCTGCCGTTTAAGACGTAATGATCGCCTTCAAGACGTGCTGTCGTTCTCATTCCGCCGGCATCAGAACCGCTGCCCGGCTCAGTAAGTCCGTATGCGCCGATTTTTTCACCTTGTGCCATCGGCTTTAAGTACTTTTGCTTTTGCTCTTCGTTTCCGAACTTGAAGATCGGCCAGCCTGCAAGGGAAGTATGTGCAGAAAGAGTTACACCTGTAGAGGCACATACTCTGGATAGCTCTTCAACTGCGATGCAATAAGCCAGGTAATCACTGCCGATTCCGCCGTACTCTTCAGGCCACGGAATCCCTGTTAAGCCAAGCTCCGCCATTTTGTCGAAAATCTCTCTGTCAAAGCGCTCTTCTTCATCGCGCTCAGCAGCAGTCGGCGCCACTTCATTCCTGGCAAAATCGCGCACCATTTTTCTGATCATTTCATGCTCTTCACTCAATTGGAAATTCATTGTTGGTCCCTCTCTTTATATGGATTCGTTGATTTTTTTATAAAAAGGCTGCTTTACAGCTGTTTGCTGATGACAATCCGCTGAATTTCGCTTGTGCCTTCATAGATTTCGGTAATTTTAGCATCACGGAAGTAGCGCTCAACCGGGTAGTCTTCTGTGTAGCCGTAGCCGCCGAATACCTGGATGGCTTCTGTTGTTACATCCGCTGCCGTTT
>ERZ1023203.54-NODE-54-length-29127-cov-4.867157_pt1 | contig 29127 bp, 25 predicted proteins | sample MGYA00380444_ERZ1023203 | MGnify/ENA primary metagenome ERZ1023203 (study PRJEB33173, sample SAMEA4830386) | metagenome | study: EMG produced TPA metagenomics assembly of the PRJEB25223 data set... | reverse complement strand
GACACTCTACCCAAGCTGAAATATCCTATACAATAATCCAGCTATTACAAGCCTATACGAAACAGCACCATAACATCTTGTTTGCTTTAAAGGATATCTATCCGAGTCTTAACAAACAAACGAAATTCATTGTAGGAATGCTGATTGTACGCTTGGAAAGCGGTATTTCTTCAAGGAAAGAATCAATACAGATTTTTGCTTATCAAATTGGAGGAGAATGGGGAAGAAACTTATCTATTACCATCTTAAAAGGCTTAGAGGATGGTACCAATATTGCTGGGATCCTTGAGGATCTATCTAAGGATATAACCGAAATCGATAAGAAAATAGAAGAAGTCGAATCGGAAGGAATTGAACTCATTCGACTAGGTTACTTACCGGTCATTTTATTACCGCTAATTATTGTTGGAATGCATTATATGGTAAGTCAAATGGGCGGAAATGCCTTTGAATACATCTTTCAAACAGCAACCGGCTTAAAAAATTTTACATTTTCAATCATCTTAACCTTAATCAGTTTTACTACTTCAAAAGTCTTTCAGCGGCCAAAGAGAGGGGGGTAACCATTATGCCAATTCAATACCTTCATTACCTTATCACCGGCATGTTTCTTTATATTATATACTCTACTCTTGTTAAGTCTTTGGGGCTTGATAAAGTTAAAAGTCGATATTCACTACGAAACACACTTAGAAAAAGCTTGGCAACAAATGGATTTCTAGCGAAGTATCTTTACAATGATAGAGCAGAAAATTTTATAAATTTAACTGGACTGTCCAGGTTAAAGGTAAACAGTATTCAATATAACTTTATCAGGCACATTTCATTATATGTGGCCGTTTGGACATATTTCATTAGTTCTTTTATAGCTGCTGGCCAATTCTCACTATTAAATTTACTTATGGTTTTAGGAGCGTTTGTTTTAACTTCACCACTTAAACTAAACATATTTTTTGATTATGTATTAAAGAATCTAGCAGCAAACCATAAAAGAAAGATGAATGCGGAAGTTTATTCCTTATATGCTCAATTAAAAGCTGAATTCCAAACAAGGAAAGTAGGAAATATATATGGCTTGCTCTTTGATTATAGAAATTACTTTAAGGCAATAAAGCCTGCTTTAGAAGAAGTTCTATATAAATGGAGTGAGAGTCCTGATAAAGCCTGGGAGGCCTTCTCAAAAAGGATAGGTACTGAGGAAGCAAAAACCCTAGCTATCATAATGAAAGAAGTAGAATACTCTTCACAAGAAAGGTCATTGTCGTTACTAGAGCAGAAGCGTGATCAATTTGCAAACAGTAATTATAACGCCTACCGCAATTATCTGAAAGCCAGGGAAATGATATTGTATATCGTAATTTTCTCAACAGCTTCAGGGGCAATAGTTTTAAACATGGTTGTGGTATTTATGCTGTTCTTTAAAGATATTATGGGGGCAGCCAACAATATTTTTCAAATGTAGGTATATAAACTTGAAGGGAGTGTTGCTCGAATATATATTCTCTATCATTTATCGATTAAATAAATAATATAATAAAATTTTAGGAGGAAAAGGAAATGAAAGAACTTGGAGCAACTTTACTATTAACATTTTTTGTAATCACACTTGTCTTAACAGCGGTATTTGGAAATAACGGGTTGAAAACAGAGAATGAAAACCTGGTACAAAACTCTGTTAATCTTCTAAAACAAGCACAAACCAGCACAAGCACAGGAACATCAACGCCATAAATAGAAAAAAGGGATATTTATTAAGTATCCCTTTTTAATATCCATAGGAGATAGGATTATGAAACAATTAATTGCCTTTACAATGTTATTCCCAATTTTAGTGTTTTTCCTGTTACAACCCGTATTAAACTATATGGAGGAGACCAGGGGGAAAGCTGTTGAAATTACAGTACAAAGAGCTACTGAAAAAGCTGCGATTGATGGATACTATACTCCAGAAATTCTTTTGGAAATGAAAAAGAAATTAAACAGCATTGGATATCAAGATACTGAAATTGAAATAGATGCCACTCAGTCAGTAACCTTAAGAGGCGAATATGTGGAAGCAACCATAAAAGTACCGAATAAATACTATTTTCTTTTATTTAAACCCTTGTTCCTATCAGATGATGATTATAGTAAAGATCTATATCACGTTCGCTCTGCAACCCGAATGAGTGAATATATTAATTAGAGCTGGTGAAGTATGAAGGCATTATATTTCTTAATTAGCGTATGTATTTTAGCATTCGGATTAACGATATCCCAAATAAGATATTTTATTCTGGATACTACCTATGAAAGAGTAAATTACTCTCTAAAACATGCTGCTCATGATGGTGCTCTGCAAATAGAAAATGAGCAGGTTGCGGATGGCATAATTGAATTCAAAGAAACAGTGGCTTTAGACGCTATACACTTAACTTTAAGCAAAAACCTTTTGCTAAATCAGGACTTAACACCAAAAGAAGGCTCCTTTATAACTGATCCAGTGAATATTGTTGAAACAATATATATAGATGACAATTTTATAGATCCCAGTACTGGGTCAATAGTTACTTTCCCTTTTACTTATAAATACAGCAATCCAGTATTGAATATTGATATTGAACGGCCTATTTTTGGACCAAGTATTGTTTGCATAATAGAAGCAAAGGTTAAATTTGATGATGAATATCAAAGGTATGTGACTATCCAGGAATATAAAAAATAGGCTTTCAATATTAATCTTTAGCATTTGATGAAAAAATAAATTATAGTTAAATTTTGAAATAAAGGTTAGATTTTCCTTACGAATCTTGTTATAATAGTTTGTAATAACACATTTTCCTATTTCTCTATTTCCAGTTGAATGGTTTCAAAGAGAAAAAAGGGAACAATATGTACGAAAAGCGGAAGCACCGCAATCAGAGGATTCTCTGCATTGTTGGTGTTTTTTTCTTTTCTCTAATAATCCTTTATACTTAGTGTAGAGGAAATGAAAGGAAGTGCTTGGTCCTAATTTCCTATTAAAATATTTAAATATCGAGTTTTTAGGAGGTTATTTTTATGAGAAAAATAGTTATAGCGGGAGCGGTTACTGCAGCGTTAAGTTTAGGAGCTGTTATGCCATTTGAAAGGTCATGGCTAGTAAACCCTAATAAAGTGGAAGCAAGTGTTCTTGCTACTCCTTTACCTGTCGATCTGCCACTAGAGTATATAACAGGAAAAGACGAATATGGATTGGATAAAAGTCAATATAAAATCGACTTAGGTAATCGAACAGGTACTTTGATACTTAAAATGTATATGACAGATAAGTATTCTAAAAGTGGCTCAGATACTTTGTATGCAAATGTAAAACGAAAGAGGGCTTCAGGATTCTTCCTGATGGATTCTAATTCAGCCTTGGAACCTGGGAATGCTATAGGTTTAGCGGCATTTGATCGTTATAGTGCCATTTATGATGAAAATCCTGAATTCCCTAGACCTAAGTATACATCCGGTTTTCAAGATGCGGGAGTTAATAAAAAAGGCGAACGTTTTATTGCATTAGGTATTCACCTTGATAAAGTAGTTAATAAAGGAGTCTATTACTTAGATACGCCTAACATGGCAACTGGTTATTGGAAAGTTAAGACGTACTTCTATGAAAATGTAAATGTGGAGAAAAAAGTATTTAATGAAGTCAATCGTTATTTTCCTCTTTTGGACAAGGTAAGATGGGGTGTCGCTGAACTAAAAAATAATCAAATTGGCCGTTTAACCATGTTGGAAAATACTCCACTTTTAAAGGATACGGATGGTAAGTTCAACGTCGCTCGTACTTTAAAAAAGGGTGAGCAGTATCGTATTTATGGTTATAAAGAAATTAACGGCAAAGGATATTATGCAGTAGGAGGAGGTCACTTTGTTGAGATGAATCCTAAACTAGCTAAGTATGAAACACCTGCAAAAAACAAAATGCGACTAGTGAAAATTTTACATGAGGAGTAATATGAATGTTCAAACATAGAAGATATCGAATAATAGGTATTCTGAGCCTATTATTCATATTTCTATTAAACTCTTTTACTCTCACCGGTAATGCTGCAGATCCTCCAACAATCGGTACGACTGCTAAGTCTTATCCACATATAAGGGATAATGAATCTGGTTGGTATCCAATTTCAATCGATGGTTACTTTATCCGATCAGATACGAATCAAATACGTGCCAACTGGCATTCTAATCGTGCTCCAGGTGTTGATTTGGGAGGGGTTGGATATGATTCACCAACAGGCTATACACCACCGAAAGGAAAAATCATTCATTCGGTAATAAGGTATCCTGTCTATGAGATGCGAACTTATGATGTCCAAAGGGAAAAGTCAGGGTGTGATGGCGGACTGCCAAGAGAGGATCGATGTAATCCCTTTTATTTTGATGGTGTGGCAGGAGAGGATAATAGATGGGCTAAATATCCTAACATTGAAAAAAAGGCACACTGGAAATACTATGGTGATGACTTTCGGTATAATGATGTTCTTGGGATAGAAAATATGCAGTATTATCGTTTTCGCACAGCTAAGCTCCGAGTAAAGGGCGATGATGGCTTAGGTCATGGGGGCACTCCTTGGTATAAATATGATTTTAAAATCATGGATGATCCTAATGCTAGAGGTCTAAGAATTGAGCCTCCAACTCAGACAATTAAAGTAGGAGAAGTTGCTACATATAAGGCCATTTATAGTGGTCTTGATGGAAAGGAATACGATAAGACTCTGGACAAGCTAAGTACATGGTCTATTTCTGATACCTCATTGGCATCTATCTCGTCCAAAGGGAAGTTTGTTGGGAAAAAAGTTGGCACCACAACAGTTAAAGTGGATTATGGAAGCTTATCAGCAACCGCAACCTTAAAAGTTGTTGCGGCTGATCCTCCTCCAGAGGAACCCAAAGAAAACCTTCCTCCACTTGCAAGCTTGTTTGTAGAGCCAGAATATTATTGGCCGGAAACAGTAACTTTCCAAGATAACAGTACTGATCCTGATGGAGAGATTGTGTCCAGGGAGCTTACAGTGGACGGTTTACCATCAAATTTTTCGAGAAACTTTCCACGCGTAACAGCTGAGGAAATACATGAAGCTGCTTTGAAGGTAACGGATGATGCCGGAGCTTCTGACTCTGATGCCAGGTCGTTCAAGATATTACCAACGACTCCTACTGCTATGTTAGAAATTAACGGAACACTAAAAGAAAATCGAAAAGTAATTTTTAATGCTCATGGTTCTGACAATGCAACTAAGGCTATTAGAGTAGCTCCGATAAACTACAATCTCACTACTTGGGATTTCAAACCTATCACTCCAGGTATCACACAGGGGGATATTAAAATTGAGCATACTTCCGATGGTGGAATAAAAGATGTTGTATTTAAAAAAGCAGGAGAGTATGAGGTTACGATAACCGTAACCAATAAGTATTCTGAAGTCAGTGAGCCTTACGCAGCTAAAATTTCAATTGTACCGGATGAGAAGCCGGTAGCGAAGTTTACTGTTGACCAGAAAGTGGCTCTTCGAGACGGCACAACCAAAAAGGCAACTATAGAATTGAAAGACTTTAGTAATTCTATAGATGATGATTATATCAAGCAGAGAATTTGGTCTGTTGAATATGACAGTAATAATGACGGGTTGTTTGGTACCCCTATGGATGTTTCCCGACAAGTCATTTCAAGCGGGAATGAAACAACTGTTTACTATGAAACTGATAGAGTAGGTCATTATCGTTTTACTTTAGAGGTTGTTGAGGGATTTGGGCAGCCAACCATTCAGCGGTTTATTACCGAGGATGATTATCGTAGGGATGTCACCGAAAAAGTTGATAGCGGAGATAGAGTATCAGAATATACAGAGCTTACAAACTTTAACATAATCGATAAAGATAAAGCGGTAGAAGTTTCAAACTCTCCACCAGTGGTTGACTTCGGTATGCAGACCCATCGCAAGGTGGACCTTGTTTTAGATATAGGCGGTCTGACGAAAGCATCTCAGCAGCATTTAACAGGAACACGTCCTGGGGGAACATCGAATAATGATGGCGGAGGTAACTACGACCATCGCTTTTATACCTTTGACTATTCTGAAAAAAATGAGGTTGCTAGTCTTGCAGCTAGTCTCGAAACAGATTTAAAGGCCAAGGGGATCGATGCCAGAGTGGTAATTGATAATGACTTTTACCACTTATACGATACGGATGGAACTTGTATTAAGAGCATTCCACAGTGGGGCTGGTCAACTTATTATCGGACCATCCAGACAACAGCATCCAATACGGTTTCTAACTATTCATCATCACCGCCTGGAGGCTCCTATAGCCCCCCGGCAGGATATACAATCACAGGTACATCCCATACGGGCTCCTATCAAAATACAAGTAATTATACAGTAGTAGGAAGCGGCTCATTCTCCAGTACGGCAGAAGCCGATGCTTATCCTATTGGCCGTGATAGCCGGATTTGTAGCTGGAATAGTGATAATACTGTGTATAGCTGCACTTATATCCGCTATCAATGGGTTCACTCCTACACATATTATTTGGAGAAACAAGAACCTTATCAGGTTTGGGAGGTTCAATACTATTACAATCAAGGTTGTAATTCAACTGAGCAAACAGATCCAACTAGAATGAAAGATAATTTTGTTTCACAAACCTATCGCAGTAATGCCGATGTGGTATATGCCAGGTTTGATAATCAAAATTGGACATGGGTGAACGATACCAGTCAGGTTAATCCAATCGTTAATAAAATGAGACAGGATAATCCTTTCTTTTGGCACTTTGCCTATAATTCCAATCGTACAAATTTTGATCGATTTACCACTACAGCGGCAACATTAGGAAAGTTTTCATTATATGATTTTCTCTTTAAAGGGAGAAATGTTCAAGATATTAAAGATTATATAATCGGGCAATATCTAGTTACGAATCCTGGTGAGAATCATACAATTCTCTTAGGTGAAGAAATTGATTTTAGCGTAACTTATGAAGACTTTGAGAATGATCCTGAGTTAGCAAGAGAGTGGAAGTTCTCCCATGATCCTACAAAGGTAAATGGAAGAACAATTGATAATCAGCATTCCAAAATTGCACAAAGTGATTATTGGGTAAGTGCTCCGCTCCAATTGAAAGCGGTCGGTACCTATAAAATCCAATTAAGGTCTAAAGATAATCCAGTCCATTTTGGTGATAACCGCTTTAATAATTATCAAAAGTGGTCGGATGAGGAGATCGTTAGAGAATATACGGTAAATGTCCACCGCCGCCCAATAGCTGATTTTACTTTTAGTATTGATGCGGCTGAAAACTATAAGTTGGATTTAGATCCCAAACCATCGTATGACCCTGAGCATCAGTTTAACCGAGATGATAAGGGGATTGTAGAGTACGAGTGGACTTCGTATATGGTAGATGGAGTGAAGTACAATGGAGCTCCACCTAGTAATTTGCAAGTAAATAAGATATATGATGTAACGCTCCAAGTAAAAGATATTGACGGTGCATATGGCAGCACCACTAAGCGGATAAGCACTATGGGCATGAACCAAAAACCAATTGCTTTGTTTGATGCGCCGAATGTAGTTTATCGGAGCCAGCCTTTAAATATCGTTGATAGAAGTTATGACCCGGATGGGGACGAATTGACAAATTATCAATTTACTATTCGAAAACAAGGTTCTTCAACCATCTTAAAAACTTTATCAACTTTCCCGAATAGCTTTGCTGAGTTGGGATTAGGAGAAGGCACCTACACATTGGGTTTAACCGTTGATGATATTCCAAAATCTGGACCTGGCTTGCGGTCAGATTTATATGAGCGGAATATTAAAGTCATTTTAGACAATAATCCGCCTACTTCAGTCTTTACTCTTACACCAAATCCGATCCAATTGGGGTTAAACCAGGTAGCTACATATAAAGATTCTAGCTATGATATTGATGGGCATCCATTGATAAATTATTCCTGGAAGATAAACAAGGTCGATGAGAATGGAACAGTTATTGACAGCTGGCAAACTGGTGTACCGCCAACAGACTTTACTCAATATGGTGTTGGAACCTATGAAGTGTATCAAACAGTTTTTGATAATCCGCCATCTCCGTTACCATCACTTTCAGATACAAGTATGGTTAGGATTGAAGTGGTGATTGGAAAGCAGAAGCCATACGCTTTAATCGATTGGTCTCCGAAAATGCCGATTGAAGGGGATACCATCACTCTTGATCCATCTAAATCATTCGACTTGGATGGGAAAGTAGTGAAATGGGAGTGGGAAATTACAAATCCAGCTGGTCAAAAGACTATTTCAACAGCTAAAAATCCTTTAATCTCTAATGCAGTTAAGGGTGATTATAAGGTGCAGCTTCATGTTTATGACAATGATAATTTGAGAAGTGAATTACCAGCTATTCAGATAATCCCAGTTAAAGAGAAGCTGCCTAACGAAATTCCGGTAGCTGCATTTACTTGGAGTCCTTTAGAGTTAACGTTTGGGGACAAAGTTAAGTTCGATCCTGAAAACAGTTACGACCTTGACGGAAATATAGTTGCTTGGAACTGGACATTTGAAGATTTAAGCGGAAAGGTTACTACAAGTACGCAACAATATCCAGAGTTCCCAACAAGCTCGTTCAGGTACAAAGTATCTCTCATTGTAACTGATAATGAAGACGCTCGGTCAGAAGTTGCAACACAATATGTATTTGTAAAACCAGTATTAGAGCCACTTGTGTATCATACTCCAGAATGGGAAGAAATTAGATTAAAGAATAATCGCCCATTTAATTACTTTTATGCAGGGGAGAAATTCTTAATTCGGGTAACTACATCACCTGCAGTATCAGTTGCGGGGTCTGTAAATTTTGGAGGCAACATTGGACCCGTAGAAATCCCTGCAAGTTCTTTTACCAAAGTAGATGGTCAAGGGACTATATGGGAGACAGAATTGTGGAGAGAAGATTTTATCAATATTCCACAGGGGCAATACTTCTTCGAATTTAAATCAACCCACGATGCAGGATCAGATACTTTTTTTGCGGAAGGTTCATATGATATTTTCATTGATTCAAATATTTATGAGGCTATGAACTTCCATAGAAATTATTAACAAGCGTTTCCTAAGATCTTCCATGAGATTTTTTTCGGACTGAAAGAATATAAAATTATCTAGTAAAACTAGACGTTGCTAAAATTAGTTATAAATAGTCATGTAATAAAATTAGAAATAGAAAAATCCCTAAGTAAATCTTGGGGATTTTTTTTCAATATTTAATAGTAGTTCCGGAACAGAAAAATGATGAGAGTAATCTTTGATCTTGTTTGAAATACCTTTGCTTAAGGATAAGCGAAGGCTTATAAAAAGATGTGTAAAAGCATAGATAGTAATTAGGATAATGAAGGATTTAATGAGCTTACCTTCTTCCAGATACTATAACAAAAGCTGAAGGATAATTATAGGGAATTAGACCTGTCCACTCTTGGGAAGAATATTCACCTGTTTCTTCAGTCATTTCCGCTTCAGAATGCTTATAGCAACAACCTTCAAGTGTTCAATAACTTAATTTAATATTTAACATTTTTACTGTAAACACCTCCTAAATACCCTTACTATAATAGGTAGAATGCAATATAATCTTTCTGACAACTTAGAATTATATTTCTATTTTGTGACAATTACATAGGAGGATTAAATGTGAAAAAAACTAACCGGACATTGCTAACTAAAAGTATATGTATATTTATAACATTTTTGCTTGTTTTTACTTCACTTCCTTTGCATAAAACAACAGTTAGCGCAGAAGAATATTTAGGTTCTAATACGAATCAGGAGACACCTTCTAATGTTGATTCTAGTAGCCAAGACAACCAACCAACTACTTTTGAACCTAATCAAAAAGGTAAAGAAGTGGTGTCGATGAGAACTGAAACAGCAAAAGTCTATGAAAACTTAGATGGTACATATACTTCAGAAGTTTTTCTAGAACCTATACATTTCAAAAAAGACGAAAAATGGGTAGATATAGATAATACAATATATGAAAATGCAGCTGGAGAATTTGAGAATAAGTCGAATAAATTTAAGGTAAAGTTCCCAAAGAAACCAAAAGAGAATTCTGAAGCAAAACTTTTTACTTATGAAATTGACGGCCATGTTGTCGAAGTTGAATTCATTGACAGTTCAAAAGCCAGGCCAAATGTACATAACGGTACACAGGATATAAATGGAACTCTAGAAAAGGATAAAAAAGTGAAATACAAAGACCTATATTCTGGAGTTACTTTTGACTATGTTGTTGATGGGACAAAAATTAAAGAAAATATCATTCTAGACTCCTATCGGGGAAAAAACATCTTTGAATTCCACATAAAAGCTCAAGGACTCAAAGCAGAGAAGAAAGAGTCGGGTCTTATTGAGTTTACGGATGAAAAGACAGGAAAATTTGTATTCTTTATTCAACGCCCGTATATGTATGATTCAGCCACTAATCCAGAGGTAAAACAAAAAGTTACACAAGAAATTAATTCAATAGAAGATGGGTTCCTTTTAACAGTAACGGCTGATGAGGAATATTTAACATCTTCGAAGCGTGTTTATCCAGTTGTTATAGACCCATGGATTGACGTATTTGAAGCTCAGGATACTTTTGTTTCGAGCAATAATAGCACAAGCAACTACGGTAACCTAGATTATTTATCCGTTGGTAATAATGGTACTTTAGGTAAAACAAGAACATACGCAAGATGGGATTTACCTTATATTCCAAATGCAAGGGTGACCCAGGCAAGCTTAGGTGTTTATCAATATTCATCCGGCGCTGATATTCCTGTATATTTACACCGCGTAACTAATCCGTTAGATACTTCGACAGTGAAATGGAGCACCCAGCCAACTTTTGAAGCATCAGCAGCAGCCAGTAAATCAGGTGTGGCTACTGGATATAACTACTTTTTGATATCTGATTTAGTAAAAGGCTGGTATGATAATACCTTCCCCAACTATGGAGTTGTATTAAAATATGCAGATGCTCAAGAGGGTACAACAGGAGCCAAGCTCTTTCGCTCAGCAGAATGGAATAGTACAAGCACAGACCCATACGGAAAACCCAAACTAGTCATTACTTATCGTTCAAAGAATTTCTTGGGGATTACAGACTATTGGGAGTATACACCCGATTTAATTAACGGAGATGGGAGAGCCATCGTAAACGTAATCAATGGGAATATGGTGTATGATATACCCATTTTATCTCTTCCTGGAAAGACGAATGCTTTTGACTTAAAGCTGGTTTATAATAGCCGATCTGGCTTTGAAGACGTTGTTGGGTACCGGTGGACATTTAGTGCACAGAGAAAATTAATCCCAAATTATGATAAAACCATTGTTGAATATATAGATGAAAATGGAACCCATTATCACTTTAACAAACAGCAGCACGATACCGGCACATCCTACTCCTCACCAGAAGGGAAGTTTCTTGAATTCAATAGCACTTCAGATGGCGGATTTACTCTAAAAGAGCCGGATGAGACTTTGTACTATTTTGATGGAACCGGAAGAAATACGAAAACTGTAGACGAAAAAGGAAACATCGTTGTTTACACTTTTGATGGAACATCTAATCGAATCATAAAGATCAGTGAGCGTTTTGGTACGGAAACAACAGGCCGTGATATCTCACTTTCGTACGATTCGGTCACAGGACTACTTAAGAAAATTATTGATTTCCGTGGTTCTGAAACGGTTTTTGACTATGGACATTCGAGTCCAGTAAATCGTTTGGATTCCATTACGTATGCTGCAAATCGTCCGGAACAAAAGCGAATTAGCTTTACTTATGATAATAATCATCAACTCACTTCGGTGATAGATGCCAATGGAAATATAGGTAAATTTGAATATGATGCTCTTAGCCGAGTAAGTAAAATTATAGACCCTCGCTCAGATAGTATATTTTCAGAATTGATTTATCCATCTCCTTTTGAAACGATATTTAAAGATGCAAACGGTGGTCAAACCTACTTTAAAAATAATGGTGAATTAGGGCTTGCCACTGTTAATGTCGTTGAAAAGATAGAAGATTATCAGGGAACAAATCCTTCTAGCACTTTGTATGAATGGAAAAACAATGAGGTTGTTAAAGTTATAGAACCAAATAAAGATAGCGGAAATTCCAATGGTCCTACAACATTGGCTGAATACGATGAGAAAGGCAATCTAAAGACCCTTACCACAACAGTTAATGAGATAGAATCCAATCAATATGATAATAAATCTAACCTAACCGGTCAAACAACCAATACCGGTCTATCCATAGATAATGTTTACGACTTCAAGAGCAATTTATTGTTCTCTACTAACCATGCAGGGTTAACAGATTATCAATCTTATGATCGATATGGGAATATTGTTTCTTCAGTGTCAACTACATCAGGTACTTACAATCTAGTATCTAATTCAAACTTTGAAACTGTTGATGCTAATAGCTTACCTGTCAATTGGGGAATGAGAGCAGGAGGAGGATATTCCGTCCCGACGATTGGCAAATTTGGTAACCGTTCAGCAAAGATGTCATTGACAGGAACCGAAGGGTATCGTTACTACTATCAAAATATTCCGATTTCTACTGCTCTTTCTGATAAAACATTCACTGTTTCAGGATTTCTCAAAACTGAGAATGTAACTGGTGTCGGAGCACAAATTGTTGTTTATTTTAAGGATACAAACGACCAATTTATACGAGATAATGGTGGGAATGCCATCACTTATACAACCAATCCGTTAAAAGGGTCAAGGGATTGGGTAAATATATCCCAAACTTTTATAGCTCCAAGTAATACTGCCTATGTTCAGGTCCTCTTAAATTTTGACGGGGCAGGATCTGCTTATTTTGATGGTGTTCAATTAAATCAAGGAAATATGTCCGTAGACTTTGTTTCAAATGAAAATGAAAGCTTTGAAGCAGGTACCGCTACAACTTTAGGCAACTGGACGTTGAATTCACTTGGAACTGGTGATGGAAAATCTAATGAACAATCAAAATCAGGGCAATACTCTGCCAAATTAACCGGAGTTAGTACCGGCAGCCGTTATTTAGGACAACTAGTTCAAGCTAAAGGAAAAAGTGGAGATGCGATTACTATCTCTGGCTGGGCCTATGTTAAAAGTCCGAACACAACAGGGGATTTCTCTTTGCAAGCTACTTTTGTGTATACAGACGGAACAGAAGGGAAGTTTACAGTTCCTTTTGATACGACATCGACCAATAAATGGCAATTTTTAAAAAAGACTTTTAGAGCGGGTAAAGATTTTTCACAAATAAAAATTTATGCGAAGTTTAATAACCAAGCAGGTACAGTGTATTTTGATAATATTAAGGCTGAAGAACGAGCTGCGACATCCTCTGCCACTTATTCAGCAGACGGCAATTTCGTTCAGGGGATTACAAATGCAATAAATCAAACAACTACGTTTGAATACAATGCCAATGGAAACCAAACAAGTTTAACTACACATAGAGGCAACCGTACGATATTTGGTTACGATTATCTAAACCAATTGACTTTGGTTACACAAGAAGCTCCAGTTGGAGCAACGAATATTACAGTAGGTTATAAATATGATGCGCAAGGGAACCTAAAGGAACGAACAGATCCAAGAAATCATGTGACAGCATATGAATACAATGCACTAAACCAAGTGACTAAAGAGATTGATCCTTTGGAGAAAATTATACGATACGATTATGATTCAAATGGTAATCTCAACCTAATTGAGAAAGGAAAAGGAACGACGACTCTATCTAAACAAGAGTTAAAGTATAATCATAAGAATCAACTATCAGAAACTTGGATAAACGGACAAAAAGTTGCAGACTATCAGTATGATTTTGCTGGAAATGTTAAATCCGTTCAATATCAGGGTCAAACTTATTCCTTTGGTTATGATGCCTTTAACCGTTTAACATCTATTATTGAAACATCCGGTTACAAACAAGATATTAAGTTTGAGGGAAATATTAGCAGCCCATCTTATGGCTTGCGTTCGGAACTGCTTGAGACATTTGGAGGAAGTTCATATAAAACTACTACTGGTTATGATACATTACAACGACTTTCATCGTTGACAACATCAACTGGAGCAAAAACGGAACTCTATTATAATGAAAAAAGTCAACCGATCCAAATCCGTTTCTTAAATAACGGATCAGCATCTCCATTCAGTCTTTTTCAATCCTATGATGAGTTGGGAAGATATAAAAGTCAGCATTTAATGGGATCATCCGATTTAGACTTGAAATACGAATACGATTCTGATGCTAATCTTCAAACATATTTTGATGGAATCGATAATCATTCGTATACGTATGACTTTGCTAATCGTTTAGAATCGTGGACATACAAGGGACAAACGGTCAACTATAACTATGATACTGCTGGGAATCTAAAGAATCCAAACAGCAAAACGCTGACTTTTAATGCAGCAAATGAAATTGATGGATTCACCTACGATGAAGCAGGGAACCTTCTCAAGGATGATAAATACCAGTATGAGTGGGATGGTGAGGGAAGGTTAATCACCGTTAAAGATTTGATGGGTATAACTCTTTCTAGCTACACCTATTTTTCGTATGGCTTGAGAAAAACGAAAACAGTAGGACCTAGCACTTTTTCGTATCACTATGATGGTTCTGATTTGATTCGTATTACCGATCAGAATAATCAAACTGTATGGGCATTTACGTGGATAAATGGAAGACCGAACACGGTTACAAACTCTCAAGGGCAAACTTTCTTCTATATTACTAATTATCGCGGGGATGTTGTGAGAATAGTAGATGGAACAGGTGTTGTTGTTGCGAATTACAGCTATGACCCGTGGGGAAATGTAAGTCAGATGAGTGAAAACACAAGTGTAGCGAACCAGCCAATTGGATACGCAGGTTATTTCTTTGACAGAGAGACGAATTTATACTATCTCCAAGCTCGCTATTATGATCCTGCAACGGCCAGGTTTATCTCTCGTGATGCTTACGAAGGGGATGTAGATAGTCCAGTAACACAGAATCCATATGTATATGCTAATAATAATCCATTGATATGGGTTGACCCAGATGGCAATAGATCTGCTAGAAAAGAAAATCCGTTAAATGGAATTGGAGGAACCCGAGGACCCGTAAGTAGTAGGGCAGGTGGTAAGGCTGCTAGTAAACCTATCAATTTACCATCTTATAAAAAAGTTAACATTAATATGGGACATATAATGTCAGGGCATTCTAAATCTGGTGGAAGAGCAACACAGAGTAAAATAAAAAGCTTATTCCCTAGGAATATGAGTCAGAAACAAATTGAAAATGCTATAAGAAATGCTTATCGACACGGAAAGAGAGTTCAGACACAAGGAGATCGAGTAAAAGTACAAGGGAAAAGTGGTGGAATGACGATAGAAATGTGGGTTAATACCAAAACTAAACGCATAGAAACAGCCTATCCAAAATAAATGAGGTGAAATGAATTTATGGATCTAGTAGAAATAAAAATTAATATATGTTTAGATACATTATCTATGGATGATTACAACCTTATTACCGGCGAGATTTATTTTTCAGTTGATAACCAGTATTTCCCTGATGAGAAATGGGATGATTTCATTGTTGTCATCCTGGCTTGGTGGCATAAGGCAATATTAAATTTAAATTATAGTAGACGTAATGGAATTGTTCAAAAATTTGAATTTATGGACGGACCATTATTTATAAGAGGTACTAAAATTTCAGAAGATATTTTAGAAATGGAGTTTATTAATGAAAAAATTGACTATGAACACATTTTATTCACGTGTCAAACTAGTATTATTAAATTTAAGAAAAACTTAATAAAAAGCACAAGACAGTTATTGAAAGAACTTAAAAATAGGAATTGGCAATCAGACGATATCGAAGAATTAGAAAAAATGTGCAAAATTTTAAGTGAATAATTTGTAGTAACTCCAAAGGTCTCCCTTTGGAGTTATTATTATTATTATTATAGGGAAAGTTTTGATGGATATAAATCTTTCGATCAGGATGGCTTGGGAAAAATGAAAGCAGTAGGACGCAACATTTATTCGTATCACTATGATGGTTCTAATTTGATTCGTATTACTGATCAATAATCAAACTGTATGGGCATTTACCAGGATAAATGGAAGGCCTAACACAGTTACAAATTTCTCAAGGACAAACATTTTTCTATATTACCAACCATTGTAGGTATGTTGTAAAAATTGTAGATGAAACAAGTACAATTGTTGCGAATTACAGCTATGACCCTTGGGGAAATGTTAGTCAGACGAGCGAAACTCAAGTGTAGCGAACCAGCCAATTGGATACGCAGGTTATTTCTTTGATCGAGAAACGAAGTTGTATTATCTCCAAGCTCGTTATTATGATCCTGAAACTGCTAGGTTTATTTCTAGGGATGCATATGAAGGGGATATTGATAATCCGTAACTCAAAATGGCTATAAGTATGCAAATAATAATCCGATTATGAATATTGATCCTGATGGTAATTTCGCCTGGGGACTAGTATATTTCGTACCAGGTGTTGGGCAAGTTGCTTTAATTGGCTCTGCAGTTGTTCTTGTTGGTACTGGAGCCTATATTTCATGGAATGCTGGAAAAAAAATCAAGTCCAAAATAAATAGCAGCAAATCTAAAAGGATAACAAATGTTGATAAGCAAAATAGTCCGGTTTGGAAAGGATTAAGTAATGTTAAAGGAAAAGCAAACCGTAAATCATCAGGAGCTGGAAGTAAGAAAAAGTACTATGAATGGGATCATACACATGATGATATTGAAGTTTATGATAATAAAGGAAAACATTTAGGATCAATGGACCCAGTATCAGGAAAGATGTATAAGCCTAAGGTGAAAGGCAGGAAAATAAAACTATAATTAATTTTACATTTGAAATAATACAAATTTAGGAGGATATAATGCCAAAACACTGTTGTGATATGATGAGTTCTCAGGCTGATTTTAGCTGTGAGATTCATTCCAATATATTTGAATGTCCAGACAAATTAGTTGATTATGATTTGAAGTTTGATGAATACTCTTTGATTATTCATGATAATGGTGAGTCTATAGTAGAAATATATTATTGTCCTTGGTGTGGATCGAAATTACCTGACTCAAAAAGAGATTTGTGGTTTGAAAAATTAGAAAGCCTAGGATTTGAAGATCCGTATGAACAAGAGATTCCTGAAGAGTTTCAATCAGATATTTGGTACAAGAAAAAGAGTTAAACCTATAAAGTATAGTTATAATTATTTCTGAATATCGTTAAAAATTTTGGGGGAAAATTCATAGGTTGATTAAACAAGCAAAATCGAACTGATTCTGCTTGTTTTTCTTTTTTAGCTTTTGAAAAAATGAATGATGGAACAGATTGGATTCTTATCTACTGGAAATCTTGGCATCTTGATCATGGTCCTCTGAATTTACCTGATTTACAGAAAATTGGGTCAATACCGGGAAAAGCAATAAATATTTTGGGGATGAACAAACCGTTAATTCATACCAAAACTTCGGAAATAATTAGTGCAGAGATATTTTCTCCGATAAATGAAATAGATTGATGTCTAATGCTTTACAAACTCTTTCATGCGTATTTAAGTAGACCCTGTCCACATTGTCTGAACATAGTTTACTATCCGCTCCTAATGAAGTTCGTTATCTCTTTTTTTAAATACTTTATATGCGATTTTACTTGGCCAACCGAATCTCTTTTTAAATCACATACGGTTAACAGACAAATATGGTAATTTTATTACAGAAAGCAAAAATTCCCACACGAACTATTAATAAGCTGAAATAATAGTAAAGTGCGAAGGAGGATTATCATGGATGATTTAGATAAATTTATGAAGAGAGAATTTCCATCTACAGGGTTAAAAAGTCCATTATTTTATAACTCACCAATTGCAATTAGATTTGATTTAGGAGGAAACTTTTTTCTTGAAATTGAAAAAGAAAGAGTGGAAGATGTAATTTATAGGTCATTGACACTATTTAAAGCTTTAAATAGTAATTTGGATGATATTTTTGTTATTACTTTTGTAGATTGTTGGGATGAGGAGCCAATTACTCCTTTTGAAGAAGGGGTGACTAAAACACTTAAAAAAGCAATTAAAAGTGTTAATGATTATAAATTAAATAAAAATCAAGTAGAATATCGTTATAAAGATGATGACTATGATGATATAGTTACTTTTCGCTATTGGACTAAGATTAAGGTATTAAATTTGGATGTTGAAGAACTTTTAAGAGGAAAAATATATAGTACTATTAGTGAGGATGAGTATAGTTCAATAGGAGATTTGTTTATTGTTAACTCAACTAACAATACCATTTTTCATCTTTATAATGAAAGGGGCTTAGATATTGTCTCTCAAAGGAAAGAAACTATTGCAAACTTATATAAAGATTTTGAAAAGTGGATCTTAGAATATGATAGAAAACGTATAGATGAAATCTTTAAACACAATTGACCTTAAGGAAATTCCTCAAGGATTTTTACTCTATGGAGTTCATTATGTACAGAAGAAGTTGTTTAAAGTTGATTTTGGTAATTCCTGTATGTACAATTAATTGTACCAATTGCATTTTGGGGTGAGGTGAGCTACTTGGAAAATAATACTGAAGAAATTATTTATTCTCCAGAAGTGTTAGATTTTCTTCGGAATAAGTTAGATGATGCCGCTATTGGCTGTTTAGAATCAGTCGCGAAAACTAAGGGAGAGTTAGGATTGTTAAAAACTAAAGTTCCTGAATTCAAAACAAAGCGGAGAGCAATAGAAACGGCATTTGCTGTGCTAGAAGCCCAGGGCTTTGTAGAAACAAGACAATTGGGAAATATGCGTCCGTACTTCCTTACTGTTCGTGGTGAACAATTAATCGATTTAATTAATAATGAAAAAGAATAGAAATATATAAGCGGATTTTTAAAGGTGGGTTCTTAATGGAGGGAACTTGTGCGTTATGCCATAACTATAGTGAACTGTTAGAAAGTCATAGGATTCCAAAGTTCGTTACAAGAGCAATAAAAAAGCACTCCTTTACAAAAAGACTAAGGAATGCCAGTGATCCAAATAAACCAGTTCAAGATAGTGATAAGGACTATTTATTGTGCACTACTTGTGAGAAAAAATTTGGTAAAAAAGAGACGTTGTTTAACCAAAAAGTCCTACAGCCTTTTCGATCTAAGAGAATAATTAGTTTTAATTATGATGAATGGCTGCATTACTTTATAACATCTGTTAGTTGGAGAACTTTATATTATGATGTTATGGAAGCAGATCAATTACTAGAAAGAGGTTTTAATGAAAAAAGTATCCCTGCTATTAAGCAAGCAGAACAAAATATGAGGGAATACTTGCTTGGTGAAAAGAAGTTCTTGGAAAACATTGATAATCATATTGTTTTTATACACGAAGAGAACGTTTTAAATAATTCAAGCTATGATTATTCGACCTTTTGCAATGGAGCATTTGGTTATTTATACGGGCAAAAAAGTACTGGATCACTCTATGTCCTTCATGTTTTAGCAGGAATTATGATTGTGTCCATTATTAAGAAAAGTCCTGTAGAACGTTGGAAAAATACATTTGTGAAAATGGAGCCTGGGAAAATAAAGAGTACTCAAATAGTTAGCAGTCCAGTAATTGGGGAACTTGAATATCAGAAAGAACAAATCGCTAAAGCAATGAAAAATATGTCCAAATCGCAACAAGAGGAATTGATTAAAAAAATTGAAAATGATCCCGAGGGATTTTTGAAAAGTTCATCTGCTATCAAATATAAAGGGCAGTAGCAAGCTAATATGTGGGAGTCCAGGAATTTTGTTCCTGGAATTTTGATTTACCTTATTGCGGAATTTAGTATTATTAGATAATATTAAATAAATAAGGTCTTTTTTACCAGTTGGTAAAGGTGACAGACGTAATACTTAATCTCAAAATATTATTATAAAAAGAAATTGGCGGAAGACGCATTTCTCACCTAACGGGAGGGATGTGTCTTTTTTTATTGGACTTAAGGAGGACTAAAGGTGAAATCAGAGATAATGCTTTTGAACCTATTTCTCCCCCGAACTAGAGGGGAGTGCATAGCCCATTTTAGGAATATGCTTCAGTTAACACAAATAGAACATTCTAGACAAGTTGGAATGAATAGAAGCAATATCTCCAAAATGGAAAAAGGAGATAATACGGTTTCAGAAACAGCGTGGACACATATTTTAAATATGATATACCGTGATTTTGATATAGAAATGGAACTTCCATTTGGAGATTTTAGGAATACAATCGAGCTGTTTATACAAAAGGAATATGAAACGAGTAGGAGGGAAGAAAAGTGGAACGAACAGAGGTTATCCTGGGAACAGGAGACGAGCATTTAGATGAGTTTATTAAGGATGACTTAGAGAAAACTGGCCAAGCAAGAGTAATTACAAAAGTTGCAACCAGACGAACATTGATTCATAAAGTAAATGAATTATCACCGCAGCTAATTGTAATAGGAGAAGACCTAATTGGTGAAAGTGATAGTAAAAGTGAATCTGAAGAAGAATGGGAAATGGTTATAGAAGCCATTAGACAATTAAGTTATAACCTTCGAATAGTTTTTATATGTGATCGGCCGGTTGATGACATTTTTTTGACGAAACTCACTACTTTTAACATTACAGATATTTTCCATGAGGGGAAGCTTCCAGAAGGTTATATTCGTCAGATAATGGGAGAGCCATCTTTTAAAAACATTGTTAAATTTCGAGGGAAAGTAGAAAAGGTTTCAAAGTCTTTAAAAGAAAAGAAACGGGAAGAAGAAGAAAAAAAAGCTGAAACTATAATTAAAACAGGGGCAATACCCCAAGAGGGAAAAGTAGTTGAAGTAGAAGTTCCTGTTTACCAACAACTCATTATTAAGCCAAAAATATTTGTGTTCGGTAGTGCAGTTAAAGGGAGCGGTTCTTCCACTTTAGCTAAAATGTTTGCTGAATACTTAGCAAACCTCCAATTACAAGTAGGTGTACTGGAAAGCCCTGCTGCAAAACCAGTTTGGTATGATTTAGTAAATGCAGAAGCCTATATTAAAGAGGAATGGATAAGTTGGCATGAGGCAATTCAAAATGATCAGGAAATACGAAAGGGTATGAGTTTTAATGTTGATGGAGTTACATATATTATTCAGAATCCCAAGGTACAATTAAGCCGCTGGGACATTATGAAATCAGCCTATCTCGTTGGTTATACCAGGCAGATACCAATATTAATATACGACCTTTCGGATGGAATTACAGATGAAAGAGAGAAGATTATTCTAAGGCAGGCAAATCACATATATCTGTCTACCCAATTTGATCCTGCAAGAGTCCACGCAAATCAAAATGAACTTGTATCATACCTTTATGAACAAAATCTAAAAGACAAAGTAACAATTATTTGTAATCACTCTAATGAATATCTTGAAAATAAGTTTAGTAATGATTTGAAAGATGCTTATGATATTGAGACATTATTTCACATACCTCATTTAGAAGAAGTTAAAAACGCCTTAATGGAAGGGAAAAGTGCTTGGGATTACCTTGATGAGGACGTTGTGAAATTCCTAAGTGAGACATTTTCTGAAATGACAGAGGACGCAATTGGAAAGGATTTATTTAACCAGCTGCAGCCAAAGAAAAAGAAAAAGTCATTTCTATCTATCTTTAGAAAGTAGGAGATGTGCCAGTATGAAAGAAGTAAAAAAATATAATATCTGCTATAAATGTAAAAGAAAAAAAGAAAGTAGCGTTTTCTATGAAAAAGGGAATAGATTTATCAATTGTGCAGATTGTCGAAGTGAACGTGCTAGGAAAAGAGAAACAATTAAGAAGCTGTTAGAGAAGGAAAAGAACATTAGAACCTGCAGCGTCGGCTAAACTATTTGTTACTTTCTTATAATAATTATTAATGGTTAGGTGAATTTCCTTTTTTGGTAACTTATAGTATAATAGATGCATATTATTTTTTATTGCTCATCAGAGCCTGAACGTGAAGCTTTAAGCCCTATTGGGTGGTATGAATTCCTAGAAGGAGTCTGCCTCTCAATGGGGCTTTTTTGCGTTCAGTTCAGCTAATAAAAAATTATATTTATTTACACACTTAGGAGGAAAAGAAAATGACATCTATCAAAATCAAGGAAACCAAGGCATTAATCGATTTACTAGGAAAAGCTTCTGCAGCAGCATCTAACAAACCTGATTCCATAAGGTCGGGTATTATGATTGTTGCAAAAAAGAACGAAATCACCATTCGAGCTACGAATGAGACTATTTCAGTTCAATTAAATGCAAAAGATATTACAGAAGCAAAGGAAGATTCCATTTTTGTTGTACCTGCTAAACTTTTCTTGGACATGATGAAAAAGCTTCCTAAAGGGGACGTAGAGATAATCATCGAAGACAAAAATGTAAGTATTATAGTCGGGAAGAGTTCATATGGCATTAGCACACTTGCGATCGATGAATTTCCAAAACCGGTCGCATACGAAGAAGGTAAAATTTTTCAAGTGGATGGTCCAGAATTCGCTCAATCTTTATCAGCGATGATACATGCTTGTTCTGATAGTGAAACTCGGCTCATATTAACAGGGGTACATATTGTATCAAACGGTAAGTATTTGACATTGATTGCAACCGATTCTCACCGTTTAATGGCTACAGCTGTACCAATATTAAAAGAAACGGAAGAATTCAAGAATGTAGTTGTACCAAAGACTTCCATTAAAGAGTTAACTACTTTACTTACTGATGAGAAGGAGGTGGAGTTTTCTATTTCAGATAATCAGCTCTCCCTGAAAACAGATGGAGTTCTATTTACGACAAGGCTGTTGGAAGGGAGTTTTCCTGATGTGACAAAATTAATTCCTACCACTTATGAAAGTGAGGTAGTTGTTCATCGAGAAGAGTTGCTGAAAGCTCTGGATCGGACCAAAACCGCTCTTGGAAAATCAGGCAAGGTGGCTCTATTTCATGTAAAGGAAGGGACGTTACCAACATTCAACATTGAATGCAAAACCGAAATAACAAATGTATTTGAAGAACTATTTATTGATGAAGCAGGAGCAAGCATTTCCATTAAGTTAGATGTATATTTTCTAACTGATTGTCTTCAATCGATTAATAGCCAAAAAGTAAGGTTACAAATAGCCGGAACAATGAAGCCAATGCTAATTCGCCCTGAAATACAAGGTGCAACCCAATTTGGATTAGTCTTACCAGTCCGATAGTTAGCCAACTACATGAGGTAACGAAAAGAAAAAACACATTCAAAGAAGAGAGCGATAGCTTTCTTCTTTTTTTGTTAAGGAGGAATTCCAAATGAAAAACATTGTGGAAGAAATGAAAGAACTTTATCTAAAAGAAAAAAAGCCCTGGATTGTTTCATTTTCTGCAGGAAAAGATTCTAGCCTTTGTCTAGAATATACATTTCAAATGCTAATTTCATTACCAAAGGAAGAGAGAGTGCAACCCGTTTATGTACTAATGGTGAACACTCTTGCAGAAACACCTATGATGTCACTTTTTATGGAAAAATCCATGAGAAAAATTCAGGAGGCAGCTAGTAGATTGGGTTTACCTATCATAGCAGAAATCGCTGTTCCGGATATGGAAGACCGCTTCTTTTTTAACACATTAGGCAGGGGGCTACTCGTGATTACACCAAAGAAGCGTGGCCGCTGGTGTAGCCATCGGATGAAGCAAAAGCCCGTTCAAGAAAAAATCCGGAATATTATTCTATCATCCTCAAAGGAAGATGAAGTGGAATTTTCTTTTTCTAAAGATGGCCAATTGTCTCTTTTGGAACAGGATAAATCAAAGGTGATTCAAATTTTAGGCACTCGATTAGATGAATCCGCTGCAAGAGCCGCTTCTATTCGCTCTCATGAGATCAGAGATACAAAGTTTTCACGTCATAGTTATTTTGCAAATGATATCCTTTGCTATATGCCCATTAAGTATATGACTAATGACGAAGTATTCTTAAATATGCCAGAGCGATTCTCATGGGGAATAGATAGTGTGGAATTGGAAGTCCAATATGGCAAGGGGTTCTTCTTAGAATGCGGATTGCAAGATACAGGAGAAGAGAAAAAGGCATGTGGAATGGGAAGTCGACAGGGGTGCTGGACTTGTCCTGCGATGGGGAACAATCCAGATAAAATGCTTGAAGGTCTCATAATGGAAGGACATACCGAATTAGCACAGCTATATGAATGGAAACGCCAACTTATAGAAATGCGGAATGATGTGCGGTACCGTGAATTTGAACGCCGCCAGTGGCGCAAACAGCATCAAAAACGCTTGGCCGCTGCAAAGCATCAAAGGAAACAAATTCATCTGTTTGGTGATTATTTCGACAAAGGATTAGATGTTTCTGATTACTTTGAAGTAAAGAAGCAAACAGCTTATGAGCAATTTGACAGAGCAGAAGATTTTGAGTATCTACCTGGCGGCCTTTCAGTTGAAGGAAGAAGGCTGATGCTTGAGAAACTCTTATTCATTCAACAAGAGACAGGATTTGCGTTAATCTCTGAAGAGGAAGTTAAAGCAATAGTTGATTATTGGAATGAAGAGGGGTACTCTATTTCGAGAGATGAGGTTTTTCCTTCAAACCCCCCTTTAGATGGAAGTTTGGTTTTAAAAAAAGATGGCACTGTGAATCAATTGGAAACAACCACGTCTACACCATTTTTTGAAATTCTTATAGATTTTGAAAATGGACGTGATGAAATGGTAGAGTATATTGAATCCCGTAAAAAGGCAACAGGTCAATCTTATTATTACTTTACGACCCACTTCGATATGGGAAAGGTTGAGCAAGAAGTGTGGAACCAGGCAATCTTCATTGTTTGCCGTCCTGGTGTCTATACGGAAAAGGAAGCTAGAAAGCTGATAGAAGGTTGGTTATTTCAAAAAATAGAAATCAAGGAGGATCATTCTTTTATTAGCTATGTAAGAAGGACGCTCAGAAAAGCGGAACTTGCGATAAAAAACGGGGAAAAACCTTATCAAGAAATGGTATCCTTAAATAAGGCACTTGATTGGATAAAAGAGGATGATTCTCGGTTATCTGAAGAGATTATAAAACTACTGGCAGCACTATGAATAGAAGTTAAGTAGAAATACTATTACTAGCGGAAGAGGTATGGATATGGGAGAGAAGCCTAATTATCATGGTTTTTTATTCAATGTTGCCCCCAGTATGGACAAAATATTGAATGAATTTAAAAGACAAGAAGCAAGAGCGAATGTTGCTCCTCCTTGGTTAGGGCAAGCAATAATACTGATAATGAAAGAATTAAAAACATTTTATAAACCTGTTCTCAAAATAAGCAATATAAATGTGGCTAATTTGACAACCTATCCGGTTATAGGAGGGGTAGCTGCAGGAGCTATAGCTTTTATAAAAGGCATGGAATGGTATTGGAGTCTTTTGGTCATTCTAGGTGCCATTGTGTTACTCCTTTCGATTACAATACCATTTATATTAACCAGGATGTTAGACCTTCATCATCCGTATTTTTATTTGCCAGCATATAAAACATTCAGGAAAAATGAGTTTGATTTACTTAATCATTCCGTCCATGATAAACAAGTATCATATAGCGGACTTGCTCAATTCGTTAATGGCTTAATGACTCGGCAACATGATGCATTAGAAGTCGTAAAGGCGATTACAGATCAATATAACTCCGAAAAGGAAACTTTGAGAGAAGAGATAAAAAATCTACGTAAAAAAGAGGAAGAAGCTATACAAACCTATGACACCCTCATTGAAGATTTGGAAGATGAAATTCAGTGGTATGAGACCGTAATAGATTATCTAATACAATTATTTCACGAGCTCTATATTATTTTACATCGTATTGGGAAAGGCCAATGCCATTTCTCAGACTTAAAACTTATTGCAGGCTATACTCTTTATAAAAAAGAAGGAAACGTTCTTAATCAAATTGCAGATGAAGGGACAACAGGGCAGAATCCGCTAAAGATCGACTTAACAAGAAAGTATCATAATCCATGGGTTCAATCTATTGTGGAGGCAGCAGGCAAGCAAAGTAACTTATTTAGAAATGAACCAAAGGAAGGATATCATATAGTTTCCTATCGAATGAATATTGGGTATGATACAAGTGAAACATGGATTATATCACTGCAGATTGCTCCTTCTGTCAATAAGAGAGGATATCTTTTAGCACTCACAGATGATATAATAGATCAGAGAGTAATCTTTAGTATGCTTCATGGATTGTGTCAAATAGTTTATAATAATGGCAAGTTAGAAAAGAAAGGAGATGGTTCTTATGGCAGGTAGAAAAGGTGTTGTTGCTGTACCTGTTAGTGAGCAGAGCGAGATATTCGCAAAACGCCGTAGAATGAGGAGAGCACGCATAAATAATGTACATGCAGAAGTAAGGGCCATTTTACAGGAAGATTCACCTAACACAAATGTCAGACGTTCAGGTCGGACTCGGAGAACTTCCCAGGAAACAATAAATTTATAAAACTGTTCTAAATTATAAAGCTTGGTTAGTAGAATCTACTAACCAAGTTTTTTTGTATATTGTCCTTAATCCTTGGAAAGAATGTTGATAAAAAGTTGAAGGGGATTAGATAATGAACAATAACAAAATTATAGATATAAGAACTAAAGCAAGGCCAATTCAAGTGAGGGATCAAAGCGAGATTATTGAAGGAAGGAGGAAGAAGCGCAAAGAAAAAATACATGCTGCTCGGGAGAAAGTGGCTAGAAACCGATAAATGCATTTGAAATTGTTATATATGCGAATTTATTAGAACCGCCATTAAATTTTTTACACTGGGTTTTATTGCTAATGGTACTTTTTTAATATAAAATATAAATATATTTAATTGTAATTGCTCATAGAGCCTGACTTCGAAGATTTAAGCCCTACGGGTGGAATTGTACACACAACAAGTGTGTCTTCTTCCTCCGTGGGGCTTTTTTATTTTTTAGCCAAAAGTTGATATTAGGGGGGAGAAGGATGGGAAGAATTTCTGAAGTTACAATCCAGAAAGTAAAAGAAGTGGATTTAGTATTTCTGGCTGAAATGTTAGGTGATTCACTTAATAAAGTAGGGCATTCCTACTTTACCTACAGAAATGAAGGAGAAAACACACCATCTTTGGCAATTAATCCAACTAAAGGAATCTGGAAGGACTTTGCGGGTACAGCTGGTGGGCGTGATGCAATAAGCTATTTCTATTACCGTGTCAAACAATCAAATTCATATCCTAAGGGCATGGACTTTATTGAAACTGTGGAGAAAATCTGCGAACTTTGCGGGATTACTATTGAATATGAAGATGGTCAATCCCGTGAGTTTAAGCAGGTTGAATATAAACCTCGGGTAGTAATTGTTCGAGCTTCAGATAAAGCTCCAATTGAACGTTTACATGAGGTATATAGCTCTATTCTAAAAGAGTTATCTCTTCATAAATCGCATTATATGCATTTAAAAGAGGTAAGAAAAATTACGGCGCCATATTCCAAAATAAGGGAGTACCGCTCGTTTGTTCAAGATAAAAAGGAACGGTACTTAAAGACAAAAGCTATTAAACGTGCTGCAGGTAGCTTGGAAGGCATTCCAGGATTTGCAGAAATGAAAGGGCAATATGGACTTTACTGGAGCATGATAGGTCGAGCTGGAATGCTTATCCCCTTCCGCAATATAAGGAACCAAATTGCGGGCTTTCAAGTGATGTATGATGAAAGGCCTGAACTGGTTACGGCAGAAGGAGATCTTCGTGTTTTTATGAAAGATTACCATAGCTTCAGTATCATTCGGAAGAGTACCGGGGAAATTATTGGAGAATCCAATCGTGACCAATTACCACTAACTTTGGATCTTGGGAAAATATTCATTAAACTGGGTCCAAAATATGGTTGGTTCTCTTCCCCCATTAATCCTAAAAAGGGTATCTATAATGGTGCTGAAATAGGAAACCCTATCCCCTACCATACGGCTGTTCCAATTCAAGCATTACTGAACTGGACACTGCACAAAAACGACATTCACGAACATATGGAAGTGGATGAAATTTGGTGGGGAGAAGGGCCATTGAAGGGAGATATTGCAGCTGATTACACCAATAAGCTACATTTACAAGTTGCTGGTGTTGGGCAATGGAGAGTATTACTTGAACCGACAAAGAAGTTAAAGCCGAAGCGGGTCGTGTTTGCTTTTGACGCAGACGCGCAGGACAAAGAAGACACGGTCGGCCTTAATGTTACCAATGCGGTTATGGAAGCTAAAAAAGAATTGCAGCCTATAGGAATTGATGTGGCTATTGCTATGTGGCCATCTCATGTGGCTAAAGGAATTGATGATTTATTCCATGCAGGGTACAAACCAAAAATCATCCATATTCCATAGGGTGCGAGACTTATGACAACAAGGAAGCTGCTTTTATAAGCAGTTTTTTTGTTGTCTTTTTTTCATTAAAGGAGGTGATTTCAAGGTTACTGTGACTACGAACATGTTTGAAGAGTAATTAGTCTAAAAATACATTTGGGAGGCAGATTCATGTTACAGATGTCAACTACCTATACACGTAAAGACACAGAAGTAATTAAAGAAACTCAAACTAGGCTGTATGAAGTGGATGGAGGGATCAAATCGCTAAATGAAAGTGAACTCCTTCATCTTAGAAGAGGTGGTCAATGAGATTCTTTCCCTCAAATATGATTATGGCCTAAAAGGGTTATCACCAGAATTTCTTAGGTCAAAGGTTAATGGATTGACACAAAGGAAGGCAGAAATGCTCTTAGCAGCCCTTGAGCTAGGTAAGAGAGTATACACGGAAGAGCCTGTAGTGGGGAAAACTATTAGGAGTCCAGAAGATGCTGCAAGCCTCCTGATGTACATGAAGCATAATACTCAGGAGCATTTTGTCGCACTGTTTTTAAACTCTAAAAATGTTGTTATCGGTAAAAAAACAATATTTGTTGGAGAATTAAATTCCTGCAATGTCCACCCGAGAGAGATCTTTCATGAAGCGATTCAA
>ERZ1023203.51-NODE-51-length-29893-cov-4.833233_pt1 | contig 29893 bp, 31 predicted proteins | sample MGYA00380444_ERZ1023203 | MGnify/ENA primary metagenome ERZ1023203 (study PRJEB33173, sample SAMEA4830386) | metagenome | study: EMG produced TPA metagenomics assembly of the PRJEB25223 data set... | reverse complement strand
ATCGGGAGGCGGGTTCAGCATTCCAGGTTTTCCAGGCGGAGGATCAGGAGGCGGGTTCAATATTCCAGGTTTTCCGCCGGGACCTCCTCCAGGAGGGGGCGGCGGCTTTGGGCCTCCGGGACCTCCACCAGGACCTCCGGGCGGTGGAGGAGGCCCAGGGGGGCAGGATGGGCCTCCATCAGGGCCGCCGCCAAGCTTCACACCTCAGATGCAGCAGGTCAGCACGTTTGCTGTTGATCCTGGCGCCATAAGAGGCTGCCTATTCCGCTATACGTTTGTATGGCTTCAAAACGGTAACAGCTTCTGGTTCTATCCAACCTTCGTCGGCAGAACTTCTGTGGCTGGCTGGCGCTGGAGAAACTGGCGCTGGACCTATTATGGAACTGACTTGAGAAGAATTCGTTCTTTCCAATGTTTTTAAAATAAAGAGCTAATAAAAAGAGGTATCCCGCTTGAGGATACCTCTTTTTCTGAAGAAACAGCGCTTGTTACACTAATTCTTCAGCCACCCCAGCTTGATAATCTGCCAGGATTTTAATATAACGGTCAGTAAAGCAAGTTTATCGGTTAAAATGCTGAAATATCGGTCAGCTACCCAAGCATATCGGTCAGTTTCTCAATATATCGGTCACTTCCCGTCATATCAGCTTTTAGCATGAACCAGATAGCAAAACATTTAGAAAAGAATATGCGCAGCCACCACAATTACCGGCAAAGTAATAAGTGTTCTTTGAATAAAGATAATAATCAGATCCCATAATGTTACCGGGATTTTAGAGCCAAGCAAAAGGCCGCCAACCTCTGACATATAAATCAGCTGGGTAACGGATACAGAAGCTACGATAAACCGTGTCATTTCGCTTTCGATGCCTGCACCGATTACAGAAGGCAGGAACATATCAGCAAACCCGACCACTAGTGTTTCAGAAGCAGCTTTTGCTTCCGGCACCTGCATTAATTCAAGCAAAGGTATGAACGGCATTCCTAAAAATGCAAAAACAGGAGTGTACTCCGCGATAATCAGAGCCAAGGTTCCCAAAGCCATGACAATAGGGGCTACACCCATCCACATATCCAGAATGTTTTTGGCGCCATCCTGGAAGAAGGCTTTCAAGCTCTGGTTTGTTCTTGCTTTAGAAACAGCCTGTTTAAGTCCCCAGCTTGCTGGAGTATGTCCTTCAGGGATGCTCTCATTCAGTTCTGCCTCCTGGCCGTTATAATACGTATCAGGCTTCCTGGAAAGGGGCCAGATTCTAGGGCTGATAATGGCGCAAATGAAGCCCGCTGCTGTGATGGTCAGATAAAAAGGCACAAACATATGGCCAAGGTTTACCTGTGAAATTACCACAAGACTGAAAGTAATGGATACTACAGAAAAGGTTGTGCCGATAATAGCTGCTTCCCTTTTCGTATAATAGCCTTCTTCATACTGCTTACTGGTCAGAAGAACACCAATGGTACCATCGCCTAGCCAGGATGCCACACAGTCAATTGATGACCTTCCAGGCAGCTTAAATACCGGACGCATGATTTTCGTTAAAAGCGCGCCAAAAAATTCGAGCAATCCGAAGTTCAATAGCAAAGGCAGGAACAGCCCGGCAAATAAAAAGACTGAAAACAGGATCGGCAGAAGGTCATTTAAGAGCAATCCTCCTGTGTTTTCAGACCAGATCTGTTCAGGACCGATTTGAAAAAGGGTAATAACAGCAAAAACAGCGCCTATAAATCTCGCTGCAGCCCAGATATAGGGAACGTCAAATAAGTTCTTGAAAAAAGGGCTTTTTTCGATAAAAGCAGGCTTAGCGAATTTTGCAAGCAATGTACCCAATAATGTAATGACAATAATAAAGGTCATGATTTCAGGAAGATAGTCTGAAAGCAGGTTTTGGATCCAGCCTGAAAAAATGGCTATGGGAATTGTAATATCTCCTTGATATTTGATCGGAACCATGAACAAGCTGATTCCAATTAAAGACGGTATTAGAAATTTTATCAGGTCTGAAGAAGAATGCTTCTTTCTGGATGCATCAATCAATATATTCACCTTTTTCTTATATTTATAAGCCAAATGTTATTTTAATTCATAACCCCTGAAAAAGCCAACCCTTTCTCTTAAAATCCACTGTTTCCCTTCTTTTTAAACTTCTAAAACAAACTTATTTTTACGCTCCCATATTATGTTAAAATATAAAATAATCAAAATAATTAAAAAGCGGGTGTGCGGATGTTCAGGATTCGGTTATATTGGACCTTCACAAAGAAGGCCTTTCTTCGATCAGCCGTTTATCGGTTTGATGTATGGTCGCGGCTTGGCTCAAATCTTATTTTTCTGCTGATGTGGGGCTCGATTTGGACTGCTTTATATGCCGGGAGGGAAGAAGCTGGCGGCGTCAGCTTTGAGTCCATGCTGACTTATATTGTCGTCAGTCAATTTTTATCCGGAGTAAATGGGGCGGGCACCCCGCTGTGGGAAATCCAGGAGAAGGTCCGGACAGGAGATATTTCCCTGGAATTAATGAGGCCGTTTGATGTGCCGCTGCGTTATCTTTTTGCCGACTTTGGAAGTGTGGCCTTTTACATACTGACAGCACTGCTCCCTTTATATACAGTCATGTTCTTTTTTATGGATTTGACATTGCCTTCAGCCTGGGAGACTTGGGCTTTGTTCATCGTATCAGCTTTAATTGGATTCCTGATTCGCTATTGCATTGAAATGTCTTTTGGGCTGCTTTCCTTTTTTCTCGTTGAAACGGGCGGCATTGTCGATGTCTTTTACTTTGCCATGTCCCTTCTTTCAGGATCAGTCATTCCTCTGTGGTTTTTTCCGGCCTGGCTGGAGAAGATGGCACTTTACTTGCCGTTCCAGGGAATCTATTACATACCAAATGCGATTTTTATTGGCAAAATCTCTGGTGAGGAGATCCTGCTATCCCTGGGTGTCCAATTATTTTGGGCTGCTGCCAGTTATCTGCTATTAAGGTTTGTCTGGAATCGCGCATCCCAAAAAGTAGTGGTGCAGGGGGGATAGAGTGTGAGTGTTCTAAAATATTTCGATTTGTACTTCAAGCTCATCTCTGCAGGTGTGAGGGCTCAGTTGCAGTACCGGTTTGCCTTTGTCATGCGGATTGTCGGGCTCATTACATCTTATACAGGCACTGCTGTCACCATGTGGATCATGCTATATCAGTTTCAGGAACTGGGCTCATGGACCTTTTATGAGATGCTGTTTCTATTTGCTGTTGCTGTTTTATCCTGGGGATTCTGCATCATTCTCTTTTTTCATTTCAGGGGGTTGGACACCTATATTTTAAACGGCACATTTGACCGCTTTCTTGTCAGGCCCATCAATCCATTTTTTCATTTCATGGCGATGAAGTTTGACGTGGCCTCATTTGGGCAGTTCATCTTCAGCATCGGCATTTTTATTTGGGTCAGCTTTGAGCTGCACCTGGATTGGACAGTTGGAAAAAGTTTATTTCTGCTGTTATCTGTGGTGGGAGGCATCCTCATCCAGGGCGGTCTGCTTGTCATGATATCTGCCCTCGCTTTCTGGACGACGAAATCGGAGCAATTTTACTGGGTGGCCATGTTTCCTGCCCGAAATCTGACCAATTATCCTTTGGTCATTTATCCGAAAGCCGTCCAATGGTTTACAGCCTTTGTCGTTCCATTCGGTTTTGTGAACTATTTTCCCGCGGCTGTGCTTCTGGAAAAGGAAACGCCGTTTTTCCCGGAGAATATCGGTTATTTGTCGCCGTTTGTCGGCATCGTCTTTTTTGCCGTAGCTTATTCTATTTGGATGCTTGGTTTAAAGAGATATAAGAGTACAGGTTCATGACATAGTTTAGGAGGGCTGGAATTGCCGATTATAGAGGTTGAAAATTTAATGAAGGACTTTATGATTGCCAAGAGGGAGACAGGCTTTCTTGGCGCAGTGAAGAGCCTGGTTAAAAGAGAACATATTAAGAAGGAAGCAGTGAAGGATATCAGCTTTTCGATCGGAGAAGGAGAAATGGTGGGCTATATCGGACCGAATGGCGCCGGAAAATCAACCACCATCAAAATGCTGACGGGCATTCTTGTCCCAAGCTCAGGAAGTGTGAAGGTAAACGGCATCATTCCCTATGAAAACAGGCAGGAAAATGCCAAGAATATCGGAGTGGTATTCGGCCAGAGAACACAGCTTTGGTGGGATCTTCCTACGATCGAATCGTTTGAGCTGCTGAAGGAAATCTATCAGGTTTCGGATAAACGGTATAAGGAAAACATGGACACCTTTACAGAGATATTGGGGCTGGATGAATTCCTGAATACACCGGTCCGCCAGCTGTCGCTTGGGCAAAGGATGAGGGCTGATATTGCCGCATCTCTGCTGCATGACCCGCCAATCCTATTTCTGGATGAACCGACGATTGGCCTGGATGTCGTCGCCAAGGAGAAGATGAGGACTTTTATTAAAGAGATTAATAATGAGCGCAAAATCACCGTCATTTTAACCACCCATGATATGGAGGATATCGAAAAACTCTGTGAGCGGATGATTCTCATTGACCATGGGCAAAAAGTTTACGACGGGGAAATCGAAGTGGTAAAAGAGCGTTTTGGCAAAACGAGGACACTTATCGTTGACCTGGAGGAATCATCTCACAGCCTTCAGCTTAAGGGCGGTGAGGTGTTTAAAGAAGAAGCAAGCCGCTTCTGGATCCGATTTAACCGGGATGAAGTGTCAGCATCGGAAATAATTGCCCAAATTACCGAAACACATAATATCAAAGATTTAACCGTGGAAGAGCCTGCAATCGAATCGATCATCAGCCGCATTTATCAGGAGGGCTATCAGGAACTGCCTGAAACGGTCAAGGTGTAAGTTGCAGCACTAGCAAAAATAGGCTCGGCTAATATGTCAATATTTTCTGAAAAATTTATATACTGTAGAGAGGTGATCAAATTGATTCTATATTTGCTGGGCTTTTGTGCAGTATTGCTGGGTGCAGGAATGTTTGTGGACTGGTGGCATAAAAAGCATGGAATTGACGATTTTGACCCTGAGGAAAATGAAAAGCATGTATCTGAGTCAGAGAGAGCCTACATTGAGTCTTATATGCATAACATGAAAAATGATCATCATAACGGAATGTCATAAGAAAAGCGGAAGCGCCTTGGCTACCCCCGACACCTCGAGGGGGTAGGTGCTCCTCGCTTTTAGTCGTGCGATGATGATGCTGCCGAAGCGTTCCCAGTGGAGCTAGACAGCTATCAAAATTCATAAATTACACATTATCTCATAATAGAAGAGCATGGCGGATGCCATGCTCTTTACCTTTAAAATAATAAAAAACCTATTGAAATAATCACGCCGCTGACCAGCAGGGTCAGAACGCAGAATCCCATGATATCTTTTGCCTTTAAGCCTGCAATGGCGAGTGCCGGCAGCGCCCAGAAAGGCTGGATTAAGTTGGTCCAGGCATCGCCCCATGCGACAGCCATGGCTGTCTTAGGGATGGAAGCCCCCATTGACTGAGCGGCCTCAAGCATAATGGGTGCCTGAACAGCCCACTGGCCTCCTCCGGAAGGAACAAAGAAGTTCACAAGCCCCGCGCTTAAGAACGTGAAGAAATGGAATGTGTAATCATTCGAAATGCTGACAAACGCTTCGGACATAACCGCTGCCAGCCCTGAGGCAGTCATCATGCCCATGATTCCGGCATAAAACGGAAACTGAATAATAATTCCGCTGGCCCCTTTCACTGCATTAAGGACAGCTTCGAGGAACCTTTTAGGTGTTCCATGGAAAAGGATGCCCAGGAACAGGAATAAGAAATTCACGATATCAAGGTTCAGGTTAAACCCCTTTGAAGCGAAATAATAAAATAAGAATACAAGTCCAAAAATTCCGGCGAGCAATGAGATGATGCGGCTGTTTTCCAGGCGTTCAGCAGGTGTCATTGCCCCTTTTTCAAGTGAAGCTGCCTGGATGTCTTCTTGAAGAAGAGCAGGGTCGACCACAATGGTCTCCTTTTTAGACGGCATCATAAAGCGGTTTACAAAAGGCAAAACCAATAAAAGTGCGACGACAATAAAAATATTGAAGCCGGCAAAAATGGTCTGGTCAGTAGAGATGACGCCAATCATATCTTCAGAGAAGTGTCCAGGTGTAGCAATGGTCAATGGAATCGAACCGGAAATTCCTCCGTGCCAGACAACGAAGCCTGAGTAAGCGCTTGCAATCAACAGACGATAATCTACATTTTTTACTTTTTTGGCAAGCTCTTTAGCAAATAAGGCGCCGATCACGAGACCAAATCCCCAGTTAATTAAGCTTGCAATCATTGAGACGAATGACACAATAAGGATGGCCTGGCCGGGTGACTTGGCTAATGATGCCATTGCACCTAACCCTCTTTTAAAGATCGTGCTGCTGGCCAATACATGACCTGTGACTAAAACCAGCACCATCTGCATGGAAAAAGTCAAGAGGCCCCAAAACCCATTCCCCCAATGCTGAACCATCTGATAAGGTCCATTATCTGTAAAAATCAAGCCTAATCCAAAAACCGCAAAAGTTAGGATAATAACAAATAAAAATGGATCCGGCAAATACCGCTGCATAATGCGGTTAAAGAAAGAAACCAGTACTTTCATGATGCAACCCCCTAAAAAATATATTTCTCGAACCTAGTATATTTTCTGTAAAATTCAATTTATTCCTTCTTTTCTGAAATAAATCTTGTCTAAAATGCTTTGACCCTTTAAATTTGGAGAGTATACTTCCGAAAAGGAGACTGGGGACATGGACGTTAAAATAGTGAAAGCGGCAAGCGGGGAACAGGACATCATAAGAAACCTGTATGCATTCTATCTGCACGATTTAACAAAATACACTGATGCATTGGAAGTAAATGAAGACGGCACATTCGAATTTGATGCCTTCTCATTAATATGGGACAAAGAAGGCATTGAACCATACCTCATTAAAGCTGATGACAAACTGGCAGGATTCCTGCTGCTTTTACGTGCTCCTTTTCTAAAAAAAGCAGATTACTGCATCAATGACTTTTTCCTATACAACTCGTTCAGAGGGAAAAAAGTGGGACAAGCTGCTGTCGAACTGCTTTTTAGTGACTATAAGGGTACCTACTATATCGAGCAATTAAAACGAAACACGCCTGCCGTCCGCTTTTGGCAAAAGGTGTATCGTGATTATCAATTTGATGTTCAGGAGACTTCCAGAATGGAGGATGGAGAAGAATGTGTGGGGCAGTTGGTAAAGGTGAAATGATAATTTATAAAACAATCCGAACCTGGTCCTAATACGGACTTATAAGTGAAAAAACAGACCTCCTTTTACAGAGGTCTGCCCCGTTATTTTTTCTGCCTGACAGGAATCGTTTCCTTGCGCAGCATTTTCAGCAGCGATACGCACATGAATATCAGAATGATAGTGAACGGAAGTGCCGACACCAGTGAGGCTGTCTGCAGGCCTTCGAGTCCGCTGCTTAATAGCAGGACTGCGGCAATGGCTCCCATTAAAATGCCCCACACAATTCGCGGGAAAAGCGGCGGTGTCAAAGTGCCATTGGCTGTCATAACACCCAAAATATACGTTGCTGAATCGGCTGATGTAATTAAGAACGTGAGAATCAGCAGAATGGAAAGCACAGAAACCAAAAAGCTGAAAGGCAAATGGTTATAGGTTTGGAATAAAGCAGAAGTCACATCGCTGTTAACGGCTTCAGCAATCTGCGTTCCGCTGAATAAATCAAAATGCAGTGCTGTTCCGCCAAATACGGCAATCCATACAAGCGCGATAAGCGGAGGAACGATCAGGACGCCTATCACAAATTCGCGGATTGTTCTCCCCCTGGAAACCCGGGCAATAAAGGCTCCGACAAAAGGGGACCAGGCAATGGCCCATGCCCAGTAAAAAATGGTCCAGTCGCGGATCCATGTTCCTCCCTTGTAGGGGGTCATTCGCAGGCTTAAATTAATAAAATTCGAAATATAATCCCCAATTCCGAGTGTAAAGGTATTTAAGATGAACACCGTTGGGCCGGTAACCAGAACGAAAATCATAAGGAGAAGTGCCAATCCAAGATTTAAGTTGCTCAAGTATTTGATGCCCTTATCAAGTCCTGTCGAGGAAGACAGAAGAAATAAAGAAGTCATTACCGCAATAATCAGAATTTGAGTCATAGTACTCTGCTCAATTCCGAATACAGCGTCAAGTCCCCCGTTAATTTGCAGAATGCCCAGTCCAAGCGAGGTTGCAACCCCCATGACCGTTGCAATAACAGCCAGGATATCAATGATCTTTTTCAGCAGAACAGGATCCTTTTTCTTGCTGAATAAAGGAGTTAAAGTCGTAGAGACCAATCCGTTTTCTTTCTTTCTAAATTGGAAATACCCCATTGCCAGTCCGACGATCGTAAATACAGACCATTGGCTGACACCCCAGTGGAAAAAGGAGTAGCCCATCGCCTCGCGGGCAGCATCTGTAGTTAAAGGATCCATGCCCTGTCTTGGCGGGGTGAAATAATGGCTCATTGGCTCGGCAATCCCCCAGAAAACCAATCCAATTCCAAAGCCTGCGCTAAATAACATCCCAATCCATGTGAAAAAGGGATAATCCGCATTATCTTCATCATGCCCAAGCTTGATGCGGCCATATTTGCTGATAGCCAGAAAGATACAGAATAAGACAAAAAACAAGACCGAAATTAAGTAAAACCAGCCAAATGCGTATGTAGTAAAATTGAAAGCTTTTGTTGCAGCACTGGCAAACAAATTTGGAGCCAGGGCTCCCAGTAACACTAATAGCGTTATAACAACGGCTGAAACCCAAAATACACTGTTAATACTGCCGGATTTATCATTCAATAAAATCCCCCCTAAAGTAGTCAATCACATTTGTATTTTGGTCTTCTTTTCTGTCTAATCATTCATTGGGATTTGTAAAATGCAGGCACAACTCTATAAAATGGAATTAAATAGAAGAGGGAAAGCTGTCCAAAAACGGAGAAAGCAACAAATCTCTACAGTACCTTACCCTTAACATGATGACATAAACCTGCATTGATGTAAAAAGGAGTACTTATATGGATACCCAATTATTAAGAGAGCTTTTTGAAAAAAACAAAGACGCAGAAAAAGCAGTCCCCATGCAAAACTATATGAAAAACCACTTTTCCTTTCTGGGAATTAAGGCACCTGAAAGAAGAACTCTATTAAAAGAATTCTTCAATAAGACAGGCCTGCTGAAGAAGGAGTTTAATCCGGAATTTGTGGAAGCCTTATGGGACATGGAGGAGCGTGAATACCAGGCTTCCGCCCTCGATTACATTGGAAAATTCACCAGGAAACTGGACAAAAACCATCTGGCATTAATCGAAAAGCTGATCACAACAAAATCCTGGTGGGATACCGTTGACATGCTGGCCACCCATGCAGTAGGTGCCATCGCGTCTAAAAACCCGGAAGTCATCCCCGAAAAAATAGAGGGATGGGCAACCAGCGAAAATATGTGGCTCCGCAGGACAGCCATTCTTTTTCAGCTAAAATACAAAACCAGCACAGACGAAGACCTGCTATACCGCTACATCATGCAAAACAATGACAGCAAAGAATTCTTCATCCAAAAAGCCATCGGCTGGGCGCTCAGGGAATACTCCAAAACAAACCCTGAATCAGTTAAAAGGTTTATTGAATCAAACACACTTGCCAAATTGAGCATTAGGGAAGGGAGTAAATATTTAGGATAGATTCCTGGAGAAAGAGCAATTATTTAAAATAACCCAAAGAACATGTTAGAATGGCAAATAAGTTTTTCAGTAAAAATACTACAGCCAGAAGGTGAAATGATAATGATCAAATGCATTGCCAGTGATATGGACGGTACCCTTTTAACCGCCACACAGAAAATCACGCCTGATAATATCGAGGCCATTAAAACAGCACAGGAAAAAGGAGTCGAAGTAGTCATCGCAACCGGGCGCTCCTACTTCGAAGCAAGCTTCGTCCTCGATGAAGCCGGCATCTCCTGCCCGATTATTTGTGCAAACGGGGCAGAAGTAAGGGCTGCAGATGGAAAAGTCGTATCCTCCAACCCGCTCGACAAGGACCTGGCGAAAAAAGCGGCCTATATCCTTGTGAAGAACAACGTTTATTTCGAGGTATACACAAACCAGGGTACATATACAATTGATGAAGACCGCGGCGTCTCCATCATTGTCGACATCTTTTTAAGCGGAAATCCTGAAGCAGATATTGATGAAGTGACAAAAGCTGCCGAAGAAAGATTTACAAAAGGGCTGGTGCGAAAAGTGAACAGCTATGACGAACTTTTCAACAGTGACGAGCACCAAATATACAAGCTGCTTGCCTTCTCATTCGAACCGGATTTTCTCGTATCCGCCAAAGAAGACTTGCTTAAGCTTGAAGGTATGGCCGTAAGTTCATCAGGGGATGAGAACCTGGAGCTGACAAGTGTGAACGCCCAAAAGGGGATTGCCCTTGAAGCTTTTGTAAAAGAAAAAGGCATTTCACTTCTGGAGACAATGGCAATTGGCGATAATTATAATGATTTGTCCATGTTCAAACGCGCAGGAAGATCCGTTGCCATGGGCAATGCCGACGAAATAATAAAAGCACAATGTGATGCTGTGACATCTGCAAATGAAGACAGCGGTGTTGCCAAGGCAATCCGCGAAGTCCTGAAGTAAAATTCAAGGGGGATGAAAGCTGGATGAAAAAGGTGTTAGGTGCAGGTTTGCTGGTTTTTGGTCTGCTGACTGGCTGCTCAAGTACCGGCGAGAATGATAGCGGGAAACAGGTTGAGGATCAGGAGGCCAGCCTTCCTGCCGGTGAAGAGCCAAAAATACTGGCAGATGAGCTTGATATTCCCTGGTCCATTGCCAGAACAGGCGAAACCTTTTACATGACGGAAAGACAGGGCAGCATTGTAAAAGTGGAGGATGGCAAGAAAGAACGTCAACAGGTTGAGCTTGCGAAAAAACTTTCTACTGCTTCTGAAGCTGGCTTGCTTGGATTTGTGCTGGCACCTGATTTTTCACAATCAAACGAAGCATATGCCTATTACACCTATGAAAACACCTCAGGTCAGTTTAATCGTATAGTGACTCTCAGGCTTCAAGAAGGAACGTGGAAAGAGGAGAAGCTTTTGCTCGATAAAATCCCGAGCGGGCAGTTCCACCACGGAGGCCGGCTTGAAATTGGCCCTGACGGAAAGCTTTATGCTACTGCAGGCGATGCTGCCACTGATCCTGAAATTGCTCAGGATGTGAATTCTCTGGGAGGAAAAATCCTAAGAATGAATTTGGATGGGAGCATCCCGGGGGATAATCCTTTCAGCGGATCCTATATTTATAGTTACGGCCACCGCAATCCGCAGGGGCTGGCATGGGCAGAGGATGGGACTATATATGAAAGTGAGCACGGTCCATCGGCCAATGATGAAATAAATATGATCCTTCCCGGTAAAAATTACGGATGGCCCGTCATAAAAGGGAATGAAACGAAGGAGGGCATGGAATCGCCGCTGTTTACCTCCGGTGATGATGAAACCTGGGCTCCTTCCGGGATGGCCTATTATAAAGGCAAGCTTTACACTGCCGCCTTAAGAGGCAGTGCCGTTCTTGAATTTGATCTGGAAACAAAGAAAGTCAGGAAAATGGTTTCTAACTTAGGAAGAATCCGGGACGTCTTTATTGAAGGGGATGTGCTATATTTTATCAGCAACAATACGGACGGACGCGGCAATCCGCTTGATAAGGATGACAAACTTTATCAAATTCGGTTATTGGATATATAAAAAGAGCCTGGCAGCAGTGCCAGGCTTTAGTCTTTGGCTGAAAGGCCGTGCATAATAAATTGAATGGTCCGTTCGGTTTCCTTTTCATCATCCCAATTGGCTTCAGGCAAGAGTAAATACCTCGCAATTAAATAGCCGAAAATGGAAGTAAAAGTCATTCTTACTGCGCTGTAGGCTGGAATCTCAATAATCTGGCCTTTTTTTTGATAGTATTCGACCAATCCGGCAAAGCGTTCAAACACCTTCATGGCAATATGCTCTTTAAATTGTTCCTTCAGTTCCGGGTGAAACGGAATTTCCTGTATAAGAATTTTTATCAAAGAGGCATTGTTTTTAAGAAATTCAATCCGATTCTCCATCATAGCCCTTAAAAAATCTTCATACCGCTCGTATTTATGATCAATTACTTTGTAAAGATCCTTGATGACAAAGGGAGCAATCAGCTTTGCCATCATAGGGGAAACAATCCCCATCAGTAAATCCTTTTTTGTTTTATAGTGTCTGAAGATAGTTCCTTCGGCCACTCCAGCCTTCTTGGCGATTTCGCTTGTCGAAGTGGCTGCAAATCCTTTTTCGGAAAACGATTCAATCGCAGCCATGATAATTTTCTTCTGCTTCTCCGTAAGTTTTTCTTCTTCCTGAAATAACTCTTCTAAAATGGAATCCTGCTCTGGCATGGTTAACTCCTTTATACATGCAAAATCTATAGCTTTATTATAAAGGAATGAAATTGCAAAAAGAAATTTTAAATTTTCCGGTACCGTCTTAGAGCAGCGATATTCAATATCATAAAGAGGAAGGAGAACGCGAGCAGCATAAGCAGGTCTTTATAAATCATTTCCCATCCAAAGCCTCTCACCATTACATTTCTTAATGCTTCAGCAGCGTAATACAAAGGCGTAAAAGGGCCGATCCAGCTTAGCCACTCTGATATAGTCTCCAGATTGAATAACCCCGAGAAAAAGATCTGGGGAACTACAATAAGCGGGATGAATTGAATCATCTGCAGCTCGTTATTGGCAAAAGAAGACAGCAGGATTCCCAGAGTCAATGCAGTCAGCGAAAGAAGCAGTGTGATGAGCAGGACATAGCCAAAAGATCCTTCCATCAGCATGCCAAGCACATAGATTGCATACCAGGCGATGATGGCAGCCTGGATCATGGTGAAAATCCCAAATCCCATGATATATCCCGCAACAATTTCCCACCTCCGAAGCGGACTGGTCAAGAGCCGCTCAAGCGTACCAGTTGTTCTTTCTCTCAAAAAGGAAACACCGGCAATCAGGAATACAAAGAAAAAAACAAAGAATCCCAGCAGCACCGGGCCGAAATAATCAAACTGCCCCATGTCGCCCGAGCCGAATAAATAATCGATCTTTATTTCCTGATTCATGCCATTTTGCTGCAATGGCTTCAACGCCTCCTGAACCCATCTCACCACAGCTCCGTTTACACTCGGGTCGCTTCCTTCCAAAACCAATGATGGCGGCATCTTATCAAATATCAGATATGCATCCAGCTTCTTGTCTGATAAATCATTTTCTGCCAGCTTCTCTGTTTCATAGTGTTTGAGTTTGGCATTTTCAAGATTAAGCTGAGCCTCCAGCTTTTCAGGAATATCAACGAGGCCAATTTCAGGCGAATATTCATCTCCGTTAAACACAAGGTGAAGCATAGTCAGGACGAGGATAGGGGCGAAGATCAATAGAGCCATCGTCCGTTTATCTCTTACAATCTGGCGGAGTATCCGTATAACCAGGGCCATGATCCTCATATTAAGCACCTCCATATGCCAGGAAGGCATCTTCAATATTGGCAGAGCTGGTTTGCTGCATTAATTCTTCCGGTGTTCCAGCTGCAATGAGCCCTCCGTCTCTAATCATGCCCAGCCTGTCGCACTTTCCCGCTTCATCCATGACATGAGTCGTCACCAGGATGGTCGTTCCATTCTCCTTCAGGCTTTTAAAAGATTCCCAAATGCTTTTTCTGAGGACAGGATCGATTCCTACCGTAGGTTCATCCAGGATGAGGAGACCGGGACTATGCAAAAGGGAAATGGCAAGGGAAAGTCTTCTTTTCATACCCCCTGAATAATCGGAAACCAGCTTGCCGAGATGATCCGTTAACGAAACAATTTCCATGACCTCATTCATCCGCTGCTTTTTTTCTTTTCCTTTTAATCCATACAGTGCTGCGAAAAAATCAAGATTTTCCTTTGCTGTTAATTCGGTGTATAGGGCGTCGGATTGTGCCATATAGCCAATTCTTTTAATCAAGTTCAGCTGGGGCATTTTTTCGCTGAAAATATAGTTTTCCCCCTGTGTTGGCACCTCAAGTCCTGCCAGCTGTTTAACAAGCGTCGTCTTGCCGGCTCCAGATGGACCGAGCAGGCCAAAAATTTCGCCCTCGTAAATCTCAAGGCTAATGTCTTTTAAAACCTGGTGCTTTCCATAAATCTTGGATACACTTTGAATGGAAACAATTGGACTTTTCATCAGTTCACTCCTTTTTAAAAAGTGAGTAATCACTCACATAAATAATAATCGAAATACAGCCTGTTTGTAAAGTGAGTAATCACTCATTATTTTCAGTAATACAGGAACTTTAAGTATGAGCGCAGGCTTTTGTGAGTTAAGTCACTACTTCCCGAACTCATGTTAGCTAAAATATTTCTAATAGAATAGTAAAAGCGGGGGATGGGAATGGAATATGAAAAGCAGGATCATAGGCCATTAATCGATGAATTTTTAGGCAAGATTGAAATCTTTAAAGAACTTCCCAGTGAATCCATACTGCTGATCGATAAACGAATTATTAAGAAAGCTTATTTAAAAGGCGAAAGAATTATGTCTGAATATGAAGTCGCCAAAGGAGTTTACTTTGTTCATTCCGGCATTGTGAAGCTGACGAAACAGGATGAACATGGCAACGAACTCATTATCTGCATTAAGAAAAAAGGCGAGATTTTTGCAGAAGCCAACCTTTTTAACCAGACGGGCCAATCCTATCCTGCGACGGGCACAATGGTTCAGGATGGTGAAATCTACTTTCTGAAAACGGATGATCTGGAACAGGAGCTCTTATATTCACCGGAAATGGCTGTTCAGATTATCCGCTATATGAGTGAATCGCTGCGTGATATGACCTCCATTCTGAGGGACATCGCCCTGCTTGATGTGTATACAAAAACAGTCCGGACATTGGAAAGGCTCGCGGAAAAATTCGGCGCCAACCACTGTAATCGGATGCATCTTGAGCTTCCCATAACCGTCCAGGAATTCTCCACCCTTGTCGGAACATCCCGGGAAAGTGTCAGCCGGGTTTTTTCCAGACTGAAAAAAGAAGGAATCATCGAGATTACAGGCAAAAAAATCGTCATTGTGGACTGGTGCAAATTTTGCTCCCTTTACCATCAGAGGCTGTAAGGGCTAGTTACTTTTAAAGTGAGAAAGTACAAATTTAAAATTCAAGAATGTTTTGCTCCACAAGGAATGCTTCGACTGCTTTATCATCTCACATTAAAAGCGCTTGCTTTTGGGAGGACGCAGCGTTCTTAGCCTGTGTTCGCGCTTCCGCTTTTCTTAGTCAGCCCGGCTATTTTGTTATATAATAGTGTCATAGAATCTACGACTCTGAGGTGCAAAGCATGGCTGATTTTCGTTCCAGTGAGATTATCAATAAACCTGTACATGAAGTATTTGATTATATGATTAAAATGGAAAATGTCCCTGAACTCATGCCGTTTGTTGTGAAAGTGGAAAAACAGACCGAGGGCGAGATCGGAAAAGGAACAAAGTTCATTGAAACCCGCATGGTCAGAGGGAAAAAAATCAGTGCAGATATTGAAATCATTGATTTTGAACAGGACAGATCCTATACCACCCGCAGCAATGCCAATGGATTGATAACAGAATATAAATATGATTTCCATGAAATAGAAGAAGGAACGCAGGTGGAGATGGAAGCAAGCGTCAAAACCAGCGGCCTTGTCGCCAAATTAACGAAGCGTTTCATCGTGAATATTGTGAAGCGGGAAGACGGAAGCCAGCTTCAGTATTTGAAGGAAATGATGGAGAAATAAGAAGAGCGCAAGGCGCCTTGACTATCCCCCGACACATCATGGGAGCAGTTTCTTAACGATTTTGTCGTGTGATGATGAAACTTGCTAAGCTTACCTGGAGCTAAAAGGAAAACAGGGAGCCTCTCCATTTGAGAGGCTCCCTGACTTTATTGATTCCTTTTTTCATCCAAAACAAGAATAACCGTCCCGCCCGCATTTCTCCCAGGCAGTTTGACTTTAATCTGCTGATTTTTGTCCACTGAATATTTCTTTCCGGAATATTGGTCAATGACCTTGCTGCCGGCGGCAAATGGGACTTTTACTGTTACTTTCTTTTTATCCGTCATAGTGTTTATGCCTACAACAGCATTTATGCCGTTATAGGAGCGGTTAAAGACTAGATACCCGTCAGCGTTACTGCCTGCCAGCTTTTCACGTATACCTTTTGAAAATACTGCAGAGTAATTCTTCCGGATGTTAAGGAGCTTCCGGTAGTGCTTGTGCATGTCATTTCCGATTAGGGACCAGTCAAAGTCATAGCGGTTTTCATTAAACTCTCCTTTATCCATATCTCCTGCATGTTTGCCGGAAAGTCCGATTTCTTCCCCATAATAGATAACTGGCTGTCCCTTTGAAGTTATTTGGAGGGCAGAGGCGATTTTCATTTTGCCCCAATCATTGCCCGCACTTGTGATCAGGAAGCCGTCTTCATCATGACTGCTTAAAAATTGGCCAAGAGCTGCCGTATTTGAGAGCTTATCATTTCGGGCCTGTAATTTTGCTTCAGCTGCGTCGACTTTGCCGTTAATGAAATCAGCAGCGGTATGTTTAAAATCAAAATCGAGGATGGAGTCCATTTCGCCGCTGTTCAGAAAGCCTCCATGCTCATCGATGTGGCCGCCGTAATATTCGCCGATGATTTTAAAGTCAGGCCTGATTTCAGTCAGGGCATTTTTAAATGCTTTCCATGTTGTGTGCTCCACGTGTTTAACGGTATCCACACGGAAGTAGTCAATCGTATCTCCGCGGTCAGTTCTTGCTTTTTCAAGCCAGTCTGTCTGCCAGTCAATAATTTGTCTGCGGACATCTTCTTCCTCCGTTTTAAAATCAGGCAATCCAGCCAGCTCGCCGCGGATGGCATCATTTCCTCCATCCCGCAGCATGCCGGCAAAGCGCTCACGGTCAGCATCAGAAGGGAAGTTGGGAATTCCAAGCCCAATGGAAGGGTCGTTTTCCTTTAATCCATATCCGGTATGGTTCAGTACTACATCCACCATCACTTTTATGCCGCGGTCATGTGCTTTTTCCAAAAGTTCCTGGAATGTCTTAATGTCCCCAAGATGCTCATCCAATTTTGTAAAATCCTTTGCCCAGTAGCCATGATAGCCATATTGGTTTCCATCTTTATCGTGGCGCAGGTCCCAATTGATGTTGTCGACGATCGGCGTAATCCAAATCGTGTTAATGCCAAGGTCCTCGAGATAATCCAGTCTTTCAATCACACCCCGGAAATCCCCGCCATGATAGGTTTCAAGATGAGAGGTATCATAATCTGAATGGTTTGGATCATCGTTGGAAGAATCTCCATTGTTAAAGCGATCTGTCAGCATAAAGTAAATGCGTGCCTCATCCCAATCAAAATCCTCCTTTTTGCCGCTGTAGGTGCGGGTTTTGACTTCAACGGAAGCTTCTCCCGCATGAAAATTGCCATATTCATCAATCACTGTGACCGGCAGCTTCTTAATGCCTGCCGTTACAGATTGATCAATGGAAATGGTGTGTGCATTTAATGCCGGGTCAATACTGACTTTGCTGCTTCCGCCGATAGCAGATAGGTCAGCGTAAGCTTCTTTAATAGATACCTCAGGATCTGAAAGTATTGTTTCAATAGACAAAACGGCATTTTCATTGTATGAAACTTTATTTGGATTCACGTCAGTTCTGATCTCTGCTGTTGGGTTTTTATAGGTGATGGATGACTTCTCATTAAAAGGATCTTTCATTTCCGAAGTCTCTCCATCTCTAGTAACAAGGAAAGAGTACTCGTATGTGCATTCTTTTAAGTGATCAATCGTCACAAAGAAACGTTCTTCCTTAAGGGAATACTGCATATCATAAATCTGTCCATTCAACTTTGCCTGAACCTTTTCAATCGAATCCATTTTTCCCTGTTTGAACAGCTTCGGATCTCTAAAATAAAGAGTAAGACTGCCATTGTTCAGGAGAGGACCCGTAATAGAAGGGACCTGATAGAATTCACTCTGGCCGCTTTTGACAATAACCTTGGTGTACTTGTCATTCCCTGTTTTAATATAGCGGTCGGCACCATAAGGATCCTTTTGATCCCAGCCTGTTCCTTTGCGAAGCACAAATCCCATTTGCTCAGTCTGCTGGCCAATTTCAATCAATGCAACAGCCCCCTTGTCATTGACTTCGGTAAAATCTGCCTGCCCATCCTTTATGCCAGTCTGCCAGGTCCAAATGTTCCAGCCTTCATAATCGTGATTGTCTCTTACATAGGTAAACTCAATAAAACGACGGTTATCTTCAGCATTCCGATCGTCAAATTCCTCTTTTGAGTAATAAACGGTTTGGTCGCCCTCAGCGAGCCATACTTCTGCCTCATTTTGGCCATCAGGCATGGTAATGGTTCTGGAAACATCCTGAGTATCCCAGTTTCCGGGACGGGGAATGACATGGATTTTACTCGAAGGAACAGAAATTTCAGCTTGGGCAAATCCTTCTGTCCGGTTAGTAAATGGGTAAGCCTTGCCATTTTTTCCGTCCTCCCATGCCCATAAATCCCAATTGAATTGCTCACCGTCATCGCGCCAGTAGTTTATTGTATAGCTATTCATCTGACTGATAATGCTGAAGCTATGCTCCAGTGTATAGCCATTGAATTCGCCAATGACAGTTACGCTTCCTGCTTCAGCAGAATCAGAGATTGCCAGCTGATTATTTTTTACCTCAACGCCATCTGCCTCAGTTTTTAATTTCCAGGATGGCTGCACATCTTCAATAGTGCCGTTGCTATGTACTAGTTTGGCCGAAAGAGGAATCATGGTGTCTTTTACAGCTTCAGCAGGCATTTCAGTTGTTAATCCGCTAATAGCCAGTAAGCTGTTTCCATTAGCAGTCCTGCTGTTTGCCGGGTCTGTAATCCAATTGTCTTCATCCAGAATAAATTTATATTCATAGACTCCAGGTGACAAATGAATAATCTTTGTCCAAATATTGTTTGCGCCTTTCGTCATTGCTAACGCTTTATTTTGCCAATCGGTAAAACTTCCGGTAACCCGAACCTGCTGAGCTTCTCCCTGATAGGAGAAAGTAACCTGACTCCCGTCCACAACAGGGCTTTCGCCTGAGCTGGCAGAGGATGAATGCGGGTGAATTCCTGTGAATAAACTGAGAATCAGGCTTAGCAGCATGATCAAGATGCCAGCTTTCCTATATCTGCCCATAAAATTCCCTCCCTATAATTGGTTGAGTAGAAGCAGTGCAAGCGATTGCACTAAAAAGTAAATGAAACCGCTTGCAGAAACTTAAGTAAATTCTAACATCATCATAAGGAAAGCTCATGGGTAGAAAGTAGTTAATATTCAGAAAAAACAAACATAAAAAAGCCGCTCTGACAGCAGAGGCGGCGTATTCTATCTTTAGAATTTATAGGTCCAAAAACGCTCTTTATACATTCTGGCCAATACTTCAGGCTCTTGCTTTTTAATGCTTTCTTCCATATTCGCTGCCATCAGCTGTGTCTGTGAGGCATGCGCCTTGATGGCTGCAACTTTCCTGTCTGCAACCGCACTGACGTCATTGACAACATCAGCCTGGCCGATTTCTTCCTCGCAGTTATTGGCGAATGCGACACAGTGAACCTTCGGACGCTTGTCAGCAGGCAGCTCTTTTACTGCACGGATCACAGCAGCGCCTGTTGCGTCATGATCCGGGTGCACAGCGTATCCCGGATAGAACGTGATGATGAGGGAAGGGTTGGTCTCACCAATGATGACTCCGAGTCTGTTCGCGAGCTTTTCTTCATCCTCAAACTCCACGGTTTTATCCCGGTACCCCAGCATTCTTAAGTCCTGGATGCCCAGAACCCTGGCTGCTTCCTCCAGCTCTTCTTTGCGGATTTTCGGCAGAGTTTCCCTGGTGGCAAAAGGGGGATTACCCATATTGCGCCCCATTTCTCCGAGCGTCAGGCATGCGTAGGTGACAGGTGTGCCGTTATCGATATGTAAGGAAATCGTTCCTGAAACGCCAAATGCTTCATCGTCCGGATGTGGGAAGATGACGAGTACATGTCTTTCCTTTTCCATCATGGTCGTGCTCCTTTCCATTTGATGTCCTCTGAGCCCTGTTTATTCAAAAGGTGTTTCACTAATTTGCAGGGCGACTGCAAGCTTGCCGCTGAAATCGTGGCCGGCTAAAAGGAGCCTGTCTTGTTCATCGACTTCAAAGTGGGTAATTCCTTCAGCATACACCCAGCCAAAATTCATTTTCAATCCAACCCGGTAAGGGCCTTTTCCGGTGATTTTTCCATGCTCATATACCAATTTGGCATTGCGGATATAGGCGCCTGAAGAAAAGAAGCTTTCATCAAAATGGGAAGCATACGCCCCATTCGTTGTTTCCAGATGAATAAAGACCTCTTTATTGGCAAGGCGGTCGATCTCTTTTTGCACATGTTCTATCACTGCTGGTTCCACTCTATAGTCCCCCTTCCGTTTTATCTTCATATCTTCGTCTGAGACGGCATTTATATGTTTATCTTACTAAAAAAAGAAGTGAAAAGCGAAAAAGTAATCTCAATGAAGACTGCCAAATAGATATAACGGCGAAAAATTTATATTATCCGCGGGAAAATCAATATAACCGCGAAAAAATCAATATATCCGCTAAATCCCCGTTTTATACGCGAAACCGCCCATTTCGAAAAAACAGAGCCCCATTCGGACTCTGTTCCATCATGCTTATTCTGATTCCAGACGGCCTGCACCATATTTGCGGTACGCGCCAGGCATCGTAGGGCCAACATACTCATTTAATTTGAAGCCATGGTTGATAGCAGCCGTAATGAATTCCTTCGCAGTCTGAACCGCTTCTTTGACAGGCTTGCCTTTCGCGATTTCTGCTGTGATCGCAGAGGAGTAGGTGCAGCCTGCGCCATGAGTGTAAGTCGTTTCAACGCATTCGCTTTCATAAAGAGTGAACTCTTGTCCATCATATAGAAGGTCAACGGCTTTTTCATGCTGCAGCTTGCTTCCGCCCTTGATTAATACATACTTCGCACCAAGTTCATGAATTTTAACAGCTGCTTCCTTCATGTCCTCCACAGTCTTGATCGGACCTTTTTTAGCCAGCTGCCATGCTTCAAATAAATTTGGTGTTACTACTGTTGCAAGCGGTACAAGCAAATCTCTTAATGCTTCATTCAATTCAGGATGAATCGGCTCATCCTCACCCTTGCATACCATGACAGGATCGATAACAACATGATCCAGGCTGTTTTCTTTTATGGTCTTTGCCGCAATTTTAATCACTTCTTCAGAACCCAGCATGCCTGTTTTCATTGCATCGATTCCTGTAGAAATAATCGTTTCAATCTGTGTTTCCAGAATGTCTGTAGAAATCGGGAAAACGTTGTGGCTCCAGTTATTTTTCGGATCCATCGTAACAATTGTAGTCAGCGCAGTCATCCCGTAAACGCCAAGCTCCTGGAATGTCTTAAGATCAGCCTGGATGCCGGCGCCGCCGCTCGTATCCGAACCTGCAATGGTCATAACTTTTTTCATTGTCATATGCTTAATTCCTCCTTGAAATGCTGCTGGATATCTTTTTCTAATTATAACAATAATTGAAAAGGGTAAAAACTATAACGGACTGCAGATAGCATTAAGTTAATCGCTCCTTCAGGCAAAAATACAGCGCGATATTACCTGAACGCACATAAAAATAGCTATGCGTACATAAATCGAGCTTATCCTCACGTAAAAAAATTTATCCGCACATAAACTTTGTCTATCCGCACATAATGGAATTTCTGATTTGCTCAACGTCACAAATTTGCCACCTCCAGCGGCCTTCTTAAAAGAAACAAGCCGGAATAGATGATAAAATAAATAGATAACGATATGCTACATCGAAAGACGGTGAGGAAAATGAGCAGTACAGGCATCATTTTGGCAGGAGGGCATTCAAGCCGGATGGGGGAGAATAAAGCCCTTCTGAAAATTGGCGGCAAAAGGGTTATTGAACGAATCGCCGATCAGCTGTCATCTATATTGCCCCATATCATCATCGTAGCCAATAAACAGGAGGATTATCGGTTTCTTGGCCTTCCCCTTGTGAGCGACCGCTGGAAAGAGAAGGGGCCTCTTGCAGGAATTCATGCCGGCCTGTCTGAATCTGGGACACAAAACAATTTAATTGTGGCATGCGATATGCCATTCATATCCGGGGAGCTTGCCAGGCTTCTGCTTGAACAGCTGAATCAGCATCAGGCATCCGTACCTGAAATTGAAGGGCAGCTTCACCCGCTTTTTGCAGCATACCGAAAGGATGCAAAAGATGCAGCAGAACGGGCATTGGGGGAAAATAAGCTGCGGATCCGCCAATTCCTGCAGGATATAGATGCTGCAATCTTGAAGGAGGATCAGCTTAAAGAGATGGGATTTTTATATAAGAATGCTCATTTTTTTAACATGAACCGTCCTGAGGAATACCAGCTGGCACTGAAAATGGCTGAAGATGCCTCAAAATAAGGGTACATTCATTTCCATTCCGGCTCTGTCTATGTCAAAATCAAATAAAACGAGGTGATTCCATGAATTTTGAGATTTCTAAAGACCCGATCGATATCCAAAGTGTGATCGATAAAGTGGTGCAGCGGGAAGCGGGAGCGATTACGACCTTTATCGGAACAGTCCGCGAGCTGACACATGGCAAAAAAACACTTTACTTAATATATGAAGCGTATGAATCAATGGCTGTGAAAAAATTGGAGCAGATCGGAAACGAGATAAAGGAGCGCTGGAATGGGGCAGAGGTAGCAATTACCCACCGGACAGGCAAACTGGATATCACCGATGTAGCGGTGGTCATTGCAGTTTCCACTCCACATCGTGCTGATGCTTATGAAGCAAACCGCTATGCAATTGAAAGAATTAAAGAAATTGTGCCGATCTGGAAAAAGGAACACTGGGAAGATGGCGAAGAATGGATCGGAAACCAGCTGGAAACAGTGGCATACCCAAAAGGAAAACCGGAGGCGGAGGATTTACATGAATAAAATTATGTTTTTTGCCCATTTGCGGGACCGTGTTGGAGAAGAGTCTGTGACAAAGGATGTCGGCGGCAAAACAATCTCTGAGCTGAAACAGATGCTTGAGGAAAATTACGGGCTGAAGCTTGATTCAGTCATGGCAGCTGTGAATGAAGAATTTGCTTCAGATGATGAAGTCATTCAGAACGGAGATACAATCGCCTTTATTCCTCCAGTCAGCGGAGGATGATGGCAGCTTCAAGAGAGGAGGGGCCGCATTGTCTGAAAGGTATTCACGCCAGACTTTGTTTCCGCCTATTGGAAAAGAGGGTCAGGATAAAATCCGCTCCAAGCATGTGGTGATTGTCGGTGCCGGCGCTCTCGGCTCGGGAAATGCGGAATTAATGGCGCGTTCAGGTGCCGGCAAACTGACAATCATTGACCGGGATTATGTCGAGGAAAGCAACCTGCAGCGCCAGCAGCTTTTTGCCGAAAGCGACGCCTTAGAAAAAATGCCCAAAGCGGCAGCAGCAGAAAAACGGCTAAAACAGATTAATAGTGAGGTCGAAATCCGCTCAATTATTGGCGACGCTACTCCGGAAAAGCTGGAAGAGCTTGCGGAAGGGGTGGACCTGATTCTGGATTCGACTGATAACTTTGAAACCAGGATGGCCATTAATGATATCTCTCAAAAATTTAATATTCCATGGATTTATGGAGCCTGTGTCGGCAGCTTTGGCATGAGCATGACCATCATTCCCGGGAAAACGCCATGCATGAATTGCTTATTGAAAAAGATTCCGATCCAGGGGATGACCTGTGATACAGGAGGAATTATTGCCCCAGCTGTGCAAATGGTCGTCGCCCATCAGGCAGCTGAAGCGCTGAAAATTCTGGCTGAGGACTGGGAAGCCGTGCGTACCGCTATGGTCAGCTTTGATTTATGGCGAAACCAATACACTAGCATGAAGGTGTCAAGAGCGAAAGATGAGGGCTGCTTATCTTGCGGAACAGAAAGAACGTATCCTTATCTGCAGCCGGAAAACATGATGAAATCCACTGTTCTCTGCGGAAGGGATACTGTTCAGATCCGTCCGCCAAAGGAGCAGGAAATCGAATTCGCTGAAATCGCACGGCAGCTGAAAGCACTTGGCTTCCAGGTGAAGGGCAATCCGTATTTGCTTTCCGTCGAAATGAAGGAGCAGCGCCTTGTCCTCTTTAAAGACGGACGCGCCCTTATTCATGGCACAAAGGATTTAGCTCAGGCGAAGTCCATTTATCAGCGGATTATGGGTTAGAAAACTAGTGCTTTATCATTATATATATGCCCCTTCCTTTTTTGTAAAATAAAGACAAAAAGACAGAAGAGGTTAACAATGATTACATTCATGTATTTTTTCGGGTATTTGTTTGACCAGCTGCTGGTCAATTTTATAGGGCTGGTTTTGATCCTTTACAGCTTTATCATTCCGGTTACCCCTATGTATAAAACAAAGCGTCCTTCAGATTTAATCGTGCATATAAGCCGGATTCTTTTCGCTATCATTCTCCCATTCCTGAACTTTTTCTACTTTTTATTCAATAGTGGAGACTGGGCGACAGGTGCCGGCATTACAGCGCCGGAGCATTTCAGCACGTTCATCTGGCTTCAGGCAGGTCTGATTGTGCTGCCTGAACTGGTTTTTTTCATCCTGTCAAAAGTTAATGTAACCAGAGTCTGGTGGTATGTGCTTTACCCTGTATTGCTTATTGGGTTATGGGTCTTGATGTTTTAATGGCACAAAAAAAGCGATGAAGAATCTTCATCGCTTTTTCATACTGTCTAGCTCCAGCGCCTACCCCCTCGATGTGTCGGGGATGGGCAAGGCGCCTCCGTTTTTCAAGTTATTTCACTTCGTCTGTACCAACAATAACTAACTTGCCTTCGTCCAAAACTTTTTCATATTGTTCTGCTTCTACTGTCGTTAAACCAACAGATTCAAACTTTGAACGAAGCTCATCTCCGCGCTTTTTGAATACGTTGCCGACAGAATCGAATAAACCCTGCTCTTTCATGCCTACTTCACCTGTATCCGTAGCGTCAGAAAGGTGCTCGGAACGATCCTTGTCATGTGCGAAAATATAGATGTTCTCCTTATTGAATCCCTGGCTTTGCAGCAGTCCAATCGTATCAGTAGCCTGTACACCATTTTCAACAACTTCAACTTTATACATATATAACATCCTCCTTAAAAGATTTGCAGATTTATTTAAATGGCAGCCTGTCCTGCCGTTATATTTAATACATATCCGTTCTGAAATTTTTTAAACATGTATGCAAAAAATGAAAGATTATGCCATGATAACCAATGGGTAGTAAGAGTACATATAGACTTTTCAAATAAGAGGAGGGAGTGTTGGCAGATGAAGCGAGTCTTAAGAAATGACTGGCAGGAGATTTTGGCAGAGGAATTCGAGAAACCCTATTATCTCCATCTTCGTGAATTTTTAAAAAGAGAATATGAGGAGCAAACCATTTATCCGAGGCAGGAGGATATTTTCAATGCTCTCCAATATACAGCTCATAAAGACGTAAAGGCAGTGATATTGGGGCAGGATCCTTATCATGGGCCCGGGCAGGCACATGGATTAAGCTTTTCGGTTCAGCCTGATGTAAAGCTGCCACCATCACTAAAAAATATATTCAAGGAAATGCAGGATGACCTGGGCTTCGAGGTGCCAAACAATGGCTATCTATTAAAATGGGCTCAAGAAGGAGTGCTGCTCTTAAATACCGTTCTGACCGTCCGGAAAGGGCAGGCGCACTCGCATAAGGGGAAAGGGTGGGAAATTTTCACCGACACAGTCATACAAAAACTGAATGAAAGGGAAAAGCCCGTTGTGTTTATTTTATGGGGAAAACCGGCTCAGGAAAAAGAAGTTCTGGTTGATGCTTCTATACACTATATAATAAAATCGCCGCATCCAAGTCCATTTTCGGCAAGGAAAGGGTTCTTTGGCAGCAGTCCATTTTCAAGGACGAATGAGATATTACAAGAGCTTGGGGACGAGCCCATTGACTGGAAGATTCATGATCTCTGATTCTATTCGTCATGTTTCACGTGAAACATACCGTTTCGTGTAAGAGAATAAGAGAAGTGCTCGAAATATGCTCTGTTCGAGAAGGGAAAGATAAATGAGTTCACAGAAAATCGATTGTTTTAAATGCAAATATTTCTATGTTACATGGGACCGGAACCACCCAAAAGGATGCAGGGCTTTTCAGTTTAAACTGTCTAGCTCCAGCGCCTACCCCCTCGAGGGTCGGGGGTGGGCAAGGCGCTTCCGCTTTTCTTAAAACCAGACAGATGCCCTCTCTCGAAGTTTTTCGGGCATCCGGTCATCCTTGTTTGCGTTTTGAAAAGAAAAACTGATAAACTTTATATGGCCGGTAACATAGGCCAGTTTTTATAAAAGGAATGCAGCATTTTTTTGAACTTCGGGAATGTACAGCGGAAGCAGCCTGATCCCTGAGGGTCGCTGCGGGCACAAGGCACTTGTGCTTTTCTTACAGAAAGAGGTGTAGAGAATGAATATCTCTGTTCAGAAGCTTTTAGGGAAGATGGAAAAGGAATTGCTGGAAGCGAAGAGCAGCTCTTCAGACGCCAGAATAAGAGAAAGAGTGCAGGCGATCAAGTCATTATGCGAGCTTGTTTTGGAAGAGTCGGATACCGGAAGTGTGTCTGCTGCCTCTTCTATTAGCCATACATACAATACACCGCCACCGGCTCAGACAGCAGGGATGCAGACAAAGAGAATGCAGATGGATGATGAGGCAAACGGCGATTCATTATTCGATTTTTAATAAAACGATAAGAGGTGCAGGGGACTATGAAGCTATTTATTATAATTGGAGCCATTAATGCTTTTTTAGCAGTTGCATTAGGTGCGTTCGGGGCGCATGGGCTTGAGGGAAAAGTGGAGCCGAAGTATTTGGAGATATGGAAAACAGGTGTAACCTACCAGATGTTCCACGCAACAGGCATTTTGATTATTGGCATCCTGCTTGGCAAATTGCCGGCGACATCTTTATTATCCTGGTCAGGCTGGCTGATGCTGATCGGCATAATCCTTTTCTCAGGAAGCTTATATGTTTTAACATTAACAAAAATCAGTGTGCTGGGTGCCATCACCCCGCTTGGCGGAGTCTCATTCCTTGCGGCTTGGGTGCTCTTGATCATTGCGGCGGTAAAATATCTATAATAGAAATGGAGCTTTGACGGGGTGTCAAAGCTCCATTTTCATTATCTAGGAGAGTACTGCGACATCCCTTGCCCTCCGCCAAACGGATATTCATATTCTATTTCTTCATCAAACGTTACATAGTCTAAGTAGATCATTGGAAGGAGGATACGTTGGCCTGTTTGAGGGTCGCTAAGAATTAAGTGATCCCGTCCGGCCGCTTCAATGATGCCTTTGAATATTTTAGCGTTCCATTCCGTATTGTTTTCGAATGTTGCATAAACAGTCGCGAGTTTTCCTCTGTTCAGGCGAAGAATATTTTCGATGTAGGATTGTTCAAGCGGGAGCATGCCTGGAATAGAAGGAGCAGCTGCAGGTGCACCCATGCCGCCGGCGCCTGTACCTGCACCTGGAAACATTCCGCCCGAGCTAGCACCCGGAACTGTTCCGCCTGTTTGAGCAGGCTGAAACTGCGGCTGGCTCTGGAAGTTTTGCGGCATTTGAGTGCCGTCCGTGTAACGCTGCTGCTGGTAACCATAAAAAGGGTATTGACCATAATTTGATTGACTCAATGTTTTCCCTCCTAATAATTATAATAGCCATTTCTATCCGCATTTTTGCCATGGACTGTCGAAAGTCCTGCGGGTTGAATTTTAAAATAGAAACTCACTATTTCATTACTATGAAGGGGCATGTTTATTTATGACCTGTGAAAAAAGAAAAACTCCCAGCAGAGTGGGAGTTTTGGTGATTAAACGTGAAGGAACTTTTCAACTTTATCCTCTTCAAGGATGTTTCCGACGAAGAAAGAGCCGAATTCGCCGTAGCGGGCACTGACTTCATCGAAGCGCATTTCATAAACAAGCTTTTTAAATTGAAGAACATCATCAGAGAAGAGGGTAACGCCCCATTCGTAATCATCGAAACCGACTGAACCTGTGATGATCTGCTTTACCTTTCCTGCATACTGGCGACCGATCATGCCATGGCTGCGCATCATATTGCGGCGGTCTTCCATCGGCAGCATGTACCAGTTGTCATTGCCCTGGCGGCGCTTGTCCATTGGATAGAAGCAGACATGCTTCGCTTTTGGAAGCTCAGGGTAAAGGCGAGCCAGGATCTGCGGATTCTGGTATGGATCTTCTCCTGCCGGCAGGTAGTTGCTCAGCTCGACAACAGAAACATATGAATGAGCCGGAATCGTGAATTCAGCTAATTTGGTTTTGTTGAATTCGTTTTCAATTTCATTTAACTCTTCCATTGTAGGCCTTAAGATCATCATCATAAAATCAGCTTTTTGGCCGACAATTGTATAAAGGGCATGGCTGCCGTTTTTCCCGCTTTGTGTTGTATTCCACTTGTCCACTAGGGCCATAAATTCGTGGATCGCTGCCTGACGCTCTTCGCTGGGAGCCATTTTCCAAGTTGTCCAGTCAACTGTGCGGAAGTCATGTAAACAATACCAGCCATCAAGCGTTACTGCTGCTTCACTCATTATAATCACTCCTAATATGTACTAAAATTCTCATCATTACTATAACATAGTTTCTCCAATTAACATGTGTACAAAACTTGAAATGTTGGAATTCAGGCAGGGTGACAGGCACCTATACCAATTTGCCGAACTGGTATAGGTGCCTGTCACCGCAAAATCCCGTTTACAAAGCGGACATTATGGATATCTTAAAAAAGGTATGAAGATGGGCTATCAGAAGGATATTTATTATTGGAAATTTACCGAAAACAAAAACTTTTTAGTTGTAAACGCTAACAGCATGTGAACTCCTTGAAATTATTAGGATGAAGAGTATTCTAAGGGAGTATATAGGAGAATTTCTATTAAACTGAACGGAAAAATTATCGCCGTGGGAGGAATTAGCATGAGTGATTTATTCACAGTATTGAAAGAAAAAGTAACAGGGCAGAATTTAAGAATCGTTTTTCCAGAAGGACAGGATGAGCGCATTTTAGCGGCTGCGGGCAGATTGGCTGCAGAAAAAATCGTTACTCCGATCCTTGTTGGAAACATTGCAGAAATTGAAGCGAAAGCAAAGGACATGGATATCAGCCTGGATTCAGCAGAAATTTATGACCCAAATAACTTTTTAATGATGGGTGAGCTTGTGGCTTCATTTGTTGAAAGACGCAAAGGCAAAGCGACAGAAGAAGATGCGCGCAGGATCCTTTTGGATGAAAACTATTTTGGAACCATGCTGGTCTACGCAAACAAAGCAGACGGCCTTGTGAGCGGTGCAGCCCATTCAACAGCTGACACAGTGCGCCCGGCTCTTCAAATCATTAAAACAAAAGAAGGCGTGCGCAAAACATCCGGTGTATTCATCATGGTCCGTGACGATGAGAAATATGTTTTTGCCGATTGTGCCATCAACATCTCGCCTGACAGCCAGGACCTGGCAGAAATCGCTATTGAAAGCGCGAAGACAGCCAGAATGTTCGATATCTCACCGCTTGTTGCCATGCTGTTCTTATCAACAAAGGGCTCTGCCAACGC
>ERZ1023203.49-NODE-49-length-31812-cov-16.287622_pt1 | contig 31812 bp, 31 predicted proteins | sample MGYA00380444_ERZ1023203 | MGnify/ENA primary metagenome ERZ1023203 (study PRJEB33173, sample SAMEA4830386) | metagenome | study: EMG produced TPA metagenomics assembly of the PRJEB25223 data set... | reverse complement strand
CGTTAAACCTACTCAATCTGATGACAGCAAGGACAACGTTAAACCTACTCAATCTAAAGTTAATTCGAGCAATGCTAAAGCTTTATCTAATGATTCTATTCTTACAAAAGATACTGACCTCAAAGAAAACAAAGACGCTGTAAACAAGTACTTCAAAAAAAATGAAGTAGATGACGACGTCGCTAAATACATTAATGACAACTGGGATAGAATGGATAGTAAAGAAATTCAAAGTATACTTCTAAAAGATTTAATGAATAAAAATGATAAATATAAAGCTTTTGCTACACCAAGAGAAAATACTACTCGAAATAGAATGGTTAATCTAGAAAGCAAAGCTAAGTCTGAAAAAACTAAGAACTATGTGATTAAAAATGGAGAATATTTAGGTGGAATAGCTCAAAAATTCAAAACAACTTCAGCCCATTTACAAAAAATAAATAACATTAAAAATCCAGATTACATTCAAGCTGGTCAGACAATCAAAGTTCCTGACAATTCTGCTACCAAACCTAGCAAACCATCTAAACCAACTAATCCAACTAAACCTTCTGATAATAATTCAAAAACTTTAGTTACTAAAGATCAAATGAAAAAATTTGGATGGAATACAAACGGGCTAAAAGACTCAGTAATCAAAGACTTAAATAATGCTTTGAATAAATTCAATATCAACACTCCTAAAAGAATACAACACTTTATGGCTCAAGTTGCCCAAGAGTCAATGAAAGGATTATATCCGACCGAAATTGCTGACGGTAGTGCTTATGAAGGCAGAACTGATTTAGGAAATACAAAACCTGGCGATGGTAAAAAATTCAAAGGTGGAGGATATATTCAATTAACTGGTAGAAGTAACTATACAGCATTTTCTAAAGCTATGAAAGATCCAGATATTGTAAACAAAGGTGTAGAGTATGTAGCCAATAAATATCCATGGTCAAGTGCTGCTTGGTTCTGGAATAATAAAAATATAAATAAAATAGTTGATAATGGAGGAAGCGTTCAAGACGTTACTCGTGTAGTCAATGGTGGTACTAATGGTTTAAATGATAGAATTAACTACTACAACCAAGCAAAGAAAATATTCACTTAATAAGTAATTTATAATAGGTTTAAATGTCGATATAATTAACCATTTAAGTTACCAATCATAGGAATGTAACAAGAAGGCTGATTTTGTAAAATACAAAATCAGCCTTTTATATGAGTTTTTAACTTCATCAGACAAATATTCATCAATTTTTACACAAAGCACATATTAATTCACAATTCTCTACTTATTTCACAAAAATGCGCCTACTATATCCTTTTTTGAGTACAAACGATTTCTTTCTTTATTAGACTCTCCTCTGCTGATCTTATCTTCATATATACTCAATATAAAGCATTAATTACGAAGTTTATCGCTATTACTATTAAATTAGGAGGTCAAGATCTCTATTTGGTTTCTAGTTCTCCAATTTTTTTAATTTGCTTATAATGACTTATTCTCTTTTACATTTATATAATCATTAATTCTAGAATAAATATAAATAACAAAACTTCGAAAGAAATTCAATATATTTTTTCGATCTTATTTATAAATAAAAAAAGACGACATATATCATATGTCGTCTTTTTAGTTAGTTAATAATTACTTTTTGAATGACTGTTAAAATATTCTTACTAACTATAATAAATTTTAATTCATGTAATAATTACATTCCCCAAGCTGACATGCCTTGTGCATTGTATGCTTTTTCAGCTGCATCGATTTGATCACTCACACTTGCAGTTGAACCCCATCCTGGCATTGTTTGGAATAAACCTGATGCGCCTGATGGATTTTGTGCGTTTGATTGACCATTAGATTCACGCGCAATGATGTGTTCCCAAGTTGAAGCTGATACACCAGTACGTTTTTCCATTTCTTGTGCTGCGCTTGAACCAGTTGCACCTGGAGTATTACCATTGCCTAATTTTGTTGAGCTTGCACTTTGACTAGAAGTTGATTGACTAGAATCTGAAGCTTGTGAACTATTAGAAGTAGATTGAGCTGAATTTGATGGTGCAGATACTGTTTCTACGTTAGTGCTATCAGATTGTGTGTTTGATGCAACAGCTTGTTGTTGTGAACCTTGTTGATTGTATGATTGACTATAATCAGTAGATTGAGTTGATTCTGTATTACCTTGATTAGATGTTTCTCCAACAGCTTTATAATCCCAACTCCAGTTTGTACCATCTGAAGTAAAGTTATAGTTGAATCCATTGTATGTGAAATGAATGTCATAAGATCCTTCTTGAACTGGACTTTCATTTAATTGTTCCGGATGATTTTGAGCTAGGTCTGCTAAATGTGCTTGGTTAACATTTTGTTCAGATGCATGAGCTTCATGACCATGACCTGCTGAATAACCTGTTACTCCTAATGCTACTGCTAATGATGATGCTACTATTGCTTTTTTCATAAATATAATACCTCCGAGTAATTTTTATATTTTCAACTTTGTTATTAATTTCAAAAATTTATTTTAAATTGCTTCTTAAGATGTTTGCTTTAAGCTTCTATCGATTGACAATTGCAACTATAACACAAAATTCTCCACTACAAATAACACTGCATTTACAAAGTATTACATTTTTCTTTATATATTGTAATCTCAATATAATGAATATCTTAAATTTAATAAGCATAAATACACCTATGACAGTCTTGAATTAAATAATAAATAAGTCTTTTATAAAATTCTATGTAACCTCAGTGTAATTTGTCTTAATAAAAGCGCTTACATATTAGACTTGATTTTTTCAAACTTATGTATACTTCTAAGTTTAAGTTTATAATGTATTTATGAAGCAAACTAGTTTCTTCCATTATATAGTATTAATAAGTAATAAATTAATTCGTTAAATTATGAGTTACTAATACTCTTTATTTTTACCTTTCCATTATCGTTTGTTTACAAAATTAATTTATACACAAAAAATCACATTACGATATTATGCTATCGTAATGTGATAAGTTAATTATAGTCTTTTAATATAATCTAATTTTAGATTACATTCCCCAAGCTGACATACCTTGTGCTTTATATGCTTTTTCAGCTGCATTGATTTGGTCACTTACACTTGCAGTTGAACCCCATCCTGGCATTGTTTGGAATAAACCTGATGCGCCTGAAGCGTTACGTGCATTTGCTTGACCATTTGATTCACGTGCAATAATGTATTCCCAAGTTGAAGCTGATACACCAGTACGTTTAGCCATTTCTTGCGCAGCATATGAGCCAGTTGAACCTGCAGTGTTGCCGTTACCTAAAGTTAATGAGCTACTACTAGCTGATGTTGTTTTAGTGCTATAGTTGTGGCTTGAACCATTGTTTGATGTAGTTGGAGCTGAAACAGCTTCTACATTAGTGTTGCTTGATTGTTGGTTAGAGCTTACTGATTGAGTACCAGCTTCTTGATTGTAAGAAGTTGTGTAGTCAGCTGATTGAACAGCAGTATTTGACGTTTGAGCTGAAGTAGTACCAGCTTCTTGGTAGTTCCATGACCAGTTTGTACCATCTGAAGTGAAGTTATATTCGAATCCACCACTTACAAAGTGAATGTCATAAGCGCCTTCTTGAACTGGTGCAGCGTTTAATTGTTCTGGGTGATTATGAGCTAAGTCTACTAAGTGTGCTTGATCTACGTTAGTAGTTTCTGAAGCGTGTGCTTCGTGTCCTGATACTGCGTAACCTGCTGCGCCTAATGTTAATGCTAAAGTTGATGCGATAAATGTCTTCTTCATAATTGAAAAATCCTCCAAAAAGTTTTTGTTTTTTTATATGTTTTAATGTATTTAATTTCGTTGTGCAATATTGAAAATGTTTTTGTTTAACTTTCGACGGTATTCACTATACCATAAAAAATCGCTTTGTATATTACACGTTCCTTACAAAACATTACAAACAAAATCAAGTTTTGTAACTTTGAAATATTACTGAAGTCCTTGTAATATAATTTTTTACGTAATTTAGTTTAATTTTTCATCATAAAGCCTTATATTACATGATATTTTTTAAGTTTTTCTCAACTTTTACATTATTCGTAATATTACAGATTGCAATGCAGTTACATAATTGTAATAGTTCTAAAAATTTTAAAAAGATCTAACTTCCCAAAAAAAGATGGATATATTCAAATTTTTGACATTAATTTGATATATCCACCTATTATTTTCGCTATTTAAAATGTGATCATGAAGTTAATAATCTTTAATACCCCATAATACGTTTTCACACTGTCTAATAATATATTTTAAAACTTCAATCCTTGCCGTCTTTTTATGATCAGCTGGAACTATAAGCCAAGGCGCATGTATTGTATCTGTTTTCTCTATCATATCGTGACTTGCTTCTAAGTATAAATCCCATTTTTCACGATTGCGCCAATCTTCATCTGTGATTTTCCATTGCTTATTTACATCTTGTTCTCTATCTTTAAATCGTTTAAGTTGCTCGTCTTTATCTAAACATAAGAAGAATTTTAATAATATTGCCCCTTCATCTGTCCACATTTTTTCAAAATGATTAATTTCCTCATAAGCACGTTGCCACTCATCTTTATTGGCAAATCCTTCTACTCTTTCTACTAATACCCTGCCGTACCAACTACGATCAAATATTTCAATATGTCCGCTCTTTGGCATTTCTTTCGCAAAGCGCCAAAGATAGTGATGCGCCAGTTCAACGTCTGTAGGCGCACTTATACCATTCACTTCATATCCCGTCGGATCTAATTTCTCACGAATACGTTTGATATTACCACCTTTACCTGCTGCATCCATGCCTTCAAATGTTAAGATAAGCGGAATTTTTCTTTCATATAATGCAAATTGAATTTCTCTCATACGTTTTTGTAATGGTTCTATCAATTCTTTATATTCCTTTTTAGATACTTCATCCAATGTGACATCAAATTTAGTCGTTGAAAAATCTTTAGTAAACGCACCGTCTTTATTATCTTTTGATTGATTTGCTTTTTGAATCGCTTGTTCTAATCTTTCTATAATATGTTTATACATCTTTTCAAATGCAACTTCTCGTTGTGTATAGTCAATAACTTCCCATTGCTTATCAGAATGCGTGAACTTTCTCATTTCTTTCAAATAGATATCTTTAGGTATGATTTGTTCATACTCTTGTACTTTCCAACTCATTAATGGATTATCTTTGGTTTGTTGAATGTGCTCTTGTCGTTTTTCTTCACTAACTTCAATATAAAATTTAATCAACTCATAACTATCATTCTGAAGCATCTCTTCAAAATGTTTGATTTGATTCACGAGTTTATTATCGTTTTTGTAATAATCTTGCTTAATATTATTTTGTTTATAATCTAAAAAGTGAGAATACCAGCTTCTAAAATAGATATTGATATTTCCTTTTTGAGGCAGTGTATTCCAATATTTTTGTAAAAATTGATATCTTAAGTCTTCAGCATCTGGTGTTTTTGTTGATATAAACTGTGTGTATTTAGCATCAAACATAAGTAATAGTTCATTGGATAAACGCGTCTTTCCTGAGGCAGGTACACCTTCAAACACAATCATGACTGGGATACCTAAGTCATGTGTTTGTCGTGTTAAACTTGCTGCTTTTAATTTTAATTGTTCTATCTTTTTATTCATTTTACCCATCCTTTATAGATAGCGATTTTAATAAAGTATAGCATAATAAAATATAGACGCCTCACTTATCAAAGTAAGACGTCTATATTCTATCTAGCTTTACGCTAAAAATTTAAAAATGTCGTTCGTATATATTTTGAATACCTTTCTTAGAAGAACATCTAAAATCCATGCAACGAAAAAAGGCACAATGAAGAATGCAATGATAATCAATAATAAACTCAACCAAGCTGAGTCAATACCCATAAATTTAAATGCATTAATCGGTCCAACCATTCCTATAAAACCAAATCCTGCAGATTCTTTTGTACCTGCGATACCGACAATGCCGGATGCGATTCCTGAAACTGCAGCTGTAATCAATATAGGTAACATGATAATAGGATAGCGTACCATATTAGGCATCATCATTTTGACTCCACCAAAGAAGATAGAAATCGGCACACCTGCTCTATTAACTTGGCTCGTACCAATTAACAATACCGCTTCTGTGGCTGCTATACCGATTGAAGCCGAACCTGCTGCAATACCTGAAATGCCAATTGCAATCGCTATGGCAACAGTAGAAAGTGGCGATATAATAATAAAACTAAATACCATCGAAATCAGCATACTCATTAAAACAGGTTGTAACTCTGTAAAACTATTAATCATATTACCAATACCAGTAGTAATCATATGTACATATGGAAGTATCAACACACCTATAGTTGCTGAAATACCACCTACAATTGTTGGATATACGATTAACGCCATACTCCCTACACGATGCTCTATTAATAAAATCAATAACACCGCAATAGATGCAGTAATCATTGTATTAATTAAATCCCCAATTCCAGCTATAACCCATGTGCCATTTTTAAATTGTGCAGCACCACTACCAACATACGAAGCACTTGCAACTACTGCCATCGCTAAAGGTGTCAGATTAAATTTCAATGCTATCAAAGCACCAACAAGTGCCGGCACCGTAAATTGAATTGCTTGAACAACACCTAGTAATGTTTTAAAAATGGGATGAAACTGCATTAAATATTTAAATATCTCCCCTAATATCGCATTGGGTACTAATCCTGCGACAATACCAACTGCTACACCAGATAGCACTCTAAAAATAAATTCTTTCGGTCCAATTTTACTCAATGTTGTCATTTCTAGCGCCTCCAATATCTAAATACGATAAATCAAACATAAATAAATAGCCTTAATTGAACTAACTATACACATGATGAAATCTAAGGTGTGTTGGTAATTCGTTGATGCAATCATATGTTGTGTAAAGTTGGGCCAATTAAGACTATGGAGAATAGTATATCACATTATTAGAATTTTCAGATAAATATATTTGTAAAGTCATTAATTTTACAAATTTTCTTTTAACACGACTGCTATTTAAAAAGCACCGCCAACAAAGCTTGCTTGTTGGCGATGCAAATGGATCTATTCATCTGGAATCTCTGCTTTTCTAGATTCTTTTTTATATCTTAAATACATTAATCCTAAAATTCCCATCCAGAATGGTGCAATGATTACTGCAAGTCTCGTACTTGGATTAATCAGTAATACCACAAAGATAAATATAAAGAATAGTACAATAGCATATGCCATCCATTTACCACCTGGCATTTTATATTGACTTGCTTTATGAAGTTCGGGATTATGTTTTAAATATCCTAAATAAGCAATCATAATGATAGACCAAATCACTATATTTAAAACTGTTGATACTGTCGTAATATATACAAACACTTGCGTTGCATCTTTAAAGATAGCATTTAGTATCACAGAAATACTTAATAGTGCACATGTCACTAATATCGCATAATATGGTACGCCATTGCGATTTGTTTTACCAAGAATAGGCGGTGCTTGTTTACGTTGAGATAAACCAAACATCGTTCTACTATTGGCAAACACACCGCTATTACAAGCGGATGCCGCAGCAGTTAACACTACAAAGTTGATTAAACCTGCTGCAAATGGAATACCGATTAAACCAAACAATTTCACATAAGGACTATCTGAAGGATTTAATTGATTCCAAGGCACTGCTGCCATGATGACTGCAAGTGATCCAATGTAAAATATCAAAATTCGATATGGAACATTATTAATCGCTTGAGGTATCGTTTTATGAGGATTTTTAGTTTCTCCTGCTGTAATACCAATTAGTTCAATTCCTATAAATGAAAAAATGGCCATTTGGAAGGACATGAAAAATCCTGAGGCACCATGCGGGAATATACCACCATGGCTCCATATTTGAGATACGCTAGCAGTACCATAAGGTGTCTTCATTGCAAAGACAATCATAATAATACCCACAATAATTAAAGCTAATATTGTTAATACCTTTATAATCGCAAACCAAAATTCTAATTCTCCAAATAACTTTGCACTAAATAAATTGAGCGTCATTAGTACTAACAATGTAAATAAAGCTGTTAACCAATTAGGCATTGCTGGATACCAATATTCTATGTATTTAGCAACTGCTGTAATTTCTGCCATTCCTGAAATAATCCATGTTAACCAATAAGTCCAACCAACTACAAAGCCTGCTAATGGTCCTATATGTTTATGTGCAATATCAGCAAATGATTTGAAGCCAAGGTTAGATAACAACATTTCCCCCATTGCTCTCATAAACATAAATAATACAAAACCTACTATAATATAAGTCAACAATATCGATGGTCCTGCCAGGTGAATTGATTCACCTGCGCCTAAAAACAATCCTGTACCAATCGCACCACCAATAGCAATCAATTGTATGTGTCGATTGCTTAATTCACGTTGCAGTTTATCTGCCATATCCGTCTCCCCGTTCTGTTTCTTTAACAGTTTCTCCCCTAAAAAAATTACAAACTTTGTTTGAAAGTAAATTCACTTTCTATAAAACTATATTTACCCATAATTTAAATTTACAATCACTATTAAATTAGTTCATAGACACTATTTTTGACATATAAGACATTTAGCAAGATAATTTGAATTAAGATAAACAACACTTGTTAGGTAGGTGCAAACATATTGACTGACAAAATCGATCCCCGTGTCACACGAACAAAACAATTACTTGTTGACGCATTTCAAAAAGTATCAAAAGAAAAGAAGTTAAGCCAATTAACAGTCAAGAATATTACTGATGAAGCAACTGTTAATAGAGCTACGTTCTATGCACATTTCACAGATAAATACGACATACTCGATTATTCTTTAGATGTCACTATTCTTAAAGATTTAAATGACACACTCAACATTTCAAATATTATCAATGAAATCGTCTTAAAAAATATATTCATCACAATGACTCAATATATGGAACAAGTACAAGCATCTTGTGAAATGAACCAAGATGTATTTTGTGAACAAGCGCACAAGAGAATTAATAACGAATTAGAAGATATCTTTTCTATCATGCTAGAAAATAGTTATTCAGATATTGATAGAGACATCTTGGTAAGTAGTGCTAGTTTTCTTGCGGCAGGTATGAGTGGTCTGTGTAATCATTGGCTTTCTACAAGTCATGATACAGCTGAAAACTTTATAGACAAAAATCTTCCATTCTTAATTCATCACATCGCGCACCTATAAAGATTCCACCATTTTACATAATACTTTTTATCTAAAACAAATGATGACCCTATGTACATTAATAAAATAATGATGCATGGGGTCATATTTTTTAATTTATACAACAAACTGATCAATATGTTGCATAGACAACATATGAATTGAGCATGTCTATTGCTATATCATGTATATGAGAGTATATTATGTTTATACAACAAGTGTTGCTTAGCAAATATTTGTTGGAAATATAAATTGGAGGTTGCGATGATGCAAATTTTAGACAGAATTAACGAATTAGCGAATAAAGAAAAAGTACAAACATTGAGTGTAAAAGAAAAACAAGAACAACAAGCACTCAGACAAGACTATTTAAAAATGATACGAGGACAAGTACTTCATACATTTTCTACTATGAAAGTTGTTGATCCACTTGGCCAAGATGTTACACCAGAAAAAGTTTATGATTTGAGAAAAGAATATGGAAATATTTAAGTTGATCTTAAATCCAAATTAAAAGGCACTCAGCATCCAAACTTGGGAACTGAGTGCCTTATTGTATTTAACAAACTAAAAAATTAAATTTATGTCCATCTGGATCAGTAAACATAGCACCATAATAGCCTTGTTTAACTGTCGGTTGTTCTAAAATACGACCGCCTGACGCTTCAACTTGCTTAACAAGTTGATCAACTTCTGCATTCGTCTTTACACCTAGAGAAATAATCGTTTCATTAACATTAGCATGAACTTTATCCTGAGTGACCGCTTCAAAATGTTTATTTTCAATTAAGATGACAATGGTCGATCCAATTTTAATGCCTACCATTTTATCAAGCATGTCAGGGTTATGTTTAATTTCAAATCCTAAAGATTGGTAAAACTGCTCACTTCTTTTTAAATCTTTAACATGTAAATTGAACCACATCGACTGAATCATAACCATTTCTCCTTATTAACATAATCAATTACTAAAATTGTACTTCTTCTATCCATTGGGCTAATGATAGTTTATCTGGATTAATTTGATTCATTAAATCAAAATCGACAACATAACCTTTTTCTTCTAGCCAACTTCTTTCTGCTGTACCACTAACAAATTCACCTTTAATTTCAGTTGGCATACCTGTGACAGTTGCAAATGTTTTAACAACTTCATTAAGTGTTAACTCATCTGAAGCAATCTCAATCGCTTGATGATTATATTGAGCAGGGTCTTTAAATAAATTTGCAGCAATTCTAGCAATATCAATTGAAGAAATCATCGCAAATTTAACATCTGGACTAATAAATTCTGGTATTACAATTTGTTGATTTTCTTTTTTAGCTATTCTAAGGAAGTTATCCATAAAGAATGAAGGTTTGATAATTGCAAAATTCAATGATGACGCTTTTAGTGTATTTTCAATATCTGCTAAGGCTTCAAAGTGTGGTCCCTTTCTATCTCTATTCACACCACCAGCTGTACTATAAACCACGAATTCAATGTTTTGTTTTTCGGCAAGTTGAATAATCATTTTACCTTGTCTTAATTCTTCAGCAATATCATCTTTAACTATAGGTTGAACACTGTATACTCCATATTGTCCTTGCATTGCTTGTTCTAAACTTTGTTGATCGCTTAAGTCACCTTCTACAATTTCAAGTTTGTCACTGTCAATTGACGTTAACTTTTCATTATTCTTATTACGTGTTAGCGCACGTACATGCCATCCGTCTGATAACAGTTGCTTAACTACGGCATTACCTTGTTTACCTGTAGAACCAATTACTAAAATACTTCTCATTAATATTCTCTCCTTCATTACTGTTGTAAAAACCAATAATCTTCCTTTTCGCCTTTTAAATATGTATATTCTTTTGGTGATTTACCCGTATGCCAGATATTTTCATTCATTAGGTCTCGAACGTCCCAAACTAAATGTATAAATTGTTGCAAATGATTTCCAAATAATTTATTTGGCGCTTTCATTTGTAATACATGTGACACATCATTGATTGAAATATTCAATTCGTCTGCTATATTTTTTAAACTTAACGTTGTTTCGTCAAAATGCTCTTGTAATTCTTTAGCTGTGATTTGTCTTTGCTCTTTATTTAATGACACTTATATCACTCATCCTTCTTATTTAAACATCTATATCACTTTATTTGTCTTTTTATATGATAGGCTTTATAATAAACGGATAGTTATCCGTTTGTCAACAAACTTATATTAAGAAGGTGATGTATTTGCGACGAGACGCCCTCGAGAACCGGCAGCGCATAGAGAATAAAGCGATTGAACTCTTTAACCAACTTGGTGTTCAACAAGTGAGTATGAATCGCATCGCAAAAGAGTTAAATATTGGAATGGGAACTTTGTATCGTCATTTTAAGGATAAGAGCGCATTGTGTACGACGATTATCGAACATGACTTTACTGACATTATCAACCAAATGTACGAAGTGAAAGAAAAACATCACGATTCTAAAGCAGTCATGGCAAAGTCGCTTGATATCTTTTTAAATTTCAAAACAATCAACAATGATTTACTTCATTGTATTGAAGATACAACAGATAAAAATGACTTTTACCATAGTGATATTTATTTACAGTTATTTAAGTTTTATAGTGAAATTCTTGGCAATAATAAAAGTACAACATGGACAACTTTCAAAGTAGATATGTTATTGAAATCATTATCTACTAAATCTTTCGAATTACAAAAAGACGAACGCGGACTATCAAATGAAACAATCAGAGATTATATAATCAAACTATATTTTGATAAAGAGGAGTAATATCATGACTAAAATTACATTAATTACAGGTGGTAATAAAGGCTTAGGTTTCGAAACAGCTAAAGCATTGATCAATGAAGGTCATAAAGTCTACATTGGTTCTAGAAATGAATCACGTGGTCAAGTTGCAGCAAAAGAAATTGGTGCACAAAGTGTTCAATTAGATGTTACTGATGAGACCTCTGTACAACATGCTTTCGACTTTATTAAAGATCAAGAGGGTCGCTTAGATGTACTTGTTAACAATGCTGGTATCTCAGGACAATTTGCCAAACCTGCAGATATTACTGTTGATGATATAGATAAAGTCTATCAAACCAACGTATACGGTATTGTTAGAATGATGAACACATTCATTCCTTTACTAGAACAATCAGAACAACCTGTCGTTGTTAATGTAACAAGTGGTTTAGGTTCATTTGGTATGGTAACCAATCCTGAGGCAGAAGAATTCCATGTTAATTCATTAGCTTATTGTTCATCTAAATCAGCTGTCACTATGCTAACAGTTCAATACGCTAAAGGTTTACCTCAAATGCAAATTAATGCTGCAGATCCAGGTTCTACAAATACAGACTTAGTTGGTGACTTTAGCAATAATGCTAAACCAGCAACTGAAGGCATTAAACCTATTGTAGAATTAGCCACAATTGATGCAAACGGACCAACTGGTACATTTATTAATGGCGACGGCAAAATGCCTTGGTAATTTCAAATCATTAATCAGTAGTATTCCCACTATATAAATAGAAACGCACGATTATGGAGGATTTAAAATGAAAAGTATTACTTTCGAAGAACATTATGTGATAGACGACATTCAAAAAGAAACAATGAGTCAAGCTTCTGCTGACCCAAATGGTGTACCCATGAAAGTCATGTTAGAAGGACTAGAGAAAAAATCAGGTTTTACTGACGCTGATGAGATTTCTCATCATGATAAACGTATTAAATTCATGGATGAACAAAATGTACAAATGCAAGTATTATCATATGGTAATGGTGCACCTTCTAATCTTGAAGGTCAAAAAGCCATCGATTTATGTAAAAAAGCTAATGATCAATTAGCTGAGTATATCAAACAATATCCAGACCGTTTTGTAGGATTTGCGACATTACCGATTAATGAACCTGAAGCAGCTATGGAAGAATTCAAACGTTGTATCAATGAGTTAGGCTTTAAAGGTGCACTCATTATGGGTCGTACAAAAGATGGTTTCTTAGATCAAGATCAATTTGACGGTATTTTTGCAACTGCTGAAGAATTAAATGTACCTATTTATTTACATCCCGCACCCGTAAATAGCGATGTATACCAAGCTTACTATAAAGGAAATTATCCAGAAATCACTGCTGCTACATTCGCTTGTTTCGGTTATGGTTGGCACATCGATGTTGGTATTCATGCGATCCATCTAGTTCTATCAGGTATCTTTGATCGTTACCCTAATCTAAATATGATCATCGGACACTGGGGTGAATTCATTCCATTCTTCTTAGAACGTATGGATGAAACTTTATTTGCTGATCATTTAAAACACCCTGTTAGTTATTACTTTAAAAATAATTTCTATATGACGCCAAGTGGTATGTTGACTAAACCACAATTTGATTTAGTTAAAAAGGAAATGGGGATTGACCGAATTTTATATGCGGCAGACTACCCTTATATCGAACCAGAACGTTTAGGCGTATTTTTAGATGAACTTGGTTTAACTGATGAAGAAAAAGAGAAAGTAAGTTATAGAAATGGCGCTAAATTACTTGGCTTAGAATAATATGATTGATAAATCATGCTTTAACTCAATGGAGGTATTTCATATGAATACAATAGAATTAAAAGGTGCTAAATTACGCTACCATCAAATTGGACAAGGTCCGGTATTAATATTCATCCCAGGTGCCAATGGAACTGGCGACATCTTTATGCCATTAGCACAACAATTAAAAGATCACTTCACTGTAGTTGCAGTAGATCGTCGTGACTATGGTGAAAGTGAGTTAACAGAACCACTACCAGAATCAGCAGCAAATCCAGACGACAATTATCGTGTAAAACGCGACGCAAAAGATATTGCAGAATTAGCACAATCACTTAGCGATGAACCCGTCTATGTTTTAGGCTCAAGTTCTGGTTCAATCGTTGCTATGCATGTACTTAAAGAACATCCAGAAGTAGTTAAACAAATTGCTTTCCACGAACCACCAATCAATACATTCTTACCAGATAGTAAATACTGGAAAGATAAAAATGATGAAATTGTAAACCAAATCCTTACAGAAGGATTAGAAAAAGGTATGAAAACATTTGCTGAAACACTTAATATTGAACCTATCGATGCTAAAATGATGTCTCAACCTGCAGAAACAGAAGAAGCTCAAAAAGAACAATATCAACGTGTTATGTTCTGGTCTGAATACGAAATTCGCCAATATACACACTCAGATATTACTTTAGATGACTTTAAAAAACATGAAGATCAAATCACATTACTAAATGGTACTGACTCTAGAGAATCATTCCCACAAGATGTTAACTTCTATATCAATGAACAAATTGGTTTACCAATCGTTGATATTCCTGGCGGTCACTTAGGTTATGTACAAAAACCTGAAGGCTTTGCCGAAGTATTATTAAACATGTGGCATAAATAAGCTGATTAAAAAAGCACGCGTTGAAAAATAATTCAACGCGTGCTTTTCTTTACTCTAATATTGTTTCCATTGAGCGATTAACACTGCTTGCATACATTCCACCGAATTTTAATAAATGTATCATCAATAAATATAATCTATAGAATTCTAATCGTTCATACGCACCCTTAGCTAACGGATAATGCTTTTCATATTCATCATAAAACTCTTGAGTAAAACCACCAAATACGGTTGTAATACCTAAATCAAATTCACGATCACCGTACAATGGTGCTGGATCAAATAAAGCTGGACGACCATCTGATAAAAACATATAATTACCACCCCATAAGTCACCATGTAATAACGATGGATTACTTTGGTGTTGGTCTAATGCATCCAGCATAACCGCTCTCACCTGTTCATATACTTTATTATCTTCCTCATTCCATAGTTGTTTACGTAATAATTCATCTCGAATGTGATCCATACGGCGATAAATAAAAATGTCTTTCCAGTTGTCCGTCCATGAATTATCAAATGAAATATCGCCCCCTTCATGTGGTAACCGGAATCCAAATTGGCCATCTTCTTGTTGTTGACTATGCATTTTAGCAACTAATTGTCCCAAATCTTTTTGACTGCCGGATGACCCTTCCTCAAGATAACTTAAAATTAAATACGCATCCCCATTTATCTCTCCACTTGCTATGACTTTGGGTGCAGTAATACCTGCATTTTCGAATTCATTCAGACCTGCAATTTCTGCAGCATAAAATGATTCATCTCGGTTACGTTGTACTAATAAGAAGAACGTATCATCTTGTTGTGTTATTACTTTAAATGCTTCATTCACATCTCCACCACTGACTGGTGTAATCTCTTTAATATAATCTAATGGTAAATGCTCTTTCCAATCTATAGCCATGATGTCACCTTCCCTATACTACTGAATACTAATTATATTACCTCATTTCCAATCGCTTAATCGTTAAAGCCACCCTCAATGTGTATGACCACATTATAAAAGTTCGTCTATTTTTTTAATTTTTATAATTTAACTAGGAAATTGTAAATGAAAATGCTAGTCTATTAAAAGGAAAAGTTTCACATATATTAAGTTGAGGATAGTAAGCCTCAAATATAATGAACTAGGAGCGTTAACATGTATAAATTAATTAAACCCCTTTTATTTAAAATTGAACCTGAAAAAGCACACGGATTAACTATCGACGCCTTAAAAATTGCACAAAAACAATCCTATGTATTACCGATTATGAAAAAATTATTCGATTATCAAAATCCTATGTTATCTCAAGATATCCACGGTATTACATTTGAAAATCCAATCGGTCTTGCAGCTGGTTATGACAAATCTTGCGAAGTACCTAAAGCTTTAGAAAATCTTGGTTTCGGTGCATTAGAACTTGGTGGTATCACACCAAAGCCACAACCAGGTAATCCACAACCTCGTATGTATCGTTTATTAGAGGATGATGCCTTAATTAATCGTATGGGCTTTAATAATATGGGTATGAACAAAGCACTTAGTCATCTACGCCGTTATGCTTACCATACACCTATTGGTCTAAACGTTGGGGTCAACAAAATGACCTCTTACGACGAACGTTATCAAGACTATATTAAAGTTATTGATACATTCAAAAATGATGTTAATTTCTTTACTGTCAATATTAGCTCACCTAATACTGAAAACTTACAAAATTTTCACGATAAAGATGAATTTTCAATGTTATGCAATGCGTTAGAAACGTTTAAAGCAAACAATGAAATCAATGTACCTATTTTCTTAAAATTAACGTCTGATATGGACGAAGAAGGTTTGAAATCTCTATTACCAACCATTCAAACACATTTCGATGGTGTCATTCTTGCAAATACGACACGTAAACGTGATGGTTTAAAATCAGCTAACCGTGTTGAAGAGGGTGGTTTAAGCGGACGTCCTTTATTTGAACGTAATTTAAAACTTGTTAAATTAGCATATCAAGAAACTAAAGGAGAACTCTTAATTATTGGTACAGGCGGTATCTTTAATGCTGAAGATGCTATCCAAATGTTACGCAATGGTGCCTCTTTATTACAAATATATTCTTCATTAGTTATTGAAGGTCCAGGATTAACTAAGAAAATAAATAAAGACATTGTACAATATTTAAACCAAAATGGTTATCATCATATTAGCGATATTATCGGATTAGATGTAAAATAATTGGGTATTCGGATTTTATGGTGGAAAAGGGCCTATAAGTTACTCTTTTCCAATTTCTTAATAAATGTGGAAAAATCTACACCATAGTTGCCTGTTTTGTCTCGGTCTGTTATTTGATACGAATTGAAACTATCGTATAACATAGCTTTGCTGAATGCACTTGAATTAAATCGTGGCTTCCTCTTTTTATGGAGCTTTTCATTAAAAATTATTTTAGCTCGTAAGGCTTCAAATGAGTACCCTCTACCCATTCGTTCTACTTGCCTAATGATGCTATTTATAGACTCTGTATAAGCGTTAGTGAGCCTTTTATCAAAGTAATTGAAGATTTCATCCTGCCAGTTGTCTACGGCTCTTAATAGGTCTTTATAGGCGTTTTTAGAGTTGCTGGATAAACAGCATTGTCTCCAATACCTGTAACGATCTTTGGCTTGCTCAAGGTCATCTGTATCCCATATCAAGTAGAACTCTTCTTTAAGTTCGTAGGCTTCTTTTAGTTCAGGTAAATTACTTAACCAAGTATCCAAAAGGAATGAATCTCGTTCATTCAAGTCATGCTTTCGTTTAAGAAGGATATACCTCTCACGCATAAGGGTACGACTTTCTTTGGCTGTCATATTGGCTTTAAGAGACTTCCTAACACTATCCAAGGCTTGATTAGCCATTCGGACTACATGAAACTTATCTACAACTACTTTAGCGTGAGGTATAACTGTATTAACTGCGTCTTTGTAGGGCTTCCACATATCCATTGTGACATATTCGATATATGTATTGTCTTTAATTTCAGAAAGGCGTTGAATGACCGTATCTTTGTTACGATTGGGTTTTATGTCATATATAGTTCTACGTTCTACATTGGTCAATACAAGACGAGGTTTCTTGATAATGTGTATTTCGTCAATACCAAGCCATTTAGGAGTTTCAAACTGATATTCACGTTCTTTTAATGCCACATAGTCTTTAAAGATGTTCCTAACAGTTTTCTCGTCTACACCAACACTTTCAGCTACGTCTACGAAGGTCTTAGACAGAGATTGTTCTTCAATAGACCTTATAAGCCTTTTAGTCATACTACGCTTTTCGTCAATGGATATAAGGCGTTCCCAAAAAGTTGTGCCACATTCACGACATTTATAACGTCTGCGGTTTAATTGTAATCCTACTCGCTTTAAACGAATAGGCAGATCCATGATTAGTTGCTTTCTTGATGTATGTTTATATAGCCTGTCAAAGCCACATTGAGGGCAACGTACTGGTGGAAAAGTTGCTTCCACTTTAAACATCATGTCGGATTCATTTTCTTGTGGTGGTTCTATTGTTTTAAGATCTGGTAGTAATAATAAGTCTGACATATTGTTCATCCTTTACTACTCTGTGGTGTTATAGTATTAAATATAGATTTGATATTGAAATTATCATTGCTAATTATTTTACTAACATCAATCTCATAAAGCATTTATATGATTGAAAACAAAAAGCCTATCATTCACTATCCTACAATAAAAAGGGTTATCCCATAGTTACACGGGATAACCTTACAATTATTAAATTATGCAGTTGCACAGCTACAATCTTTGCACTCGCAAACTTCATCAGTACAGTTGTCTACACATTCTTGACTACAGTAAACTTTTCCTGCTTCTTCTACTTTTGTTTCCCCAAGAAGACAATTACAGTTCGGTCTCGCACATTTTTCCATACTAAACACCTCCTTATTATTTAGGTAAATCTTCGGTTAAACACCAACCTCGATCTAATAGACTAACGACGCAATTATCAACAATTCGGTACCGAATAAAATTGCCTTCACGAATACTGCGAACGATGCCTTTATCAACCAATCGTTGAAGTTGGTTGGAAATGGATTGAGGTTTCATTTCAAGCTGTTCTGCCACCTCGCTAACAGATGCATTTGGAGTTCGAAGCAAGGTATGCAGTATTCTAAGCCGTGTCCCATTAGAAAGTATTTTAAAGGTCTCACTTAAACCTTCAGCGTTCTCTGTATCTAATAAGGGGCGTTCCGTTAGTTTTGGTTTTGGTGTACACCAGTTTTCAGACATTATTTCCTCCTCCATTTCACAATTACATTATATAGTGTAATGGTTTTTGTGTCAAGAACCTGAAGTTCATATATGAGCATCTTTTTATCAGTACATTATAACGCCTTAATAAGATAAAATATAATTCCCTCTTGTTTGACTACCTACCCGTGATCACCCGTGTTTGATTTATAATTTTGTGGTATTATTATTTTTCCTTAGCATTCCACCAAACAATCCGATTTAACCACTATTTTTTTCGAATTATCAAAATGCTAATTCCACTATATATTCCGAAGACCCAAATAATTAAAAAGCAGTTAACGATGAATCAATGACTTTACATCAAATGAATCATTAAAAGTATGTGTCATGATTATAGGAGGCATTATACAATGCGAGAAGATATCAAAGATAAAGAAATGAATCAGTCCACACAACAAGACACAACCGAGAATAAAAAATCACATTCTTCAAATGACGAAGATGAAAGAAAAGGCCTTAATGGTTATCGAAAAACAGATCTTGATTTAGAAATAGAACGTGAATTACAAGAAATGATGCAAAATGAAGACAAAGAAATTAAAAAAGAAAATAAACGATTTAAACTCTTTTCTTTTGCAGCAATGCTCGTCATAGCTATTATGGCTATCGTCCGTTTCATTCATAGAATGATTTAATTAATATTAAGACCCAGAGTCAAGGATATACCACCTTTGCTCTGGGTCTTTTTTAAAATCGTTGTAAAAATTCATTGGCTTCTTTATTAATTGCTTTAAAATCAATACCTTGTTTCATTGCAGCAAACACACACCCACAGTAACACTGTCTAAAAATATGATAATCTTTACACATTTCAATAGATCGTTCATAGCCCTTATTTTTCTTAAAATCACTGGGTAAATAATTAATATTATAAATTTGTTGAACATCCATACCAAGTTGATTAATTAATTGCGCATTCTTCTTAGGTGACAATGTGATTGCACTACCAAAGTAATCATAACCATACTTAATCGCTGCTTCAGCAACCATCTCAAGTCTCATTTCAAAACAAGTTGTACATCGTAGACCACCTTCTTTTTCTTCAGTAAGTCCTTTTGATTTAGCCATTTTCATAAATTCATGTGGTTGATAAACTGCTTCAATATATTTTACATTTGCCCCCGTCTTTTCATTAAAGTCATTTACAAACATTTCTTGAACTTTAGCACGTCTTAAATATTCACTCTTAGGATGAATATTGGGATTAGCAAAATATATCGCGATATCCGCATATTGTGTCAAAAATTCTAAGGTATAGGTACTACAAGGTGCACAACAACTATGTAATAATATTTTAGGTCGTTCCCCGTTTTCTTCCCATTGTTGAATCATTTTTCTTAAAACTTTGTCATAATTGACCTTTTGGTTCTTCATTTTCTTTAAAATTTCGCCCGCTTCAATCAAAAGAAACACCTTCTTTTTATGTCATAATATAATTTATGAATATTATACAATAAATGATACATAAAAAGTCATTTCTAGTTCACTACTATATCGATATAAATAAGATAATTAAAAACTGTGACTAACTTCCATTATTTATAAACCAATCATACATAATTCTATTCTTTTCACCTAAAACATTGTATGATGTGATTAGCAATAAAATAAAAAATAACAAGAGGTATCATATGACTCAATTATCACCATATTTAGCTTTTCCAAATACGAAAGAAGCGCTTAAATATTACGAAGAAGTTTTTGGTGCAACAAATATTAAACGGTTAGAAGTTGGCGAAGACCAAGCTGAACATTTTGGTATGACTAAAGAGCAAGCCAAAGAAGCGACAATGCACTCTGAATTTGAAATTGTTGGTGTGAAAATCTTAGGTGCGGATTCATTTAGCCGAATCCAACCTATCAATAACGGCATTTCATTATTAATTGATTTTGATATTAATGATCAAGCTGATGTAGAAAGAGTAGAATCTTTCTATGATAAAATTAAAGACCATGCTTCTATCGACGTTGAATTACCATTATCAGAGCAATTCTGGGGCGGTAAAATGGGCGTATTTACAGATAAATACGGTGTAAGATGGATGTTACACGGTCAAGATTACAACGCTATTCCACAATCATAATTAATACAATAAGGTTGAGACACATAAAGTTTGTGTCCCAACCTTTTATTTTTATTCTGTTCTTCTAATTATCGTAGCCGGCCCATTATTAACAATATCGTAAAAATACTGTATTAAATCATCTTTAGCAATGCGATTGGGATCCTCTACCCAATGTCGTATAAATGATAATCCAGCACCTGATACATAACTCATAAAATAAGAAAATGGGATATCTCCTATTTTATTATTTTCATTTTTAAAATGATTTAGATGACCTGTGATTAATTCATATAACTTTTCATGTAAATTTGAATCTTTCCCCATCGTAAACATTAATTGATAAAATTCCATATTCTTTTCTATATTACCTATTAAAAATTCCATAATCGTACGGATACTTTCAGTAGAGAATGTTTGATTCTTATATACATCTCCCTCTTCAATAAACGTTCTAATAATTTCTACCTGTTCATCTTCCAATTTTTCTAATAAATCATATTTATCTATGTAATGAGTATAAAAAGTACTTCGATTCACATCTGCCAAATCTGATATTTGTTGAACCGTGATTTGTTCTAATTCATATTTATGAAGCAAATCGATAAATGCATGTCTAATTGCTGATTGTGATTTTCTAACACGTCGGTCTTGTGGCATTATGTCACTTCCTTAATAGCTTACTTTCCAACAATTATAAGGGGTTTGTTGGTTAACATACAAATCATCTACATTGATGATTGGAATTATCTACTTAACCCTTTACGATAAAGGTGTAAAGAAAATTAACCAAAAAGGGTGATTCATATGACAAGAAATTTATTAGGTAATCCTCAATTAACTGTTACAGATGTTAACGATGTTAAAGAAGGTCTTAATCATATCGTTGTAGATAGTGTACAATTCGGTAATCAAGAAATGATTATGGAAAAAGATGTGGCTGTAGAAATGAAAGATGGCGAAAAATTATACGTCAATATTTTCCGTCCGAATAAAGAAGGACAATTCCCCGTTGTCATGTCAGCCGACACTTATGGTAAAGATAATAAACCTAAAATTACTAATATGGGGGCGCAATGGCCTACTTTAGGTCCTATTCCAACTTCTAGTTTTACACCTGAAGAATCACCAGATCCAGGTTTCTGGGTACCTCAAGATTATGTAGTAGTTAAACTTGCTTTAAGAGGTAGCTCTAAATCAAATGGTGTGCTATCACCTTGGTCAAAACGTGAAGCTGAAGACTACTACGAAGTCATCGAATGGGCTGCACAACAAGAATGGAGTAATGGTAATGTAGGTACCAATGGTGTCTCTTACCTAGCTGTTACACAATGGTGGGTTGCTTCATTAAATCCCCCTCATTTAAAAGCAATGATTCCTTGGGAAGGACTCAATGATATGTATCGTGAAGTAGCCTTCCATGGTGGTATTCCTGATACAGGTTTCTTCCGTTTCTGGATTCAAGGTATTTTTGCGAGATGGACTGATAATCCAAATATTGAAGATTTAATTCAAGCTCAAAAAGACCATCCATTATTCGATGATTATTGGAAACAACGTCAAGCACCATTACATCAAATTAAAACACCATTATTAGCTTGTGCAAGTTGGTCAACACAAGGTTTACACAATCGTGGTTCATTTGAAGGCTTTAAACAAGCAAGTTCAGAAGACAAATGGTTATATATCCATGGTCGTAAAGAATGGGAAAGTTATTATGCTCGAGAAAACCTTGAACGCCAAAAAGCATTCTTCGATTATTACCTTAAAGAAGAAGATAATGATTGGAAAGAAACACCAACTGTCACTTATGAAGTAAGAGATCAATTCTATAAAGGTGAATTCAAAACAGCAACAGCATTCCCACTACCAAATACGAACTACACACCTTTATATCTAAATGCTAAAGACTTAACTTTAAATCAAAATGCTGTCAATGAAGAAAGTTCAACTCAATACGATTCTGAAAATGAACAAGATGATGTACGCTTTAGCTATACATTCGATCATGACACAGAATTAGTAGGAAATATGAACTTAAAACTTTGGGTAAGTACAGATGATGCAGACGATATGGACTTATTCGCAGGTATTAAAAAACTAGATCGTCGTGGTAACGAAGTGCACTTCCCAGACTTCAACCATATTGAACAAGGCCAAGTAGCTACAGGGTGGTTACGTGCATCTCATCGTGAGTTAGACCAAGACAAATCAACTATCGCTCAACCTTGGCATAAACATGAACAAGAGCTCAAACTTAATAAAGGAGACATTGTTCCTGTTGAAATCGAATTATTACCATCTGGCACACGTTTCAAACAAGGTGAAACACTAGTCGTTGTTGTCAAAGGTAGTGAAATTGTTAAAGGTAATAGTACACCTGGTATGAAAACACGCTATGAACATGAAGAACGCGTTAACAAAGGACTTCATCACATTCATACAGGTGGCCAATATGATTCTCAACTGATCATTCCTGTTACAAAATAATGGTATATATTTAAGAAAGGACCACTCTGATGAGTGGTCCTTCTTATTTTTAATTTGAGTATATCAATTTAAAATGATCTATAAAGTATGGTTATCTTAGTAGCCTGAACCTACTTTTTCGCCGTCTTCATCATATTCTGTTACGTAACCATCATCTGTGTCTACTGTATATGACCCAGCTAAGTCTCCATCTTTATCTTCAAATGAGAATCCCCATTTACCGTCATCCGTTTTTTCTGGTTCTTTATACGTATACGTATCTGTATCTAATTTATGACCTTCATATGATTCTACTTTATCGATAACATTACTTCTTGTAACTTCACCTGAATCGCTACTGTCACTATCATCGTCTTCATCCATTTTCTTATCATATGCGTCATCAATCGCGTCTTCATCAAATTTCAATGTGACTTCCGATACGCCATCATCTTCATTACTTGCACTTGAAACATTCACTGAACTTGATTTAAATGATTGACCATCTAATGTACCTTGGGCATAAACAATTACCTCTTCATCAGGATCATAAGGACCATATGTTTTTGATTCATCTCCTGAATTTTTATCGTTCACATAGATTTTAATATCATCTAACATCGAACCGCCTTCAGTTGTTACAGTGAAACGTTTTTGTTTAAATGATTCCTTGGCAGTAGCTTCATCTTCACTCATAGTAATATCAAGCGCACCATTAAACGTTTTGCCACCCATTTTCTTAGATGCTTTTAGATTATAATCACCAACTGGGAATGCACCTAACGTTTTTTCTTCTTCTTTTTCAACAGAAATATGATGTTTCTCACCATTAAATGTATAAGTGATATCACCACTATCATTAGGATAAATAGATACCGTATGTTGCGGAATATTAAAGTTGTACTTATCGAAGAATAAATATTTTTTACCATTCTTCTCTATATTCAACACATTATTATCATTCGCATTGACTGATAAACTATTATACTTACCTTGCTTGATTTCTTTAGTATTATTTTTAATTTGATTCGCAACGTTAGTTAAGTCGTCTTCAGCTTTAATGTAATTTAAATATGCTCTTGCTTCTTCTTCACTCAATTTATGATTATCTGATGTTACTTGTTTTGCTAAACCTTTAGCATCATCTTTTTTCACTGCATGTGCGATATTATCTGCTTGACTTTCAGGTGAAAATTGATGTTTCAGGATTGCAAAAATGGCAATTAACATCGCCAATACAACCGCAATAATTAAAATAATAAAAATAACCTTTTTCTTACTTTTTTTGGGTTGTGGTTGATACTGTTGATGCATATTCGCATTATTATAACTTTGTTGTCGTTGTGCGTTTCCTTGACTTTGAGTTGATTGTGTTGCATTTGATGATCCATTAACTGGTGCACCACAATTCGTACATATCTTTACATCTGGGCGTAAAGGATTACCACAATTACTACAATATTTCATTAATACGTACTACCCCCACCAAATAAGCTATTAAATAATGAATCTTTCGTTTCATTGAATGTTTCTAAGATACTTGAGAATGTTACCTCACCAAATATTCTCATTAAAATGAAAATAACAATTAAATAAATAATCATACCGTAAAAGCTTGAAAATCTTGTATGATTAATGCCACTATATTTGGCAATTAAATAAACACCTGAAGTGACAAGTATAACGAATGATAAGATAAGAATAACCGTACCAAACGTATATGCTTCCATGATTAATAAAATGATTGATAATAATAATGTTGCCACTGTTACACTATTTATAAATACAAAATCTGAAAGCACTTTTTTAAATGGTATTGCTTGGACTACAACTAATCTAGTAATACCAAACGTTGCACCTACAATTGCAGCTAATAAAATAATTAAGCTAAAAATGATAGAAAAAACAATTTTAGCTTCTGAAGTAAATAAAGATACTTCTTCAGGAATAGCTAAGAATAAAATAATTGCTATTAAAATTAATCCAATTGCTAATAGTGATCCTAATAATTTGAAACTAAATGTATGTATACTTTTAATTTCTCTGTCTGGATCTACAAAAGCACTTTTGAAAAAGCCTTTACTTTCAGCTGTAACCTCTTTAGCTTGTTCACTAAATTGATTAGGTTGTTTTTGATAACCATGCGGTTGTTGTTGAAATTGTTGATTTTGGAATTGTTGATTTTGTTGCTGATACTGTTGGTTTTGGAATTGCTGTTGATTAGTATTGTTTTGTGCTTGTTGATGCTGACTGTGATTGAAGTTTGAATTTGAACTATTTTCGGTAGATGCATTTTGTTGATTCATTGAATTAGATGGCGCACCTTGGTTCATAGATTGTGATTGCTCGTATGAGGCATTGCTATTTGAGTTGATTGCGTGGTGACTAGATGCGTGTGTTGAATGATGAGACTGTGAATTAGAATCTGCTTTTTGAATATCCTTTTCAGCAGCTGTGACTGCTTTTGATTGACGTTCTAATTTAGTACCACATTCCCCACAAAAAACGTCATCTTGTTCGACTTGATGACCACAATTTGGACATTTCATAATGTTACCCCCAATTTCTATTTTTAATCTTTGCAAAGTATAACATTATATTTATGTTGTTTTCTATCGATTTTTGAAATATTTATAAAATTCTTTATTAAAGTTAGTTATATTTTTAGATAGTTCAATTACCTTTAAACTTATATTTACTAAAATTTTTTATTTTAATATCTAATAAAATAACTATCATCAATATAAAACCAACAAAAAAAGAGAAGTACTGTACGCCTTCTCCTTAAGATAAATATCATTTATTTTTTGTCATACCATGATTATCTTTAGTTCGAGTCTGACTAAAGATTTCCGACTCATTAAATTTAAGTACGACATTAACAGGACTTTCATCGCTATTAATGGATGGTACATTTACTTCATTTGATTTGAATGATTGATTTCCTATATACCCTACTCCATATACAAGTAAATCTTCTTCTCCGCTATAAGGGCCATAGGTGATATAATCTTTGACTCTTCCTACATGTTTATCGTTTAATACTAACTCTACTTTCTTAAACATATAACTATTTTTAGTCGTCACTTTAAATCGCTTTTCACTAAAGTCTTCTTTAGCCATCGTGCCGTACTGCTTTAAACTTAATACGACATGACCGTCGTAAGTACGGTTACCCACTTTTTTAGTCGCTTTTAATTTGTATTCTCCTAATGGTACTGCTTCAAGACTCACAATATGACCTTTTACTAAACGTATTTCATGCTTTTTATCATTTAATTGATATGTTAATTCACCATTATCTTTAGCATCTAATATAAAACGAAATTGGGGTATTTCAAATTGAAATTCTTTGATATAACCATATAATTGCGTTTTCTTATTGATCGTTAAAATCGTCACACCATCAATGTTGATATCTTTTGATGTAGCTTCATTCTGATCTAACTGATGGATGGCTGATTTGATTTGTTTCATATATCTATCGGATCCACCCATTGTTTGGATTAAAGCAAAATATGCCACCGCTTCCTCATCTGTCAATGGTTGATGATTTGAGGTCACTAATGATGTTAATTGCTCTTTATCCTTATATCTCATTGCCTCTGAAAATGCTTGAATTCTTTTGTCTGCTGAATTTTCATATCTAAAATAGTATATCCAACTTACTAATATAATGACCATAATCATCAGTAAAACCACAATCAAAAACAATGGTTTACGTGGTTTACGAAATCGGTATCTATGCGACGTATGTGCTGCATGTATTTGATGCAAATGATTTTTGTCATGTTTTTTATTAATGCCTTTTGAATAATAAGATGGACAATATTGAGTGAGATAGTAATGTTTAGGCATACCACATCTGTTACAATAAACCACTAAAACCACTACCAAACAATTTCATCAAGTAATCATTAATTAATTGTTGTATAATCATATGCCCTAATAAATAAACGATGACCATCAAGACAAATTGGTAAATGATAATACCATAAATACTCGCAAATTTTGTAGGATAGATACCACTATATTTCACTAACATGTACGTTGGTGAGATGATATATAATAGTACAAATGCTAATAGCATGATAATCAATGCTAATTTAAAGATAGATAAAATGGCTAATACTAATCCAATTAATAATGCTAAAACTGAGAAAGTGTTAATAACAACATAATCTGAAAAAACCTTATGAAATTCTATCGTCGTTGTTAAAGTATATTTCACGATGCAATATAAAATAGTAACTGATAAAGCTAAACTACCTAGGATGATCATTAACATATAAAAAATAGCTTTAAATGGTGAACTTTCTGGAAATAATAAAAATATATCAGATGCTAGAATGATGATTAATAATGTACTTAAAAGTAATCCAGCACATATTAACGTCACTAATAATCGATAACTATATATCACATCGCTTTGGTCTGATGATTTAAACACATGGTTAAAAAACTGTTTACTTTCGTCTGTTAAACCTTTCATTTTATGTTCAAAAGACGCCGTTTTATCTTTCATTACTTCTTCAAAATGCGCATCGTTTTCACCTAGTGTAGATAACTTTCTCTTTGTTTGGTGTGATGTTGTACCTTGTTTAAAGTTTTCGTTATCTCTTCTACTTTTCACATTGTCATCGTTAGTTTTAGTAGAATGTTGTTGTGTCTCTTTTATTGTCGATGCTGTTGTACTAGTTGTTGTATGATCATTTTGACGCGTTAATTTGTATCCGCAATGACCACAACATTGATCTTCTTGTTGATAATTCTGACCACAATTTGGACATTTCATGTCTATTCAATTCCTCCGCTATATTTACTTAGATAAATTATATCCCATTTAACCGCCCTATTCTATATTATTTTTATTTTATTTAATAAAAATTAAAAGTCCTAATCAACCACTTCTCGTGATGAATTAGGACTTCATTTTATATCGAATGATACAACTTATAACACAATCGTATTCTCTTTTTCATGTATCATCTCAATGATTTCATTATGTTCATTCAATACTGCTACTTTAGGTGCATGATACTTCAATTCTTCTTCATTTAATTGTGCATAAGTCATAATTATAACTATATCTTCTACTTCAACTAATCTTGCAGCGGCACCATTTAAACAAATTTTGCCACTACCTCTTTCACCAGCGATGACATATGTTTCAAAACGTGCACCATTATTATTGTTGACGATGGCTACTTTCTCATTTGGCAGTATATCAACGGCATCTAAAATGTCAGAATCAATCGTGATACTTCCAACATAATTCAAGTTGGATTCTGTCACTCTTGCTCTATGAATTTTAGAATTCATCATTGTTCTAATCAACTTATTCAGCTCCAATTATTATATTATCTATCAAACGTGCTTTAGAAAATTTAACAGCTAATGAAATAAAGATTTGGCCTTGAATTTTAGATTGCTCTTCTAATTCTGGGTAACTATAAATGGCAACTTCATCAACTTGACCACTTGTATAATCTAATAAGTACTGTGTAATTTCATCTATAATAACAGAACTATTGCGTTCACCATTATTATATAAATCACGTGCTAATTTCAAACTTTTACTTAAATGAACGGCTTCCTGACGTTCTTCTTCTGTTAAATATACATTTCGTGAGCTTTTAGCTAATCCATCTTTTTCACGAACGATGTCAACGCCAATGATTTCAATTGGGTGATTGAAGTCTTTAACCATTTTTTCAACGATAGCCAATTGTTGTGCATCCTTTTTACCAAAGTAAGCATAGTCTGGACTAATAATATTAAATAATTTATTTACTACTGTTACGACACCTTCAAAATGTCCTGGTCGTTGTGCACCTTCTAATACATGAGCTAATTTACCCACCTTCAATGTTACACCTAGTTCATCAGGGTACATTTCTTCTACACTTGGATAAAATACATAATCTACATCAATTTCTTCCATCATTTCAACATCTTTATTAATTTGACGTGGATATGCATCGAAGTCTTCATTTGGACCGAATTGTAAAGGATTAACAAATATACTAACTACAGTGATATCGTTAAATTCTGATGATAATTCCATCATTTTTAAATGCCCTTCATGTAATGCACCCATCGTTGGTACAAAACCAATCGTTTGACCATGTCTCTTGTATTCTTTAGCAATACTTTGCATTTCACTTACCGTTGTAATCACTTTAGTCATTTTTATTTACCTCGCTCATAATTTTTTTCTTATACGTGTGTGCTTCGGATGGAAATGCGCCTGATTTTACTTCTTCATTATATTGTTTTAAACCATTAATACCTATTGAAAAATCACTATATTGCTTAACAAATTTGGCATGTCGATCGACACCATAATTTAACATGTCATGATAAACCAATACTTGTCCGTCAGTATCTTTACCTGCACCAATGCCTATAACTGGAATTGATAATTGTTGGCTAATTTCTTGTGCCAGATCACTAGGAATTGCTTCGAGCACAAGCGCAATTGCACCAGCTTCTTCTACATGATGCGCGTCCTCAATTAATTGTAATGCCGCTTCTTTGGTACTACCTTGCAATTTGTATCCCATAACACCAACACTTTGCGGTGTTAATCCTAAATGTGCCACAACAGGAATACCTATTTGAGTAGCTTTTCGAATAAATGCAGTTAAATGTGCACCTTCTGCTTTAATCGCGTTTGCTTCTGTTTGTTGATACAACATTAATGCATTTTTCAAATCTAATTCATCACTAATCCCCACCGCACCAATAGGCATATCTACGACTACAAATGTATCAGATGCACCACGTCGAACCGCTTTACCATGATGAATCATATCGTCTATTGTAACTTGAACTGTACTTTCATAACCTAACACAGTCATTCCTAAGGAATCTCCTACTAAAATCATATCTATATCTGCTTGTTGTGCTTGCTTTGCACTAGGAAAATCATAAGCAGTAACCATTGAAATTTTATTGCTTTGTTCTTTCATTTCTACTAACTGAGCTATAGTTTTCAATTCAATTCATCCTCAATTTCCTATATTATTAAGCAATAGTATAATGAATCTATCCCAGAAAGGAAAGAATAATATTATGACAATTGGTGTTATTGGCCCAGGTGCCGTTGGAACAACGATTGCTATTGAATTACAGCAAGCATATCCTGACACTTTACTCATTGGAAAACAAAAAGATACTCTAAATTATTTCCCAGAAAATGGGCATCAATCTAAAACAATTTCTGTAACGCCTTATCAAGATATAACACAACCACTTGATATTGTATTTATTGCGGTTAAAACATATCAATTAGAAACAGTCATTACTCAATTATCACCTATTATCCATGAAGAGACGATCATCATTCTCGCTCAAAATGGCTATGGACAATTAGAGCGCATACCTTTTCCAAATTCATATCAGGCCGTTGTGTATATCAGTGGTCAAAAAAATAACAATGACGTCACTCATTTTAGAGACTATCGCCTTCACTTGAAAGATACACCAAGGACTCGAAAATTACAAAAGTTAACCAACCAAACGAATATTGAAATCATACTCGAAGAGAATATAGAAGAAAAGATATGGTATAAACTATTAGTTAATTTGGGGATCAATTCAATTACTGCATTGGGCCGAGATACTGCTAAATTATTACGATCATCACATATTCGGAATATTTGTCGTGGCATCATTTCAGAGGGGATTTCCGTAGCTCGTGCTGAGGGACTCAATTTTGATGTAAACACACTCGACTCTATTATGACAATATATGAGGGGTATCCTGATCAGATGGGAACAAGTATGTACTATGATATCACATCTGGAAGACCTTTAGAAATGGAGTCTATACAAGGATACATTTATAAGAAGGCTCAAGAATATCATATAACGACACCTTACCTTGATACGGTATATGCATTTTTATCGGCTTATCAATCTCAATTTTAATGATATTTCTAATAACGTAACAAAGCCTGAGGCAAGACATGACTTACCTCAGGCTTCATTTATAGTTATTCGGCTTCTCTTATTTCTTCAGCAATATCTTTGTAATCGATATTAGCATTTGTAAATGTTTCATCATGAGCTGGAAAATGTTGTTCGAATGTTTCAAAGTTCTGAATCTCAACTTTAACATCTTCTATTTCAAAGTCTAGCACATGGCCGCCGAAGTTACGATCATCATTCGCAAAGTGTATATGAAATCCTGAAGATCCAATACCATGGAATAGTTCGGGCGTGAAGAAACCAACAACAGTTCCATCAACATACGTTTCAGTTTGTTCAGGTTGTCTGCGTGCCGAATCAATTAATCGTGTA
>ERZ1023203.48-NODE-48-length-33438-cov-39.416649_pt1 | contig 33438 bp, 26 predicted proteins | sample MGYA00380444_ERZ1023203 | MGnify/ENA primary metagenome ERZ1023203 (study PRJEB33173, sample SAMEA4830386) | metagenome | study: EMG produced TPA metagenomics assembly of the PRJEB25223 data set... | reverse complement strand
TCAGTAAGTACATCAGATAGTGCGTCATTAAGCACAAGCGTGTCTGATTCAAACTCAGTGAGCACATCAGATAGTGCGTCATTAAGCACAAGCGTGTCTGATTCAAACTCAATGAGTACATCAACAAGTGAGTCAAATGTCACTTCACATGCAACTTCTAACAGTGCATCAACTAGAGAAAGTACAAACTCATCTAATGTAGCGCAACAATCAAATCACAAAGATAATAGTGATGAGAACAAAGAACTTCCTGAAACTGGTAATAGCAATGATGCTAATAATACAAACGTATTAATGGGGGCTGTTCTCTCATTACTTGCTGGATTAGGTTTAATGAAAAGATCACGTAAAAACAAAGAAGACAAAAAATAATTATAGATTTTAATCTATGATAATATGAAGTAAAACAAAGAGGCTAAGACATAATATTGAGTTTACGTGATAGTAAATCAATTATGTTTTTAGCCTCTTTGCACTCATATTAAAATATAAGAATTTTAGGTGGAAAAATGTTAAGAAATAAAGAGTTTAAGATTTTGCACAAAAGAATTATTTTTACAATGTTCATTCTTTTTATATACATATTTGGAAGTAATATTTCTATCATTGGTAATGAATCAATTAAATCCAGCCATGATAGCTTTTTTAAATTAGCTGTTTCAAATGTCGGTGGGGATTTAAGCTCATTGAATGTATTTTCGTTGGGGTTAGGCCCGTGGTTAACAGCAATGATTATTATCATGCTATTCAACTATAGAGATGTAGATAATATTGTTAAGCAGACTCGTTCTGAAAAACAAATAAAGGAAAGGCTATTAACAATACTTATAGCAACGATACAAGCATACTATGTTATCCATACCTATGTTCAGAATAATATAATACAGAGCACAAATATTCTGTTACTTGTATTAGTTTTATTAACAGGGACATTACTATTAGTCTGGTTAGCTGATCAAAATACGACTTATGGAATTGGTGGGCCAATGCCAATTGTATTAATGAGTTTAATAAAATCTTTATTTCATCAACAACTGTCTAGTATAAATGTAACAGCAACATTATTTATTGTGATTGGATTACTAGTTATAGCGATGCTAATACTTCTCTATATAGAATTATCAGAGTATCGACTTCATTATAAAGATATAATGAATATGTCTACACAAACTTCACATTCATATCTTGCCTGGAAATTAAATCCAGCAGGAAGTATATCTATAATGATAAGTTTATCTTTATTTCTATTGTTAAATAGTGTCATTAACTTAATTGGAAACTTACTTTTGAATAGGGAAATGAATGTAGCCATTTTTGGATTTGATAATCCCATAGGTATTACAGTATATATTGTAATACAAATCATTTTTGGATATTTACTATCTAGATTTTTGATCAATACTAAAAGGAAATCTAAAGAATTTTTAAAAAATGGAAATTACTTTGCTGGTATTAGTCCTGGTGAAGAAACTGAGCGATATTTAAATAAAAAAGCAAGAAGAATTTGCTGGTTTGGTTCAGTTACAGTGACATTGATTTTAGCAGTGCCCTTATATTGTTCATTATTGGTTCCAGAGCTTTCAAAAGAAATATACTTTTCAATACAACTGATTATATTGATTTATATTGGTATAAGTATAACTGAAACATTAAGAGCATATTCTTATTTTGATAGATATAAAAGCATATTAGACAAATATTAGGGAGGAATTTTTTATGAGATATTTTATACCAGCGTGGTATAGTGGACAAAAATTGTGGAAAGACAATACTCTTCCCTTCTATTATAAGCCGGATAAAACAGATTTTGATGACATGATTAGCTTAATGTCTATGCATAAGAAAAATGGTTATGAATATAAATTACTAGTATTAAATTATTCACCTAATTTAAGGTTGTTTTTACATAGACATGATTTATTTGAAAGTGATTATTGGTCTGTATTTGATGTGTTACAAAGTGCTCCAAACACATTACCTAGAGCTATTGATTACTTAGATTTGAATTGGCCTAAATATACAGAGTTTGTATATTCGCCGTTTATGGTAGAAGCAGTTATAGGTAAAAATACGTATTCTCAAATTACGTTTAATCAAGAGGGATATGTACTCCATATACATGAATATGAAAATGGATTGCAACAACAAAAGATGATATTTGACGATAGAGGGTTTATATCTTCAATTATTAAATATGAAAATGATACTGAAGTTGAACAAACTTATTTAAATGTATTGGGTGAAAAGATTCTAACTGAGAACTTAATAACAGGAGAAGTATTAGTTAACAATCCAGTTAAAGATTTATTAGACCATAGTAAATATTTAAATATGTTGGAAATAATAGAAGAGATTGTTGAAAAATTTTATACAGATCAAATAACACAATCAGACGATTTTATTGCTGCTTCCGATGGAAGACATAATCAGTTAATTACACGGTATTTTGAAGCAAATCAATTATGTTTTTCTCTATTTTCAAATAGAAATAGAGAAATAACGTCACATTTAATTCAATCCATGCAACCTGCAAAAAGTTGTTTAGTTGACACAAAAGAAAATGAAAGAGAATGTAGGCTTATTGCTAATAACAATTCAATTAACATGAAAATGTCTAGAATTACACCCTTTGATACTGAAAAAATCCCAAATATAAGTTCTCAGTTATATGATGTGCATATTGGTTTTTGGATAGATAATTTATCAAGAGATGTAGTAGAACCTGTAATAGATCAGTTATATAGTTATATTAAAAATAAAGAAAACTATAGAGTTACTATTTTAATGAAAGATATAACAAGCAAAACACCGAAATGGTTATCAGACATAGTAAAAGAAAAAAATGAATTATATAATGAAGAACAAAGAACTTTAAGTGAAGAAATGGCTGATGTGTTAGAAGAAGAAATGGAATTTATAGAAATAATTAAAATTGAATCGGTCATATTTGAAGAAGATTTAATTAGAGCAATGTCACAATTAAGAGTAGTTATAGATTTGGGTGATGAACCAGATTTATATCTGCAAATTAGCGCAATCAGTGCAGGAGTACCTCAAATTAATATGATAGAAACGGATTATGTGACACCTAATGTAAACGGGTTAATAATACCAAGTTCATCTAATATGATACAGGCGTTAGATTACTTCTTACTAAGTTTGAAAAATTGGAATTATTCTTATGCATCTTCCCTAAAATTAGTAGATGAATTTAGTTCGACTAAGATAATAAGAGAAGTGAACCGTTTGATAAAAGGAGAGTTATATGGCTAGAAAATTTAATATATTGCAAATCGGTGGAGAAGATTTAGAACCTATTTTCCATGATAAAAAAAACGTGTACATCGATTATCTTGATCCAATACTATTTACATTTGAAAGTGGTTATGAAGAAGCAATTGAAAATTTAATAGATGAAGTTGGTTCCTTTAATTTAGTATTTATTCAAACAACATATTCTCAAGAATTGATGAAAGTTATTGAAATAGTGGGAGAACCATATACGATTTATGTAGATGAAAAATATTGGGATTTTCAATTCGAAAATGATTCTCGAGTAAAATATAAATTTATTAAACCATTAATTTATAAATCAACAGATGAGTTGCATCATAAATTAAAATCAGGTGCTTTTACTAAGCAATACGGAGATAAAGTCTCGCCAATTAAAGGAGAGGTAAATCCTAATTTTGAAGGAGAATTTGAATACTTAGGTAACAAGGAACTCGTTTTGTCTGGAGATTTTGGAGAGTCGTATACGCCAATTGTTAGCTGGAACCAAAACTTAGTTTACGATAAGAATATGATGGTACAGTTATGGCCAGAATTTTTTGTAGAGGGAAATGTTGATGTCCAATATGTAATTAGATTAATCCCATTTGGCTCATTAGAACATACGAAAGATGTTATAACCTTGACAAAGGATGATTTAAACCAGCCTTTGGAATTGATGCCAAGACCTTATGATGCAAATATTTCTATAGTAGTAAAAGCAAAGGGAACAGGTGTTGTACATCTTAGGGCGATCCATAAAAGGTGGTCTCGTGCAGAGATGGGCCAATTTATAATGGGTGGTCAACGTTATAACGATGAAAATGGCGAAGAGTTTATACATTATTTCAATCCTGGTGATTTAAAGCCGCCATTAAATGTATATTTTAGTGGTTATCGTTCAGCGGAAGGGTTTGAAGGATATTTTATGATGAACAGTCTAGATGCCCCATTTTTACTTATTGGGGACCCTAGAATCGAAGGTGGATCCTTCTATCTTGGCTCTGAAACCTATGAAAATAGCATAAAAAAAGTTATTAAAGAAACATTGGAATATTTAAATTTTAAAGAAGATGATTTGATATTATCTGGATTGTCGATGGGGTCATTTGGCGCATTATACTATGGTGCACAATTAAACCCAAGAGCTGTGATTGTTGGTAAACCATTAGTGAATATTGGTAGAATTGCTGAAAATATGAAACTAAAGCGACCTAATGATTTTGGAACAGCACTAGATATTTTGATGTCTCAAGAAGGCACATTTAGTAAGGAAAATATCAATCATTTGAATAAGCGTTTTTGGGGAAAATTTAAGCAAAATGAAGTTGAAAATACTACTTTTGCTATCGCATATATGCAAAATGATGATTATGATGATATAGCTTTTGATGATTTAATGTCTGTGCTAGGAGAATCTAAAACGCATGTCATGACACGTGGCGTGCCTGGTAGACATAATGATGACTCAGCAACGATAACCAGTTGGTTTGTAAACTTCTATCATATTATTTTAAATAATCAATTCGGGAGAGAGTAGTATGAATCAAAATAATCGATTTGATATCACCTGGAAAAAGGTACATAAAAGTACTTTTATGTATGGAGCTAAGCTAAAATTTAATAATAATTTTGTCAGCATGGACAATTCATTGATGCCCTCAGGAATGGTGATACATGAATGGAACATGTTATCAAGTTATACAACAAATAAACAAGTGCCTTCATTACCATTATTGAAAAAAGGAAACAATTATAAAATTAGGTTTGATTATGATGTCACACCTGAAAGATCAGTGTATTTTAAGATTGTTTTATATAAAAAGAATGGTGAAAAAATTAAAACTATGATTATCGAAGATGATGATATTGAGTTTGAATATCCAAAAGATGCCTATTCTTATAAAATTGAATTAATGAATGCTGGATTTCAGCATTTACAATTTCGCCGAATTATTATTGAAGACCAACATATAGAGAGCAGTCATTCAACTATATCAACTGATATTAGTAAAACAATAGATAAAATCAGACACAATAAAGTATAAAATTCAGAAAGAGGTGTTAAAATGACAGGTAAATTTGATAATACTATTAATAAAATGCGGTTAAAAAAACTAAATAAAACATTAAATAGTATCAATAAAATGAGTCATGTTTTTTCTGAATATACTGATGAAGCATTAAAAGCAAAAACTCAAGAATTTAAAAAGAGAATAATGGAATCTAAAGAGACATTAGATCAAATTTTACCAGAAGTATATGCTGTGGTAAGAGAATCTGCCTACCGTGTATTAGGCATGTACCCTAAAGATGTGCAGGTACTAGGAGCTATAGTAATGCATCAGGGAAATATAGCAGAAATGCAAACCGGAGAAGGCAAAACGCTAACTGCAACGATGCCCTTATATTTAAATGCATTAACAGGTAAAAGAGCATTTTTAATTACGACTAATGATTACCTAGCTAAAAGAGATTGCATGGAAATGAAACCATTGTATGAATGGTTAGGCTTAACTGCATCATTGGGATTTATAGACATTCCAGACTATGAATATGAAGCTGGTGAAAAGCAAAAGCTATATGCACATGACATCATTTATACTACAAATGGGCGTTTGGGCTTTGATTATCTTACAGACAATTTAGCAGATCACAAGCGAACTAAATTTTTACCTGAATTACAGTTTGCAATTTTAGATGAAGTTGATTCAATCATTTTAGATGCAGCCCAAACACCACTTGTTATATCCGGTGCACCACGATTGCAATCTAATTTATTTGATATTGTAAAAGAATTTGTACATACACTTAAAGATGGGCAACATTTTAAACTAGATAAAAATAAAAAAGAAATTTGGCTAACAAAACAAGGTATTGATAAAGCAAATGACTACTTTAAAGTGCACCATTTATATGATGAACTTAATTTTGATTTGGTTCGTATTATCAATTTATCATTGAGAGCTAAGTATCTATTTGATTATAATTTAGATTATTTTGTATCAAATGGAGAGATTGTGTTAATAGATAGAATTACAGGGCGAATGCTTCCAGGTACGAAATTACAATCAGGTTTGCACCAAGCAATTGAAGCTAAAGAAGATGTTGAATTATCTATTGATAAGAGTGTGATGGCTACAATTACATTCCAAAACCTATTTAAACTCTTTGACAAATTTGCAGGAATGACTGGAACAGGTAAACAAGGAGAAAAGGAATTTTTTGAATTATATTCGAAAATTGTAGTTGAGATTCCCACTGACAAACCTATTCAGAGACAAGATTTGGAAGATAGAGTATTCGCAAATATGGAAGAAAAAAATCAAGCCATCATTGATGTTGTAGTTGAAAAACATAAAAAATCTCAGCCAGTTCTTTTAATAACTAGAACTGCAGAAGCAGCTGAATATTTTTCGGCTAATCTATTCCAATTAGATATACCTAATAACCTATTAATTGCTCAAAATGTTTCTAAAGAAGCTCAAATGATTGCAGAAGCAGGCACTAGAGCAGCAGTTACTGTGGCTACAAGTATGGCAGGACGTGGTACAGATATTAAATTAGCACAAGGTGTTCATGAAATTGGTGGATTAGCGGTGATTATTAATGAACATATGGAAAATAGTCGTGTAGATAGACAGCTAAGAGGCCGTGCTGGTCGACAAGGTGATCCCGGTGTATCTCAAATATTTGTGTCATTAAATGATTACATTGTTAAAAAGTGGAGCCAATCTAAATTGCTAGAGAACGACAAGTTGAAGCAAACTAGTAGTGAATATTTGGAAAATAGTAAAGTTTTTCAATTGAGAGTAAAAAATATTGTAAATAAAGCACAAACTGTTTCAGAAGAGACTTCTATTGTTCAACGTGAAATGGCTAATGAATTTGAAAAAAGTATTAGTGTACAAAGAGATTTAATATATAAAGAAAGAAATCGTATTTTAGATATGGTTGATAAAAACCAATTTGATTATAATCAATTGGCGAAAGATGTTTTTAGAAGCGATTTAAAAAGCTTTAATATAAATGATGAAAAAGATGTAATTAGCTATGTTTATAAAAACTTATCTTTCAATTTTGAAGCGAATAATGAAAGAATAGATGTATATAACCAAGAATCAATTGTTGATTTTTTAATACAACATTTTATGCATCAATTTGAGGATAATCAAAAGAAAGCAGCAGATCCATATTTCATATTACGTTTCATTCAAAAATCATTTATCAAAGCAATCGATATGGCATGGATTGAACAAGTTGATTATCTTCAGCAACTAAAAGCTAGCGTCAATAATCGCCAAAATGGTCAAAGAAATGCCGTATATGAATATCATAAAGTTGCATTAGAGTCATATGAAGCTATGACAATTAAATTAAAAAGAAATATTATAAGAAATTTATGTTTAAGTATTATAACGTTTGATAAACATGGAGATCTTGTGATTTATTTCCCATAAAATAAAGGGGGTTTATGATGACTGTATATAATATAAACTTTGGAATAGGTTGGGCTAGTAGTGGAATTGAATATGCTCAAGCATATAGAGCTAAATTGTTGAGACAGCTGTATAGAAATGTAAAATTTATTTTTTTAGATTTCATGTCTTCTGAAAATATCCAAACATTAACTGATAACTTAGGATTTAAAGATGATGAAGTAATTTGGTTATATCAATATTTTAGTGATATAAAAATTGCACCAACAACATATACTTTAGATGATTTAATGGGTGAAATCGATAACGAAATTACTCAAATAGAGGATAACGGTAAAATCAAAAGATTGTATTTCGATGATGATAAAAGTTCATTTGCAACGTGCTATATGAAAAATGCAGATAAAAATTATGTAGATAGAGTGGAGTTTGTTCTTGAAGGCTATTTAGTAAGAAAAGATTTCTTTAGTTATACAAGAGTTTTTTCTGAATATTATGCTCCATATCAAAATTATGCCAAGATATATATGAGACAGTTTTACAATGAAGATGGAACAATTGCATATAAAGAGTATATAGATGATAAAGAAAGTGTCTTTGTCTTTGATGATGCACAGCTCTATAGTAAAGCAGAATTTGTTGCATATTTCATGAATAAATTAAATTTATCAAATAGAGATATCGTAATCCTAGATAGAGCTACAGAAATTGGTCAAGCAGTATTACAAAATAAAGGTGCTAGCAAATTAGGTGTGGTAGTTCATGCAGAACATTTTAGTGATAATGCCACTGATGGCGATAATATATTGTGGAATAACTACTATGAATATCAATTTAGAAATGCAAAATTTGTTGACTTCTTTATTACTGCGACCGATTTACAAAATCGTATTTTAAGTCAACATTTTTCTAAATATACTCATGATACTCCATTAATCAGAACAGTTCCTGTAGGTAGTTTAAATCAACTTATTCATCCAGAGAAAAAAAGACAACCGTATTCAATGATAACAGCATCTCGACTGGCTAAAGAGAAACATGTAGACTGGATTGCTAAAGCAGTTGTAAAGGCAAAAAAAGAGATTCCTAAATTAACGTTTGATATATACGGTCAAGGTGGAGAAAAAGATAAAATAGAACAAATTATTTATAAAAATAATGCGCAAGACTACATTAGATTAAAGGGTCATGTTAATTTGCAGGACGTTTATTCAAAGTATGAATTATTTGTATCTGCTTCACAAAGTGAAGGTTTCGGTTTGACATTGATGGAGGCTGTAGGGTCTGGTTTAGGAATGATAGGATTTAATGTAAATTATGGTAATCCAACATTTATTCGTAATGGTGAAAATGGATATCTGATATCTGAAAATGTAGAATCTGCAGATGAAGAAGAAAAGATTGATGAACTAGCTTCATATATAGTGAAATATTTTAAAAATGGACCAAAAAATCCAGAACGCACATCATATGAAATTGCTAGCGAATTTTTAACTCAGAAAATAGTAGAAAAATGGAATATGCTAATTAACGAGGTGCTATATGATTAATATATTTGATAATTATCATTTTAATTCGCAATTATTACATCGTTCATTGAAACTTGCAGGGTATCAACATTTGACAATTTGTTTAGAGGATGATGGCTTTTTACCAGATGATGTTACCTCTCCTTACCAATTTTTTGCTCAAAATCCAATTAAACAAAGTGATAAACCTTTATTCTTTAATGAAGTAGAGGTGCCAACATACTGGGAAATTACAAGTACAAATGATATGGGTGAAATAAAAAATTTAGGGGAAATAAGAGGTAAAATTTTCTATCAATCCAATTTCAAGTCTCGTATTGTAAACCGAGTTGAGTGGTTGGATAATAAGCAACGATTACGTAAAACTGATTTCTACAATAAGAAGGGGTTTAAATTTGCTGAAGTTATTTATGATTTAACTGGTAAATCTATAATGAAAAAGTACTTTGATCACCTAGGTAAAGAAATTATCTATGAAAATTATGTGACTGGGGACTATGTATTAAACTGGAAAAACAAGACACATTTTTTTAAGTCGCAAGAATCATTTGTCATATATTACTTAAAACAACTAAATGTAGATTTGGATGTAGTTATCTTTAATTCACTAGCGATGCCTTTTATCGCGTTATATAGAATGAATACAATTGGAAAGGGAATTCTCGTTTGGCAAGAAAATAGTCACGGTACTATTCCAGGAAATATGAAACTTATGTTTGATAAATCGTTAAATAGAAATTATTCAATAATGATACCAAATAGAAATGAATATCTAACAATTCGTCAAGGGCTTGGTGATAAAGAACGTGATAAAGTAATTAGAGGTGGCTATCTTTATAGTTACCGAAAACAAAATCAATTTACTAGAAATATATTAACTTTAACAAATTCCGATCAATTGCTCTGTATTGAAGAATTAGTAAAAAGTAATAGCGAATATCTATTTCATATTGCAGCTATTACAGAAATGTCTAATAGACTATTAAACTTAATGAAATATGATAATGTTCGATTGTATCCAGTGGCGAATGAAGAGACAATTGAATCATTATATCAACAATGTGACATTTATTTAGATAATAATAAAGGTAATGAACTATTGGATGCAGTTGGTCGAGCATTTGAAAATGATATGGTGATATTTGCAACACATGATGAAGCACATAATCGTATGTTCACAGCGACTGAAAATATTGTTATGAGGGAAGATATTAATAATTTGACATTAATGCTTCGAAAAATGTCTAATAATCATAAAACATACCGCACTAGATTACAATTACAGAAGAATTATGCAAATGAAATTGAACATGAAAAACTCATTAATAAGATTAATATGTCATTAAAATTAAAAACTTAAAATTCATTAAACTTGGACTTTTAAAGTAAAAAAGATTCTCTTTAATTTTATAGTTAAAGAGAATCTTTTTAGTCTGGCATAATTAATTACACCTATAGAAAAATATTTTATAGGTGATTTAATAAACATAATTTAAAGAATGTAGTTTGGGTTATCATATAGTGTCTATTTATTTTGTGAAGCAAATGCTTTAGCAATATCACTTAATTTAGCTGGTGCGTCTTCAACTGCCATTTTCACTTCAACAAAGTGCATGCAATCGCCATTTGCATTGATTTTTTTCAAATGTTTCTTGTAATTCGTGTGATGTATTAACATCATGGACAACTACATTATCTCCGTCAAATACTGCAGGAAGTGCTTTGTAATCCCACATGTGAATATCATTATATGGTTCTTTCATACCATGAATTAAACGTTTCACTGTATAACCATCATTGTTAACTACAAATATAATTGGTTTCAATTGTTGTCTGATCATTGTTGATAATGATTGAACTGTCAGTTGTAAAGAACCATCTCCGATAAGTAAGACGTTACGTCTATGTGGTGCAACGATTTCTGTACCTAATGTTGCAGGTAATCTGTAACCGATAGACCCCCATAAAGGCTGTCCAATAAAGGTATTGTCTTTATATAAAGTTAAATCATAGGCGCCAAAGAATGAAGAACCTTGTTCAACAATTAAAATATCATCCAGTTGTAGGAAGTCTTGCATCATTTTGAAATAAGCTGCTTGAGTTAATGGTTCATGATCGATTTGATAGTTTTCTCCTTAAAACTACTTTAGAAGGGTTTAGTGAAGTGTTTATCATACCTATTATATGGGCAAGTTGTGATCTTAATCGATTCTAGAAAAGCAACGGTATATGCCATTTTAGGTAATGTACTCAGTTTTGTTATTGTAGCTATGTTAGGTGGTAACGTGAATGACATTAATCAAGATTTATTTGGTTATAATTTAATATTAACAGCAATAGCATTAGGTACCACATTTAAGACAAATATCAATACATATTTTTCAACATTCCTAGGTTTATTATTAACTGTTCTATTGAATTTAGGTTTGAATACAATGCTTGAACTCATCGGTTTACAATCATTGACGATGCCTTTTATTCTAACAACTTGGATTATGTTATTTGCTGGTCGTCCTCATAGAAATATTGAGAATAAGAATTAATTAAAACCTCTGGAACACGCTTATTCAAAAGCGTGTTCCAGAGGTTTAATTTATGACACTAAATAATGAAATGTATGGTGTTCTAGCTTATGGAAGATGAGCTCAATAATAATCGCTAATGACCAATAAAATATTACAGCAACCGTATAAGCTGGTACAAATTGATAGCCTTCATTATCCATTTCAGTACTGATTGCCATTATTTCTGTTACTTGAGCAGCAAAAGCAAATAAAAGAGTTATTGATTTCCCAAGTCAAAAGGAATTAAATAAATAATATTACTATTATTAATAAAAATAATTTTTATTTAAATGCAGTTGGTTATTTAATCAATAAAAATTTCATAAATTAAAATTAAAATTGAAGCTATTAAAAAGGTAGTACTAGCTACAATATCGAAAACTTTGCTTTTCCTTCTACTCATAATGTTTTTTAAAAAAGCGCCAATGGCAACCAACATTAGAATTACACAAATTATATAAATAATAAAAAAAACTCCTTTTTGTGTAAATTTTTATATACTATATTATGTTTAAATATACTTATTAATTTTATAATTAAATGGTATAGATAAATATAATGGGACCTAATAATTTTTTATCATTCTTTGCTTTTTAATAATATTTCCTTTATCTAATACCTTTCAAACATAATGAAGTTATAAAAGTCGTCTTTGTATTTAGGCAGCTTTTTTACGATTTATACATTAAGAAGTTTTTCTTATTTTAAAAGTTAGATTGATGATTCACTTACATGACTTTATTTTTGAATATTTTTAAGTGTTGCATTGATAACTTTAATTTCAAATATTTTCATAGATTTCTGATATCAAAAAGATTATCGTATCAGTATAACGAGCCCTTTCAAATTTTATCATTCAACTTCTTTCATTAAATTATAAAGTGCACTGACTATATACTATTTTTACTTTTATATATTTAAAAGAATCAATATGGATTCTCTAAAACAACGAAGTATATGTTATATCTATTGTTCCACCTCCATATAATTTATTAATAGTAATGAAAGTATGAAATAAAGGAATAATTAATATCGTAAATTAGTATTTTTATTCATGTTTAAAATGGAGTTATAATGTAGATACAAACAAATTACATGTATTTCATTGAATATGTATACAACTAGTAGATATAGACATGTAATGTAAAACTTGAAAGGAAATGAATATAAATGGCAGACAAAAAATATACTGCAGCCGATATGGTCATAGACACGTTAAAAAATAATGGTGTAGAGTACGTATTTGGTATTCCAGGTGCAAAAATTGACTATTTATTTAACGCACTTGAAGACGATGGACCTGAACTTATTGTTACGCGTCACGAGCAAAACGCAGCAATGATGGCCCAAGGTATAGGACGACTAACTGGTAAACCAGGTGTCGCACTTGTAACGAGTGGTCCAGGTGTCAGTAACTTAACGACCGGACTATTAACAGCAACATCTGAAGGAGATCCCGTATTAGCTTTAGGAGGACAAGTTAAGCGTAATGATTTATTACGTTTAACACATCAAAGTATAGACAACGCGGCTTTATTAAAGTACTCAACAAAATACAGTGAAGAAGTACAAGATCCTGAATCTTTATCAGAAGTCATGACTAATGCTATGAGAACAGCAACATCAGGAAAAAATGGTGCAAGCTTTATAAGTATTCCACAAGATGTGATTTCAGCACCAGTAGAATCAAAAGCAATAGCACTATGTCAAAAGCCTAATTTAGGTGTTCCTAGTGAGCAAGATATTAATGATGTGATTGATGCAATTAAAAATGCAGCATTCCCTGTTTTACTTGCTGGTATGAGAAGTTCAAGTGCAAATGAAACAAATGCTATCCGTAAATTAGTTGAAAGAACAAACTTACCAGTAGTTGAAACATTCCAAGGTGCTGGTGTCATTAGTCGCGAATTAGAAAATCACTTCTTTGGCCGTGTAGGATTGTTCCGTAATCAAGTAGGTGACGAATTACTTCGTAAAAGTGATTTAGTTGTCACAATTGGTTATGATCCAATTGAGTATGAAGCAAGCAATTGGAATAAGGAATTAGACACGAAAGTGATCAATATTGACGAAGTTCCAGCAGAAATTACAAATTATATGCAACCTACTAAAGAATTAATTGGTAATATTGCTGGAACTATTGAAATGATATCTGACAAAGTAGATGAACCATTTATTAACCAACAACATTTAGATGAATTAGAGCAGTTAAGAGCACATATCATTGAAGAAACAGGTATTAAAGCAACTCATGAAGAGGGTGTATTACATCCAATCGAGATTATCGAATCTATGCAGAAGATGTTAACTGACGACACAACAGTTACTGTTGATGTTGGAAGTCATTATATTTGGATGGCACGTAAATTCAGAAGTTATAATCCGAGACATTTGTTATTTAGTAATGGTATGCAAACGTTAGGTGTTGCATTACCTTGGGCGATTTCAGCAGCACTAGTACGTCCAAATACACAAGTTGTCTCAGTAGCTGGTGATGGTGGATTTCTATTTTCAGCACAAGATTTAGAAACAGCTGTTCGAAAGAATCTAAATATCATACAATTAATTTGGAATGATGGTAAGTATAATATGGTTGAGTTCCAAGAAGAAATGAAATATGAACGTTCATCAGGTGTAGATTTTGGTTCAGTTGATTATGTGAAATATGCAGAAGCTTTTGGAGCAAAAGGAATGCGTGTAACAAATCAAGAAGAATTAGAAAATGCGATTAAAAAAGGTTATGAAATTCAAGGACCTGTAGTCATTGATATACCTGTAAATTATAAAGATAATGTAAAACTTTCAACCAATATGTTGCCTGATGCATTTAATTAATAATCAAATAGTAATTGAGGAGTGAAGCTTTTATGACTAATATCTTATATCAACACGGTACATTAGGAACATTGATGGCAGGACTATTAAAGGGTACTACCTCAATTAATGAAATATTAAAACATGGAGATTTAGGTATTGCGACTTTAACGGGATCGAATGGAGAAGTGATATTTTTGGATGGTAAGGCTTACCATGCTAATGAACATAAAGATTTTATTGAATTAAAAGGCGATGAATTAACACCTTATGCGACAGTGACGAAATTCAAGGCAGATACAACATACCAAACTAAAGATAAATCATCTGAAGACGTTTTTGACGAAATTAAAGAAAACATGTTGAGTGAAAACTTATTTTCAGCTGTTAAAATTTCTGGAGTATTCAAAAAAATGCACGTTCGCATGATGCCTGGACAAAAGCCGCCATATACACGATTAATTGATTCGGCACGCAGACAACCTGAACAAACTGAAACGTATGTTAAAGGAACTGTTGTTGGTTTCTTCACGCCCGAACTATTCCATGGTGTAGGTTCAGCAGGATTCCATGTGCACTTTGCGAATAATGATCGTAACTTCGGCGGCCATGTGCTAGACTTTGAAATAGAAGATGCTAAGGTTGAAATTCAGAACTTCGAAACATTCGAACAACATTTCCCAATTAATGATGAAATCTTTAATAAGACGGATATTGATTATAAAGATATTGCAGAGGAAATTAGAGAAGCAGAATAGTATCTTAAAAATTAAAAGAGGAGTATAAATTGTTATGTTAGTGCATTCATTTGATCCATTTCATAATTTGTTGTTATCTTCAATTGTTGCTGCTATACCAATCATTCTTTTCTTACTGTGTTTAACAGTATTTAAAATGAAAGGTGTTTATGCTGCATTAACAACTTTGATTATAACAATATTAGTAGCATTATTAGTTTTTAAATTACCTTTGAACATTGCTGGAGGAGCCACATTTGAAGGTTTCTATCAAGGTATTATTCCCATTGGTTTTATAGTTATTATGGCCGTATGGTTGTATAAAATTTCTACCAAAAGTGGTCAATTTGATATTGTTAAAGATAGTATAGCTAGTATTTCACAAGATCAACGTATTCAATTATTACTAATCGGTTTTGTATTTAATGCATTTTTAGAAGGCGCAGCCGGATTTGGTGTACCAATTGCTATATGCGCTGTATTACTTACGCAGCTGGGATTCAAACCCTTAGAGGCAGCTATGTATTGTTTAGTAGGCAATGCTGCTGCTGGGGCTTATGGTGCAGTAGGAATTCCAGTTGCTATTATCGATACGTTAAATTTATCAGGTGATGTTTCTGCTACCGAGGTAGCACTAATTGGTAATTTAACTTTAGGCTTTATTAGCTTTTTTGTGCCTTTCTTATTAATATTTATGATTGATGGATTCAGAGGTATTAAAGAGATATTACCATCTATTTTAGTTGTTTCTGTAACTTATACGTTTTTACAAGTGATTATAACATCATTTGCAGGTCCTGAACTTGCAGATATTATACCTGGATTGGTAGCTATGGTTGCACTAGCATTATTCTCTAGTAAGTTTCAACCTAAAAACATATTTAGATTACAACAAAATGAAGAGCCTAAACGTGTAGCTAAACATTCATTCAAAGATATTGTTTATGCATGGAGTCCTTTCATCATTTTAACTGTCATTGTACTTATATGGAGTTCATCATTCTTTAAAGGATTATTTGAAAAGAAAGGACTATTACACTCTCTTGTAATTAAATTTAATGTACCTGGTACGATGAATGATGTAACGCACGCACCAAATGTACTCACTTTTAATTTTATTGCACAAACCGGTACAGCTATATTAATTACAGCCATTTTGACTATTATTATTGCAAATAACATGAATTTTAAAATTGCTGGGAAACTATTAGGATTAACAGTGAAAGAACTATGGATTTCTGTATTAACAATATGTTTTATCCTAGCTGTATCTAAAGTAACGACTTATGGCGGATTAAGTAGTGCTATGGGCCAAGGTATTGCTAAAGCAGGATCTATATTTCCGCTATTATCACCAGTTTTAGGTTGGATAGGTGTGTTTATGACTGGATCAGTTGTAAATAACAATGCATTGTTTGCTCCAATACAAGCCTCTGTTGCTGGACAAATTGGTGCTAAAGGGTCCTTACTTGTAGCAGCTAACGTAGCTGGTGGCGTTACGGCTAAAATTGTATCACCTCAATCTATAGCTATTGCTACTGCTGCAGTTAATGAAGTAGGAAATGAATCACAATTAATGAAAATGACAATGCGCTTTAGTATAGGATTATTAGTATTTGTATGCATTTGGACATTTCTACTTAGCTTATTAATAAGTAAGTAGAAATAACAATAATATTACAGAATATGTATCTATTCCATAAAAGAATAGTTCTTATTAAAAATAAGTATTTTAATTTCTGTATGTTTTGTATTACACTAATATTTGTACTTAAAAGAAGGGAGTCAATTATGAATACAAAAGAGTCAAAAACAGTTGTTGTTATTGGCGCTGGTGTTTTAAGCACAACTTTTAGTTCTATGCTTAAAGAGTTAGAACCAAGTTGGAATATAAAACTATATGAACGTTTAGATCGTCCTGGTATCGAAAGTTCAAATGAGCGTCATAATGCTGGAACTGGTCATGCTGCTTTATGTGAATTGAACTATACAGTGAAACAACCTGATGGATCAATTGATATAGAAAAAGCAAAAGAAATTAATGAACAGTTTGAGATTTCAAAACAATTTTGGGGTCATTTAGTTAAAAATAATAGTATTTCTAACCCTAAAGAATTTATTCAACCATTACCTCACATTAGTTTTGTTAGAGGTAAAAATAACGTTCAATTTTTAAAGGATCGTTATCATGCTATGAAGGATTTTCCAATGTTCGACAATATTGAATATACAGAAGATATTGAAGAGATGAGAAAATGGGTTCCATTAATGATGGAGGGTCATAGCTCAAGTGATATTATGGCTGCTAGTAAGATTAACGAAGGTACAGACGTTAACTTTGGAGAGCTTACTCGTAAAATGGCTAAAAATATTGAACAACATCCTAATGCCAATGTCCAATATAATCATGAAGTAATAGACTTTAACCATCGAAAAGATGGTAAATGGGAAGTTAAAGTGCGTCAACGTAACAGCGGTGATATTCAAACTGAACTTGCTGATTATGTGTTTATTGGTGCTGGTGGCGGAGCTATTCCACTATTACAAAAAACTGGAATTCCAGAAAGTAAACATTTGGGCGGATTCCCTATAACAGGACAATTTTTAATTTGTACTAACCCAGACATTATAGCCCAACACGATGCCAAAGTTTACGGTAAAGAACCACCTGGCACACCACCTATGACAGTACCTCACTTGGATACTCGATATATTGATGGTGAACGTACATTATTATTTGGTCCATTCGCTAGTGTGGGTCCTAAGTTCTTAAAAAATGGTTCTAATCTTGATTTATTTAAATCAGTCAAACCATATAATATTACAACATTATTATCTGCTGCTGCTAAAAACCTACCTTTAATCAAATATTCATTTGATCAAATATTAATGACTAAAGAAGGTTGTATGAATCATTTACGTACATTTTATCCAGAAGCACATGATGAAGATTGGCAGTTATACACTGCAGGCAAACGTGTACAAGTGATTAAAGATACTCCCGAATATGGTAAAGGATTTATTCAATTTGGTACAGAAGTTGTTAATTCTGAAGATCATTCGGTAATAGCTTTATTAGGAGAGTCTCCAGGAGCATCAACTTCAGTATCTGTAGCTTTAGAAGTACTTGAGAAAAACTTCCCTGAATATGAATCTGAATGGATGCCTAAAATACAAAAAATGATTCCATCTTATGGTAAATCACTCATTAATGATACTGCGTTAATGAAAAAAATCCGTCAACAGACATCAAAAGATTTAGAATTAAATTACTATCAAAGCAATAAGTAGACTACAATACAATGCTAAAAAAGGAATGTTAAGCGTGAAAAAATTATTAATAGTAACAATTATTAGTACTATTGGTTTTTGTGCACTCAAACGTTACCAAAAACATGTAAACCAAGCACCAAACATAGAATATTAGAGTCAAAATATTTATTTCATAATATTTATAAAAATTATTACGTATATTAGTTTTATAAAGCCAAATTCAATTTTTAGTGATATTAAAAAGAGATCTCATATATGAGATCTCTTTTTTCATTGATAGAGTTTTATGATTCTGTAAGTATAGTACTATAAGAAATCAAGCTGTTTTAAAACACTACGTAAAATGACTTATCGGAAGTTATCTATTATCCCTTATTCAGAGATGATATAATATACAGGTCGTCGTTCACTTCTGTGCTGTATTTAGCATGGAAGGAGGTGACATCATGTTCAGTATACTATTTGTAACTATTATAGCTCCTATCGTAGTAGGAGTTATACTCACGTTATTTTCTCATTGGCTGAATAATCGTGAAAAGTAATTTAGCGGCGACATATAGCTAATACACCAAAAGAGCCCGATAACTATTCGCAGTAGTTATCGGGCTCGGTGTTTATCATGTTAGTACACTATTTGATAATCAAATTATAACACTGGTTAGTATAGGAATGCAACAGAACCATATTTAATATGATTAATATAGGTATTTGGCCAATGGTCATTCTAGCATTATTAATCATAGCTAATAGTATTTTTATGGTTTACAAGACAGTAGACGTTAAAAAACGCAAATGACAAAAAAGCAATCTCACTCTTAATTTATGTGAGATTGCTTTTATTTATCATAATAATATAATGACGTTTCAAGCACATTATTTAATGTTACAAACACTTCTTCAACTGTATAGTTATAGTCATTTTCTACCCAACGTCGTAGTACTTCTATTACGCCACTACTGTAAAAATCAGCTACAATTTCAGGATGTTTACTTTCTCTAATCTTTTGCGCTAATGGGTCACGTTTACGAGTTGAGTTATTTAACATCATTTCGCGACTCACATTTGTTAAACTTCTAAACACATCCGCCTGTCGAGACGAAACTAATAAATGTTTGAAAATCTTTTTATTATTACCAATGTAATAAATAAAGTCTTCAAATGATTCAGGGGTTGTAATGTCTGCTGATGTGTCACCTTTAGCTATAATTTGTTGTGTAATAAAGTCAGGTAAAGTGTAGAGTAATTCATATTTATCTTGGAAGTATCTGTAGAACGTACTGCGGTTGATTTCTGCAATATCACATATTTTTTGAACCGTGATTTCATCAAAATGATAGTCATGTAAAAGTATAAACACTGTTTCATGAATATGTTTAATCATACGTTTTTGATTTGCTGACGGCATTATCTGATTCTCCTATATATTTAATCTAGTCAGATAGCCTGACGTAATAAGAGTAATTTATCACAATAAAATTGATTTTTCCAAACATAACAACTGATACTACGTTTAAATTTAGTTACAAAAAAAGAGTAATTGAGTTATCTGAAATGTTTAATACTATAAGAGCGATATAAAAAAGTGGGAGCGAAACTGAGTTTAGTTTCACTCCCACGTAATAATAGCTACGATTGAGAAGAGTTTGTCTTAAGCGCCTTCTCAACTTGGTTTGCTACTGTAAATTTGCATTATGAGTTTTAAATATGCTACACCAAACGAGCATATTCTTTATTTGTCTATCTTAACTTTGTAATTAGTTAGTCTCAATATCTTCTAACCATTCATCTACTTTATTATCATTATCATCCACATAGTCTTTAGCTACTTGTTCTGGATTTTTGTTATCAACAAAGATTTTTTTAGCTAATTTGTCTTCGTCAGATTTACTCCAATCATCTGCCATACGTGTTGCAATTGTGTATGCAGCTGGATGTGCCTCTTTAAAGTTTTTGTTAAATACTAAGTCAATATGTTGATTATTATTACCATAAATGTTGTCAGGATCTTTCAACATTTTAACGTCTAATTCTTTAGAGAACCAACTAGGTTCCATTGATGTGAAGACGATAGGTTCTTGTTGTTTAAAAGCAGATTGAATTTTCTTGAATTGGTCTTGGTCAGAACTTTCTTTCAAGCTATATTTATCCAAGTTGTCACTATCAAGTTCATCTTTAGTTTCTTGCATAACGCCATTACGTGCGTCTGTGCCTTGAATTGTCCAATCTACAGATTTTCCGAAGTCACTGTTTTTTAAGTCACTAATTGAGTCGACATCTTGCACGTACTTAGGTACGGCTAAACCTACTTTTGCGTTATCAATTAAATGTTTATCATCATAAATTGTTAATTTACTTTTGAACTTATCGTAGTAACTTTTATCAGTAGTAGGGAAGATACCTGATGCATGGAATGAATCAGAATTCTCTGATACAGCAGTATATAACGGGCCACTTGCTGTTACTGGTGTAGTTGTTACATCATAACCTGCTTTTTTCAATACTTCTGCTATAACTAGTGAACGTGGTGTTGAATTATCACTCGCGATATAAGGTATTTCGATTTCTTTATTACCAAGTGATGTTTGACTATCGTCTGATGAACCACTACCGCTACCACTATTACCACAAGCACTTAGCACTATAGCTAAGGCTAGTGTGGCTAGTAGTCCTAAGAATTTCGAACTACGTCGTTTTAACATAACGTGTTTCCTCCTTTTTAATATTAGTCTCTAAGTTCGTCATCATGACGATGTTGAGATGATCGGTTATATCTATCGTAAACACCTTTGTTGTTTTCACGAGCGTATAACATTAATGCTTTGAATAATACATCTTGATCAATATTGCTATCAGTTAATTCTTTGTATAAGTTTGTTGTTTTATCGAAATTTGAATCATGATAATCATCGTTTCTATCGTAATTGTCTTGATAGTGTCGATCATTATAATTACGCTCATCATGATGAGTATGGTCGCCATCTTGAGTATAAAGTGATTCATAGTCGATATCATCACGTTGATTATCATAATGATGTTGGCGATGATGCTGGTCATGATGATTATCTAAATGCACAGAACGGTTATAATCTTCGTCATTATAATTGCGATTGTGGTTACGTTTGTCATTTTGATAAACATAGTTATCTTTGTCTTGTCTAGCGTATTCATTATTTTTATCGTTGACATGACCTTTTTCAGAAGATGTGTCGTGATGATTATCTTCTTCTAAAGCTTTACCTTCAACGTCAATGTTTGGCAATACTGCACCTAACCATTTAGGAAGGTACCATGAAGCTTTACCAAAGAGTTTCGTCAATGCTGGAATTAATGTCATACGTACGACGAATGCGTCGAATAACACACCGAAACCTAATGCGATACCCATTGACTTAATTGCACTGTCATCTTGGAAGACGAATGCGATGAATACACTGAACATAATAAGTGCAGCAGCTACGATAACAGGTCCACTTTCTTTGATACCTACACGGATTGAATGATCATTGTCGCCAGTCTTACTGTATTCTTCATGTACACGTGTCATTAAGAAGAGCTCGTAGTCGATGGCAAGTCCGAATAACAATCCAATTGTGACTACTGGAAGGAATGCGAGTAATGGTCCTGTGTTTTCAATACCAAATAAGCTACCCATAAAGCCATGTTGAATGACTAATGTTGTGAAACCTAATGTAGCCATTAATGAAAGGATAAAGCCTAGTACTGCTTTTAATGGAACTAAGATTGAACGGAACACAATCATTAATAAGACGAATGCTAATACAACGATAACGCCTGCAAATACTGGAATAGCGTTGTTTAGTTTTTCTGACATATCGATGTTAATAACACTTTGTCCTGAAATTTCAGTGTCATAGTCATATTTTTCTTGCGCTTGGCTATGATAATCACGTAAATCATATACTAGATTTTCTGTTGACTGTGAGTTCGGTCCTTTTTCAGGAATGATTGTGAATAATGCGTAATTGTTGTTGTCAGTTAGTTGTGCTTTTGAAACTGTATCAACATTATCAATGTCTTCTACATCACTACGCATATTATTTAAGTCACGTTCGATAGTGCTTTTACTTCCACCATCTTTTGTATTTACTAACATGACAATTTGTCCGTTATAACCTTCGCCAAAATTATCTGAGATCAATTTATAAGCTTTGTATTCTGATGAGTCAGTTGGTTTTAAACTATCATCTGGAATACCTAAACGCATGCCACTGACTGGTATAGCAGCTAAAATTAAAATAATTAAACTTACAATAACAGCGATAACTGGCTTACCAACAATAAATTTTGCCCAAGGATGATCTTTAGGGTCTTTACTTTTAGATGGTTTATCTTTAATTTTAATACTTTTATGGAAGATACTGATTAGGGCAGGTAATAGTGTTAATGCTGCTAATACTGCAAATAACACACTAATCGCTGAAGCAAATCCCATAACCGATAAGAAGTCGATTCCTACAAGTGATAAACCACAAACAGCAATCATAACTGTAAGACCAGCGAATATTACAGCACTACCTGCTGTACCCACTGCTGTTGCGATAGCTTCTACAGTATCGACACCTTTTTTCTTAAGTTCTTTAAATCTAAATAGAATAAAGAGTGAGTAGTCAATACCAACAGCTAAACCTATCATTACAGCTAGTGTAAGCGTGAAGTTTGGAATATCAAAGATATATGTTAATAATGCGATGATACCAACACTTGAACCTAAACCGATGATTGCACTAATAATTGGCATACCAGCTGCGATAAGTGAACCAAAGGTAATAAGTAAGATTACGAATGCTACGACGATACCGACAATTTCTGATGTACCACCAATTTCAGCATTCATAGAGCTACCTTGAGCTTTTTCAATTTGCACATTGTGGTTGTCAGTTACATCTTTTAATTCTTTGTCGATGATATGTTTAGAAGAATCTTTTAATCCAGTTTGTGGAACTACATAACTTACGTTAGCGATAGCGGTATCGCCTTCATCGTTAACTTGTCCACTGTCATATGGATTAGAGATATTTTGGATATAATCATCATTTTGTCTGATATTGTCTAAAGCATCTTCAATATCTTTCTTCGTATCTTTATTATTGAGTCCATCATTCTTATTAGAATGGAAGACTATTTTCATCGAGGCTTTCTCACTGTCCTGATGAAATTCTTTACTAATTTTATCGTTTGTGTCTAATGACTTAAGGCCGTTCATAGTGATGTCACTGTCAAACTTCGGTGAGTTTATCATTAATGGCGTGATAATGACACCTAGTATAACAAGCCATCCTATAACACTTAGCCATTTGTTCTTAGCTATAAATTTTCCTAGTTTGTATAATAGCTTTGCCAAGACATTTCCCCCTATTTCATTAATTTATATCGCTTAAAGTATGGGTAGTATGTTGATGATTTGTGAGCAATTACATTAAACCGATACCTCAAATTAAGCATATTTAAAATGTTACATTTGATAATGTAACAAGTTATACCCACGTTCGGGTACCATTAAAAGTTTTAAGTCGTTGGAAAATGCAACACTTTGGAAAAAATGTTGGTGAAAATAGTGTGTATTAAGGGAATATATAAGAAAACAGGTAACCTCGTGATGATGGTATACCTGAAAATAATTTGGTACGTAGACTTACGATGTAGTTAGTTCATTAAATAAAACAGGAGAAGTAATGCGTCTATTAAGACAAAAATTACGCCAGGAATATAAATTTTTGGTTCTGTTGCAAAGTTAAAAATCATGTAATATTTATACTAAAAAACGAAAAATAATTAATACTAACAAAACTCTTTAAATGTACTCCTTTTCTCATTTATTAGGTGAATATTTCTAATATAACAAGTAAAGTGACACAAAAAAGTAAAAAATATTTATCTATATGTCTACTTGTGGTACACCCTAATCATACGTATATAGCTGTTGAATTTATAGCAACTTGCCATTGCTATTTGAGAATGTTTTAACTTTATAAATAAGAAAGAGAAGTGCAAATATTAGTTGTACCTCTCTTTCTTATTTATAAAACAATTTGAATAATTGCAATAATAATTAAAATACTGATGATCCATTTTTGTACAAAACTAGGGACTTTTTCACCTAATTTTAAGCCTAACGGAGCGAAAATAATACTCCCTATTATTAAAAATAACGCGTCTTCTAAAGGAATGTAACCTTGTATAAGTTTAATGATAAAGGCGCCAATTGAAGATATAAAGGCAATTACTATACTATTAGCAACCACCGTATTCATTGGTAATTTGAATAAAACTAATAATATAGGAATAATAATAAAGGCGCCGCCTGCTCCAACTATACCCGAAATGATGCCAACGAAAAGACCCACAATAACCAATAAAGGCTTATTAAAGGAAGATTGGTCTGAACTAGGTTTTACGTTAATAAACATTAATATTAATGCAAGTAAAGCAATGATAATATACACCATATTTACAAATGTAGCATCAAATAAATTTGCTAGCAAAGCCCCTAACATGCTCCCTATAATCATACCTCCTCCCATATAAAGGACCAACTGGGGTGAGAATTCTGGTTTTTTTCTTGCTTTCAAAGAGCCACTTAAGGTACTGAAAAAGACTTGGCTAGAAGTAAGTCCTGATGCGATATACGCGCTATATGCAGGAGCCCCAAATAGTGGCGGTAACAATAAAATGGCTGGGTAAATAATAATAGCGCCACCGATACCTACTAGACCCGAAATAAAGCCTCCGAATACCCCAATAAGTAACATCATAATAACAGTTGAAATATCCATTATTTACTTTTTACCAATAAGTTAACGGCTTCATTAATCAATTCTTCAGAATTTTCACCATTATCCTCTGCTGTCTTTACACATTCTATTAAATTTTCACTAATGATAATCCCCATCAAACGTTGGATTGAACTTTTTGATGCACTGATTTGAGTAATGACATCTTTACAATCTTTTTCTTCTTCCATCATTTTAATAACTCCATTGAGTTGACCTTGTATTCTATTAATACGATTAATCATTTTTTTATCATAATGCATAGTTATTTCCTCCACTTTTAATTGAATAAAGTCATAATAATAGATAGAACCAAAAATGTCAAATACCCCATTGGGTATTTGACACGCTATAAACAATCAGTTAACATACCCTTATAGGTATTTAACAGGAGGTTATTATGAAACAATATAATGAAAAACATATTAATGATTTAAGTAAATCAGAATTAGAAAAATTAACTTCTCAAGGTCAATTGATTGATGTAAGAACACAAGAAGAATATGAATTGGGGCACATCAATGGTTCCACACTGCATCCTGTAGATGAGATTGAGTCGTTCAATAAAGACAAAAATAAAACCTATTATGTACACTGTAAAAGTGGTAACAGAAGTGCTAAAGCTAGTAAATATTTAGCTGAACAAGGTTATGACGTTGTAAATTTAGACGGCGGCTATAAAGCTTATGAAGAAAAAAACGTCAGCGATGATACAAAAGAAGAAAACACAAATGTAGAAATTAAAGCAGAGCGTAAACAATTAAACTATAGTGGTCTTCAATGTCCAGGCCCTATTGTAAATATCAGTAAAGAAGTAAAAAATATTCAAGAAGGTGACCAAATTGAGGTTACAGTCACAGATCCAGGATTCGCAAGTGATATTAAAAGCTGGGCGAAACAAACGGGACACACATTAGTAAAACTTGATGGGGGTGACAATGAAATTAAAGCGATTATTCAAAAAGAACAACCCAAAGATTTAGAAGTGAGTCATACGTCTAAAGGCACTACAATTGTACTATTTAGTGGAGAATTAGATAAAGCAGTGGCAGCAATGATTATTGCGAATGGTGCTAAAGCTGCAGGAAGAGATGTAACCATCTTTTTCACTTTCTGGGGACTTAACGCGTTGAAAAAAGCGCAAACAGCTAACGTTAAAAAGAAAGGTATCGCAAAAATGTTTGATTTTATGTTGCCAAAAACACCCTTGAAAATGCCACTCTCTAAAATGAATATGTTCGGTTTAGGTAATATCATGATGCGCTACGTAATGAAAAAGAAAAATGTTGATTCATTACCATCACTTATCGACCAAGCAATCGACCAAGATATCAAATTAATCGCATGTACGATGAGCATGGATGTCATGGGCATTAAGAAAGAAGAATTAAGAGACGAAGTTGAGTACGGCGGTGTAGGCACTTATATAGGTGATACTGAAAACGCGAGTCATAATTTATTTATTTAATTAAATCTATTAAAATAAGGAGTTCTTTATATGTTTTTTAAACAATTTTACGATAACAATTTATCTCAAGCATCTTATTTAGTTGGCTGTCAACGCACAGGAGAGGCAATAATAATTGACCCTGTACGTGACTTAACAAAATATATGGAAGTTGCAGATAGCGAAGGTTTTACAATTACACAAGCTGCAGAAACCCATATCCACGCTGATTTTGCTTCAGGCATTAGAGATGTGGCAGAACAATTAAATGCAAACGTATATGTATCTGGCGAAGGTGACGATGAATTAAGTTATCGTAATATGCCAGAACAAACACATTTTGTTAAACATCAAGATATTATTCATGTAGGTAACATTAAATTAGAAGTATTGCATACACCTGGTCATACCCCGGAGAGTATCAGTTTCTTACTCACTGATGAAGGTGGCGGCTCAAGCGTTCCAATGGGCTTATTTAGTGGCGATTTTGTCTTTGTTGGTGATATCGGTAGACCTGATTTACTAGAAAAATCAGTTCAAATGGAAGGTTCTACAGAAGTTAGTGCGAAACAAATGTATCAATCTATAGAAAGTGTTAAAGATTTACCAGATTATATTCAAATTTGGCCAGGTCACGGTGCTGGAAGTCCTTGTGGTAAAGCATTAGGCGCCGTACCAATGTCTACGCTAGGTTACGAAAAAATTAATAACTGGGCATTTAATGTAACAGATGAATCTAAATTTGTTGAAACATTAACATCAAATCAACCAGCGCCACCCCATCACTTTGCACAGATGAAAAAAATTAATCAGTTTGGTATGAACATGTATCAACCATACGACGTTTTTCCTAGTTTAGATAATGCAAGAATAGCCTTTGATCTTCGTAGTAAAGAAGCCTTTCATGGTGGTCATACTGAAGGTACAATCAATATTCCTTACAACCAAAACTTCATTAACCAAATCGGTTGGTATTTAGACTATGAAAATAGTATAGATTTAATTGGTGATAAATCTACCGTTGAACAAGCAGCGCATACTTTACAATTAATTGGCTTTGATAATGTAGCAGGTTATCGTTTACCAAAATCAGAAATTTTAACCCAATCCATCCATAGCGTTGATATGACTGGTAAAGAAGAATATATACTTGACGTACGTAATGAAGAAGAGTGGAATAATGGGCACTTAGATCAAGCAGTCAATATTCCGCATGGTAAATTATTAAATGAAAATATTCCATTTAATAAAGAGGATAAAATATACGTACATTGTCAGTCAGGTGTTAGAAGTTCAATCGCCGTGGGTATCTTAGAAAACAAAGGATTTGAAAATGTCGTAAATATTAGAGAAGGCTATCAAGATTTTCCAGAATCATTAAAATAATTTAAGAGTGTACAGAAAATAACCATTTTCTGTACACTCTCTTTTTATATCTAGATATATATGTCATTTTCCTTATTATATTGCAGTAATTTTACTTAATAAATTGCAAAAGAATATATTTAATTATCCAAAATAAAAAACTGTGAATTATATAATTCACAGTTTTTTTAGTATTGGTTAATAACCATATCAGTATAGCCTTCTTCCTTTATTATTTAAATTTCATTGTTACTCCAGCCATGCGCTACTCCCCATACTTTCGATCGTTTGAAAATCAACAAATCACAAAAAATCAATAACATTAGAATACATATTCCTTTGCAAAATTTCATAACATCTCCCCTTAAAAACCACTCTTTCTATGGTATATTTTAATAATTTTTAACTGGCTTTTTAGCCAATAATCCATCCATAATAGAAATTGTTAATTTTCATCTAATGTTCACCTCTAAATAAAGCCCAATCCTGTCAGGGATTGAGCTTTACATATTACTTCACAATGATAACAGGAATTTCAGAACGTTTTGCCACTTTATGACTGACGCTTCCTAAAACCATTTCCTGCAAACTATTTAAACCACGAGATCCTAAAATAACTGCTTGATAATCACCACTATTTGCCACTTCCACAACTTTCTCAGCTGGGATACCATGTGCTATTTTCACTTCATATTTTACATTGTTTTCTATAAATACTTCGGTAATATAAGATAATTTCTCTTCTCTTTCGTTAGTAAGGCTCTTACCTTGCTTGCCATGTAATACGTCGGACTTTGATTCATCTACATCAACAATTGTAAGAATCGTCACAATCGTTTGTTCACCTATAAAATTTAAAACTTCCTTTGCTGAGCGTAAACTATTCTCTGAACCATCTACTGCTAATAAAATTGAATTATACATATAAAACACTCCTTTAATTTAAATGATTTTCATTGAGTTTGCTTAACTCTGATACAATTTTACGGCTATCCGAGTTGAGTTTTTCTACATGAACAATATTATTTTTTTCTTCGAATTTTCTAACTATGGTATCGATAGCATCAACAGCTGAATCATCCCATAGATGTGCGTCATTGAAATTTAATTCTATTTTACTATTTTCAATATTAAAGTTAATTTGCTCCATCATAGAGTCAATTGATACAAAGAATATTTGGCCTTTAAAAGACATACGATTGACTTTACCAAATTCTTCAGAAGTAACTTCAACTTTAGAAATCTTAGTCGCAAAGAATAAAGCACTGAAAACAACACCTACTACGACACCAATAGCCAAGTTATGTGTCATTAATACAATGATTACCGTTAATACCATAACGACTGCATCTGTTTTGGGAGCTTTTTGAATATACTTAAATGAAGTCCAATCAAAAGTTCCCACAGAGACCATAACCATTATCCCAGCTAAAATCGGCATTGGAATTTGGACTACTATTCCTCCAAGTACAATAATCATAAATATAAGTACGATACCCGCTGTAAATGTAGATAATCGACTATTTGCACCGGACTTAACATTGATGACTGATTGTCCAATCATAGCGCAACCACCCATTCCGCCAAATAAACCAGTTATTATATTAGCAATTCCTTGGCCACGTGATTCTCTATTCTTACTACTGTAAGTATCTGTCGCATCATCAACAATTTTAGCTGTTAGTAAGCTTTCAACCAATCCTACGATAGCCATAGATAATGAATAAGGGAAAATAATTTGAAGTGTTTCAAAATTAAAAGGGACATTAGGGATTAAGAAATGGGGTAAAGATTGTTTAATATCCCCTAAATCTCCTACAGTTCTTACATCAGAACCTGTGTACATATATAGTGCTGTTAAAACGATAATTGCTATAAGTGGTGCTGGTATAACTTTAAAAAATCTTGGAATTATATATACAATGAGTAATGTTACAATTACATATATATATGTTGATATTGATATTCCAAAGATATGTTCAATTTGAGACATAAAAATCATAATACCTAATGCATTCACAAAACCAATCATGACTGAATGAGGTATAAACTTCATTAAACGACCTACTTTAAGAAGACCTAAAATCAATTGAATGATTCCCATTAGTATAGTAGCAGCTAGTAAGTACTCTACACCATGGTCTTTAACAAGTGGCACAACTAGTAAGGCTACAGCCCCTGTTGCACCTGATATCATTGCTGCTCTACCACCTACAACAGCTGTAACAACAGCAATAATGAAAGAAGCATATAAGCCAACCATTGGATCTACACCAGCAATAATTGAGAATGCGATAGCTTCAGGGATTAAAGCTAAGGCAACTACAATACCTGCAAGTATGTTTTTACCAGGCTGGTTAAGCCATTCATATTTTAATTTTTCAACCATAACTTACTCTCCTTTTTATTTAATTATATGGTAAAGTATAACAGAAAAGTTTCATATGTATACCCCTTATTGAAACTTTATGTTATTATATGATTATAGGGGGTGTAATTAAATGAAATACGGTTATGTCAGACCAGTTATAATAAATGATGATGTTATCGAACAGAAAAAGAAAATATCGATTTATACAAATGATATTTTAGAAGAGACACATGCAAATAATAAAAGAAGAACTGAGTTAGATATTCTGTTAAACTCAAAATTAACTGATGGTGATATATTATATGTTACGGATTTATGTATACTTGCAGACTCTACGAAGCATTTAGTGGATATATTGGACTATCTTTCGAAAGAAGATATTTCTTTATATGTTATTAACTTAAATCGTTATATATATAAAAATATTCAAGGTGAATTCCTAGAAATATTACATGATATTACAGATTTCCAAAGTGATATTGTTAAATTTAGAACACGTATAGGACTAGAAAATTATTCAAAAGAAGGAAAAAATTTAGGTAGACCAAAACGAGATGATAAAAATCTTAGAGATGCAATAGAAATGTATATGAGCAAAAAATATACTTTGGATGAGATAAAAGAACAGACAAATATAAGTAGAGCAACTTTGTATCGTCATCTAGATAAATAAGAGGTGATGAACGTTGTTAAAACAAGATTTAGTGTATAATGTGCTATTATCGATTAGAGAAGAAGAAAGTATAGATTTTAAAACGTTAAATGTGAGTGAAAAAACTTTTTTATTAGCACTCGAGAGTATAGCGAGGCAAGATTTAGCTAAAAATGTAGAACTGTTTTATAATAAATGTTTTCCGATTTGTGGGACAATAAGATACGCAGAGTTAACAGAAAAAGGACGTAAAAATATTTCTGCACATCAAATAGAGTATAAGTATTTATAAAATACTTATACTCTATTTTTATTCAAATTTTTGTGATTAAGCAAAAAATATTTTCTATTCTATAAATTTATAGTTTGGTCTTCCTTTTTTGATTCTATAAATTGTTTGACGTGTAATACCCACGTCTTTAGCTATCTTACTAATAGATTCTCCTTTATCTAGTAGCTCAATAACACGATGGTAAACAATTCTCTTGTGAGGATTTTTAGCATTTGGTGAATAGAGTAAAGGTCTTCCTTTATATACCCCTTTTTCCTTCGCTATTTTAATACCTTGGGCTTGTCGACGTTTACTTTCATTTCTTTCTTGCTCTGAAATCATGGCTAAAATTTGAATGATTAAATCTTTCATAAACTTATCTAGTAAAGGATTGCCAATCACTTCATTCATCATTGGTAAGCTTGTAATCATTAATTGGGCTTCTTTTTCTTTTAAATAGTTAACGGTTTGAATAATTTCGTCGTAATTTCTCCCTAATCGGTCAAGCGATTCTATAATTAAACGATCTCCCATGCGTAGAAAATTTAATACTTCTTGAAAAATAGGTCTGTTTTCAACCGATTTCCCCGATTGCTTTTCTGTAAATATTTTTTCAGCACCAAAAGATTGTAGATTTTCGATTTGTCTATCTAAATTCTGATCAATGGTTGATACTCTTGCATATCCGATTATCATTTTAAACACCCTTTCTCACACACCCTAATCATACAATTAGAAGATTGATGTCACTTTGCTTGATATATGAGAATTATTTAACCTTATAAATGAGAAAAAAGCAACGCACTTTAAATAAGATACGTTGCTTTTTCGATTGATGAATACCTATAATTAAACTATTCATCTATTATTTATGATTTTTTGTATATACAATATTTCTAGTTTGTTAAAGAGAATTAAGAAAATAAATATCGAAAATAATAGAGGGAAAATCAGTTTTTGATATCAAAATTATACATGTCAACGATAATACAAACTATAAGATGATATCAGTATTTATTATGCATTTAGAATATTAAAATTCCTTCATTACACTCTTGGCGGTTTCACTTATCAACTTATCATTTGGCTTATCACTTTTATTGTCTTTATTCGTAAAAATGACTAAAACAATAGGTTCAGATTGGCCCTTAGGATAAACAAAAGCAACATCATTTCTAGAAGCATATGTTATTGCTTGACCACTTTTATCAGCAACCTTACAGTCTTTTGAAACACCGTCTTTAATTAAAGTATCTCCGCTTTTATTATTTAACATTAAATCAAGTAAGAATTTTTTGTTTTCTTTGCTTAATTTTCCATTTGCGATAAGTTTATTTAAAGTCTTACCGAAAGCAGCAGGTGTTGAAGTATCTTTTTTGCTCTTTGGTGAATAATAATTTAATTCTATCTCATATCTAACTGGATTTGTTACTTTATCTCCTAGTCCTTTTAGACGTTGTTTAACTTTTTTGATCCCACCGATCTCTTTTATAATTTTATTGTTTGCTGTATTATCACTATATGTCATTGAAGCCTCAATAAGTTCTTTTAAAGTGATATCTTTTCCTACATATTTTTCTAAAATAGGAGAATAAGCAACTATATCATCTTTGTTAATATGTATTTTTTTATTTAACTTATTATAAGGTACTTGTTCTAACAAAATAGCACTATTTATCGCTTTTGAAGTCGAAGCATAGGCAAATCTCTTATCTGAATTAAATTTTACTTCCTTACCACTTTTAGTATCTAAAGCATAAACACCAATATGAGCATTATATTTTTTTTCTAAATCATTTAACTCTTTGGCATGTGGACTGTTTGAATTACATGCACTTAAAACTAAAGCAATTGCAATTAAAAATATTAACTTTTTCAAAATAAACCCTCCAATATTACAAATGTAATTTTTAC
>ERZ1023203.47-NODE-47-length-35971-cov-5.186157_pt1 | contig 35971 bp, 39 predicted proteins | sample MGYA00380444_ERZ1023203 | MGnify/ENA primary metagenome ERZ1023203 (study PRJEB33173, sample SAMEA4830386) | metagenome | study: EMG produced TPA metagenomics assembly of the PRJEB25223 data set... | reverse complement strand
GGATGAAGAAATTCACTGATGCTGCAATCTGCTCTACCGACTGAGCTAATGGCTCGTTGAAGTGGTGCCGGCGAGAGGACTTGAACCCCCAACCTACTGATTACAAGTCAGTTGCTCTACCAATTGAGCTACACCGGCAAATATGGTGGAGGATGACGGGATCGAACCGCCGACCCTCTGCTTGTAAGGCAGATGCTCTCCCAGCTGAGCTAATCCTCCATTATGGTGACCCCTACGGGATTCGAACCCGTGTTACCGCCGTGAAAGGGCGGTGTCTTAACCGCTTGACCAAGGGGCCTAGTACTCTAGTTGTCTACATTAAGAGAGCTTCCAACCGGGCTCGAACCGGTGACCTCTTCCTTACCATGGAAGTGCTCTACCTGCTGAGCTATGGAAGCAACAGCTCATAATTCCCAAAAGGGGCTTTATGAAAATGGCTCCGCAGGCAGGATTCGAACCTGCGACCGTTCGGTTAACAGCCGAATGCTCTACCACTGAGCTACTGCGGAATAATAATGAACTTTATCGATAAAACAGTTAACACCTTATCGACTCTTCATATTATAAGGACGCTGACTATAAAAGTCAAGCTTGTTTTTTAGAAGAATTTATTAGCTGTTTGTCCTGTTTGTCCTGCGACAATTATTAAATATAATGCGTATTTAATCTATTGTCAATTCTTTTTAAATACTAATTTCCCCTTACATTTACCGCAGACATATTTATTCGTATCAACTATTCTTTTTCTTTGATAGGTTTGGCCGCATTCTTTACACATATAAACAAGAATCTTAGCAGCTTTATTTGTTTTTGGACGATCAGGCAAGGCAGAACAATATCGAGGTGCTCCCACTTTTTTCATTAGCATTCTGAAATCCTGATCACGATGTTTATACCCTTTACCTTCTAAATGCAAGTGATAATGACAGAGTTCGTGCTTAATAATCCCCTCTAATTCTTCGGCCCCAAGTTGTTCATAATACTTTTTATTTATTTCAACATGGTGTGAACTCAGCATATATCTTCCGCCAGTCGATCTAAGACGCAAATTAAAATAAGCCTGATGGCGAAAGGGCTTGCCGAAGCTTTCTAATGATATCTTTTCAACAAGTGTCTGAAGCTCCTGGTCATTCATAGCAATGTTTTTCCTCTCTTATCGTAAACATGACAACCTATTATAGCATACATTATATATACCTTTTATAGCTCTGAACTCCCTTAGCAGTCCAAGGGAGAATCATCAGATTCCAATACACGGGAGGTAAAACATATGCCTGTTTGGTTTCAAAATCAAATCCAGCGTGCCTTTTATGAAAAAGACCGCTATCAGATCAAACTGCTGAATCAGTGCTGGTTTTTCTATAGAAAGAAACACTGCTCATAAAATGCTGAGAGCCTGAGATGAATACCAGCTAATATCAGCCACAACCTCCACCCGGAACCGCAGTCGACACTTTGCTGACTGAAATTGCATAGTCCAGCAGAACACATTCTCTGCAAACCTTAAAAGAATAGGCCAAATCACGCTAGAAATATTGATTTCCGATGTGATTTGGCTTATGACTCGAGAAGTCAATCTTTGAAGACAGTAAAACAAAGCAATATTTTTCAGTTAATTAGAGTGTTCAAGCATAGTTAAAGCGACTCTTCCCTTGTGCTTATCAACTGAGTCAACCCAGACTGTTACTACATCCCCAACAGACACGACATCCAGCGGGTGTTTAACAAATTGGCGGCTAAGTTTGGAAATATGAACAAGGCCATCCTGTTTGACTCCGATATCAACAAATGCACCAAAGTCGACTACATTTCTCACTGTACCTTGAAGCTCCATCCCTTCCTGCAGATCTTCAAGTTTCAGCACTTCTTTCTTTAGCAGCGGCTTTGGCAGCTCATCACGCGGATCTCTTTCCGGTCTCATTAAAGCATCAATAATATCTTTCAGTGTAAGTTCACCAATTTCAAGCTCCCGCGCTGTCTGGCTGATATTTATGCCTTTTAGTGCTTCCCTCAATGATTGCGTTCCAAGGTCACTGGATTTAAAGCCGAGATTAGCAAGCAATTTATTTACTTCTGCATATGTTTCCGGGTGTATTCCAGTCCGGTCCAGAGGTTCTTTTCCATCGTTAATCCGCAGGAAGCCTATCGCCTGTTCATAAGTTTTGGCCCCAAGGCGCGGAATCTTTTTCAACTGCTTGCGGTCTGTAAATTTCCCTTCTTCTTCCCGTTTCTTGATTATATTAGCGGCAACTGTTTTCGAAAGGCCAGCTACATGCTGCAGCAATGAAGATGACGCTGTATTCACATTAACACCCACTTGGTTTACCGCTGTCTCAACAACAAAAGAGAGTGATTCTGACAGTTTTTTCTGGGATACGTCATGCTGATATTGACCAACCCCCACGGACTTGGGATCAATCTTAACCAATTCTGCAAGAGGATCCTGGAGTCGGCGGGCGATGGATACGGCACTTCTTTCCTCTACCTGAAGATCAGGAAACTCTTCTCTGGCAAGATCTGAGGCAGAGTATACGCTCGCCCCTGCTTCATTGACAATTAGGTAGAATATTTCCTCTTTCATGTCCTTTAAAATGTCAGCGATGAACTGCTCGGTTTCCCTTGAGGCGGTTCCATTGCCGATGGCAACCATTTCTACTTTAAAGGTGTTTAGAATATGCACTACTTTCTCTCGTGCTTGTTTCGTTTTGGAAACAGGCGGATGCGGATATATGACACCAATATCAAGTACTTTTCCTGTCTCATTTACCACAGCCAGCTTGCAGCCAGTTCTGTAGGCAGGGTCTACACCAAGTACCATCTTGCCTTTTAATGGGGGCTGAAGCAGCAATTTTCTGAGATTTTCAGAAAAAATCATGATTGCCTGTTCTTCTGCTTTTTCAGTTAGTTCATTGCGGATTTCACGTTCAATCGAAGGCATAATCAGACGCTTGTATCCATCTTCAATAGCTTCCTTTACAATTGGCCCTGCAGAGGAGCGTTCATCCTTCACCCACTTTTTATATAAGTATTTTAAAATCAATTCGGTATTTGGCTTAATGTTAATCCTTAAAACTTCTTCTTTTTCACCGCGGTTTAATGCAAGTGTGCGGTGTGGAACAATCTTGCTCACTGGTTCCTCATACTCGTAATACATTTCATAAACGCCTTTTTCATCAATCTCTTTATTCTTCACAGAAGACTCAATGGTTCCCTTTTTGACTGTTTCCATACGGATCCATTTTCTGCTTTCTGCTTCATCTGATACCCATTCTGCGATAATATCTTTGGCTCCGGCAATTGCCTCTTCGGCTGTAGTTACTTCCTTTTCATCAGATAAAAATTCTTTTGCCTTTGCAGCCAGGGTTTCATTAAGGGGAAAAGTGAGAAGCCATTCAGCAAACGGTTCAAGCCCTTTTTCCTTTGCTGCAGTTGCTTTTGTGCGGCGCTTTTGCTTATATGGCCGGTATAAGTCTTCTACCTCCTGCAGCTTCACCGCTTTTTCAATTTTGGATTTTAGCCCTTCTGTCAACTTGCCCTGTTCTTCAACTAGGCGGACTACCTCTTCTTTACGCTGATTGAGATTTTGTATGTATTGCCAGCGCTCCATAATATCCCGGATTTGCACTTCATCCAGTGCGCCTGTCTGTTCCTTTCTGTATCGGGCAATGAACGGGACTGTGTTCCCTTCTTCCAGTAAGCTGATTGTGTTTTTTACTTGTTTAATGGCTATTGATAATTCCCCAGCGATTAGGTTTAGTACTTGATTTTGTCTATCCAAAGTTTTTTCCAAGATCATTCCTCCATCATAGAGTCTCACTTTTCATTTTATCAAAAAGAAAAACAAAAAGCTTACCCTGTTCTAGAGTAAGCTTCCAAGTATGAAAGTAGCATCATCTGAGGTAGATGGATACTGCTTTTTTATATCTTCCGAGATAAGATCAATAGGGAGAAATGCTTTCAGCAAAGATTTAACCCCTTGAATATTTAAGCCATCTGAATATATCAAAAACTTAGATTCCGCTTCATACGTAAACCGCTGGGTATGAAACACCTGCGGCCTTCCTGACAGATATCCAGTTACAGGCAGGGGATAAGTGAGTTTTCCAGTAGATGAATAAAGGAAAAACCGAATATTCCCTACACAGCTGTATACAAATTCCCTGGAGGCAAAATGAACTTTAAACAGCGCAACTGCTGCTCCTCTTTTTTGTAAAAGAACATCGTTGCAAAGCTTCATGAGTGTATCTACATCCTTCTCATGATGCTGCTCTACGACAGTAACAACAGCAGAAGAAGCTTCATACGCGAATTCCCCGCTTCCAAGGCCATCTGCCAGCACACATACAAAGTATTCATCAGTTGCGGTGAAGTAATATCCATCACCGCAAAAAGCTTTACCATCTTTAGCTGTCTGGTGAGCAATCACTTCGATGTTATCTCCAACCAATTTGGTCATGAAAGGCACTCCGAGTTATTTGTTTCAGAGTGGATCGCTTCCTGAAGCTTTTTGATTGCACGGCGCTGAAGTCTCGAGACATGCATCTGGGAAATCCCCAGTTTATCTCCAGCTTCTTTTTGGCTCATATTCTCAAGATATGTGTATTGTATAATTAATTTCTCTCTCTCAGACAGGACATGCAGGACTTTTTCAAGAACAAGCATTTGGTTTACTTTTTCATAGCCCTCGTCTACATTTCCGACGATATCCAGCAATGTAACTGTTCCGCCATCAGAATCGGCCTCGATTGAATGGTCAACAGAAAGCGCCTGATAGCTTTTTCCCATTTCCATTGCTTCGAGCACTTCTTCTTCTGATACACCCAGCACATCGGCTATTTCGTCCACTCTTGGAGACCTATGAAGTTCTGTTGTGAGCTCTTCAACGGTCGCTTTAATTTTTGGGCCCAATTCCTTTATGCGGCGCGGAACATGAACGCTCCAAGTTTTATCCCTTAAAAAGCGCTTAATTTCGCCGATAACCGTAGGAACAGCAAAAGCCTCAAACGTTTTGCCGAAAGACTCATCATAGCGGCGGATAGCCCCTAATAAGCCTATAATGCCTACCTGGACAATATCCTCATGATAAGATCTTCCTTTTGAGTACTTACGGGCAATGGCTTCGACTAAATTCTGATATTGAAGGACCAGGGCGTTTTGAGCTTCTTCATCCTGGTGAAGCTGGTAGGCTTTAATTAAAGCATTTGTTTCTTCTTTGGATTTTTGATTAGGTTGAGATTGTTTTTGCATCCCTCTCCACCTGCTCTCCCTCTAGGTATTTGGTCATAAAGACCGTAACACCCTCTTTGTGATGAATTCTTACTTCATCCATCAATGTTTCAATTAGGTATAGACCCAAGCCTCCTTCACGCAGGAATTCCACAGAATCAGTCTGGTCGTATGGCCCAATGCCTTGTCTTGCAGATTGGAAGTCAAAACTTTTTCCGCTGTCTGCGACCATTACCTCTAGACGGTCAGTGTATAAACCGAACCCGATGACTACTTCTCCTTGCTCATTCTGTTTGTATGCGTGTTGGACTGCATTGGTGCAAGCTTCACTTGTAGCGATTTTAAGATCTTCAATTTCTTCATATGCAAATCCCATTCTGCTGGCAATCCCTGATAGCGTCAGGCGGATTACCCCGACAAATTCCGGCTTAGCCGGAATTTTCACCTCTATATAATCAAATGGCTCGTTCATTGTACTCCACCTTCAATCCCGCTGTTAATATCAATAATATCGGCTAGGCCTGTAATTTCGAAAAGTCTCTTTAAACGGTCCGACAAGCCAACAATCTGAAATTTGCCGTTATTGGCCCGGACATTTTTAAATACACCAACAAATACACCTAAGCCGGTACTATCCATATAAGAGACTTCAGATAGGTTGACCACCATTTCTACGCCCTCTTTTTCTGTTAAAGGAAACAGCTCTTCACGGAGTTTAGGAGCTGTATACGCATCAATTTCTCCGCTTACCATTGCTTCAATCAGCATATCATTTTCTTTTACATCTATTGTAATATTCATAACTGACCCACCTCTTTACATGTCAACTGCTTTTTAATAGTTACCCGCTTTTAAAACCTATTAAACATTTCTTTTTAAAATAATTAAGGTAAAATCGTCCCGCAATTGAAAATGCTGAAGTTTTTCAAGTTCTTTATATACGTTATTAACAATTTCCTGTGCACTTAAATGAATGTATTTCTTGATTAATTCCAGCAATGATTCCTTTTCTATAAACCCTTCTTCTGTACGGCATTCAGTAACCCCATCTGACATTAATATAATCATATCTCCGGGATTTACTCCTTTTTCATACTGGCGGTATTTAGTTTTTTTATCAATGCCGAGAAGGAGGCCTTTCGCTGTCAGTTCGGTAAATTCACCCGTCTCAGCAGCAAAGAATAGTCCAGGTTCGTGTCCGGCAGAACCGTAAGAGAACATATGGCTGTTCGTATCATATATTCCATAAAACATAGTAATGAACATTGTTAAATCTACGTTCTGTTCTACGACCCGATTCAGATTTTCCAGAACCGTTTTAGGGTCATTACGGTTTTCAGGCAAACTGTCCATGGCATATTTAATCATGGACATACACAAGGCCGCCGGCAGCCCTTTACCGATTACATCAGCAATGGCTATGCTGATTGTGCTGTTTTCATCCTGAACAAAATGGAAATAATCACCGTTCATATGCTTGGCAGGAACACTTATGGCGCCAATATCCAAACCTTCAACAGAAGGAACCTGTGTTCCCAGCAAGGTCTGCTGGACGTTCGCAGCTATTTCCATTTCTGTCCTGAGTTCCTGCTGAATATGCTTTAAGTTCTGGTGTTCCCGATAGGCAAAACCATAGCCTATCATGACTTCCAGAAGGATATCAAAAGAATGGTGAACATACTCAGGCAAGTCAGGATAAAGTTCGCCCATCAGACTTTTATGAACGCTGATAATCTCTTCAGGAGAGATTTTGTGCTCGATCGACTTCCTGCTGAACTTCTGGCCCTGATACAAAGCCTGTTCAGATTGTTCCTTAATATAATTCTCAAGAATATCCCGATACTTTGATTCCATCATTTCTCGGAAATCCATACCGCTTCCCCCTAACGAAGCCACTTAGTTGCTTTTATATCTGTTCCGGTTCCAGGATTGGAGTCAATTAAGAACTCATCCATTAACCGCTTCACACCCGGCAGGCCGGCTCCTAATCCCCCTGATGTAGAGAATCCATCTTCCATTACTTGGCGTAAATCATTGATTCCAGGGCCGCTGTCTACCGCAACTATACGCAATCCCGCTTTTCCGCCGTCGTATATTTTTTCAATACAGATTTGCCCTTGTCCGGCGTATAAGTATATATTCCGGGCAAGTTCACTAATGGCTGTAGTGATTCTAGCCTGGTCAACTGTACCAAAACCAAGCTCTTTAGCAACATTCCGCCCAAGCTGGCGGGCTGCAACGATGTCCCATTCGTTTATGATTTTAACGCAGGATTGGTTTTCCATACAGTTACTCCCCCAATTCCTGTTGTAATTTCTCCAAACCTTTTTCTAGATCTAATGCAGTAAGGACATCATCTAACCCAATACCTAACTCAATAAGCGTAATTGCTACGGCAGGCTGTATCCCGGTTATGACTACTTTTGCACCCATCAGTTTGGACATATTTATTACGTCGCCGAGAACTTTAGCGATGAATGAATCAATAAAGTCAATGGATGTTAAATCAATCACGACTCCATTTGCGCTGGTCTCATGGATTTTATGGAGCAGATCCTCCTGAAACTGCAAAGCAGTCTGGTCATCCAATTCCCACTGGATGGAGACTAATAGGCAATCGTTCAGCTTTAAAATTGGGATTCTCACTCTCATTCCGCTCCCTCCACACTCACAATTTTGCGGCTGGTTAACTCAAGCGCCGCTTCTACACCCTTTTTCAAGGTATTCTTTGTAGTAAACTGATTTAAATCAATTCCCAAGTTTACAATGGTTTGGGCAATTTCCGGACGGATGCCTACAAGCATGCATTTCGCTCCGACAAGCCTTACAGCATCTGCTGCCTGTATGATATGATGGGCTACCATCGTATCAACAACCGGCACACCTGTTATATCAATAAGCACCACTTCTGAACGGTGTTTTACTACTCCATTCAAAAGGTTCTCCATAATCTGTTTCGCCCGCTCTGTATCAATTGTTCCGACAAGAGGCATGACTGTAATTCCTTCGAATACTGGAATCAGCGGCGCAGATAGTTCCTGAAGCGCAATTTTTTGGAGAGATACAGTTCTTTCCCAAGTGGTTGAATACATATTTACCACTTCATTGACCATGGGAGTCATCCAGCTGTCAAACTCGTAAATGACTTTCATCTGGTTTTCCTGGGTAACAACCCCGGCTTCCTGCATGTCCTCAAATACAATCTTTCCGAATGTTTGGAGCCCTTTTGTCACAAAACTGAGAGGCCAGCCCAAACGTACGATTTTCTCAGAGAAGTCACTCAATTTTGAAGTGAATTCCTCATTTGAACTTTTTATATTAGAGATAATCAGGTCAATGAATTCCCGGCTTGTTCCGATAAATACCTGATCAGATACTACCTTCGTAACCCTTTCATCCGCATTTTCCTTTGTGGCCTCAAGCCACTCATTGAATATGGAATCTTTGTTGTTTTGTATATAATTCAATATTGTGGAATTCATTTGTTCCTCCCTATCTTAGCATATATCTATTATTAGCCTTCCAATTCTCCTTTATTGTAAAGAAGATAAAAAATCTTCCTGTCCCGTATATATCAATTAAATGATAACAGTGAATGCCAGTCAAATGATACCTATATGATGCGTAATGAATAAACTCCCATCGTTGGTTAATTCGACAATTTTTAATTAAATCCCTTTTTTCACTTCACATCTCAGCTGATTACCATCGAACATTGAAGTGTATTCTCATATGAAACGGGTATATTTACAATACCAGATAATTTTATATATTAAATGACTCTCTTTTTTACCCTCTTTATAAGGAACTAAACCTCTTTCCTGATAAAATAAAAAAACGCCCTTCAAAAGAGCGTTTGTTAAAATTCGATGAGGCCTAAGCTGATTTGCACGGCTTCATCCACTTTTTCCATCATTTCGTCATCGAGATGGGTTATTTTATCGGTTAAGCGTTGTTTATCAATTGTACGAATCTGTTCTAATAAGATGACCGAATCCCTTTCAAAACCATAACGCTTCGCATCAATTTCAACGTGAGTAGGCAGCTTCGCTTTTTGAATCTGAGCTGTGATTGCTGCAACAATTACTGTGGGACTAAACCGATTCCCGATGTCGTTTTGGATGACAAGCACTGGACGGACGCCGCCTTGTTCTGAACCAACAACTGGGGATAGGTCTGCAAAATAAACGTCACCACGTTTGACAATCAAAGGATTATCCTCCGCTTACTAGACGTTCAACTGTGTGTTCTGCCTCATATTCCGCTTGAAATGCTTCAGATGCAATCGTCAAATTTATTTTCGCCATCTCCATGTAGCCTCGTCTCATGGACTCGCGAATTTGTCTCTTTCTGCGTTCGCGCAAATACATTTTGGTTGCCTGATAAATGAATTCGCTCCGGTTAACGTTTTCCTGTTTTGCAAATCCGTCTAACTCGGTTAAAAGATGCTGCGGTAATTTCACCATTATCTCTGTTGTTGTGCTGGAATCAGACACAAACATACACCTCCACCATCACTACACACCATTTTTATATCTACCATTTTCAATATTACCATTAATAAAGCCCAATGCAAAGGGGATTCTTTAATTCTTCTGTATTATCGTCCAAAAAAATAGTATTTTATGCATGATTCCAGAAAAGCGGAAGCGCCTTGCTCACGATTGAACGCAGACTAAAAACGCAACGTCCTGTGGCAACGTCTGCATGACCCGCATCCTCCCAAATGCTCTCCTTTTGATCGTGCGATGTTTATGCTGACGAAGCCTTACATGTTTATCTTATCAGTATGCCTCATCGCTTATTCCATTTCTTTTTCCGGACGATAGCTCAACTGGGCAGCAAATAAAATTTACGCGTTATAGCAGATAATTAATTCCCCCGATAATTTTACCATCTCTTTTATATATGCGCGGAACCCGGGAAGATACCATGCAGGTTACTTCATAGTTGATGGTTTCAAGTTTTTCGGCGATTTCGTCAACCGGAATCTTTTCTTTCCCCTGCTCACCGATCAGGGTTACTTTTGTACCAACAGGCATTTCATGCGGAAGCTTAATCATGCATTGATCCATGCAAATTCTTCCAACAATTGGAACTCTCAATCCTTCAGCAATAACCTCCTGTCCCTGCAGCTTTCGGATCCAGCCATCTGCATAGCCAATCGGCAATGTCGCAATCCATTCATCTTCCTGTGCCTCATAAGTTGCACCATAGCTGACTTTCTCGCCTTTATGAAGCTTTTTCACATGCACAATAGAGGTATGGAGAGAAAAAGCTTCTTTCAGCTGGAAAGGAAGTTCAGGCTTAATTTCCATGGAAGGAGCCAGCCCGTACATACTGATCCCCATTCTGACAGCATTGAAGTGGGCTTTGGGGAATCTAAGGCCGGCCGCGCTGTTGCTGGTATGGATGCACTTCGGCAAAATCTCCAGCCAGCCGGTCATTTCCTCAAATCTGCTCAGCTGGTTTTCAAAATAAGCATTCTCCAATGAATCCGCTGTTGCGAAATGTGTAAACACTCCTTCAAGCAGAAAGCGCTTGTCCTTTTTAATAACGCTCTCAATTCCCTTAAGCTCATCAAAGCTTCGAATACCCAGGCGGCCCATTCCTGTATCAAACTTTATATGAATATTTAAGACTTCTCCCTCTTCCACATATTCTTTTGCTTGAGTGAGCCACTCCTTTTGAAAAACGGTCAGAGAAATATTCTTTGCCGCTGCTTCGCCTGCATGCTCCGGGCGGCTCGCTCCCATTACTAAAATCGGAGCTGCAATCTTTTTATTTCTCAAAGCCATCGCCTCATCCAGTGTGGCAACAGCCAGAGAGGATGCGCCCGCTTCCAGAGCAGCTTCGGCCACCGCAGCATCTCCATGCCCGTACCCATTTGCCTTCACAACCGCAATGAGGTTTGTTCCTTCTTCTGCATGTTTTTTCATTGACTCTACATTATATGAAATATGATCCAGATTTATCTCTGCCCAAGTGTCCCTGTACATTTTTGTTTGTTCATACATCGATGTCTTCACGTCCTTTAGCCGTTGCTTCTCTACATGTCGATTATTAAACTCGGGCAGAGGGTTTGTCAAATGGTTATTTTTTATCAAAAAGCTTTGAAAGCTGATTTCCGATGCAGGCCAATCATCTCCATCAAAAAAACAGGCCCCCTATGAGACCTGCTTTTTGCCGGTGATTTATTTCACCATTTCCCCCTGTACAGAGCGGGCAATTTCGGACATTTCTTCAGGTGATAAATCGTTGGATGCAATCATATAATCCACACCCAGGTAGGTCCAGGAAATGGTGTTGTCAGAAAGTGCACCAATGGTAAAGCCAAGGTCAACAGGCTCGCCTTTAACTGAAGTAACGACGGATGATGTCGGCATGACAGCGGCCTTTTCCTGCACAAGAGTGAAGGATTTTTCTCCATCGTATGTCAATACAACACGTTTGCCATCTTCTGTTTGCACTTCCTGCTCATCAACCAGCTTTACATCTGCCATTTCCATCTGCGGATATTTAACCGCGAATTCCTGATCCTCCACCTCTGCCATCACCGGCACTTCGAGCTGGGCGCCTGTCATGTTCTTCTGCATGTCAAAATCTTTCTTATCGAAGCTTGCATTAAACTTTACATTTGAAAAATCTACTGTTACAAGTGCATTTTTATCAGGATCCATAACCTTTACACTGACTGGGGATAAATCTGACTTCTTGAGCTTGATTTCCTGGATAGGGAGCATCTGGTTATTTTGATAGCGTGTTTTTGTTTCAAACACATAATGATCTTTTGTAGCGGAGAACTTAGCTTCTTTATCCTCCATAATATCCTTGACTAATGATTCATATAAATAAGCCTGGCTGCTGTTTTGCGGCCAATCGCTCTGGAAACGGAAGCTCTTGTTCAGCGCAGGAGTAAGGACAAATACACCGTCATCGTTACGCAGAATCATTTGACTTTGTTCCTTTTGGGCGTTTTTCAGATTCACCCGGTAAAAGTCAGGCTCCTTATGCCATACTTCAATTTCGTAAGTTTGCGGGTCAGTCCCCATCTGCAGAGTCATCTTGGCCTCTGCCTTGTATCCTTTAATGTCTTCAAGCTTATTGTTAAGATCCTTTACGACATCTTCCTGTGACTTAGTTCCACAGGCAGACAATGCAAGAACTACCAAAAGCCCGGCAAGCAGCATGAACCACTTTTTCTTCATTCCTTCAGCCCCTTTGTCTCATTTCAGTGAGATCGGCCCAAACTTCCGGCCTGTCTCTCCTATCGCATTATGAATATATGAGACAACCTTAGGGAATATGCTAGGAGGAATGACAAGCATTTGAAATTCTTCAGCTTGCCAAATATCAAGTTTTTTCTATAACCACCTGAGCCACCGCATATTCTCTGCTATGGGAAATCGACAAGTGTATCCCATCTTTAAATGGCTTCGAAATATAAGGCTTTCCCTTTTCATCCTTTTCAATTTCAATATCCTGAAAGGAAAGTTCTTCCCCAATTCCAGTACCCCATGCCTTTGAAAAAGCTTCTTTTGCTGCGAACCTCCCGGCAAGATATTCAGCCCGTCTCTTTTCCGGCAAGCAGCGATAGCCTGCCTGCTCTTTTGGTGTCAAAATCCGTTCAGGAAACCGCTCCTGCCTGGCGATAATTTTTCGTATACGCTCCAGATCTGCAATATCAATCCCAATACCGGAAATCATCTCTCATCTTCCTTCTATTTATATTATTCGCTGCATAAAGAATACAGTAGAAGCAGTATTATGTACACATTATAAGATGAATAAGTGTTTTGGCATGCTGAAAAACCGCTTTTCAGGCTATGATGTAGATACACGGTCCAACAATTCAAGCACGGAGGAGAGCCATGTTTACAAGAACGGAAAGTTTTAAGGAATTTATCCGCTACTATCCTGTTGTTTCTGCTATCATTTGTATCCATATTATCATCTATCTATTAACAGTCATTCCCCTATTTCCAAATACACTTATTTTCGAAAAGCTTGCAGGTGTCAATTTATATATTGTTCAAGGTGAATACTGGCGGCTTCTGAGCCCAATCATACTGCACAGCGGTTTCCCCCATGTTTTGTTTAACAGCTTTTCTCTCGTTCTCTTTGGCCCTGTCCTGGAACGGCTGCTCGGAAAAACCAGATTCATCCTGCTTTACATCACAGCTGGGGCAGCAGCGAATATTGCAACACTGCTTCTTGAACCATTGACATATATTCATGTGGGTGCCAGTGGTGCGATTTTTGGCCTTTTCGGATACTTTGCGGCAATCATCGTATTCCGAAAAGAACTTTTATCCAGGGAAAACTCACAAATCATTCTGACCATTACGATAATCGGCGTAGTTATGACCATTCTGCAGCCAAACATCAATATTACAGCCCATTTATTCGGCCTCCTTGCAGGTTTTCTGATTGGTGCGGCATCACTGGCCAAAGGCCGTACATCTTCTCCATCCAGCACAATACAGCCCGGACGACTTTCTGGCATCAGACCTACATTAAAAGGGGTCCCAGCCTCAAAGCTTGTTCTCTGGGGAATCATTATCATTTTGGCTGTACTGGGGTTTTTAGCCAGATAATTCAAAAAAAAGCGCTCATGGGCGCTTTTCCTTTTTCAAATAACTTCTGTTTAATCCAGTATAAGAGTACCACTTATAAATAGCATAAACTTCTTTCCGGTCAAGATCAGGGACCGTTCCTCCTGTCCCCCCAATCCCTGACATGGCCACAGCTTCTATGGTAGCCAGACTGCGCTTTTTCTGAAAATAACTTTCACTAATGGTGAGGGACTGTATTCTATTTCTTTTCATAAAGACCGTAGTCCTGACAATCCCGCGATATCTGAGAGCAAGCTGCTGAGGGCTGATATCCCAGCCTGCATCCCTGTATTTGAGATACGACCACCCCAATGAAAGGATCAGCAGCACTAAAGAAAAGTATCCCCATGGCCTGAAAAAGAGAAGCGGAACAGCCACAAAAGGCAGCACCCACATAAACCCTCTCCATAAATAGCGGTTAAGCGCCCTTTTCGGAGCTTTAAAGAATCCGGGCTGCAGTTCATAGTGCAACAAGTGGGGCTTTAACAGCCCGGCAATCCGTGTTTTTTTCACAATCGGCAGGATCATTAGGCGGGCGCTTTCATTATCCTCAATAGAGCCTCCTGCACTTTCAATATAGACAGTCGCCAGGCCAAGCGGCTGCCTAAGCAGATTTTCCCTGAACTGGATAGCCTGAATGCGATTCAGCGGAATCGTCATCTGCCTTTTCTCAAGCAGGCCTCTTGTGACAATTAATTCCTTCTCTGTCTTTATTAATGTAAAATCAGCATATTTCAGCATACTGCCTATAAGGGCTATCAGCCATGCAATAAAAAAGACGATGAAGACCAGGATACTTACAAATATAATTCCGTTGGCAATAAATCCTTCAAGCCCGGCAAACACCTTTTCATAGGGAATGATTTCTTCAAATTGAAAAACAAAAGCAAATACAGCCGAAATAACGACACCAGCCCCGCCTGAAGTTGATGCCAGAAGGAGCAGCTCGCCAGGAGAAATTTTATAAATCACTTCCCGGTTCTGCAATGCTGCTTCCATTTCGGAAGGATTCTTTTTAGCGGCTGAAAATGCCTGCTGAATTAACTCTGCCTCTTTTTTAGAAATAGCCGTCAATACCGCTTCTGCCTCACCAGCACCGCTTGATCCGGCTGTCTCCACTTTCATCTTTACAAGGCCAAATGGCCTTTGCAGCAAACCTTCCGATAAGTCAAGACTTTGAATTCTTTCAAGCGGAATATATCTCTTCTTCCTGATCAGAACACCATACTCGATTCGAAGCTCGCCTTCCTCCAGTCTATAGGTATATCTCCACCAGGTAAGGACCCCAATCAAAAAAACCGCGATTATGACCCCTAAAGACAGGACAAGCTGAACAATTTCCCCATTTCCTCCTCTGCTTCCAAAGACGACAAAAACAAGAAAAGGCACCAGCATTTCCTTAAGGTGTTTCAGGAAGTTGGCCACCGCTGATATTGGGTGCAGCCGTTTAGGATTAAACATCATCATCTGCAGCCCTTGCCAGCATGGAAATGCAAAAACGCAATTCCTCTGCTTCGTCCACATCCAATGCCGGTATTTCATGAACTGTCGCAGCTGTCGAGATGGTGACAGTTGCAAGACGATATTTACGCAATATCGGCCCTTGCTTGGTATCCACATGCTGCACCCGAATCATGGGAACAAGGGTCCTTTTAATCACAAATATCCCATGTTTAAGCTCTATTTCATTTTCCCGGACCTCATACCTCCATCTTTTCCACCTTAAAGAGGGGAAAGTCATAATGACCAGGTAGGCATAAGCGGAATAAAACATTAAGGAAGCTCCAATAACCCAAATAGGCCAATTAAACAGGAAAGCAGCAGCAATAGCGCCCCCTGATAACACAAAAGGAAAAACAGAGTGGATTGTGCCGGAGATTCTCCATGCAAGCAGCCCCCTTGCCGGTATCCTTTTATGCGGCTCTGTAATCATGCAGTACCCCCCGCAATTCCATAAAATTAATAGTATTCAAAAAGCCCAGAGTCAGTTCCTCGCTCAAAACCTCTTCAGTATATGGCGTTTTGAATCAGCTCTTTCACTTCTATAAGTATACATGACAGAAAAAAGAAGTGTCTCCCTTTTATGAAAAAAGTGGGGGGTGCTTCTTAGATTTCAAAGCTGGAAGAATCAATAAAAGTCAAATTGGGGTTCATTCTCAAATCTTCAGCAAGTTTAAATAATGCGCTGTCCTTCATTTTCGCTTCGATCATACAATGGATCTCAGGCACTGACCCCTTAATGTTCTGAAGAAACTCCATGAACATATCAGCATTAATATAATCGGCATGCGCTCTGAAATCTTTGTCTGATCTTGGACTGGAAATATGCATTTTCACAGGCAGTTCTGAATGGTCCCATGTCGCTGCGACCCTTTCCCATTGCCCCGTCCAGTTATCATTCTCAAAGTTGGCAAGGTGATGGTGGTAATCAAACACAAGCGGAATCCCAAGTTTTTCACAAAGGTAGAGTGTATCACCAAGTGTAAAGGTGGTATCGTCATTCTCGAGGATCATCATTTGCTGGATTCCTGAAGGTGTAAAGCCCCAATTATGGATAAATTGTTCGAGAGCCTTCTCTTTATCATCATATCCTCCGCCCACATGCAGAACACAGCGATGAGCAGGATTCAGCCTCATGCCTTTCAGCAGGGCTTTATGCATTGCCAGCGTTTTAATGGAAATATTCAATGTATCAACTTTCGGTGTATTAAGGAGCACAAAATGGTCCGGATGAAAATCCACCCGCATGGGATGTTCATCCAGAAAGTCCCCGATTTTGGATAGAGCTTCTTTAAGAGGGCGCATATACTTCCAATAAGAGAGTTCCTCATGATTGGCTAGAGGAATCAGCCGGGAACTAAAGCGGAAAAAGTGGATATCATGGGCTGCATTGTGCTTGAGAAGTCTCAGGCAGTTTTCAAGATTTGATACGGCGATCCGCTCCAGTCTTGCTATAGCTGCCTCGCGGTCTTTAATGGCCGAGAATTGCTTGAACGTCATCGTTTGCGATGGTGACGCGTTTTTCAGATTCATACTCATCGCTACATACCCAAGGCGTACAATCGTCATGTCGGTTCCTCCCGTACAGCATTTCCCTTAGTATGTACGGCTGCCGCTGAGAAATTGCAGCTCTTAATATTGAGGCCAAATAAAAAGAGAGCAGAATCTCTGCTCTCCAAATTTATTAACGATAGCTGCTGCTATTCGAACGATTATTGTGGCTTTGACGTTTTCCAGTGTGGCCTTGACGGGATTTGTATGCTCCCTTCTGGCCTCCTTGTCTACCTTTTCCGTTATAGCCTCCACGGCTGCGGTCATTCGGCTTTCTGTCACGCTTAGATGGAAGCGGCTTTTCCTCTGTTAATTTAACCGGAGTTGTATCCGGTTCTTTTGTCAGCATTTTCAGCACTGCCTGGACCACTGTTGAAGCGTCCTTTTGTGCCAGAAGCTCATCTGCTGCTTCTTTATAGCTGTCAAGATTGTTTTCCTCAATGGTTTGCATGATTTTTTCCATGACTGCTTTTTGCTGGCCTTCAAGCGCCTCATCCAGTGTTGGAGCATCCATGCGTTCCATTTTTCTCTTGGTTGTACGTTCTACGACATGCAGATACGATTTTTCGCGCGGATTGATGAATGTCATCGCAACGCCCGTTTTTCCAGCACGTCCTGTACGGCCGATGCGGTGAACATAGCTTTCAGGATCCTGCGGAATATCGAAATTGTACACATGTGTGACGCCGGAAATATCCAATCCGCGCGCAGCAACATCTGTTGCAACCAGGACGTCAATGCTTCCCTCTTTGAACTTGCGAAGAACAGAAATCCTCTTAGCCTGGCTTAAGTCACCGTGGATTCCTTCAGCCATGTATCCGCGAAGGTTCAAGGCTTCAGCCAGTTCATCGACACGGCGCTTTGTACGTCCGAACACAATTGCCAATTCAGGTGATTGTATATCGAGAAGTCTTGTCAGCACATCAAATTTATTCTTTTCATGCACTTCAATATAGTATTGTTCAATCGATGACACAGTCATTTCCTTTGCTTTTACACGGACAATTTGAGGGTCTTTCATGAAGCGTTCTGCCATTCTGCGGATTGGAGCAGGCATTGTAGCAGAGAAAAGCAGCGTCTGGCGTTCTTCAGGAATTTGTGCAAGGATCGCTTCAATATCGTCAATGAATCCCATGTTAAGCATTTCATCCGCTTCGTCAAGAATAGCAGTATGGACATGGTCAAGACGCAATGTTTTGCGGTTTATGTGGTCCAAAATACGTCCTGGCGTTCCAACGATGATATGAGGCTTGTTCTTCAAAGCGCGGATTTGGCGATTAATATCCTGGCCGCCATAAATAGATAGGACTTTCGTTCTTTTGCCGTAGCCGATTTTATACAGTTCTTCCGATACTTGAATTGCCAGCTCACGAGTTGGAGCAATCACAATTCCCTGAATGAAATCCTTTGTGTTATCGATTTTATCAATCATCGGGATTCCGAATGCAGCAGTTTTTCCTGTTCCTGTCTGCGCCTGCCCGATCAGGTCTTTATTCTCTAAACTCAACGGAATGGTCTGGGTCTGAATAGGAGTCGCTTCTTCAAATCCCATTCGCTTCAGTGATTTCATTGTTTCCGGGCTGATGCCCAAGTCTTGAAACTTTGTCAATGTATTCATTCTCCTTCTAATCATAGAAAAATTTTGTCCCTGCAAACCTGCAGGCAGGAATTCTCCTGAAAATTGGCCTATGAGTCACTCTTCCGGACGATTATAAGAAAAGTTAGGGCACCCCGTAAGGAGCCTTTTAACCGGCAGTACCCGGTATCTAGATGCTGTAACTTCTTATTTTTATAAAAAGTGCGGTTATGTTTCGTTAAGAAGAGTCCCACTCACTATGAAACCCGCTTGAGGAAAGGATGAGGGTAAATTCTATCCAAATTGTTCACGGACAATCAGGTCTCTAAAGATGAGTTCTAACATCGAGAAAGCACTCATCTATTTTGGCCATACTGAAGTATGACATTCTCAGCAATACCTCTGTATTTAATGAAAAAAGACATTCTCCTGCTGGAGCATGTCCGGGTTCTCAAAAGAAGTTCCTGTTGGCACTTTGGTGTTTATATTACCATTTTCAAGTAAGCATTGCAAACTTGAAGGCTGGCTGAAAACCTTATCATTCCGGCTTTTTTTGAAGAAAACCAAGGATCTCCCGAAAGAGGCGTTCCCCTTCCCCGCAATGGCAGATAAGATGTTTCGAGTCCTTTATAAAAATTAATTTTTCGGCAGATGAACTTATATTATTGTATAAATATCTGGCACTTCGCGGAGGCACAACTCCATCACTTTCCCCTTGCGCAATCAATGTCGGAACAGTGATCTGGTTTAAGATAGGTTTGATAGAGGCCACAAGCCTGCGGAATTGAAGAGTTGCCGTAATCGGTGTCGCACTTATTTTCCGCTTATACCTGACGAACATCTCATTGTCGGCCAGGTTTCCCTTGAAGGCATCCCTTGCCATCTCTTTAATATCGAAGAAAAGCTGTTTTGGATTTACGTAATAAGCAGCTGCACTAAGCAGAACCAGCTTGTCTACAGGATAATGTACTGTTAAGTAGCTGGCGATCAGGCCGCCCATCGAAAAGCCGACTACATACACCTTCTCACAGCGGCTTATCAGTCTTTTCAGCTCTTCCTCTGCATGCTCAATCCATTTGTTATAGGCAATCCCTTTCAGCTTCAGTTCATCGCCATGACCCGGCAATGTCGGCACGGAAATCTCCCAGTCTGTATGTTTTTTCAAATACTCTGCCAAAGGTTCTACTTCAAATGGAGCTCCTGTAAAACCATGTATGCACATGCAGCCAATCATCCTCGAGTCACCGCCATTTTTGATAATTTAATTCAATTCTATTTTACACTTTTTCCTTTTTGCCATACTAATCAAACCTGTTAGAAGATAAAAAATTATAACGAAGGAACTATATAAAAATAATTTAAACCCCTGTTCCACGTGGAACAGGGGTTTTTTTCCTATAATAACAGATATATGAATTTTATCCTTGGTAAAATTCATTCTCTGACTAAATAAGTTAATGAGTGCTGAAGAGCACAGGGTGTCTTCATGCTGTTTCAGCTGCAATAGTATTCTGTTAAAGACATATTGTTATTCTTTTCTTAGCAATTATTGAAGGGCTGAGACGACTTCTTCCAGCTTCATTCCCCTGGATGCCTTAACCAGTACAATCGTTTCCTGATCCACATGTTTCTTCAGCTCTTCGATCAGCGGCTGTTTGTCAATAAAGGCGGCTACCTGTTCATCAGGCAGGACCTCCTTCGCTCCCTTGGCGATAAATTCGCCAAGCTTGCCGAATGTAAATACATAATCAACCTTTTCAGGATCCACAGATTTTCCTATGGAGTAATGGAAATCTTCCTCTTGCGGACCAAGCTCCAGCATATCGCCCAGAACAAGAATTTTCTTTTTATATCCTGGCAGGTTGGCGATCAGTTCAATCGCTGCATTCATAGATGTTGGACTCGCATTATAAGCATCATTGATGATTTTTTCTCCACTTTGACCCTCGAGAAGTTCCATCCTCATGTTCGTCAGTTTTAGGCTCGCGAAGCCTGCGTTCATCTTTTCGTACGGAACACCGAAATGGGATGCTGCAATCATGGCTGCCAGGGCATTGAGAACATTATGGGTGCCTAAAACAGGCAAATAAAACTTCTCGCTGGACACATTGATTCCAAACGTGCTGCCGCTGTCATTCTGCTTGATATCCATCGGATACACATCATTTTCCCCGGTTCTTCCAAAGGTTCTTAAAGCTGCCGAACCAATGTAGGATTTCAGCTTTTCATCCAGGAGTGGCTCGTCGCCGTAATAAATAACCAGGCCATTTTCCTGAAGCCCATTTACGATCTCAAGCTTAGCTTCTGCAATCCCTTCTCTGGAACCTAAATCCTGCAGGTGGGATTCCCCTATATTCGTAATAATCACTGCGTCAGGGCGTGCAAGCTTCGTAAGGAAATCGATTTCTCCCCTGCCGCTCATCCCCATTTCCAGCACCGCGATTTCCGTATCTTCCTCAAGAGCCAGAATGGTTAAGGGCAAACCGATATGGTTGTTATAGTTACCTTCCGTTTTTTGAACTTTATATTGCAGGGAAAGAAGGTTTGCGGTCATATCCTTGGTTGTTGTTTTGCCGTTGCTTCCTGTAATGCCTGCGACTTTTATCTTTAATTCATCACGATAGCTTCTCGCCAATTCCTGAAGAGCCGTTAGTGTATCTTCAACGATCAGGATTGGAAGATGAAGCGGGGGATTGGGAACATCCTTTTGCCAAAAAGCCGCAGCTGCCCCTTTTTCGATGGCATCTTCTACAAATCGATGGCCGTCCGAATTTTCACCTTTGAATGGAACGAACAAATTGCCAGGATTGATTTTTCTGGAGTCAATGCTGACGCCCTGTATGGATGTATTGTGAAAAGATGAACCATCATTCTCAATCTTTATCATTTGTTCAATTTCCTGAAGTGTTTTCTTTATCATATGGCGCCTCCTATTTCGGCATTATGAGCTCATAATGCCAGTTATGTATGAACAAAAGGAACACGACAAAGATGCCGTGTTTCCTTCAACAATTATGTCTTATTACATTGTGTGTTTGATGCTTTGTTTCTCAGCATGGCGCTCGATGGCCAGGTTGACAAGCTTTTCGATCAACTGAGGATAATCTACTCCCGTATGCTTCCATAGAAGCGGGAACATGCTGAAAGGTGTAAAGCCTGGCATTGTATTAACCTCATTAATGTATAGTTTCCCCTCTCTTGTTAAAAAGAAATCAGCTCTGACCAGACCTGAGCAGTCAAGCGCTTTAAATGCTTTAATGGCCATGTCCCTCAGTTCACTGTACTCAACTTCTGAGATTTCAGCAGGAATGATCAACGCTGTGTCCCCATCTTCATATTTGGCTTTATAGTCATAGAATTCAACTTTCGGGACAATCTCACCGGCAACAGAACATTCCGGATAATCATTGCCCAATACGCCAGCTTCAATCTCTCTGGCTGTAACGCCTTCTTCAATGATAATTTTACGGTCAAATTGGAAAGCTTCTTTGAATGCTCCCTCAAGCTCTGACCGGTTCATGCACTTGCTGATTCCTACACTTGAACCCAGGTTGGCCGGTTTTACAAAACACGGGTATCCGAGTTCCTGTTCCACTTGATCATAGGCTGCCTCCGTCTCATTTTCCCACTCGCTGCGGATAAACCAGACATACTTTACCTGCGGCAGGCCTGCCTGCGCAAAGATATTCTTCATGATGACCTTATCCATTCCTGCAGATGAAGCCAATACTCCATTCCCCACATATGGCAGGTTAAGCAGCTCAAGCAAACCTTGAACCGTACCGTCTTCCCCGTTTGGACCATGAAGCAGCGGGAAGATTACATCAAATGGACCTTTATCCTGGGCACCCTGGAAAAGAGTCGGTGCCAAAGCCGTTGGAGGAAGTGCCTCCCCCTGGGAAGATTCCAGCTCCTTTACACTGGAAACAGGACCATGCAATTGAGGGCCCTTTACCCATTGCCCTTCTTCAGATATATAAATAGGATGGATTTCAAATTTCTCTAAATCCAATGCTTTAATCACAGCCATTGCAGTCTGCATGGATACTTTATGCTCTGCAGATTTTCCGCCGTACAAAAGGCCAACCTTTGTTTTCATAAAAGAACCTCCAATATTCAATCATGGACTAACCGGCTTCTCATGCCGCTTTATTCCGTTATTTTACCTTAACTGCTTTTTATGCTCTTTCAAGCTACTCTTTATTGTAACACTTTCATATTTAAGAAAGGGAGTGATTACATGTTCAATTCCACAGGAATTTTTTTCTCCGCATACGCCCATATTCCTATATGTATGAAAGGGCACTGAAAAAGGAAACTTTTCTTATCTAAACCAGTAAAATAATTTCCTTTTCTGGCATTAATTTAAACTCGCTTTCTTCTATTATTATCTTAAGAAAACGTTTAACCCCCTACGATAGAACGATTAACGAGAAAAACCCATAATCCCTAATAAATAATCAGACTTATTTTATTATTAAAACAAAAGCTTTAGCTATTAACTTTTAACGCAAAACAGGATATAATCCTCCTAACAAAAACAACTGTATTTTTTAGGAGGACATAAAAATGAAGTTCGGATTGCTTCCCAGAATTATCGCAGCAATAGCATTGGGTATTTTATTAGGTTCTTTTTCTCCTGAATGGCTTATTCAGCTATTTGCTACTTTTAATGGACTGTTCGGGAACTTTCTTGGTTTTGCGATTCCATTAATTATTATCGGATTCATCGCGCCAGGAATCGGGAGCATGGGAAAAGGCGCAGGGAAACTGCTTGGGATTACAACCGGTTTTGCCTATGCTTCTACGATCACTGCTGGTTTAGTTGCCTATTTTTCTGCGACGGTGTTATACCCTGTTCTATTAAAAAATCAAAGCTTCAAAGAGTTTGAGAATCCTGAGGATGCCTTGCTTTCACCCTTTTTCCAGGTGGACATGCCTCCTGTAATGGGGGTTATGACGGCACTGCTGATTTCATTCACTCTAGGCCTTGGATTGGCTGCGATTAAAGGAAACACTCTGCAAAATGCTATGAATGATTTCCGTGATATTATTGAAAAACTGATTGAAAAGGTCATCATTCCATTGCTTCCTGTCCATATCTTTGGGATTTTCGCCAATATGACGCAAGGCGGACAGGTTGGCGCCATTATTTCTGTATTTGCCAAAGTATTTGTCATGATTATTGCTCTTCATCTTTTATTTTTACTGCTTCAATATTCAGCGGCTGGCAGCCTTATGAAAGCCAACCCGCTTAGGCTCATGAAAAATATGATGCCTGCCTACTTTACGGCACTTGGAACCCAATCCTCTGCATCCACCATTCCTGTTACGCTTAAGCAGGTTAAAAAGCTTGGTGCACGTGAAAAAGTCGCGGATTTCTCTGTTCCATTACTGGCAACGATTCATCTCTCCGGAAGCACGATCACCATTGTGAGCTGTGCGATCGCCGTGATGATGCTGCAGGGTCAAACGGCATCATTTGCAGAAATCCTGCCTTTCATTTTAATGCTTGGCATCACAATGATTGCAGCTCCAGGTGTCCCTGGAGGAGCTGTCATGGCCGCATTGGGTCTGCTTGAAAGCATGCTCGGATTCAACGAAACTATGCTTGCGCTTATGATTGCCCTATACCTTGCCCAGGACAGCTTTGGAACTGCGTGTAATGTAACAGGTGACGGTGCTCTGACGTTGCTTTCTGATAAGGCAAGCGGCAAAGATAAGAAGCTTCAGCATCAATCTGCAGTGAAAGCCGGCTAATTGAAAAAAGATGTCCCTGCTGGGGCATCTTTTTTTGGTTTAAGTGCTGTATTTATGAATTTTGCGGTACTAAGACGGCATATCGGTCACTTACCTTAGTTTATCGGTCAGTTTTAAATTTTATCGGTCACTTTGTAAATATATCGGTCCGAAAGGATTCGATATCGGTCACTTTTTTTATTTATCGGTCACCTGGCGTAGCATCAGCTTTACACGGTACTGATAGTGAAAAGTGCACAGTTGAACTCTACTTAACAATCAAAACAGGAGCCTTCACACGTTTGGCTATTTTGTGACTGACACTTCCGAGCACCATTTCCTGGAGCGTATTCAGACCCCGGCTGCCCACTACAGCAACATCAAAATCCATTTTGTTGGCAAATTCCACAATGGCTGGTCCAGGCTCTCCCTGCAGGATCTTTATTTCATATGAAATGCCCTTTTCTTTTAATAAATTTTCTATTGGCTCTAAACGCTTTTTCCTCACCTGGTCCACTATACTTTTATCAAAATGATGAAGGATATCTTCTTTTGAGGTCTGGCCATCAACAGCATACACCACGGTAATTTCAGAATCAGGATTCTGTTCAGCCAGTTGAATGGCTTTAGCGGCTGCACGAATGGAATGATCGGATCCATCTGCAGCAATCAGTATTTTTTTAAACACAGAGCCTCACCCCTAACATATTCTTATAAAAAAAATACCACAGTCAAAGCTGACTGTGGTATTAATTCCAGTTTTTAATGGCCGGATAATTTCGCACCAGGTTTTCGGTGAACGGCCAAACGCTCAATCAAGTTCGAGCTTGGCGCGTTTAATCCTGATAGGCGGACCAGCACACCGTTGTCACGAAGCTTTAATACAATCTTATCGATAGCAGCGACACCTGAGTCATCCCAGACATGCGCCTGTGTAAAATCAATTTCAACTTCTTTTAATTCTTCGTTAAAGTCGAATGCATCTACAAGTTCATCTACAGAAGCAAAGAAAACCTGGCCTGTTACAGCGTATATTTTCTTATCTTTTTCAATTCGTGAAGCAACATGCACTTTCGAAATTTTAGCGACAAAGAAGATCGCACTTAGGATAATCCCCGCGAAAACTCCTTTTGATAAGTCATGAGTGAAAACAGTTGTAACAGTCGTTGTCAACATAACAATCGAATCAGTGACAGGCGTCTTAGCAAGTCCTTTAATGGAAGACCAGTCAAAAGTGCCGACCGAAACCATGATCATAACTCCGACTAATGCAGCCATCGGTATTTGAACGACAATATTTCCTAATACTAAAATCAGAAACATAAGGAATGTCCCGGCTACCAAAGCAGACAGTCTTCCTCTTCCGCCAGACTTCACATTTATGACGGACTGTCCAATCATGGCACAGCCTGCCATTCCGCCGAATAGACCTGCCACGATATTCGCAATCCCCTGTCCGCGGCTTTCCATATTCTTATCACTGGCAGTATCGGTCATGTCATCAACAATGGATGCAGTCAGCAAAGATTCAAGCAAGCCCACGATCGCAAGGGCAATAGAGTACGGGAAAATAATCTTCAGAGTCTCAAAATTAAATGGAACATCCGGTATAAAGAATGCCGGAAGAGCTGATGTTATAGCCCCCATGTCGCCAACAGTGCGCACATCACTCTTTGTCATGATGGCAATGATCGTAATAACAATAATAGCCAGCAGAGGAGATGGCACTGCTTTAGTGAATCTCGGGAAAATATAAATAATCGCCAATGCACCCGCAACCATTGCATACATTACCCATGTAGCATCTACAAACTGTTCAAGCTGCGCCATAAAAATCAATATAGCCAGTGCATTAACAAACCCAATCATAACTGCACGCGGAATGAATTTCATAAAGCGGGCCAGCTTCAGCACACCAAATAAGATCTGCAGAACTCCCGTCAAAATGGTCGCAGCAAATAAATACTGCAGTCCGTGATCAGCTACTAATGTAACCATTAATAACGCCATCGCACCAGTTGCAGCAGAAATCATCCCAGGCCTTCCGCCAACTATTGAAATGGTTACAGCAATACAGAAAGAAGCATACAATCCAACCATTGGATCGACACCAGCAATAATCGAGAATGCAATCGCCTCAGGAATCAGCGCCAATGCCACTACGATTCCAGCAAGAATGTCTCCCTTAACATTGCCAAACCATTGTTCTTTTTTTGATAAAACTTTCAAATAAACACCTCTTTATTAATAGATTTATAGTAATGACTTTGAACTCTCATCAAAGTCGGGCCGACAAAAACATATAGAATCATAACACATTTACTTATATTTACAAACCCTTATGTAAGCGCTAAAAACACTTAAAATCTATGTTTTTCTTTTGAAATCAACAGATTACTATGCATATAAAGAATAAACTCCAAAAAAAAAATGACCCTGGAGCAGAGTCATTAAATTATCCAATAGGCGAACAAACCTCAATATAATGCCCATCCGGGTCTTGCACATATGCCACTTTCTGGCCCCAGGGCTTTACAACAGGCTCGAGCAGGACAGGCACTCCTGCGGCCTTCAGCTTTTCCACAGCCGCTTCTACCTCTTCTGTAACAAAACCCAGCTCAAATGTCTGCTCCTTTCTTAATCCATCCGGTATCGGAAGCCCGGTGACTTCCCGCCCGCCTTCTCTCGTATTAAAAGAAAGAATGGTGCTGCCTGTATCGTACTCAATATAAGTTCCAAATTCATTCCTTAGCTTCAGGCCCAGCAATTCACCATAAAAATGCTTCGTTCTTTCCAGGCTTTCCGCATATAAAATGACATAACCCATCTTCAATTCCACTTATGTTCACCTCTTCAATAATTCTATTCATGATATGATTTCAATAAAGGAGGTATTTTCTCCTTTAAAAGAATGTATAAACTTTGGAAATATTCATGATAGAGGTGCAGCAATGAACTGGAAAGAAATCGAACATCAGATGTACACGATGTGCATGGTTGCAGACGGAGATCAGATCCTTCTCATAAAGCGGCCCAATCATAAAGGCTTCCCTGGCTATCTGGCACCAGGAGGAAAAGTAGAGTTTCCCGAGAGCATTACGGACGCAGCGAAACGCGAAGTGCTTGAGGAGACAGGGCTGCACGTCAAGAATGTTATTTTTAAAGGCTGGGATGAGTACGTAAATCCCCAGGCGAATGTCCGCTACATGGTATTTAACTATCTGGCAGATTCCTATGAAGGAAGCCTTCTTGCGGATCCTCCAGAAGGAGAACTGCAATGGGTTTCAAGACAAGATGCATTGGACCTTCCCATGCAGGATTGGTTCAAGCGAAAGCTGCCGCTTTTTTTCGAAGAAGGGACTTTTGAGATCCATTCCATTTGGGATGAAGAGCACAACACAGAAGGAACGAGCATGACAAGGGTTTTTACTAAGATTTAATGGAGGAGTACCTTCTATGAACAAGGATACAGCCCTAAAGGTGAAGATTCGTCCCATACAAGAAGATGATTTGACTATATTATGGGACTATATTTACGGAACAGACAACCCTGAGTGGAAAAAATGGGATGCTCCCTATTTTCCTCTTGAGCATAAAGTCTTTGAAACGTATAAACAGGAATTTCTCCAAAAGGCAGAAGAACATCCGCCTCTCAGCATGGTAATTGAAGCGTCTGAAAAGGTAATCGGTATTGTGGGATACTACTGGGAGCATCGAGATTCAAATTGGCTTGAAGCAGGAATTGTGATTTACGACCCCGAGTATTGGAATGGCGGGTATGGAACGGAAGCACTTACTCTTTGGGTGGACTTTCTATTTTCGTCTCTTCCGCTTGCCCGGGTAGGCATTACCACCTGGTCAGGCAACAAAAGAATGATGAAAGCCGCTGATAAGATTGGCATGCAGCTTGAAGGAAGAATGCGGAAATGCCGGATTGTAAATGGGAAGTATTATGACAGTATCCGGATGGGCGTTCTGAGGGAAGAGTGGGAAGAAAAGTACATTAGTAAAAAATAGGCTCGTTTATTAACGAGCCTGAGCCTTATTCGCAGTGAGCCATGCATCCTTCTAAGAGGAATTCCTTTTTATCCTGATCAACTTGCAGGATGGTCAGGCTGGTTCCATGAATGAAGGGCGGGTCCCAAATGCGTTCGACAGCAGCATTGCGGCAAAGCATATACAGAGCTTTGACAGCAACTGCATGGGTAACAATTAGCACACTGCCTTCTGATAAGGTGTTTTGCAGGTCTTCCAGAAAGGAAGCAACACGGTTTGCCACATCGTAAAAGCTTTCTCCTCCTGCACTTTCATAGGACTCCGGCCGGTTCCAATAGGCATCGAAGGCAGCCGGATAAAGCTCCCTTATTTCACTTTCCACTCTTCCCTGCCAATCGCCAAGATCTATTTCCATAAGCCTTTCATCTGTGTCGATAGGAATCTCCCTTGTTCCTCTTACAAGCTGGGCTGTATGTAAAGTCCGTTTGCTCGGTGAAGAGATTATACGCTTAAATTCTATATCCTCTACTCTCTCCCCCAGCAGCTTCGCATCACGTCTGCCTTTCTCCGTTAAATCAGAGTCCAGGCGCCCCTGCATTCTTTTCTCTTTGTTCCATTCCGTTTCACCGTGCCGGATGATATATAAGGTCAGCATCCCTTTTTTCATGCCCTTCTTTTCAGTATATGAAAATAACTTCCTGCCAGCTTCCTGATTTCTTCCGATTTCGCTTCGGAAAAAACGGCTATAAAGCAAGTCGATGGACCTGATGATTTTTCAAGGTCTAATTCTGATTCAAGATTCTTAACCTCAAACTTCCTATTGGAGAACAGCCCGTTCAGCTCGGTCAGTATGCCTTTTGAACCTACAGGAAGCGTCTCAATTTCTTCAATGGAGTTGATTATTTTAAAAAGCTTCAGGGGTGCTGCCTCTGCCTCCCTTTCAATCAGCTCCTGGCCAACCAATGGGGAACCGATAACCGCTATCCTTGTATCATTTGTATACGTTAGGTTCTCAGAAGGAAGCGCTCCCTGCCTTTTGCCAAGTACAGATAACCCTACCGCAGATTGAAGCAGGTTAAAATTGCTTTCTGTACTGCCGGTGATTTGCAGTTCCGTAAGGCCTAATTCATCGGCCCCCTTCTTAATGCCCCGTATAAGCTGGTCCCAGGAATCATCTCCGCAGAAATTCTGAATGGCAGCTGCAAATGGCTGAGCACCTGCTGACATACATTCCATGACAGCGACTCGGAAGGAATAATACGAAACGGTCTCGTAAGGAACCTGGACAGCGTCCTGTTCTTTCTCACCGATTGCTCCGCTGTTATCACTTGCTATCACAATCATTTCTTCAGAATTAAAAGGGAAGGTTAAGACATCCCTCACTGCTCAGCACCCGCTTTGGTCATAGCCGGGCCCACAAGCTTGACAAGTCTCGGTATCGCTATATAAGCAATAACAGCATTTATCACAGAGCCTATAAAAAGAGAAGGCACAATTGCCAGGTAAAAGGCCTGGCCCATTATAAAGATAAATGGAAGCGGAGCTGCAAAGGCATTGCCCAACACAAAAAGAATTCCCGCCAGCCAGTGCCGGCCTCTCTGATACAATGAACTGAAAATAAAGGCTAACAGTGCCATTTCAACAGCAATCAGGAGATGAAGAGGCCCTAATGGCATGCCACCCAATAACGACGACAGCAGATGTCCGATAGCCGCAACGGCCGCGCCGCCATAGCCTCCAAGCAGCACGGCTGCAAGCAAGGCAGGAAATGCATCCAGTGCCACGCTACCGATAATGGCCGGAACTTTAATCGCTGCACCGATTGCTGTCAACGCAACAAGCATGGCTGCCATGCCCAATCGCATGCTTTTCATTCTTTATCCTCCTTGCGCTTTCCTTCACGGAATACATTGGCACTGCGCACATACTCCACATCTTTCTGGTTTAGACGGAAATTAACCACTCTGGCCAGGGCAAAGAAATAGTCAGATAAACGATTCAGGAATTTCAGTGCCACTGCAGAGGTTTCCGGATCCGCTTTTTTTAGTGAGACCACGAGCCGCTCTGCTCTCCGGGTTACAGTCCTGGCAATATGAATGGATGCAGATGCAGGTGCTCCTCCGGGCAAAATGAACCTTTCAAGCTTTGGTGCTTCCTCAATCAATTGATCAATCTTAGTCTCCAAATAGTCTACAGATTCCTTCGTCAATTTCAGCTCCCGCTTTGTTGACACATTTGCAAGGTCGCCGCCACAGTCAAAAAGTTCATGCTGGATCTTCTCCAGATCCTCCAGGACATCCTGAAAAATGGACGGATCCAGCTGTGTCATAGCCTGCCCGACAAAACAGTTGACTTCATCCACTGTTCCGTAGGCTTCAACCCTTACATCATCCTTTTCCACCCTGCCTCCGATAATGCTTGTTTTTCCCTCATCACCAGTTCGTGTATAAAGTTTCATCAGCAATTCCCCATTTCATTTTATTTTTTGACTGATGCCATACCAAATCAAATCAACTCTGTCTGCAGCAGCAGCGGCATCCTGAAAGGTCCAGCCTGACGCATCCCGCCACTTTCGGTCAGCTGCTTCCATAGGAACAATGCCTTTAGAAATATCAGATCCGATTAAAACGATCCTTCGATTGACAGCTGTTTTTTCCCACTCCTGCCATTTTGCCAGCATCTCCTGCCATTTGTCCCGAATCTCTTCAAACTCCAGCGCTTGTGACCATTCCCGAATCATCAGTTCGATTCCCTCATAGACGATTAGATTTTGATCCAAATCGCCGGCCAACTCACCATGATAAGCTGAAATCCATTTATGAGGAGTATCATCCAATTGATAAAATCCCTTCACCCATCGGGATTTCCCGTTAAAGGCGCCTCCTGTAATGAAGTGCATCTCTCTCCCCTCCTAAACTCTTCCCGTGTCCATCTAAGCTCATAGCCTCTTCCAAACGGAACTTGCCATTCCCAGAACTCTTTTTTCTCCGGTGCATACTTTCCAAGAAGGTATCTTATGACTCCGCCATGTGTAATAACTGCGGCATCGCGCATATCCTTCCGAAGCAATTGATCGGTTAAATTCTGCCACCCTTGCTGTAAATGCTGAAAAGGATTCCCCTCCGGGCACCACTCCTGAGAAAGGATTTTCCAGCCATTTTTGATAAGCCGGGTTATCTTTCAGCTCTTGATACGTCCTGCCTTCCCACTCGCCAAAATGCATTTCTCTCCATTCGGGACATGATTCAATAGAATGATCCGGGAAAAGAATAGCCGCCGTCTTCATGCACCTGCCTAAATCACTCGCGAAAATTCTGCAATAGTATTGAGGCGCCGCGGCAAGCTTCTCCCTATGTTCCTGACACAAAGGAGAATCTGTCCAGCCCAGATAAGCATGGGACTTATTGGCTTCTGTCAGCCCATGACGAAATAATGCAACAGCCACAGTATCATCCATAAAAGCACCTCCGTCCCTTCCACACTGGCCCCAAGTACATCCCCTGTCATTCCGCCAAACCAGGCAATGACTTTCCTTGATAAAAATGCGAATAACAATATTGAAAAAAGAACCATGATAAGAAACCCAACAATGGCCGGGTAACCTGCCAGCACGGCAGCTGCCGCGACGGCCAGAAGGAAGATAGGGTAAATAGTTAAGGTGGTTTTCGAAGCAGCCTGCTGAAATAATGAGCCCAGCCCCTCTGTTTTGGCTGCCTTAACTTTTATCAGCAATACCCCCATTACCATCTTGCTTAAAAAAGGAATCACTGTGATTAAAAAATAGGAATATGGATTTGATAAAAGGACAATTTCATAGATAAATAGAAAACGGGTACTCAGCAATACGATGATGGACAGCACACCGAACGCCCCCACTCGGGGATCACTCATGATTTCCAGCCGCCTCTCCTGATCCCGATAGGAGAAGAACGCATCGCTCGCATCCATCCACCCATCAAGATGAATCCCGCCGGTCAGCAAAATGCCGGCCAGCCAGACGGCAAAAGCCGCAGCCAGGATTGAAAAAGGAGTCCATTCCAGAAAAGCATAGAGAATAAATGCGTATATGCTCCCCTGAATGAGGCCGGCTATAGGGAAGGTTCTGATTGCCTTCTCCAAGTGAGGCTTATCCATGGGCAGAGAAATTGGAATGGGAATGCTTGTGAAAAATTGAAGGTTGATCAATAATCCCTTAAGCCATTTCATTCTGTTTTCTCCAGCTAAAGACGATTTCCTTTAATTTTCCCCAATCAAGATGCTGAATCATATTTTCCGCCAGTTCGTTGTATTTCCTATCCTTCAGGGCTTTTATTCGGACAGGCTCCTTACTTGGAATGCCTTTTTGTTTTCTCAGGGAATTAAGCCACGCACCCCTCCATTCATCATTATGGAAGATGTGGTGCATATACGTCCCTACCAGACGGCCTTCATTTCCATAGAATCCATCTTCTTCGCCATTTTGAAGCAGAAGAAGGCGATTGCCTTCAAAGTCTTTTTCAAGAAATGTTTCACCTAAATGTATTTCATATCCATCCAAGATTTCTTTTACGGGAAGGTTCATACTTGAATGCAGACAGCCCTTCACCTGCACGGTCTTCTTGCGTTCATGAAAAATGGTATCTGCCGGTATTAAATTCAAGCCTTTTTCCTTTTCATTAGGATTACCGGTATCAGAACCCGCCATATCGATTAATCTCCTGCCGAGCATCTGGTATCCTCCGCAAATGCCGGCAATAGAACCTCCATCGGCAGCATAGCGCACAATCCAGTCCGCCAGACCTTTTTCCTTGAAATAGCGCAAATCGCGAATCGTGCTCTTTGTGCCGGGAATGATCACCGCATCAGGCGAGCCAGCCTCTGATAGATGTCTTACCCATCTAATGTTAACGTCATCTTCATAGTAAAACGGATCGATGTCACTAAAGTTTGAAATAAATGGCGGCCGCAGCACTGCAATATCCAGAATACCTCCTCCAGCTCTTGGAGCAGCAGACTGAATGGATAGGGAATCCTCTGCATCGATCATATGGTTATCCAAGTAAGGCAGAACGCCAAGGACAGGTATGCCCGTCTTTTCCTCAATCCAGCGGATGCCATCCTCAAACAGTGTGATATCTCCGCGGAATTTATTAATAATAATGCCCGCAACCCGCTGCCTTTCCTGTTTGGTGAAAAGCTCCAGGGTTCCAACAATGCTGGCAAAAACACCGCCCCTGTCAATATCAGCAACCAGGATGACCGGCACATCCGCCATTTCAGCGACTTTCATATTCACAAGCTCTTTATCTTTTAAATTAATTTCAACAGGGCTGCCAGCACCCTCTATCACAAGCAGCTCGTATTGAGCATCAAGCAGGCTCAGTGCCTCTCTGATGGTCTCCAGCCCCTTTTCATAATAGGTTTCCCGATAGCTTCTTCCTGATAGGGAATTGACTGCTTTTCCAAGGAGAATGACCTCCGCATTCTGAGCGGATTGCGGCTTAAGGAGAATGGGATTCATCCAGACAGCAGCTTCAGTTCTTGCCGCTTCAGCCTGAATGCCCTGTGCCCTGCCGATTTCATTTCCATCCTTTGTCACGTATGAATTATTAGACATATTCTGGGATTTAAAAGGAGCCGTGCGGAAACCTTCATTGGAGAAGGCCCGGCAAAGAGCCGTAGCAATCAGGCTTTTGCCGGCATCGGATGAAGTCCCCTGAATCATTATTCCTTTCATTCCGGTTCCCCTTTCATTTGTATGGGGATGCCAGCTTCAACAAGATAGGCTTCATCAGCCATACCTACTATATTCCTGTGAAGCGTCCCAAGTATTTTTGAATAGGTAATCACCAGTTCATTTTTGCCAATTGGCTCATTCAAGACTTCGTTGCTGACAACGATCAAGTACCTGCAATTTTTACGGATTTCAGTGATGGCCCTGAGAATATCAAATGACAGACTTTCCTGGAATTCTCTGTTCCGCCAATCGTCTTCCGCTCTAAAAAGTTCATTATTCAAGAGAGTAGTCAAGCAATCGAAAAGAACAATATCCTGATTATTAAAGTTTCCCGAGATCTCTTCAAGTGCGGAAGGCTTCTCCCAGGTTGTCCAGCTCAAACCGCTCTTTTCGCGGTCATCCTGGTGCCTCTGAATCCGTGCCTCCATCTCGGGATCGTATGCTTTTCCTGCAGCAATATAATGAAGCTTTCCTTCCGACTTCATTGCCAGCCCCGCAGCAGTCCTCTCTGCAAAGGAGCTCTTTCCGCTCCGCACTCCACCGGAGATAAAAATCAGCGATCCTCCCGCCATTGCCGCATCGCCTCCATCAGCACATCATTGTCTTTCGGCCCTTTAATCGCAAAGCGCAGCCATCTTCCTTCCAGGCCAAGGAAATTCATTGTGTGCCTTGGGATAATTCCTTTCTCAAGCAAAAATTGAAAGAGAGGCAGCTGCATATCAAGTTTCGGATCTCTTAACAAATAGAAATTAACTGAAGAAGGAGAAACCTCAAAATCAAATTGCTGATAAAATTGAACCAGCCGCTCTCTCTCCTGCCGTATCAAATTCTTTGTCAGCCTGACATGCTCTTTGCTGTCCAGACACCATTCTCCTGCTTTTAAAGCAAGAGCATTTACGCTCCAGTGCGGTTTCAGAGCATTCGCTCTTTCAATTAACCCCTCACTTCCCATCATGTATCCAAGGCGCAGGCCCGGTATAGAAAACATCTTTGTCATGGAGCGCAGCACCACAACATTCGAATCCTTTCCTATGAAAGGAACAATAGATTGATAGTCGCAGGCAAAGTCATAAAAAGCTTCATCCATAATAAGCAGGCAGCTGTGGATATGACACTTCTCAATCAATTCCTTCACAATGGAAGATGGGTAAAAAATACCTGTCGGATTATTCGGGTTACAGAAGAAAACAACATCAGCGGCTCTTAGCTTTTCAGATAGCGCTTCCATATTGAGATTCCAGGCTCCAGGCTCCAGCTGATGATAGGAGACTTTACAATGATTCACGCGGCAGGCCTCTTCATATTCCGAAAAAGCCGGCTGAATAATCAGCACCCTTTTTCCGGCTATCATCCGGCCAATCAGGGTGATTAGCTCGGCGCCTCCATTTCCCACCAAAATCTGTGTTTCTTTTATTCCCTCTGCAGCCGCCAATTTGCTTTTTAATAGAGTAGAATGGGGATCCGGATAATCGCTAATAAATTGAAATAAGTTTCCCCATCCTTCTTTTAATTCGCGGGGAGGGCCAAGGGGATTGATATTGGCACTGAAATCAATTCGCTCCTCGGGCATTGGTTTATCGATTGCTTTATATAAATATTGCGGGTTAGATCCATGTGAAGGCCAAATCAAGGAACATCCCTCCTGTCCATAATAAAAGCAAGAATAAGAAAACCGTCTTGTTCATAATCGAAATGGTTTTTATGATATGTTCTTTTTCAAGCTGCACCATCGGCTTTCCCATCGTTGCACGGTTTGAGATTACACCCTTATAAAAATTGATTCCTCCAAGCTGAACCCCCAGAAGGGCTGCAACAGCTGCTTCGCCCCAGCCGCTATTTGGGCTCGGGTGCTTTGGTGCATCTCTTAATAGAACTCTCCATACTTCCCCATATGAAGAATGCTCCGGGTTTTGTGTAAGCATGATGCAAACCGATGTCAGCCGGCTCGGGATCCAGTTCGCGATATCATCCACTTTGGCGGATGCCCATCCAAAATTCATATATCTATCATTTCTATGGCCAACCATTGAATCGCATGTATTAATGGCCCTG
>ERZ1023203.46-NODE-46-length-36327-cov-5.068262_pt1 | contig 36327 bp, 49 predicted proteins | sample MGYA00380444_ERZ1023203 | MGnify/ENA primary metagenome ERZ1023203 (study PRJEB33173, sample SAMEA4830386) | metagenome | study: EMG produced TPA metagenomics assembly of the PRJEB25223 data set... | reverse complement strand
CAAAAGGTTTATGAGCTGGAAAGTAATCCGGAGTTCCGTTCAAAGCTATTTAGGGAACTACATCGAGAATTAAAGGACCGTTTTGGTGTAGCAAGCTACAAAGACATTAAGAGAAAGGAACTTCAATCAGCTCTCAGCTACATAGAAAACTGGTTTCCTAGAAAAGTTTCATGAGCGAAGGCACCGAACGAAGCTGCCAGGCTCAAAAAAATTCGGTGCACTTCCTTTCATCTATTAATTTTAATAGCAATCTATTAATTTGTCGGTTCCATACTGGAACCTTTCCAAATTGGAACATAGAAGGGAGGGAGAAAGGATTGACTTTCGGCGCAGTATTGAAAGCATGCCGGGAGCGAGCAGGTCTTACCCAGGAGGAAATCGCAGAAAAGCTTCATCGTTCACGGAGTTGTATTTCAAAATTTGAAACAGATAAAAAAACACTGGATGTCGCTACTTTAATCAAGTGGGCAGATGTTACTTCAGCTAAAGATGTGGCATGTGCCATTGTGACAGGGGTAGATCCAGTGATGATAATACAGCAGTTAATGCCGCTGATAGGAGGAATAATCCAATGGTTCTGACCAGAAAAGAGAAGCTGGAACAATTAATTAAAAAATTGAAGAGCCAAGGGGTCAAGATTGATTGGGCTGTTAGGATTAGTACTCCAAAGGAGGGTTCATAAGTGGACTTGGGTTATGTCCTAGCTATGATTTTCGGAACCTATTTTATTTTCATCATGGGAATTTTAATTGGAGATTTTACTTCAAATCAAAAAGAAAAGCAGTAAGCTCACCACAGCTCACTGCCACTTAATAGTCGATACTTCTATTCTAACATCCATAGAATAGAGCGGCAAGAACCTTTGTTCCTGTCGCGATAAGTCGGAACGAATATCTACCATTCCCCCATCATCTACGTTTCGGCTTATCGCGGTGTGAATAAAGCACCTAATACATAGAGAGGAGGATACAAATGAATCATCCTATGATTGACCAAATAGAGCGGTCCGGATATCCGAATATGGCAGCACAGCCTGAACATGTAGGAATTGATTATTTTGGTGACGAGATCCTTGATGGTGACGACTTAGTGGAATATGACTGTGAAATCATCTTGAAGGACAACTTGGAGCGGTATTTAACAGAAGTCATGGGATTTGAATTTAAAACTGCATAAAAAGACACCTGTTGGGAGGCAGGTGTCCGGGTTCGATGAAAATCGAAAAACAATTATAGTACCGTCATTGTAGCATATTGGCCCCTGGCGGTAAAGGGAGGACTCAATAGTGGCCATTAATGCAGTATGTACAAAAGAAATGAGCCGTTATGAATGGCTGCAAGAAAGGGCTAAAGGAATCGGCGGGAGTGATGCTGGAATCATCCTTGGTGTTAATAAGTTTCGTACACCTTTTGAGCTTTGGCTAGAAAAAACTGGCCAGGTCGAACCACAGGAAACTGATAATGAAGCAATTTACTGGGGAAATCAAATGGAAAATGTGGTTGCCAAGGAGTTTGAAAAGCGAACAGGTAAAAAGGTCCGCCGAACAAATTTCATGTACAGCCATTCCAAGTATCCTTTTATTAAAGCAAATGTTGACCGTTTAGTTGTTGGAGAATCAGCGGTTTTGGAATGCAAGACAGCCAGTGCATATCTCGCTAAAGAGTGGGAAGGTGAAGAAGTTCCGGCAAGCTACCTTGTGCAACTCCAACAGTATCTTGGAGTTACAGATAAGGAAAAGGGGTATATCGCTGTTCTTATCGGTGGCAACAAGTTCATCTGGAAGGAAGTAGAGCGAGATCAGGAGCTTATCGATATGATTTTCAATGCTGAAAAGCACTTTTGGGAATATCACGTACTGCAAGGGCATGCTCCAGAACTTGATGGATCCAGCGCGGCTGAGAAGTTTTTAAAAGAGAAGTACGATTGCGCTGTGAAGGATAAAGAAATTGTCCTTCCATCTGATTATAAAGATTTGCTGGTTCAATATGAGAAAGTGAAGTCCGATGAAAAGCTGATTAAATCAGCAAAAACGGAAATTGAAAACAAATTAAAAGAAGTATTAAAGGATGCTGAAACAGGTATTACTGATCAATTTATTGTCACTTGGAAGAATCAGAGTAGAAAAAGTGTTGATTCCAAAGCTTTGAAAGAGGAGTTTCCGGACATTTACAAAAAAGTTTTGAAAGAATCCTCGTTCCGAAAATTTGCTGTAAAGGAGATTAATTGATGGCGACCAATACAGAATTGAAGAATCAATTAGCTAATAGACAGGAGACAGCAGCAAAGCAAGTATCAGCTCAGTCACTTGGACTTAAAAGTCTACTAAATACGCCAACTATGCAAAAGAAATTTGAGCAGGTATTGGCCAATAAAGCTCCGCAATTTATGGCATCCGTTCTTAATTTGTATAACGGAGATCCTGGCCTACGAGAAGCTGAGCCTATGTCCATAGTATCCAGTGCAATGGTTGCTGCATCTCTCGATTTACCGGTTGATAAAAACTTAGGTTACGCCTGGATTGTTGCTTTTTATGATTCTAAAAAGGGGTATAAGGCAGCACAGTTCCAGCTGGGATACAAAGGATACATTCAGTTGGCATTAAGAAGCGGTCAATACAAGGCTATAAATGTAATACCGGTATATGAAGGAGAACTCCTAAAGTGGAATCGTCTGACGGAGGAAATTGACCTTGATTTGGAAGCCAGGAAAAGTGACAAGGTCATCGGTTATTGTGGCTACTTTAGGTTGGTCAATGGCTTTGAAAAAACGGTCTATTGGACCCGAGATGAAGTAGAGGCACACAGGATAAAGCACAACAAGGCAAAAGACAAGAAATCTCTTAATAATGTTTGGCGTTCTGATTATGATGCCATGGCAATGAAAACAGTTCTTAGGAACATGTTAGGCAAATGGGGTATCTTGTCCATCGATATGCAAAAAGCATTCTCAGAAGACGAGCAGGAGCGTGAGGTAAAAGATATTACGGATGAGGCCAATGAGTATGATGAGCCAATTCAATACGACGCTCCAAGCAAGGATGAGCATGTATTAGATGAAGAGCCTGAAATTATTGATACGGATCAAAAGAAGAAAAAAACTAGCAAAAATATGTCCGCCCAGGAATCATTGGACATAGATTTTGAAGATGCAGAGTAACAAAACAAATGTCCTCCTTCCAGCATGGATCTGGGAGGAGGCAAGAGATAAAGAACACTTGAAAGTGCTTGTTTTAGAGTATATGCGGCGGTATCCGGATTACAGAGTAAAAGGCGTTAAAAACGGATTTGCTGTCTGTGAGTGGGAGTGAGTCACATGCTTGTTAAGACCATTCGTATACCAAATGGAGATGTATTTTCAAAGTATTTTATATTCAAATGTGATAGATGCGATGAAACTATCGGGGAATCTGATCCACACATACCAGAGGAACAAAAACATTATTGTTGGGAATGCAGTTTCATTTTAGGAAAGATAACGGAAGTGGAGTTCCTAAAATGTTCAGGGGTGTACGCATCAAATTCTCATGCTTCGGTAATTGATGGGGAAATCTTGATATGGATAGGCAGTAAACCACCCTGGGAGCAGACAAATAAGGATATTAGGAGCTCCGGCAAATATAAAGAATGGCGAATTTTGGTTTTTGAAAGAGACAAATACACATGTCAGCATTGTGGGCAAGTTGGGGGAGAGTTAAACGCTCATCATATAAAACCGTTTGCTAAATATGAGAATTTAAGATTCGAAGTTTCAAATGGTCTAACCTTATGCGTACCATGTCATAAAAATGTCCATAGGAAGTAGGTGATACGGTGCCCGAAAGTTATCCATTTCCAACCTATTCAGGATTATTAGAGCCAAAACATTACAAAAAAATTGGATCCGCATTGTGGCTTTTTCTCTGGTGTGTCAGCTCCACTACAAAAGAAATTGAACGAGATGGAGTAACCTGGGGCATCGTGTTAGGAAATAAGCCATTGAAACGCTCAGAGTTGGCAGAACCTTTTGGAGTTAGTGAAAGAACAGTTCAAAGGTGGTTAGATGACCTGGAAACACATGGTTACATTAAGATCACTCGTGCTCCTTATGGCTACATTTTAACTGTGAAAAACTCCAAAAAATACAATAAAGAGAGAGTGGACAAAAATGTCCAGTCTGATGGAGACCGGACAAAAACGTCCAGTCCAGAGTGGACAGAAATGTCCAGTCATGTGGACAAAAGTGTCCACTCTAATAAAGATATTACAAAGATAAATAATACTACTATTACTATTACTAAAGAAAATGACCCAGTAGATATTATTGCTGAAAGATTCATAGATTTACGAACAGCTAATGAAGGACGTTCTGTTTACCCAACAACAAAAGATTATGAAGCAATCGCCCGGATTGTCGCCCGTGGTATGCCGTTGCCACAAACAATCAAATTGCTTGAACAGTGTTTTGCTGATTACAAAGAACGTCAGCCAAATGGAGCCATTAAAGCCTTTGGATACTGTGAAAAATACATCATGGATCATTATGAAGCCTTAATAGCAAGAGAACAGGCAAAAGAGGCAACTAAGAACGTTAAGCCTTTTAAAAACACTAATTCTTATAAACCTAAAGGTGTGCGATCCAAGCCAATACGGACGGAAATGCTGCCAGATTGGTTTGATGCTGAAAACCAACAGCATGAGAAGCCTAACCTTTTAAAGAAGGAGCAAGAAATTGCTAAGAAGAAAGCAGATTTGCAAGAAAAACTAAAACTATTAAGGTCGGGGAGTTGATACTATGGGGATCCTTTATGAATCCGTTATGCAGCAGAAAAGGAATATCCTCATCAAGAGATTATCAGAATTGAATATTTCTAAGGCTCAATCAGGAAAGAGAATCCATGATTGTGATTACGAGGAACTGAAATTTGAGCTTGTGCTGGCATCCTTTCGGGAGATTGATGCGGAGGCTGCACAAAATAACTGGTTTTGAAGGGAGATATGAAAAATGACTATCACAAATGTTAAGTTAGTTACTCGCTGTCCGAAATGTCTGGCCAAGGGGACAGTGATAGGACATCGAAATAATCTCTTATTACTTGAGTGCAGGGACTGCAACAAACGTTGGAATACTTACTCAAAAACCTGCAAGGTTTGTGGAAAGCCAAATTACTTCTACGTTGAAGGTCCCTGCGTTAAATGCTATTCGGAAAAACACAGCGCCATATGAATTTAAAAGCAGCTAACCTGAGCTAGCTGCTAAGTTTCCTCAAAAAAAAGACCTCTATAAAGAGGTTGTTTAGCTGCTAAGTTTATTTAATGCGGGAATTAATTCATTAAAGTACGGTTTTACAATAAAATCCTTAGCACCATAATTTAAGGCTTCCACGATTAATTTAGATTGTCCCATTGCGGAGCATATAACAACTTTTGCATTTGAATCCAGCTTCTTCATCTCTTTTAAAACATTCATTCCATCTTTACATGGCATTGTTAAATCTAGTAATACGATATCTGGGGAAGCTTCTTTAAAAAGTGATATAGCTTCGCAGCCATCGGAGGCTTCAGCAATTACTTGATAATTGCCTTCAGACAAGGTTCTTTTAAGTATTTGTCTCATAAACATTGAATCGTCAGCAATAAGTACTTTTTTAATCATATCAAACTCCCTTTAGAAATTAGGCAAATTAAAGAAAGGAGTTATAAGAGATTTACGAGATTGATAAATCTCGGTAACCCGGCTACCTTAGCTTTTGCCTTAGGCCCGTGGCTTTGCGTCTTTTACTTTCGTAAAATTTGCCATTATAGGTATATTAACACAGTTAACATAGTGAAAAACGACAAAATGTGACAAAAAATTGATAATTTCATGACTTATGTATTATGGATTTCATAGGTGGTGAGGGTATGAAGCAATTAGACTTATTCTCCATCACCCTTGAAGATCAAATCTTTGAACTAAATCAGGGTGAGGAGATGGAGTTTTTCAAAGGGAAGGAACGGCTGCTGATTAGGAAGCATGAGAAATACAAGGACGTTTACTTTTATCAGGGACCTGACTTCTCCGGATACGCGCTTCATGTTGATGAAGAGGGTTTATTTGGTGGATTAGATCTCTTTAAAACAAAAATAAATCAGTGGCTTTGTAGTGGGTGTTGAAATTAACAAAATAAGGAGTTAGTTTCATTTACCTTTTTTCTCAGCTCTAAAAGTCCAAGCAACTACTAAGAGCCAAAAAGCTGACAATATACTTGGAACTCCAAGTGTCACGAAATATACATTTTTTAAAGTATATTGATCAATCCAGTTAAACATATTTTCACCTCATCACGAGCAAGGACCTGGAGCACTTTTATTCGTTCGTTGGAAGGTTGGTCCAGCTCGTTTAAGTTTAAAGTTCCCAGTTGGATGAAAAATATGAAATTATGGCGAAAAGGAACAGCATAAGAATCGTAAGCCATATATCTAAACTTTTCATTCCTATTCTAAAAGTATAATCTCAACACTTTTTGTAGATGTTAAGAGAAAAACAAGGGAGGACTTTTAGTTGGAATGGATTTTTTATCTATACCTGATAAATACGTTTTTTATCTTAATCATAGCAATTTGGGAAGTACGTAGGCCTGCCAAGGCTTTGAATTGGATAATAATCGTCCTTCTTTTACCTATCATTGGTTTCTTGCTTTATCTTAGCATATCAAATCCTAAGTTTATTCATCGGAAAAGATTGACCTCTACTAAAAGTGAATCTAATAAATTACCTGATACATTTGGTGATTCAGCATCGGTAATCGCCGATACTTTACGGCACTTCACTGTGAATGGGATACGAACGGGCCAAGTCCAAGTATTTGACAATGGAATAGCAAAATATGAACAACTCATTGAATCCCTCCAAAAAGCCCAAAAAACGATTGATCTGGAATATTTCATATTTAGGAATGACCAAATTGGTAATCGCATCACAGAACTGCTAATCGAAAAAGCAGTAAATGGAGTGCGGGTTCGTTTTATGAGAGATGGCTTGGGGAGTTATAATTTCCCGCGTAAAAAAATCCGGCAGATGGTTGAAGCAGGGATAGAATGTAGGACAATATTTCCTTTACGATTTCCTTGGATCTTTTCTTATTGGAATTATCGGGATCATTGTAGAATTGTCACAATTGACGAAAAAGTAGCTTTTACTGGATGCATGAACGTAGGATATGAATATACAGGATTGAAGACTGACGTTGGCTTCTGGCGAGATACCCACTTGCAAATCATAGGAGATGCATTGATCGATTTACAGACTGTCTTTGATGTTCATTGGAATATGGCAGTGCCGGAAAAAATAAAATCAAAAACTAACCTGAAAACAAAGTCTGATGTAATCAATCCAATCGGCAGAGAAGATCATGTCAGATGGTCAGCCGAAATGGGATCAGAGTTGAGCACCCTAGATTATAATGAGATAGACATATCGCCAAAAACAAGGACATTGCAAAAAGCGTATATCCATACGTTGGAAGGAAACCCTGGAATTCCTACCCCATTTATACGTCAAACTTACTTTATATGTATAACACAGGCTGCTAAGACTATTGATATAACAACACCCTATTTTGTACCGGAAACAGATATTATTATGGCATTAAAGACAGCAGTAGCTCGAGGTGTGAGCGTAAGATTGCTGGTTCCTCGCCACAATAATCAAAAAATCGTGGGATTTGCAAGTCGTACTTATTATGGGGAACTTTTAGAAGCTGGTGTACAAATCTACCAGTACGACAAAGGAATGATTCATACCAAGGTGTTGACTATAGATGAGGAGATTGCTGCCGTAGGCTCAGCAAACTATGATATGAGAAGTTTTCGCCTGAATTATGAGGTATGTCAAGTCTTGTACAGTGCTGATGTGGCGAGGGAACTCACAGATCAGTTCGAACGTGATCTAATTGACTCTATTCCATTAAATATTGAAGACTTGCTGCAACGATCCCTGACCGAGCGCATTGTAGAACAGGGTGCTCGCCTGTTTTCTCCATTATTATAAGTTGATATAACTCGTATTTACTTTAAATCTTTCTGATGTTAATAATAAAAAGTGGAAAACTCGTGAGAAGAACTTCTTTCTAATATAAATTAAAATTCTTTACTATATGTGTATGTTCTTAAGTACCTAATTAATGAATTCAAGGTGGAATCTATTTTATTATCAGTTCCCAAAACATGTTTTAAGCATCTATTTCTTTTTTGGTGAAGAAAAAATGCCAACGCATAAATAAACAAGCACCACAATAATAAATTGCAGACCACCATATTTTCCAACCTTTGTAGACCACGTATCCAAAGTAACTGGATAAGACCTCGTAAAATACGGAAAAAGAGACCCAAAAAAGAAGGTAAACCAGAAATTTTTTCTTGTCTTTTGGCATGAAATTCAAATAAAAAATGCCGAACGTTGCTGGTAGGGTTGTTTGAACGAAAAGGTCGAAAGGTTGAGGACCAGGATCCATTAGATCATATAAGTCCAGAACATCACCCAATAATAGGTCTGCAAATAGGACATTTAAAGTAACAGCAAGCCAGGTAGTGTAAAGTTCTTGACGCGTTAATTTTAATGGGATGATTAATATCAAAATTAAATTGATTACAAGCGAAGTAATAGTAAAGAAGTAGACCATTTTTTTCTCCATCTAGTTAAAATTTAATTTCTTTCTATTCTTGCCCAATTTCTGAAATTTAAATATTAATTTGAACCAAGATGTGAATCACAAGTGGTATTGAAAGTAAAAAAATCCCCAAAATGGGGGAATACTGTGAATTTTAAATGTTTAAAAGAGATTCTGTAGATATTACTACTTACATTTGGATTGATATCTAAAAATCAGCTCGTCCAGCATCTCACTATTTTTTATAGTCTCAGGATGTTTCAATCCTTTTTTAATTCCAGTTTCAATAAGTGCTTTTCTAAAAAATTGAATCTTTTTTATAAGCTCCTGACAGAAATGACACATTATTTTGCTCCTTTAATTGATAAAAGTCCAGGAACTATTATTGCAGATAAAGGGAAAATATTGAATAATTTCGACAAAAGTTTGCAAAAAACGACAAATCATTACGGCGACAAAAGAAAGATTCGGTAAAAATAGTAAAACCCATGAGTTGGGTCCGGCGGTTAACTCATGGGTCCAGCGAGATGGAGTATACCATCTACATAATTATAAGATACCTCTCGAGGTGAAAACAGTGAACATTCAGTGAATTTTAAATCAAAAGAAACAGATTAGATATAAAAAAAGCCAGGATTACTCCCAGCCCAGCCTTTTAAATTATATCATGGGAGGGATTCTGAATGAAAGAAGCTGCCAGGCTAAAAACAATCGAAATAAACCCCAGGACAAACAGACTAGAAATAGATATAATGGAACAAAAAGGAAGCTTTGCTGTTGTTGTTTGCAATGGAAAGGCGCGGTTAACTGAGTTACCTATACATGGTGAGATGAAGATTATCACGCATCAAGGAATAGTAAAAAGGGTGAAGTTCGATGAGGGGGAAGAGTTTTGAAGTTTGAACAGTTAAGATTGCATTTGATTTACTTATCTATAATTTTTCTTGTGATTACATTAGGTTTGCTCTCTTTAATTTTTGTAGAAAGTGTAACCGCCATTGGTACTTTATCTTATGCCTCAACATTGTTATCTATAGTATTAGCTGTAATAGCAATATTAATAACCCTTTGGGATGTAGCTGGTCAAAAAAATTCAATACTAGAAATTAAAGAGCAATCAAAAATTTTAAAAGACACTGTGGATGAATTTCAAAGGTCGAATTCTGATGCTGAAAATGTAATTTTCAGTATAAAAGAATTGCAAAATTCTTTTATAGAGGAGATAAGGAAAACTCAACAATTAAGTTTTAAAACACTTGAGGGGTTAGATAAGTTAAAAAATAGTAAGGACGAAGAGGAAAAGCAAAAGATTGTGAATGATATAGAAAAAGATATAAAACACAAGTTAACCGAAGAACAAATGAATAATACAGCAAAAGCGATCAATTTTTACCAAAAACATATGAAAATTGAACTCAAAAGATTCATTAAGGATCATTTCGGTAATAAATATTTTAATTTAAGCGAAGCAAAGGAAGAATATTACGGTATAACCAGAGATACATTAGCAACCTCATATTTGGATGTAGTTATACAAGATATGCTTGATAAAGGAGAGCTTTACGTAAAACCAAAAGATAATGATTTATATTATAAAAATATACAATCCTACCAGCCTACTGGAGGACACTGAATGAACGCTTAGCGTTTGTTTGGTGTCCTTTTTATTTATCTAAAGGAGTGATTCAGATGAAAGAAGCTGCCAGAAAACAACAAATTGAATCCATTCTTAAGGATTACCAATGGATGATGAACTCTATAAAGGTACTCAGAGGCTCAATGAAAGATGCAAGAGAAGGGCTAACAGCTCAATATGGAGATGCAGCTGGGATGCCTAAAGTTCAAGGCACAACAAGCGACCCTGTTTATAGAGAGTGTGTACGCAGAGAGAGAAGATATTATGTTATTCATAAGTACGAGGAAAAGGTTTCTGTTATCCAGGACCGGATATATCTTATTAAGGATGAAAGAGAAATTGAAGTTCTTCATTGGTTGCTTGAGGGAAAAAGTTATAGATGGATTGCTATGCATATGGGGCTGTCACATACCCACATTGGGCGTATTAAAGATTCAATTGTTAAGAAAATGAGTGAATATGATCCAAATGTTACAGATGGTACAAATGATACGAAATTGATAAAACATAAATCTGCTTGCTAAACTTGAAGGCAGGACGGGGAGGCGGTTACGAACTGCTTCCTCTATTTATGTAGATGATCACTTGCGTTAAATTATTTGCAGGAAACTATCTTATTTTGTCGAATTGATTAGGTGAAAGGAGGTAGTTTGTATGATTCAAACCAGAGTTGTATCAGAACATAAAAAACAATTCCAAGATAGTCTCAATAGAGCATTGAGCGAATTAAGTAATCATGAAATTGTCGATGTGAAATTTGCTGTTAATAATGAGCCATTAACCGAGATGGAAACCTTTACAGCGTTGATTCTTTATAAATCCTAAATTTAATTAGTTGAAAAGTATTATAAGTACAAGTATGTAAGCATCTTTTAAGGGTGCTTTTTCTTTTGCTCCAAAACAAACATAATTACATGGAGGTGGCAGGTGATGTAGTATGGCTGAGAAATATATAAAAGCTGAAAAAGATTATGTCAAAGGCATGAAGTACAAAGACATAGCCGATAAATATCAGGTGTCACTTAATACCGTGAAATCTTGGAAAAAGCGATATGGCTGGAAACGTGATAGGAGTGCACCCAAAGAAAAAGGTGTGCACACAAAAAAACGCGGTGCCCCAAAAGGAAATATCAACGCTAAAGGCAACAGAGGAGGAGCTGCACCTAAAGGAAATTCAAATGCGGTAACTCATGGTTTTTTCTCTAAGTTTCTACCAGAAGAATCATTAGAAATCATGAACCATATGCAAGAGCATTCCCCAGCCGATTTAATCTGGGATCAAATACAGATTCAGTATGCTGCCATTATTCGTGCGCAGAGAATTATGTTTGTTGAAAATAAAGAAGATATCACAAAGGTTTTAAAAAAGAAAAAGGAATCAAATTTTGGTGAGGAAAGAGAATGGGAATATCAATTCGCTTGGGATAAGCATGCTAACTTCCTGAATGCTCAGTCCAGGGCAATGGGGGAGCTGCGTTCCCTTATTAAGCAATTTGACGAGATGGCACACATTCATGATGAACGCAGGATGAAGCTTGAACTTATGCGGGCTAATATTGAGAAAACAAAAGCTGAAATTAAACAAGAGGGCGGAGATGCCAGCAAGGTTGTGATTGTTAATAATAAAGAAGCAATGAGGAAGGCGTTAGAATATGACAGTCAAAACAATTAATGTCATGGATTTAATGAACGTCAATTTCTATTCCCTTTGGCTTGCTGAACAGTCTCATATAGTCGCAAAAGGCGGCCGTTCTTCCATGAAATCCTCGGTGATTAGTCTAAAACTTGTGGTTGAATTTTTGGAAGATGACCAGGGCAATGTCGTTTGTCTAAGGAAAGTCGGAAAATATCTTTCTACTTCTATTTATGAGCAGATTAAATGGGCCATATACATGCTAGGCGTTGAGGATGAGTTTTATTTTGGAAAGTCACCTCTCATAATTCGTCATAAGGCCACGAATACAGCCTTTTATTTTTATGGCGTTGATGATCCAATGAAAATTAAGTCAGCCAAAATAGCAAAAGGCTATGTCATGGCCCTCTGGTTTGAGGAAGCAGCTGAATTTGCGGGTGTGGAAGATATCGATATTGTAGAGGATACCTTTATCCGGCAAGAGATTGAAGGGAAAGAGGTTAAGGTCTATTTCTCCTACAATCCTCCCAGAAATCCATACAGCTGGATTAATGAGTGGTTAGATACTAAGGCAGGGGATGATGATTACTTTATCCACCATTCAACGTACCTTGATGATAAAAAAGGATTTCTATCCGAGCAGATGATCCGGAAGATTGAGAAGTACAAGGAAAATGATGAGGATTACTGGCGCTGGATGTATGCTGGCGAGGTTATAGGTCTTGGAGACATGGTATATAATATGGCTCATTTTAAAGAGATCGATGAGCTGCCGAAAGATGACGATATTGTTCTTATCGATATTGCCATTGATACAGGGCACCAGGTTTCTGCGACCACATTCTTGGCCTTCGGATTTACGAAAAAACGGAATGTAATTCTACTTGATACCTTTTACTATAGCCCGGAAAATAAAGTCGTAAAAAAGGCTCCGAGCGAGCTGTCAAAGGATTTAAGAGAATGGATGGATAAAATCCAGCAAACCTATCATCGGCACTTTGATCAGCAAACCATCGATTCTGCAGAGGGAGCTTTGCGGAACCAATTCTTTAAAGATTATGGAATACGTCTTCATCCGGTAGTTAAGAAAAAGAAAATAGATATGATCGACAACGTCCAGGACTTATTAGCTCAGGGGCGTTTTTTTGTGCTTAAAACAGCAGCCAATGAGATTTTCCTGACTGAACATAAAAAATATCAATGGGATGCTGATACCTTACAGAGCGATGATCCGAAGGTTATAAAGATTGATGATCATACCTGCGATGCATTCCAATATTACGTTCAGGATAATTTGAGGAAGCTTGGATTGAAATATTAAGGCGGTGACAACCGATGTTTAAAAACATGCTGGCCCGCATAAGGCAGGTGATGTACAAAATGGGATTAATTAAAGGCATTAAGAAGCTGGCTGATCACAAGGACATCCAGATTAATGAGGATTTTTACAAATATATTGGGAATTGGAAAGCTCTCTATAAAGGGTATTTCAGCGAATGGCATGATATCCGATATACAACGATTGCCGGACAGAAAAAACGTCGAATGGCTACCTTGAACATGCCAAAGGTGGTCTCTCAGGAGCTAGCCACATTAATCTTTAATGAGCGCTGCGAGATCAATATTTCTGACAAGACATTATCAGAGAGCATTCATGAGGTCTTTAAGAATAATAACTTCGTTAAGAAATTCCAGGATTACTTAGAATACCAGTTTGCTATGGGTGGCATGGTGATCAAGCCTTATGTAGAGGATGAGAAATTAAAGCTCTCCTATGTGACAGCTGATTGTTTTATCCCAATAAGCTGGGACCATAACACCATTAGAGAGGCTGTTTTCCTAAATGAATTCTCAAAGAAGGGAAAGAAATACACTCACCTGGAATGGCACCTGTGGGAGGGGGAGACCTATTTAATCCGGAATGAAGTCTTTGAAAGTAATACAGGCGAGGAATTAGGAGTTAAGGTTTCATTGAAACAATTTTTTCCGAATCTTGAAGATGAGATTAGAATCTCCAATTACAAGCGATCGGGTTTTGTCTACTTTAAGCCAAACATAGCCAATAACTTGGACACTACCAGCCCATTAGGAATTTCTATTTTCGCCAATGCGCTTGATACGCTGCATTCCTTGGATATCGCTTTTGACTCTTATCAGCGGGAATTTAAGCTTGGGAAAAAGCGAATCTTAGTACCGGATACAGCTATTCAAACCGTTATTGACCCACTAACAGGTCAGATGCACCGTTATTTTGATGCCGAGGATGAAGTTTACCAGGCGATGGCTCTTGGCGATATGGATGCCAATAAAATAGCAGACATTTCAGCAACACTTCGGGTAGAGGAACATATTTCAGCGATCAATTCATTGCTTAATGTCTTAGCGATGCAAATAGGCTTCTCTTCCGGTGCTTTTACTTTTGATGGCCAAGGAGTCAAAACAGCTACAGAAGTCGTTTCGGAAAACTCTAAGACTTTCCGTACGAAGCAAAGCCATGAGAACCTTATTGAAGCGGGCATTCAGGAACTAGTGGAATGTATCATTCAGGTCGCTGAGTTGTATCAGTTATTTAGTAGGCCAGAAGGCGAATATGAAGTCACAGTTGCTTTTGATGATTCAATAGCGGAAGACCAAAACGCAGAGATTGCAAAGCAGGTCCAGCTGGTTACCAATCAACTGACTTCTAAGAAAAAGGCAATTATGAAGATTCATGGCTTTTCAGAAGAAGAAGCAGAACAGTTACTGAAGGAAATTGCAGAAGAAAATGCAACAGCAACGGCTGAAGCAATTGATTTCTTTGGCATTAACAAAAATAGACAAGACCAGAGTGAGACCTAATGGATCCACTTAGGCAGCAACAATTAACAATGCCTGTTATTGAAGTTTTTCTATCTATCGAGGAAGAAATCCTTTTAAACATTGCCAAGATCCTGAAACAAGGAAAAAGCCTGCTGGAAGAAGATGTGGAAAGATGGCAAACCGAAAAGCTTGGACAACTAGGAAAATTAACACAGCAAAATATTATAACCATCGCTAAGTATGCGGAACTATCGATTGAAACAGTGACAGCTATGCTTGAAGAAGCTGGATATGAAGCTGTCACAGACTCAGAAATGGAACTGATTGAAGCTGTTGCTCAAGGAATCTTGCTGCAACCTCCTTTACCTAAAGAAAGCCCTGTTCTTGAAGCGGTATTATTGTCTTTTCAAAGACAAGCAAGGCAAACATTCAACCTGATCAATACAACTATGTTAGATCAGTCTCAACAAATATATTTAAATATCCTAAATGAAACAACAGGAAAGGTTCTAGCGGGTACAAAAACACCAAGAAAAGCGCTGGCAGAGACAGCTGCAAGGTGGGCAGAGCACGGGGTTCCTGCTCTTATTCGAAAAGATGGGGCCAAGATGTCAACCGAAGCCTATGTATCAATGGTTACCAGGTCAATGTCAAACAGTGTTGCCAATGAAATGCAATTTGCTCGAATGGATGAATACGGGGTAGATTTAGTTGAAGTCAGTTCCCATATGGGAGCAAGGCCAAAATGTGCAAAGTATCAGGGGAAGATTTTTTCAAGGTCAGGGAGCAGTAATAAATACCCTTCTCTTTCATCTACTAGCTATGGTGAACCCGATGGACTAAGGGGGATCAATTGCCGGCATGTTTTTTATCCCTATATTGAAGGTTTTTCAAAGAAAGTCTATAGGCCTTACCTAGCTGCAGAGAACAGGAAGGTCTACGAAGAAAGCCAGAGACAGAGGTACTTAGAGAGGGAAATCAGGAAGGCCAAAAGACAATTAGCAGTAGCTGTAGCCCTAGGTGAATATGAAGCCATAGATGCTGCTAAAAAGAAAGTACGGCAGCGACAAGCTACAATGAGAGCCTTTATTGACGATACAGGCCGAACAAGGCGATATGAGCGTGAAAAGGCTTATTAATAATGTGCGTCTTTTTAAAGGTTAGACGCCATAAAGAAACGGAACCTTTTGCGTGAGGTGTGACACGCTAAAAAACATTAAAAAGGGGATTAAAATAGATGGACTTAAAAGAATTGCTAGGAGAAGAACTTTATAAGCAAATCATGGAAAAAGCGGGAGATAAAAAGGTTGCTATTGTTTCTGATGGCAATTGGATCCCTAAAGAAAAATTTAATGAATTGAACGAAAACACCAAGGAACTGAAAAAGCAGTTGAAAGATCGTGATGCTCAATTAGCTGAACTTGGTGAAAAAGCAAAAGGTCATGAGGAATTAACGGCCAAGATTAATGAATTAACAGAAGAAAATAAGAAAACTGCAACGGAATATCAGCAAAAGCTTGATCAGCAGGCTTTTGATTTTGCATTAAAGTCTGCTCTAACAAATGCCAAGGCTAAAAATCCTAAGGCGGTTGAGGCTCTATTAAATAAGGATTCTATCAAGCTGGATGGAGATAAGCTCCTAGGCTTGGAAGATCAGTTGAAAGCATTGCAGAAAAGCGATGCTTATTTATTTGAAACAGAGAAGCAGCCAAGTAAGCCAACTTTTTCTCATGGTCAGCACCAAACGACTCCAAGTGGTGAGCCTAGCACTCTTTTAGATGCACTAAATCAAAGGTTTTCAATAACCAATAATTAAGATTAGGAGATGATTGTTCATGCCAATTACTTTAGAGCAAGCAAAGGTTGGAATGGCAGACCATATTGACCAGCAGGTTATCGATGAATTTCGTCGTGCTTCCTTCCTTTTAGATCAGCTAACATTCGATAATGCTGTTTCACCTGGTACAGGTGGATCAACTTTAACCTATGGTTACACTCGTTTGAAAACTCCTTCAACTGCTGGTTTCCGTGAGATTAACAGCGAATACACAGCAAATGAAGCAGACCGCGAGAATCAATACGTGAATCTTAAAATCTTTGGGGGAGCGTTTAAAATTGACCGTGTAATACAGGATACTAGCGGCCAAATTAACGAAATGAACTTCCAAATGCAGCAAAAAATTAAAGGGGCTGCTAACCTGTTTCATTACACCGTAATTAATGGCGATTCAGCTGTCGATTCCAAAGCGTTTGATGGGTTAGACAAGGCGCTTACTGGTTCTAATACAGAATTAAACACTGATTCTGTAATTGATATCTCAGATGAAGCAGGATTAGAAAGTAAGAAGTTTGCTTTATTGGATGAGCTCGATAATTTTCTAGCGGAATTAGATGGTCGGCCAACCATGCTAATGGGGAACAGCAAATTAATCACAAAAATCAAATCGGTCGCCCGCCGAGCTGGTTATGCTACAAAATCTGAGGATGGCTTTGGACGCACCGTAACAGGGTATGATGGAATCCCACTGGTTGATCTTGAGTATTTCTATGACGGTACTTCAACCATTCCAGTTGTTCCAATCGTTAACCGTACGGTTGGTACTGAGCAAACAGGGTTAACAGATCTTTATGCTGTTTCTCTTGGAATGGATGGATTCCATGGAGTTTCACCTACTGGTAATAAAGTGATTCGTACTTTCTTGCCTGATTTTAACTCTCCAGGAGCGGTTAAGACTGGCGAGGTTGAAATGGTGGCAGCTGTTGCCCTTCAGTCTACCCGAAAAGCCGGTGTTCCCCGTAATATTAAAGTTCAATAAAGAAGGGCGCTTTCTTTATGGTTAAAATTAAAAGCCCTAACCCTAATTACAATGGGAATAGCGCATCCCTTCAATTTGTTAATGGAGAGGCTGAAACAGATAATAAATGGTTGCTTGAGTGGTTTAAGAATAAAGGTTATACGGTAGAGGAATCTAATGAACCTAAAAAGAAGAACTCAGGGGTAACCAAAGCTAAAAAGCCTGAAGGTAAGAAGGTTGAGTAGTAATGCCTTATATTGATCAGGCTTTTTATAATGATGTATACAAAGGTATTCCAATGGATGCTGAAACCTTCACAATGCTTGAAGCAAGGGCTTCAGATGTCGTTGATGTGCTAACAAATTATCGCTTAGCCGGAGAGGACCTTTCACATAAGCCAGAACTAATTCGAACCAATGTTAAAAAGGCGGTTGCAGCCCAAATTGAATATATGCATTCAGAAGGTGGGGAATTGTCAGTTCATGGCGGTTCCCCTTCTTCAGTTAGTATAGGCGGCTTTAGTTATACAGAAGGATCCGGTGTGAAAGTAGTTTCTGAAATGGCCCGCAGCTATTTAAGGCCAACGGGATTGCTGTACATGGGGGTTGGGATTAGATGCTAAGAATCCGGCCTATTCCCCGGAGTCTATTAATCCATGAAGCTACTTATGAACAGTTTGAAAAGAATGGGCGGTATGGTGAAACTTATTTGCCTGCCGTAACCCTGAAAAACATCAGGATCAACTTTGAAAAAAGCTTTAGGCGGGCAGGAGATACAGAAAGCAAAAGTGTTAAAGCCCTGATGTTCTTTGACCAAAAGAATTCAAGTTCTTCTGGCATATTCGAATTCAAGGAAAAATCAAAGGTGACATTCCAGGGCGTAACAATGCAAGTTCAGAGGGTTAATCCTTTATATACCGACACCCTTCATCATTATGAGGTGGAGTTAATATGATCAGTTTCAGCGTGAATCTGGAATTGGGGAATATCCAACAACATGTTGAAGAAGCAGTAAATGCCGGGCAGAAACAGCTGGATCAAGAAGTTTTGAAGGGTTCAAACTATTTCATTCCCAAAGATACCGGGGAACTTGAACGGTCAGGGGTTCGGGCTTCACAAATCGGAAAAGGGAAGATTATTTGGGATCAGCCATATGCCAGAAAGCTTTATTACAACCCACAATATAACTTTTCCAAAGATGCAAACCCAAATGCACAGGGCCTTTGGTTTGAAGCTGCAAAAGCCAGGTTCCTTAGTGATTGGATACGCATGACACAACAGGCCATTAATCGGCACTTGTAAGAAAGGGGTGGAATTCCCTTATGCCTTCAGATTTCATTGACGATTTGGCAAATCATATAGAACCAAAAATCCCCTTGTTCGATTCCTTGACTGTTGATGTTCTGCCAGAAGATCTGAATGCAATTACAATCAGGCGAACGCCTTCATCACCTAATGGGCGATATTTGGACAGTTCAAGGGAATGGGTAATTGCCTTTCAAATATTGGTGAAGCACCAGAACCAGGTGCAAGCCATTGATACTATAAACGAATTAACCGTCTATCTTGATGAATTAGGCCCAAATACAATTATTCCTACTGATGGTTCCTATCAATTCATCAAGTCAGAGATTTATACAATGCCTAATTTGGTTGAGAAAGACAGCCGGGGCAGTTATATCTATTCAGCATTATTTAACGCCACTATAACGACGAATTAAAGGAGGGTATTTTGATGGCAGGATTCACTTTGAATTCAGCACATACCTTTGAGATTGAAACAACTCAGACAACTGATGAAATGACTCAAGTTTGGGCCCGTGTAGCAGCAGGAATCAACACGTTTGATCCACAATGGAATGAAGAAATTGACCAAACTCCATATTTAGATGGTGATGGATTCGGCTCATCCGATGTGACGGCTGCACAGCTGGTCATTGCTTTTGAGGGTCATAGGAAATATGGGGATGAAGCACAGGATTTCATTGCCGGACTGCAAACAGAACTGGGAGAGGGACGCAAAACCTTATTCCGTTGGACAGATCCAGAAGGTGATTCATATGAAGGTCCATGCACTGTTGCTAATATTGTAGGTGCTTCAGGTGCTGCCAATGAAAAAAGCACATTTAGTTTTGAAATCCATTTTAATGGAAAGCCAACGTACACCCCAGCTGCACCATAATTAAAAAATTTTAGAGAAGGGGAGAATGCTATGGCAATTAAAATTAATGTTCAAAAAGCATATGAAGAAGTCGAGATTGCAGACAAAGTTTATGTGATGCATCTCAATGATGAGAAATTGAGGGAATATGACAAGGTCTTTAGAAAGTTCCGTAAAGAATCCCTGAAAATAAGCGAAAGGGATTATTCTAAAATGACGGATAAGGAACAAAAAGCAGCGGAAAAAGAGAATTACGATATTATGTTTAGCGTTGTGGAACTTCTTTTGGGTGAAGGATCCTTTGAAAAGGTCTATGCAGATACCGGGAAATCATTGCTTGTTATGGCTGATATAATCATGCAGCTGATGGAAGTAGTCGGAAAGAGAATGCAAGCCTTTAAGAAAAGAGAAAAAGCCTATTACACAGGAAAATAAAGCTTATGAAGCTTACGGAAAGATTTATAGATGAAATAGAATTTCAAGGCCAAAAAATCAAGCTTAATCTTGCCTTTGATAACGTTCTAAGGGTTGCTGAACTCCTGTCTGATGAAACTTTTAATGAAATAGAAAAGCTTGAAATTCTATTTGAAATGCTTGTGAAAAATGCCTATGAATTGGAACTCTCTATTTTCGAGATAAGCCAATTCATAGGCTTTCTTTTTGACGAAATTTTGTTTCCTAAGAAACCGGAAAACGGAGGAAAAAGCTATTTTGATTTTGAACAAGACGCTGCCTTTATTTATGCCTCGTTTCTCCAAGATTACAAGATTGATCTTTTTGAAATGCAAGGCAAACTGCATTGGCAGAAGTTCTTGGCATTATTAGATAGTTTATCTGATGATACGAAATTTAAAGAGGTTGTGGCAATTAGAGCGCAGAAAATCCCTGCACCTACTAAATACAACCAGGAAGAACGGAACATGATTATTGAATTGAAGCGGGTCTATAGGCTCAAAAATGAAAAACCTTCCCTTGAAGAAGCTGATGCAACTTTAACAGCGATAAGTAACGCGTTAAAGAAATCCTACAAAAAAGGTAGGTGAAAACATGGCTTCGAGTGATGGGCGTATTGTTATCAATACAGAAATAAACACAAATAACGTGGAATCAGGCCTTCAGCAGATCGAAAACAGAGTGCAAGATGTAGCAGATAGAATGGGCTCCATTGGCGATACCATGTCAAAGGCTGTAACGGTTCCACTTACTGCATTGGGAGCTGCAGGTATTGCTGCAGCAACTTCAGTAAGTGATGCGCAAACGAAAATAAGAAATAGCTTGGGATTGACTAAATCTGAAGCGGAATCACTAACCAAAACAGCCAAAAACATTTATACAGCGGGATTCGGTGAAAGCCTTGAAGATGTTTCAAACGCCTTGATTCAAACCCGGCAAAATATCAAGGGATTGGATCAAGAAGAACTTGAAACCGTAACAAAATCAGCCATGAACTTGGCCCAAACCTTTGATGCAGATGTAAATGAGGTTACAAGGGCTGGAGGAAACCTCATAAAAGGGTTTGGAATTTCTGCAGAAGAGGCATTTGATCTCATGGCACATGGGGCGCAGAACGGACTGAACTTCTCTAATGAAATGTTCGATAATCTCAGCGAATATGCGCCTTTGTTTGCTGAAATGGGCTTTTCTGCTTCTGAATACTTTCAGCTGTTAGAACAAGGCAGTAAAGCCGGAGTGTATAACCTCGATTACATTAATGATGCAATGAAGGAATTTCAAATCAAAATTAAAGACGGATCCAAATCAACTTCTGATGCTATGGGCCAAATGTCCAAAAGTACACAGAAGGTATGGAAAGATTTCCTAGCCGGTAAGGGTACGGTTAAAGACGTTCACAATGCTGTCATAGCGGAACTAAAAGGAATGGATGATCAGGTTAAAGCCAATGAAATTGGTGTTGGCCTATACGGGACCAAGTGGGAAGATCTTGAAGCTGATGCCATGTACGCCCTTGGCAATATTGATGGAGGGGTCAAAGGAGTCAAAGGTTCCATGGATGAAATGAACCGGGTTACAGAAGAATCCTTCGGAACCAAGTGGAAACAATTCACAAGGGAAGCTTTGATTGCGTTGGAACCTTTAGGGAAAGTACTTTTAGATTTTGCCCTGGCCGTTCTTCCGTATGTATCCCAAGCAATTCAATTTGTTTCTGATACCTTTGCAAAAATGGATCCTGTTATGCAGGCAATAACAGTTGGGATCGGACTAATAGCGGCTGCAATAGGGCCGTTTCTAACCGTCTTAGGGGCAATGATTGGCCCACTAACAACAGCGTGGCAATGGTTATCTAAAGTAAGGGCGATATTCCCATTAATCAGAACGGCAATGATGGCCCTGACAGGCCCGGTCGGTATCATTTCAGGAATCGTTGTAGGTTTAGCCCTTCTAATCTATGAAAATTGGGATTCCATAAGTAAATGGACTACTGAAAAATGGGGTCAGATCAAAAATTTTCTTTCCAATATGTGGAGTTTAACGAAAATCCTTTTTGAACAATCCCTAAAATTCATATCTGACTTCATAAGTAAAACGTGGAAAGCTGCCAAGACGGTAACAGAAAATACTTGGCAGGGTATTAGAAATTTCTTCTCCAACACATGGCTGGGTATGAAATCAGCTGCACAAAATACTGCTGAAAATATACGAAGCTATGTTTCTGGAAAATGGCAATCCCTGAAGGAGAAAACCAATGAAATTTACAATTTCATAAAAAACAAAGTGCAAAATTCATTCAACGAAGCGAAAAATGCTGTCCAAAACACTGCTGAAGTCATTCGCAGAACTGCCGTTGATAAGTTTGTTGCTTTAAGGCAAGGGATTCAAGAAAAGCTTTATGAAGTCAAACAGAAGATCATGGACATATGGAATCAGGCCCAAGATTGGCTTGAAGGTGTTGATCTTGAATGGATAGGGCGAAACATCATAAGCGGTCTTATTCGTGGATTGTGGGGCATGTTTGGAAGTCTGATGGAGACAGCCAGAAGCATTGCGAAAAGCATTGCAAGCAAAATCCAGAGCGCTTTAGATATTCATAGCCCTTCAAGGGTAGCCATTGAATTAGGTTCATTCTTTACAGAAGGTTTAGAGGATGGGCTTTTAGCAAGGGCTAAGCAGCTGATGAAAGCAGCAACCCAAGTAGGGGAAACTGTTGCCATTGGCACAAGGAAACCTTTGCAAGATGCTAGATTGGATATTTCAAAACAGAAAGTTTATTCTGCACAAACTGCTTCAAGCGCAGCTGCAGGAGTTGTTCATAAAACGATTCAGCTTATTATGCCGAATGTACGAAATGAAAGTGATGCAAGGGGCATTTCTCAGAAACTTGCAAGCTTAGAAAACAGGTCTTTGCGTGTAGGGGGTGTTAATCCTTGAGTTGGGGATTTTCCTTCAATGGAATTCATTCAGCTTCAAAAGGAATAAGGATTACAAATATACAAGGTCGTGACACACTCCCGGAGATCGAAAGCCGAACGGCTCAATCGACTTCTAAAAATGGGGTTCATTACTTTGGTTATCGGTTTATGGAGCGCAGAATAACGGTAGAAATAAACCTTTTCGGTGCTTCCCTTTCTGATTATAGAACAAAGATTAGGGATTTGGCTTCATGGCTGAATCCCAATAATGGCCCACGAGAGCTGATTTTCGATGATGAAACTGACAAGAAATATTATGCGGTGGTAACCGATAACACAGATTTTGAAGGAATCTTTGCAAAGCGGGTGGCAGAAATCGAATTCCTTTGCCCGGATCCATTTGCTTATTCCATAACAGAAAGTTCTTCAACGATTTCAAACGACTTTGCAACAATAAATAATACAGGAACGGCAGAAGCATTTCCTATTATCACAGTCGATTTTTCGGCTACAGCTACTGAATTAAAGATTGAAAAGAATTCTAATGAATTTCTACGGATTGTGCGTAATTTTGTGGCTGGCGAAGAAGTTGTGATTGATTGTCAAGTTGGCACAATTACTTATAACGGCACAACAAACTTAATTACTGCACTTGATATTAATTCAGATTTTTTCTCTTTGGATCCGGGAGATACAACTTTAACTGTTACGCCTGCCGGGGTTAGTACAGTAAGCCTTGTTTATGTAAGAAGGTGGCTATAAATGAACAAACTTTTGATACTGGAAGGTCAATCAGAAGGGCTTCTTGCTGTTTTGCAAAACGACAACAGCGGGAAATGCCCTTTTTTTGATGCCGTTCACACAGAACAATTAAATAAAGATCATACATTTGAGTTTTCAGTTCCCGCAAATCATGAAGCGGCTGCACATGTTAAAGAAAACAATCTTGTAGCATTCAAAGACGAAGATGGAGATTTTCAGTTATTCCAGATTTACAAAATCGAGGAAGAACATAATGGAACTGAAATCGTCACAAGGGCTAATGCGGAACATGCTTTCTTTGAAATGAATGACGACATAATAGAAGATTTGCGAACTGTTAATGGTACAGCAGACAGTGCCATGGATGATGCCCTTTCAAATAGCCGGTTCAAAAAAGGAACCGTTGCGGATCTTGGCCTAAGAACAACAAATTTTTACTATGAATCTGCCATTTCTTCAATTCAGAAAATAATCAGTACATGGGGCGGGGAACTAAAGAAACGCATAAACTTTGACGGTTCAGCCATTACAGGGCGTTTTGTGGATCTCCTTGCAAGGCGGGGAGCTGATACTGGGAAGCGGTTTGAATTCACAAAAGATCTGGTTTCCATTAAAAGAACTGTTGATACTTCTAACCTGAAAACGGCACTTTATGGGCGGGGAAAAGGTGAGGAAACAGAAGCAGGAGGATATACAAGGCGCATTGACTTTGCGGATGTAGTTTGGAATGGTTCAGGCCTTGATCCTGTTGATAAGCCTTTAGGTCAAAAATGGGTTGGGGATCCTGTTACCCTTGAACAATTTGGGCGCATTGATCCAAACACAGGAAAGAAAATGCACAGATTCGGGATCTTTGAAGATGGAGAAGAAATGGATTCTGAAGTTTTATTGGACAAAACATGGAATGCCCTGCAAGGCACAAACACACCAAGAATCACTTATGAAATGAACGTCCTGGACTTGGAGCAAGTTGCCGGGCTTTCTCATGAAAAAGTTAGGCTTGGCGATACTATTTTTGTCATTGATAAAGAATTCACTCCTGAATTGAGAGTTGAAGCCAGAGTAATCGAAATCAAAAGGGATTTAGCAAATCCTGAAAACACAGAAATAATCCTTGGGAACTTCCTTCCCTTGTTTACTGATCTTGCTTCAAGGCTGAAAAACATAGAAAGCAAGGTAGATGGCAGAACCGGGGTTTGGGATGAATCTGGGGAACTTGGCCCTATTGATGATACCGATTTTGCTGATATTACACCAAAAAAACCAAATGTAGTTGCTTCAGGAGCCTTTTCAAAAGTCATTATTGAATGGGATGCCGATTTAAGTAGCTATGTAAAAGAGTATGAAGTTTACGTTTCAACAGTTCCTAACTTCACACCTGACATATCAAATCTTGTGGCCAGGGCAACGACAAGCGTATTTGTTTATGAAGGTGAGCCAAATCAGCAATATTACATCAGGGTTAGAGGGATGAACAGGGCGGGAACTGCCGGGCCGTTTTCTGATCAGGACACAGCAACAACAGCAAGGATTAATGCTGGCGATATAACTCCCCAAGTAATAACAAATGATCTCATTGCTTTAAATGCCAATATTGACGGTGCAAAAATAGCTGATGCTTCAATAGGTAGAGCCAAAATCGGCAGCGTGAATGCTGACGTTATTGACACAGGTATTTTAAACGCTGCAAGAATTGATGTTAGGGCGCAGCTAGGAGCCAACATTTCAACAGTTGAAGAAGGGCTTTATGGTTATATGAGGCCTGTCACCCTTAACGGTGAAACGTGGTTCCATTGGGGCGTTTTAAATGATTGGGTTTATCTTATGGAAGAAACGGATGCAGCCCATTATAACAGGCCGGTTCCTGAAGATGGGGATGAAATTGCCTTTAATTTCTTGCTATATGCACAGAACTCAGGAACAGCGCCAAGTATAACCATGACAATCAGGGTTTATTTTGAGGACGGAACATCTTGGCTTGATACCTTTTTCCTTCATAGCATTGTCGCAATCCCTGCCAATACTGTGACAAGGGTTCAACTTTCAAGGGTTATTCCTCAAAATGCTTATTCAGGAAAAAACCCTACTTATTGGACTTGTCACTTTTACAGCAATACATCAGCCACAAAACTTTATGTAAGGGATACAGATGTAAGGATCAGGATCCGGGGCAATCTCATTGTGCAAGGTGATATTGAAGCAAAAAACCTTAAAGCTTGGGAAGGTTTGAACATCAATGACCAATTTATTGTTGATGCAAACGGAAATGTGTCATTTTCAGGAACCCTTGAAGCCGGGATTTCAATTAATTCGCCAACAATCAATTCAGGGAATATAAACCTTATCGGAACAACTGCCCAAATATATTGCGCTGATGTTTCAGGGGATCCAAGCCAAAGGGCTGTTATAAATGACGGTCTTTTTATGCAATCCCGTTACCCTGTGCCGGGAGATTATAACCAACGAATAGAAACCTCTATATATAACGGTTTTATCAGTTCTGAAGTATCTCTGCCACTTGTGAACACATTAAGATCGGGAAATGATTTGAGCAAACTTCCTTATGAATACAAATACAACGCAGCAAGAACAAGTATGACAAACGGGGTTATTCAATCAGGCTTTACTGATTTTGACGGGCACGAATACGACATGATGCCATTGCTTGATGGGTCAACACCTGTTTTCACAACGGCATACCCGCAATACATCTATGCTGATCGTGTCGGAATCGGTACACATGACACTCAGGATCCAGAAGCCGGGCTTTTGCTTGATATTCGTGGACATGATGATTTGTCAATTAAAGAAGCTATGATTTCAGCTCAAGACGGAATGCACTTCAGACTTATTGGAAGCAACAAAAAATATATTTATCTCCATAACAAAACCGTTATAGATTCCGGTTCTGATGCGCTTCAATTGGTGGGGGGATCTCAGAATCATGTATACATCGAGTTTTTCAAAGGAACTCATGTATCAAGAAGTGGTTGGTTTGGTTTCGGAAGCTTAAATAACAACAATTTAACCATTTCCAACGAAATCGGCAGGGTTTTTATAAACACAAATGATGGCGGGGTTGCTGAGTTTATGGGCCTTGGCAGTCATGATGGAATGAGAATGGCAAGCGGGGCTGTTTTAAAATGGCTTTCATCTTCAAGCACCATTCAGGTAAGGAATAACTCTGACAGCACATATGGAACTATGCAGGCCATTATTTCTGATGCTTCTGATAGGCGATTAAAAAGAAACATTAATCCTTATGAAGAATCAGCATTGGAAAAAGTGCTTGCCACTCCTATTTACACTTACAACATGATAGGCCATGAAGATTCTAAACTTTTCATGGGTATGATCGCGGATGAAGCACCTGAGGATATTGTCATAAAAGGTGACACACCTGATATGCCTGACGGAATCAATCTATATCAAATGTCCTCTATGCTTTGGAAAGCAGTTCAAGAAATGAATGAAAAACTATCAACTGCTTTTGCAGAAATTGAAGAATTAAAATATGAAGCTTGAAAAGGATGGAATTCAATGAGCGAACAAAAACAAGCAATTTCTATAGACCCTTATCTTCAAAGTGAACTTGGAAAAATTAAATACGAAAATATTATCTTAAAGGCACAATTTGATAATGTGGTTTCTCAAAACAAAGAATTGCAGCAAAAAATCCAGGAACTTGAAAACAAATTAATTGAATCAAAGGAAGCCAATGATGCAGCAGAACCAAATAATTAAGGGTTCTTTTTTATTGACTTCAAAGGAGGAAATTTTAGGTGACACTAGAGGCAGAAACAATGGACTTTTGGAAGACATCTGTGAAGAAAGACATTGAAGAAATGAAAGGTGATATTCGCCGGCTACAGGATAAAACACTCTTGCAAGACCAAATAATCCAGAACATTCAAGGTGACCTTAAGGAAATTAAAGAAGATACTAAATGGCTAAAAAGAACAATTACAAATGCTATTATTATGTCCGTCTTCACTGCTATAATTGGCGGCGGTATTGCAATTATCTTTACAGTCTTTAAAGGGTAGAAGAACTATTAATGCAAACAAGAGATAGTTGCCGTGACTTGATACAGGAGGTTTTCATTTACTACCTTATAGAGTGCTCAATGTGGGAAAGAGTATAAATTTAGCCACTTAAGTCCATTTAGCTGGACAAGCACAAGATATCCTTTAAAGGAGGGTGGTTATCTTGAAGGAGCCGGTTAATGAAAATATGTACGACAAAGAAATTGCAGAAATTAAAGGGGATCTTAGAAGTATTGAGAATCGGGTGAATAACCTTGAAAAAATTACAACTAGACAAGATCAACAAATTATTTCAATAAATGATAAGCTAAATAAAATTGACGAAAATACAACCTGGATTAAAAGAACAATTACAGGAGCCATTATTACAGCGATTTGCACAGGTATTATAGGGGGAATAATCGCTATTTTCTATAACGTTTTAAGAGGAGGACAATAAATTGATAAATTGGAAAGTACGCCTTAAAAATCCAATATTCTTAGCACAACTATTTTTAGCATTTTTTGCACCAATACTTGGTTATTACGGATTAACCGCACAGGACCTCACTACATGGGGTTCTGTTTTTTATTTACTGGCCGGAGCTTTTTCAAATCCATATGTTTTACTGCTGATCATGGTGAGTGTGTGGAATGCTTTGAATGATCCAACAACAAGGGGAATCGAGGATAGCCAACAAGCTAAACGTTATCAAAGGCCAAAATAAGCTGCCCTTTTCGGTGGCTTTTCTTATGCCTTGAAAGGGGTGTTTGTCATGTGAAAGGAAGGACAGCAGTACAAGCAGCTAATAGATTTGCGAATAAAAATATTATTAGAGGTGATTAAATATGGTCAAACTTTTTATTGATCCAGGTCACGGCGGCACAGATCCAGGTGCGGTAGGAAATGGTCTTCAGGAAAAGAGTTTAACACTTCAAATCGCCACACGTATAAAAGATATTTTAACCCTTGAATATGATAATGTTTCAATCCGAATGAGCCGAACTGGTGACCAAACCGTATCTTTATCAGAGCGCACGAATGCAGCCAATGCATGGGGAGCTGATTTCTTTTTGTCGGTCCACATTAATGCAGGCGGGGGAACAGGATATGAAGATTATGTTTATCCTGGAGTTGGAGCACCTACGACCACATATCAAAATAATATTCATGCTGAAATAATTAAGCTGGTTGATTTTTATGATCGTGGTAAAAAGCAGGCAAACTTTCATGTTTTGCGGGAAACAAGCATGCCGGCAGTACTAACTGAAAATGGGTTTATCGATAATGCAAGTGACGCAGCTAAATTAAAATCAAGCACTTTTATTGAAAATCTTGCTCGTGGTCATGTGAAAGGGATTGTGAAGAGTTTTAATCTTCCTAAGAAGAGTTCAGCGGTCTACCACACTGTTGTATCTAGAGATACTGTATATTCTTTAAGCAGAACCTATGGGAGCACAATCCAGCAGATCAGGGATTGGAACAATCTTGATGAAGACTATACTATCTATGTTGGTCAGCGCTTACGTGTCAAATAATAAACAAACCTCTTTTCAATCGAGAGTGGTTATGGAATATCTGGCCCGTCATGGTTTAGCAATTGATGGAATTGTAGGCAGGAATACTTGGTGCAAAATCTTTTAAAAGCAAGTGAAAAAATCAGCCCTGGATGAACAATTCGGGGCTGATTTTTTTGCATTAACAAAAAAAGTTCCACTTTGGAACAATCAAATTATTCAAGAACCCTTTGTGTTACTTTTGGCGTATTAGTTGTTAATAAAGGAGGAATGACAGATGTTAAACCTTTTATATAAAGTTACTTGCTTGACAGTTACAGCGTTCTTCAGCGTTATGGTTTGGTATTTGAACTCAATAGGTGAGGTTAGTGTTGCGGTTGTAGCTTCGATTATATGGTTTGGGGTCATTGTCGGCTTCTTAACCATGATAGAAAAAGAAAAACAGGGAAACGATAGTTCGCTTCTTGGTAGTTAATATTAAAAGCCCTTCTCATCAAGAGGGGCTATTTTTATTTTAGGGTAATTTTTTGACTAATTGGAAAAGGGTTATTTCTTCTTTTTTCAAAAAGGTATTGAAACCAATACAGTATGGGTGCTTTATAAAAAATATAAAGGAAAAATTGCCAATTATTTAATCGATCTAATGCAGCAACTTTTAAATTTTTCATTAAACTTAAATGTGGAAATGCAAAGAAAAAATCTATTACAGCATTAAGCAATATAAAACGTTTGAAATTTCCATAAGTCAATTTTAAAATCCACATGGAACCAACTAAATGTGGACCGATATTAAAAGGGAATTCTCCAGAAATATAGGATTTTGGATTATTATAAAAAAACCACCATTTTCGTTTTTTACCAATTTGAACATTTATTCCTTCTAAAATGACAATAAGGATTGAAGCAGGTAGAAACCGTTTAACATTCTTAATCCTTAAAAAAGGTATTGTCGCCCATGCAAGTAGGATCATTACTATATTAATGAGCCATTGCTTTTTTAATGACATAATATTTAATCCCCCTTATCCTTCTTAGAATACTCCTAACTATTTTAAAGTATCCAAGTTTATGACATAGAAAAAAGCCCTTCTCACTCGAGAGGGGCTCTCTTTTTACTGCTCTACAAAATAAAAGTAGTCTGGATGCTTTTCTCTCAAAAACCAATACAGTCCCTTATCAAATATGGCAGGCTCGTGCCAGCGATTGCAAATGCGATGGCACACAACACCTAAAAGTATTGAACTTAAAATAACTTCATCATGCTCTTCTATGATATTATCACAGTTGCAGCAAATTACGTCCCCCATTTAACTCCCTCCCTTCAACTAAACAATTCAGCTAATAGGAGAGAAGTCCTTGTGGCTAATTTGTGAATAATAAACTGTCTTCAATTATTCCGTAGGGTTTGATATATTAAACTTCTGAGGTGACTACATGGAATACGATTACGACAATATTGATCTGGATAAAATCTACATTTACAATGAATTGCCTGACAAACAAGCTGGACGCTGCGACAACTGCGGTAATTCTCATTTTAAATCAAAGGTTGAAAATGGTGAATTCCTTAGAGAGTGCAATAATTGCGGTATGAAGAAGTCGATTTGATAATTGACTTTTTTATTTTGCTAAAAAGGAAGATCATCGTTAACAATTGGCTCAATCTGCTTCACAACCTCAGTAATATCATTCTCCTCGTTCCAGGTAACCATCTCAATTATCATATCCCTGCAGCCTGATTCACGCCATTGCTGCTGAATCCACTCGTATGCAACAACAGCAACCGTAAAGTTTGGATCATCCTTAAAATCTCGGTCTTGAACGAAAAACTATCCACGGCTTGAACCTCTAATTCCTTCAATATTTAGCACTGTTTCGATTATTATCCTCATTATTAGTAACTTCCTTTTTGATATAATTATACAGGAACAAATGTTCTTTATTCAACGGATGTAAAACCCTGATGTCGTTCAACAAACGGGACAGGTTAGTGGAAGAAGGGAAATATCCATTCCTATCAAAAGAATAGCTCATTTTTTAAAAAACGATTATATATTGGAATAACCATTTTGAAAAATCAAGCGTCTAACTCAAAACAGTTTGAGTAATCAATTCCTATTTTTATGGAAATGGTATTTTTCCAAAGCATTAAATTACCTTACTCACTCACTCAGAGTCAGTTATCTTCTTAACTCAATTGTTAGGTTAAAATACCGTTCTAGGGTTATGCAAGAATCCTATTTTGTATATAAAAAATGAAGGAAGTTATTATCCCCTAATGGGGAGCTAGAATCCGCAAGAGAACCAAACTCCCGAGTCCACTAAAGGGTATTTCTCCTCTAAGCAGTTTATTAATCGATAAGTGAATATATAACCGGGTATAAATCCCAGTGGTTCATCAAAGGATAAGATTACCATATTTTATAATGTGTTGTTGAGAAGGAGAACACTATGCTGAGGTGGATTAAACGCAAACTTGAATATTCAAAATTGGAACGAAAAGAGGAATTTGGTATTCCTGACCAACCGGTGTCTAAGGTGTTAAGCAAAAATATTACATATATCTCGGAACTATTTGAAAAAAACTCTGATATTTTGTTTAGACGTTTTACGATTGGGCGCCGGGAAAAAGTAGGTGCTTTTCTTGTTGCATTAGAGGGATTATACGACAAGACAGCTATCAATGAGAATATCATAAAGCCATTAATGGAGCTTGAAACGGACGATCACACTATTTTATTAAAAAGGCTGGAGACAATCGAACAGGATCTGCTGAGTATATCCGACATTTCAACAGAAAGGATGATGAGAAAAAGTGTTTCTCAATTATTAAAGGGAGATCCTATTATGTTTATTGATGGAATGGAGAAAGTATATATTCTTGGTTCAAGGGCATGGGAAATGAGAGGCATTCAGGAGCCTGTAACGGAAACAGTTGTAAGGGGACCTAGAGAAGGCTTTGTTGAAACGTTAAGAACCAATACGGCTATGCTTAGACGGAAAATTCATAACCGGAACCTTATCATTGAACAGATGACGCTGGGGACCTTGTCACAAACAGACGTGGCGGTTGCGTATATTGATCATTTGGTAAATCCGGATATATTGGATGAAGTAAAAAATAGGCTGAAAAGAATTAACACTGATGCCATATTGGAATCTGGGTATGTTGAAGAATTTATCGAGGATGCCCCATACTCTCCATTTCCTACCGTATCAAATACAGAGAGGCCAGATGTTGTATCTGCAAGATTATTGGAAGGAAGAATTGCTATTCTGGTAGATGGGACATCCACCGTTTTAGTCGTCCCATACCTAATGATGGAATCATTCCAGGCAGCTGAGGATTATTATTCAAGACCTTACTATGCTTCGTTCTTAAGAATATTAAGACTAGTGGGTTTTTTGGTATCTACCTTGGCTCCTGCAGCATATGTGGCGTTTCAAAATTTTCATCAAGAAACTTTCCCTACTGAGCTCTTAATTAGTCTTTCTGCATCAAGACAGGGGGTACCTTTCCCTCTATTTATTGAAGTTTTTATCATGATAATTAGTTTCGAATGGTTGCGTGAAGCGGGAATACGCATGCCCAGGCATGTTGGACAAGCAGTATCCATAGTTGGGGCTTTGGTTCTCGGGGAGTCAGCTGTGAATGCTGGCTTTGTTGGGGCTCCCACCGTAATTGTTGTAGCGATTTCAGCGATCACCAGCTTCATTATTACCCCATTGAATGATTCGATCTCTATACTTCGATTGTTGTATTTGTTTGCGGCTGGATTTTTAGGGATATATGGGGTTATGCTGGCACTTATCTTTTTCCTGCTCCATGTTGCTTCTTTACGCTCATTTGGTGTGCCATACATGTCTCCGTGGTTCCCTATTTCATGGAATGGGTGGAAGGATTTTTTAATTAGAGCCCCGTTTTGGCTATTAAATCGTAGACCAGAAGCCCTTCATACTTTAAATGAACTGCGTCAGACAAAGGACAATAAGCCTAGGACAGGTAAGAAGCAAGAAGGAGGAGACAGGTTTTGAAATACTTAGCAATATTCCTTCTCACTTTTACAACGGTCATGCTGACTGGCTGCTGGGGAAGTAAAGAATTAAGGGATGTTGGAATTGTATCGGGTATAGGAATTGATAAAGGAGTCGACTTGGGATTTGATGTCACTGCCCAAACGATTAAAACGGGCAGCCCAAATAATGATTCCCCAAGTACGGCAATTGTCCATACTACCCACGGAGATACTGTTTTTGAAGCAATCAGGAATTTTATCATTGAGGCAAAAAAGAAAGAAATCCATCAGCATATTGATTCGCTCATTATCGGCAAGGCAGCTGCTGAAGACGGGGTGACCCCTGCTTTTGATTTCTTTTTACGTGATCATGAACCTCGATTTAACATGTCCGTTTTCTTAGCGGAAGGAAATGCAAAGGAAATTTTAGAGATAGAGAATACTAAATTGTTTGATATTCCGGCAAGATCAATGAGAAAGTCTCTTGTGGAGCAAAAAGAATTATCGAAAGCCCCATATGTGGAATTGCACAATTTTTACCAAAGATTGATTGAACCCTATCAAGATCCTTATATGCCAATCATTCATAAGAGAGATAATGATTTTGAGAATTATGGAACAGCGATTTTTAAAGGAGATAAATTGGTGGGGGAGCTTAATGCAGCTGAAACTAGAGGTATGCTGAGAGTACAGGGGGAATTAAGAGGGGGTATTCAGGTTATTCATTTGCCCCTCTCTGAGGAAGAAATAGTAAACGTATCAATCGAAATTAAAGACTCAAAAACATCTATTACAAATTTTTTAAAAGAGGGACAACCCGTTATTGAGATACTCATTCAAGAAACAGGATTTATTGGTGAAACCTCGAGTGATGTGCCATTAACGAATGAAAATATTAAGAAAATCAACCAATTATACGAAAAAACTATAAAAAAAGAAGTCAAGGATACTGTGGATAAAATTCAAAAAGATCTAAAGGCAAATACTTTTGATTTTGCTGAAATTATTCGTAGAAAAGAAAATAACTACTGGAAAAAACATAAAGAACAGTGGGAGGAAATTTATCCTTCATTAAAAGTGGTTGTTAATGTCAGTACAGATTTGCCTGCAAACGGCTTATTAAATTATGAAGGAGGCAGATAGTATGGAAGTTGTCTCTTACCGGCAATCCGTCTTTCTACTGTCTATGATTATGCCTGTCACTGGCCACTTTCTTTTATTGCCGACGATCTTCTCAATGGCTGGTCATGAGGCATGGGTAGCAATCATCCTCGCTATGCCTCTCGGGTTTTTTCTGGGTTTTATTATCTTCAGGCTGCATACGATTTATCCTGATTCCACCTTTGGGGGGATGCTTTGGCGAACATTTGGCAAAATTGGGGCAAAGATAATTATCTTGCCTTTAGCTGTTTACTTTTTATATTTGATTATCATCACTTTTTATGGAATAGTTGATTTTGTACAAGTTATTTTTCTACCAGAAACGCCGAGGTGGGTAATCGGTACAGCTTTTTACCTTGTTGTTTTTTATGCCTTATTTGTAGGAATTGAAAATGTCACAAGAATTAGTGAAGCCATCTTGCCATTTATCGTCATTACTGGTTTTGCAATAGCCATATCTACTTTAAACGAGAAAGATTTTAGAAATTTGCTGCCTATTTTTGAAGAGGATTTATTTTCTATCTTTGACGCCATTATTTTAACTGTTGGTTTATACGGGGAAATGACCTTGCTGTTAATGGTCCAGTTGAGAAGGCAATATGAAAGATCTAAATCCCTTTTGTTTACAAACAGCATTTTAGTCCTTCTTATTGCGATTATGTTTTTAGGAACAGTCACTGGCACTTTGGCTGTTTTTGGGGAGCATTTTGTTAAAACACTTGAATATCCAGCGCAAAGTATCGTAAGGCTAGTTTCATTCGGATTTGTAGAACGATTTGATATATACGGAATTGTAGTGATAGTATTCGGGGGGATCATTCGAATTTCTGTTCTACACAGATCTATAGGGCAAGGACTTGAATTATGGTTCAATGAAAGAGGTAAATGGATGATACACTTTGCTTCTGTTGTATTAGTTGTGTTATTCACTGTTTTCGGGATTAAGAATAATATACATTTTATTTCGGTTTACATAACAAAATATTATCCTTTAACTGTTTTCATTTCCTTCTTTATTCCTGCTTTTACCTGGATAATTGCTGAAATCAGGAAAAAGGCTACAGCTTAGGAGGCAATCTATAATCTGTCATTAATTAACTTTACCATTAGAACATCTTTATTAGGCAACTGTTATTATGTATTATTCAGGACTTCCAAGAGAGGTATAAATTATGGGGTTGTTGACGAATTGTTGACGAAAACGGTCAACGATGGTCCGTTTTAAACCTACAAGAACATGCTTCATTCCTGCTGTAGCCTTTATAGGTAGGGGTTTTCTAAAAAAACTTTATTGCTTCAGTGACTGTTTGCCACTTTGACAGGGGAGAGTCTCTGGATGATTATAATTGTCCAACACAAGCCACATTAGGGTATCAAATGATAAAAAAATCGTTCCGACCCCAAACCGACCCCAAACTTAGAATTCTAAGGTATATGAATAAACAAATTGAATAAAATAAAAAAAGCAAAACCCTTGATATAAAAGGGTTTTGCGCTTTTCTTTTGTAGCGTCCCAGGCGAGATTCGAACTCACGACCTACAGCTTAGGAGGCTGTCGCTCTATCCAGCTGAGCTACTGGGACAAAATATATAACACAGTTACTTATTATAATCCAATAATCAAAAATGGTCAATGGTTATGACTAAAGTAAAAAACCGGCCAGTAATCCATGACCGGTTTATGCTCTAACTTGTAAGTTTTTTACGATAAAATCTGGCATATGCCCTTGATCTATCTTTAAGCTTCTTTAGCTGTGACGTTTTCAGTTCTATAATTGGCTGTGCAAATGAAGTAATCAGTTTGCTTGAGAGAAGCAAAGTAAGCAGC
>ERZ1023203.45-NODE-45-length-36653-cov-5.488579_pt1 | contig 36653 bp, 31 predicted proteins | sample MGYA00380444_ERZ1023203 | MGnify/ENA primary metagenome ERZ1023203 (study PRJEB33173, sample SAMEA4830386) | metagenome | study: EMG produced TPA metagenomics assembly of the PRJEB25223 data set... | reverse complement strand
GTTGTTGGCGTGTTTACAGAAAATGAGAACTCTCCTTCTATTGGATGTCCATCTGCACCAATTATCTTCCAATTAACCTTATAAGCCCCGTTAGCCAATTCGTTTAAAAGTCTTCCCGTCAATTGGTTATTGCTTAAAGTGATGTTCTCGATTGATATCGGATCACCATTTGCATTCGTAACTTCAAATGTGCTCCCTTGTTCAACCTTTGTTTCAAATGTCATTTTTATATCATTTGGTCCAGCTGTAATGACTTCTCCATCTTGTGGACTCGAGCTCTCTAAACCTGTATGCCCAAAGGCATTGTTTACAGAAACGATAAAAAGTATAAAGGTAATTAAGAATAGCTTTTTAATCATAAGAAACCTCCTAATAGTATTAACGAACTTTATTTTAACAGAGTGAATATAATTATTCAAAAGTACATTTGAATAAATTTTTGACAAATTTGTTAAATCAGCATAGACTAACGATATAACATATTCAAACAAATATTTGAATGAAGGGTGAGATATATGAGTGATAATGTATTGAACAAATCTTCTCAAGATACATGTGAGACGTTTTGCCATGATGAGGAAAAGGTTAGCCGAGTAAGCGAGCGGATAGATGAGATAGTTGGAGTGGAACATCTTTTTAAGGCACTATCTGATTCAACAAGAATCAAGATTGCATACGCACTTACACTTGAGGAAGAATTGTGTGTATGTGATGTAGCTAATATTATCGGGTCCAGCACAGCCACGGCTTCCCACCATTTGCGTTTACTGCGTAATATGGGGTTGGCTAAATATCGGAAAGAGGGGAAAATGGTATTTTATTCTTTATCAGATGAGCACGTCCATCAGCTAGTGTCAATTGCTTTAATACACTCAAAGGAAGGTGCAGATGATGGGGAAAGCACTGGAAAATAGCAAAGAAACCTATCGATTACAAGGTCTTTCCTGTACGAGTTGTGCAGCTAAATTTGAAAAAAACATCCGGGAAATTGAAACAGTTCAGGATGTGCAATTAAACTTCGGAGCTTCAAAGATAACCATTTATGGTGATGTGACTATCCAGGAGCTAGAACAGGCGGGATCCTTTGACGGAATCAAGGTGTATCCAGAACGTCAGAGAGTAGTTCAAGAAAGAGAGTCATTTTGGAAAAAAAGTGAAAGTCAAAAAACACTGATGTCACTGCTTTTGCTAATTGCCGGATACTTCTCCCTGTACACCATTGGGGAGGGCCATATAGGTACAATTATAATCTTTGCTGGATCCATTATAGTAGGCGGTTCTGGATTAATAAAAGAAGGTCTCAAAAACCTTACTAAACTTCAATTCGATATGAAAACCCTTATGACAATTGCTGTTATAGGCGCAGCTTTTATAGGGGAATGGAGTGAAGGAGCTGTTGTTGTCTTTTTATTCGCTTTAAGCGAGGCTCTGGAAAGTTATTCAATGGATAAAGCCCGCCAATCTATCCGCTCTCTAATGGACATTGCACCTAAAAAGGCATTAATCCGCAGGGACAATCAGGAAATGGAAATGGATGTTGAAGATATTGTTGTAGGTGACATCCTGATCATTAAGCCTGGTCAGAAACTGGCTATGGATGGAGAAGTAGTTAATGGCCAATCTTCCATTAATCAAGCAGCTATTACAGGAGAATCTATCCCGGTTCTTAAGACTATTGGAGATGAAGTGTTTGCAGGAACTTTAAACGAAGAAGGCTTCCTGGAAATTATAGTGACTAAACGGGTTGAAGATACTACCATTGCAAAGATTATTCATTTGGTAGAAGAAGCACAGGCAGAACGCGCGCCGTCTCAAGCATTTGTGGAGAAATTCGCTAAGTATTATACGCCGGCCATCATGTCGCTCGCACTTTTAATTGCGATAATTCCACCAATATTTTTAGGGGGAGACTGGTCCGAATGGATTTATCGAGGGTTAGCTGTACTGGTTGTCGGATGCCCATGTGCGCTTGTTATTTCGACACCGGTTGCTATCATTACAGCAATCGGAAATGCCGCCAAAAAGGGAGTTTTAATTAAAGGTGGTATTTATCTTGAGGAAGCAGGACGCCTAAAAGTCATTGCATTTGACAAAACTGGAACCTTAACAAAAGGAACACCAGAAGTAACAGACTTTAAAATCTTAAGTGGAATAGACGAGAGAAAATTACTAGGGATTTCCATGGCAATTGAAAAATTTTCACAGCATCCTTTAGCATCAGCTATCATCAGGAAAGCGGAACAGATGGGGATTTCTTCAAATGAATATAAGGCTGAAGATTTTCAATCAATAACTGGAAAAGGTGCGAAAGCGGTGGTGAATGGAGAAAGCTATTTAATTGGAAGCCCCAAACTCTTTGAAGAAATAATAATCCTCACCTCCTCTGTTGAAGAAGAGATACAAAGATTGCAGACCCAAGGGAAAACAGTGATGCTCTTAGGAACTGAGACAACTGCCATCGGACTAATTGCCGTTGCAGATCAGTTGAGGGACAGCAGCCGAAATGTGATTCGAAAATTACACGATATTGGTATAGAGAAAACCATTATGCTGACTGGTGACAATAAGGCAACTGGCGAGGCTATCGGGAATTCGGTTGGTTTGAGCGAGGTAAAAGCTGAACTAATGCCTCAGGATAAATTAAGTACCATTAATTCATTAAGGGAACAACACGGGAAAGTCGCTATCGTAGGGCATGGAATAAACGACGCTCCAGCTTTAGCAAGCTCAACAGTTGGAATTGCGATGGGTGGAGCTGGTACAGATACAGCATTAGAAACTGCTGACATTGCATTAATGGCTGACGATTTAAATAAACTTCCATATACCATCGAGCTTAGCAGGAGAACCCTAGGGATTATTAAACAAAATATCACCTTTGCGCTAGGTTTAAAACTTCTTGCGTTAGTCTTAATCGTTCCCGGCTGGCTGACCCTGTGGATGGCTATTTTTGCAGACATGGGTGCAACGCTTTTAGTAGTATTAAATTCTATGAGACTTCTAAAAGTAAAAGAGTAATAAGCAATGAACAAATAAAACGGGTGGAATCCTTAGCTCCACCCGTTTTATTATTCCTGAAATGCCCGACTTAATTTTTGGTTTCATTCTCACCCTTATAGCTGTGCAGATTTAGTTCCTGAAGCTCTTTATCTGATTTTTTCTTAAAAAAATATATAACTCCAATAGAAAGTATTGATAACACCAGACAAACTATAACTGTATATAGCAATACCAAATCTCCTTAAAAACTAATTTAGTTTTTTACAGCGAAGTACTATAAAAGGAAACTTCGCTGTAAATATTTTAAGGGGTGAAAAGTGTCCTAGAATTAAAATATAGTATAAAAATCTGCAGAAACCATGCAAGAAGCATAACAATTATATTACATAGATTTAATTTTAATGAGATTCAAAAATATTTTATTTAATTTTAGTTTATTCACAAATCCGTCATATTTTAATAGTAAGATAAATTTAATATAACTTTTTATGATTTGGTAATTATCTTTACATACTAAGAATTACCTTCGTAAAAAAATTAATACCATACTAGGGGTGACAATATGAAAAAACTGTTAATATCCTTATCAACTGCTGGGTTGCTTATTGGACTTAGTGCTTGCAGCAGTTCACAAGCAAGTGATAACGACGAAGTGATCGCAGAAACAAAAGCCGGAAATATCTCCAGCGATGATCTTTACATCGCTATGAAAGAAAAGTACGGTGAGCAAGCCCTTCAGGAACTTTTATACAAAAAAGTCCTAGAAGATAAATATAAAGTGGAAAAAGAGGAATTAGATAAAAAAGTAAAGGAAATTAAGGACCAGGCAGGTTCAAACTTTGAAGCACTATTAATGCAAAATAATATTAAAGATGAAAAGGAACTGAAAGAAATACTTAAGGAACAACTTTTTGTAGAAAAAGCGGCAATTCAAGATATAAAAGTTACAGATAAAGAACTAAAGGAGAGTTATGAAAACTATAAACCTGAAATAAAAGCACGACATATCCTTTTAGAGGATGAAAAAACTGCAAAGGATATAAAAAATAGACTTGATGATGGAGAGCAGTTCGAAGATTTAGCCAAAGAATTTTCAAAGGATCCAGGTTCTGCGGAAAACGGTGGAGATCTAGGCTGGTTTGGATCAGGAAAAATGGTTCCAGAATTTGAAGAGGCAGCTTATGCCCTTGAAGTTAATAAATTTAGTGATCCGATAAAAACTCAAAATGGTTACCATATTATTCAAGTTACTGAAAAGAAAGAGAAAGAGTCCTTCGAATCTATGAGAAAAGAGCTTGAATATCAATTGAAGGTATCTAAGTTAGATAATTCTAAAATTGAAGAAGTCATGAAAAAAGAATTTGAAGATGCTAAAGTGAAGATCAATGACAAAGAGTTGAAAGGAATCCTTGAAAATTCAAGTGCTTCAAAATAAATTAATTTACTTTATGAGCGAGGCCGATTCCCTACATGGGGTCCTACCAACAAAACGCGGAAAACATACGCTAAGCAAATTTCGACATGAAGAAAGCCGATTTTTCCTACGCTAAGGAATCATCGGCTTTTAGTATTATTGAATAAGAGGGCGTAGTGAATGTAGACTTGCTACTTTACTTGCATCAAAGTTGTATTCACCAAGAAAATTAATGTGTTCCCATCCTAACGGAGAAACATGTTTAAGTAAATCTTCTCTCAAATTCCCCTTTTCCTTCAATAATTTTGTTGCTTCTGTAAGATAAACGGTATTCCATACGCTAATAGCGTTTATTAGAATATTTAAAGCACTTGCACGTTGTAGTTGCTCTTGTATTCCTCGTTCTCGTAACTCACCTCGTTTTCCAAAGAATAAGGCTCTTGCTAACCCATTCATGGCTTCCCCCTTATTTAGTCCTCGCTGAATTCGACGGCGTAGTGTTTCGTTAGATATGTAATCCAAAATAAAAATGGTCTTTTCGATTCTCCCTATTTCTCGCAAAGTAATTGCAAGTTTATTTTGTCTCGCATATGACCCTAATTTCCCCATAATAAGTGAACCAGACACTTTTCCTTCTCGAATAGAATGAGCTACACGCAATACGTCATCAAAATTCTCTTGAATAATTTTAGTATTAATACGACCACGAAGTATATTTTCTAGTTTTGGGAATTCATTCGGCATTTGGATGGTGAATAGCTTAGAGTCAGCTAAATCACGTAGCCTTGGTGCAAAACGAAATCCTAGTAAATGACTCAATCCAAATACTGAGTCGGCGTAGCCAGCTGTATCTGTAAAATGCTCTTCAATATTTAAATCTGTCTCATGATGAAGTAATCCATCGATAACGTGTACAGCATCACGAGCATTGGTATTAATGACTTTCGTATAAAAACTTGAAAATTGATCACTGGTAAATCGATAAATAGTTGCCCCTTTTCCAGACCCATAGTGTGGATTGGCATCGGCATGTAACGATGAAACACCAACCTGTACGCACATTCCATCAGAGGAAGAGGTACTTCCATCTCCCCAATAGGAAGCTAGTTTAAGCTTATGTTGAAAATTTACTAATGTCGCTTGTGCACGACTTATAGCATCATCGAATAAACGCCATTGCGCTGCATTAGCCATTTGATGATAGGTAACTCCTGGTGTCGCTTCTGCCATTTTAGTAAGTCCTATGTTAGTTCCCATCGCCATGAGAGCAGCCATGAGAACTACTTTTTCCTCTCCCTTTGGTGGGCGATTGGTTGAGGCATGTATCAACATTTCATCAAATCCTGTCCAGTGTGCTACCTCCATTAAAAGATCAGTGAGCTTTATTCTTGGCAACATATTATATAAAGACAGGCTAAAAGCTCTCGCTTCTTCGGGTGTATTCTTCTCCAAACGGTCCACTCGGATCTTAGCCTTTTCGATATTTACTCCTTCTAGAGAATCAAGATTATTTGAAACCCATGTAAGGCGTTGAGCTAGTGACTTTCTTCTTTCCTCAAGATATTCATCTGCCGATGAACGAACGGCTAGTTTAGTTTCCGTAAGACGAGTTGTTGTCCAATCTTCTTTAGGAACAAGATACTCTTCAAAATCTTTATGAAGTCTACTACCGACTACGGATATGTCGCCTGAACGAATATGATTTTTCAACTCTGTTAGTGCAGCCATTTCATAATAGTGCCGGTTAATTATTCCATCATCACCATAAACATGCTTCTTCCAACGTTTAGGAATAAAATCTACCGGGGCATCATTTGGAATTTTTCTTTTACCAGATTCATTTATTTCATTTAGCGTTTTTAGGGCTTGCAATAATGGCTCTGTACCTTGTGTAGAACGAAATTCAAGAGATTTAAGAAAAGTAGGAGTATATTTTCTTAGATAAGAAAACCGATTTTCTAACAAATCTAGATAATCGTAATCCATCGGTCGGGCTAATTTTTGGGCTTCTTCAACGGAAGAAACAATTTTATCCCATGGCATAATCATTTCAATAGCATTAAATGGATCAAGCCCTTCATTTCGTGCTTGGATAAGTGCTGCACCAATATCTGCAAAATGTACGACTTTTTCATTTACTGCCTTTCCATTTTCTTTTTGCATTTCCTCTTGTGTTTTTCGTCCTTTTGATTGCAAAATCATCATTTGTCGATCATGAATTTCAATTGCTTGGTCAATTAGATCTTGGCTTAGTGTTACTAGATAGGCAACAAGAATTGCATATTTCTTATTTTCTTTAAACCTTCGAAATGAGTGTGGTTCATACCTTGCTCCAATACGAGATAATTGAAGTAAACGATTGGGATGGATTTGCTCTGAATTTATTTCTAATTTTAAATCTCGAATATATTCTAAGCGCTTTATTACTTTTAAAAAGGCTTCAGGTGAAGACTGGCCGGGAAGTTCTCTAAGCCATGCTAAGGGGGTTTTTCTATTGTCTACAAAGGGATCTATAAGTTTATCTAACTTTTGTTTTTGCCATTTATAAAGAGTATAAGTTAATGATTTGAAAATCCTTTCCTCTGCTCGTTGACGAGTTTCCCAAACAAGCCTTTCTATAGTAGTCATGCCAGGGAGAATAATTTTCTGATTCCGTATTTCTTCTTGTGCTGTAAGAAGAAGATACATTGAATTTCCATTTTGAAGGGCATGATTCAACAGAAACTGAGCTACCTTGCGATAGTTCCTTAGGGAAAAGTTTTGATAACCATAAACTTGACGGATTTCTTCCATATGCTCATGTTTAGTTGGCTCTCGTTGGGCATATAAAGAAAATGAATTAGGATTAACATCTATTTGGCTAGCTATGTATTCGATTATGTAATCTGGAATAGGTCCAACATCTGAAAGGGACCATCCAGGATAGCGTAGAACACATAATTGAACAGCAAAGCCTAATCGATTATGATCTCTTCTGTGTCGTTTAATAATTTCAAGGTCATATTGTGAAAAAGTATAATAAGTTTCTAGTTCACTTTCGCTCATATCAGCTGGAATTCGTACAAATTCCGTTCTTTGATCTTCTGTTAGTAATTCTTTCCCTCTCATGCTACAACTCCTTGCTAGATATCCTTTTCTTTTCTAGATAACGATATAAGGTTGTCGCTCCAATCCCTGTTGCCGTCTTAATTTGAGATAAAGAGTAATCTTTACTTTCATACATTTTTATAGCAAGTTCTATTTTCTTTAAATCAACCTTCGGTCTACCTCCATTTCTTCCCCTAGCTCTAGCAGCCGTCAATCCATCTTTCGTTCGTTCACTAATAATATCTCGTTCTAATTCTGCTATGCTGGCTAACATTCTGAAAAAGAAGCGTCCCATAGCAGTTGTGGTGTCAATCTTGTCTTGTATGGAGACAAAATGAATTCCATTTGATTCAAAATGTTCCATAAGTTCAATTAAATGTTTGGTACTCCGACTGATACGATCTAATTTATAGACAATCACCGTGTCGCCTTTACGCAAAATTTTAAGAAGCTCATCTAACTGTGGTCGGTTTTTTTTCTTACCTGATTCTTTTTCTTCAAAAGTCTGGTCCACTCCGTAGTGAGTCAATGCATCAAGTTGTAACGATAATGATTGATCTTGTGTACTGACACGTGCATACCCAAATTTCAACAAGAATTCCCCCTTTTTAATACCTTAACTATACCAAAAAGGGGTAATAGATAGATATATTGGTAGTTAGTTTTTGGTTATATTTTTGGTTATGAATTTAAGTGGTTTTCGAGGTTTTTAGAGAGGTTCTCTATTTATAACCAAAAACGGTCGTTTTAGGGAAAAGCTTATTTATTAAACTTTATCCTTAACGTGGGAAATGTGATAAATGGTTGAGCTATTCCTTTATATAAGGGGACGCCTAAGTTCAATATTACATAAATATATATACTATGTGTGGTATTTTATGGAGGTGAGTGTATGCACCAATGCCGTTGTTGTCATGGTGCTGGATGTTGTCGTTATTGTGGTGGGGCTGGTATGTGCTGTTGTTGTAGTGGGCGTGGATGTCACCACTGTCAGGGAAGTGGATGTTGCCCTTGTTGTCACGGTGGCAGAAGATGTGGTTGTTGTGGTGGATCGGGTGTTCAACAAATGTAAAGCTTACTAATCCTATTCAGACGAGAGCTTTTTATCCTAAGCTCTCGTTTCTTATGTTTGTAGTGTTAGAAATCTAGTGAGTGTTAATTAGCGGTATAGTATAATACCATTGGACACATTAATCATTTTTACATAAGGGGGAAAAGGGATGAGAAAAGTAATATTTTCTTTAGCATTTTTAGTAGTGATGGCATTTAGTGGTTCTGTTTATGCAGCACAATCGGAAGAGATGGATTGTTGTCAATCAAAAAAAGAATGTATGGAAATGTGTGAGGAAATGAACTGTCAAATGGATTGTTGTGAAATTACAAAAAATGGAAAAACAGAAATGAAAGATTGTAAGAAAATGATGAAAAAGTCAAATATGGATTGCTGTTAATTTAGTATAAAAGGATCTTCCAGTCGAAACCACCCATTGATTTTACTGCATTTTAAACAGGGTACACTCAGAATGAACACAAAAAATAAAAAAACCTAATTTGGATTAGGGTCTTAGGCTGTCGACAAAGTCGGCAGCCATTTTCTTTATCTTGATAATGTTCAATATATAGTTTGTTGATCCAAGTTTTTTTAAAGAGTAAATAGGGAAAAGTTACAAAGAATAAAAACATCACTAATGAAAATGGAGATGAATGATATGGCAGATACAAATCAAATGCCTCGGGAAGAGGGCATAGATCATAGCTTAAGCCTTATGAGAGAAGGATACATGTACATTTTGAACAGACGCCAAAGTTTTAATTCTAATGTTTTTGAAACCCGATTGCTTGGAAAGAAAGCGATCTGTATGGTAGGAATCGAAGCTGCAGAAGTTTTTTATGACACTGAGAAATTCAAAAGGAAAGATGCAGCACCCAACCGGGCGGTTCAAACATTATTCGGGAAGAATGGTGTTCAGGCGTTGGATGGACAAGATCACAAACATCGGAAGGAAATGTTTATGTCCATCATGTCTCCCGAGGGACTTCAAAGCCTAACAGACATTACAAAAAAACAGTGGAAGACAGCACTAAATAAATGGGAACAGATGGATGAAGTTATTCTTTATGAAGAAGGAAAAGAAGTCCTGTGCAGAACAGCCTGCCAGTGGGCAGGCGTCCCGTTGGAAGAAGACGATGTTAAGGAAATGACAAAAGACTTGGCCGCGATGTTCGAGTCTCCGGCTGCAGTTGGCCCAAACCATTGGTTAGGGAGAAATGCACGGAATAAAGTAGAAAATTGGATTGGTGAGTTGGTTGATAAGGTGCGTAATGGAGAAATAAATCCTCCAGAAGATACAGCTTTACATAGATTTGCCTGGCATCGCGATTTAGAAGGGAATCTTCTGGATACCGAGACTGCTGCTGTGGAAGTGATCAATATCTTAAGACCTATTGTGGCGATCGCTATATTCATCAATTTCACTGCGCTGGCAGTGCATCATTATCCGGAAGAAAGGGAGAAACTTGAATCCCGTGATGAAAAATATGCTCAGATGTTTGTACAGGAAGTTCGCCGTTATTATCCGTTTTTTCCGTTTGTCGTAGCATTGGTAAAAAAAGATTTCACCTGGAACGGCTATAAATTTGAAGAAGGCACATTAACTTTACTTGATCTTTATGGCACAAATCATGACCCTGAAATTTGGGAAAATCCTGATGTGTTCAGTCCTGATCGGTTTGCTAAATGGGAAGGCAGCCCTTTTAGCTTTATTCCGCAGGGTGGTGGTGATTACTTTATGGGGCATCGCTGTGCTGGAGAGTGGGTCACCATTGAAGTAATGAAAGTAAGTCTTGATTATCTGGCTAACCGAATGGAATATGAAGTTCCTAACCAGGATTTAAGTTACAGCATGGTAAGCATGCCAAGTATTCCCCATAGTAAAGTAGTGCTAAAGAATGTTAAACGAAAGCACTAATGGAGAGTTGAAAAAACAAAGCCCGTTTTTCTTTAATAAAGAGAGAAATCGGGCTTTTTATAATGAAAACTCTTAAGGTTCTGATCTTGATGATACTCTCTCTAATGTATCCAACATAAAAAGAGGAAATTAAATTCAGTTATAAGAATAATTAATTACTGCAAACTAAAGAAAACCTTGCTTTTTATGCGAATTATATTCAAACATATATTTGACTATTTGTTTTTGTTCACTTATAATAATATTCAAATGAACATTTGATTGATATGAGGTGAAAAATTTGCAAAATGATGCATGTGAAGTTACGTGTATAGATGAAGAAAAAGTCAAAAGAGGTAAAAATGAACTACTCCAACAAAATCCTTTGGAAGTAGCCAAAGTTTTTAAAGCATTATCGGATGATACTAGGATTAAGATTGCGTATGCTCTCTCTTTAGAAGATGAATTGTGTGTATGTGATGTAGCGAATATTGTTGGTGCTACAACTGCTACAACATCTCATCATTTGAGGTTACTTAAAAATCTTGGATTAGCTAAATATCGAAAAGAAGGCAAGTTAGTCTACTATTCATTAGATGATGATCATGTAAAGCAACTAATACAGGTTGCATTTGCACACCAGAAGGAGGTTGTTAAAATTGTCTGAAGCAAAAGCATTAGAGGCTGAAAAAAATGTTTACCGCGTTCAGGGGTTTACATGTGCAAATTGTGCAGGGAAGTTTGAAAATAATGTTAAAAAACTCCCAGGAGTTCAGGATGCAAAAGTAAATTTTGGCGCATCTAAGATATCTGTTTACGGTGATGCAACGATTGAAGATCTAGAAAAAGCAGGTGCATTTGAGAATCTTAAAGTGGCCCCTGAAAAACCAAGGCGGGAAGCTAAACAAGAGGTTAAAGAGGACAAAAACGTATACCGTGTTGAGGGATTTACATGTGCAAACTGTGCGGGGAAATTTGAGAATAACGTAAAACAGCTTCCAGGAGTTCAGGATGCAAAAGTAAATTTTGGTGCATCTAAGATATCCGTTTACGGTGATACAACAATTGAAGAAGTAGAAAAAGCAGGTGCATTCGAAAATCTTAAAGTGACTCCTGAAAAATCTGCTCGCCAAGTTTCACAAGAGGTAAAAGAAGATACGAAAGAAGATAAAGTGCCGTTTTATAAAAAGCATAGTACTCTACTTTATGCTTCCTTATTGATTGCATTCGGTTACCTTTCCTCGTCTGTGAATGGAGAAGAGAACATTGTTACTACTTTATTGTTTTTAGCATCCATGTTAATCGGAGGATTATCACTTTTTAAAGTCGGTTTGAAAAACTTACTACGCTTTGGATTTGACATGAAAACCCTTATGACAGTAGCTGTTATAGGTGGTGCTATTATTGGCGAATGGGCAGAAGTTGCCATTGTTGTTATTCTCTTTGCAATCAGTGAAGCACTTGAGCGATTCTCTATGGACAGAGCAAGACAATCGATTCGTTCATTAATGGATATCGCTCCTAAAGAGGCACTCGTTAGACGTAATGGACAAGAAATAATGATTCATGTTGATGATATTACTGTTGGAGATATCATGATTGTAAAACCTGGTCAAAAAATTGCGATGGATGGTGTAGTCGTAAGTGGCTACTCTGCCGTCAATCAAGCAGCGATTACAGGTGAATCAGTCCCTGTTGAGAAAACGATTGATGATGAAGTATTTGCAGGTACGTTAAATGAAGAAGGATTACTTGAAGTAAAAATAACGAAACTTGTAGAAGATACAACGATTTCTAAAATTATTCATCTTGTAGAGGAAGCACAAGGAGAACGAGCTCCTTCGCAAGCATTTGTCGATAAATTCGCGAAATATTACACACCGATCATTATGATCATTGCAGCATTAGTTGCTATAGTCCCACCTTTATTCTTTGATCTAAGTTGGGAAACATGGATTTATCAAGGATTAGCTGTTCTTGTTGTTGGGTGTCCATGTGCACTAGTAATTTCCACTCCAATTTCGATTGTTTCAGCAATCGGTAATGCAGCGAAAAAAGGTGTTCTTGTAAAAGGCGGAGTGTATTTAGAAGAAATGGGTGCTTTAAAGGCCATAGCATTCGATAAAACAGGTACATTAACAAAAGGTGTTCCAGTTGTAACTGATTTTAATGTGTTGAACAAACAGGTAAATGATAAAGAATTACTATCCATCATTACTGCTTTAGAGTATCGTTCACAGCATCCACTTGCATCTGCGATTATGAAAAAAGCAGAAGAGGAGAACATTACTTATGCTGACGTAAAAGTTGAGGACTTTTCTTCTATTACTGGTAAGGGTATAAAAGGTATTGTAAACGAGACGACTTATTATATCGGTAGCCCGAAACTCTTTAAAGAATTATTGAATAGTGATTTCGATAAAGACTTAGAGCAAAATGTAACAACTCTTCAAAATCAAGGGAAAACAGCGATGGTTGTTGGAACTGATAAAGAAATACTTGCAGTTATTGCAGTTGCTGATGAAGTTCGTGAATCAAGTAAGGAAATTATTCAAAAGTTACATCAACTTGGCATCAAAAAGACGATTATGCTTACAGGTGATAACAAGGGTACTGCGAATGCAATAGGAGGTCAGGTCGGGGTATCCGATATTCAAGCTGAACTAATGCCTCAAGACAAATTAGACTTTATTAAACAGTTGAGATCCGAGTATGGCAACGTAGCTATGGTAGGAGATGGTGTTAATGATGCACCTGCATTGGCGGCCTCAACAGTTGGTATTGCAATGGGTGGAGCTGGTACAGATACAGCTCTGGAAACGGCAGACGTCGCTCTAATGGGAGACGATTTAAGAAAACTTCCATTTACTATAAAACTTAGCCGGAAAGCTCTAAATATCATCAAAGCTAACATTACTTTTGCAATTGCTATTAAATTTATTGCCTTACTATTGGTTATTCCAGGTTGGTTAACGCTCTGGATTGCCATTCTTTCTGATATGGGCGCAACTCTTCTGGTAGCACTAAATGGTTTACGACTAATGAAAGTAAAAGAATAAAGGGAAAAGGGCTTTCCAAACAGATTGGAAAGCCCTTTTCTAAAAGTGATCTCATTAATAGTATAACTTCTAAATATCTTGCCTAATTAAAAATGGAAAGATTGGGTATAAGTAAAACATCAGCTTGTATATTGCATATTGGTATCCATATAGGATGGGAACGCTTTCGTAATTAATTTAAAATAATTCTTTTCATTCTTATAAAATCGAAGGAGGAAACTGAAATGACTGTTGAGGGAAAAAAGGATATAGATCTTTTAGTTATAGGCGCAGGATCAGGAGGTTATGTAGCTGCCATACGTGCTGCTCAGTTAGGGAAAAAAGTAGTTTTGGTGGGAATAAAGGTTTCTGGTGAAATTGAAGTAGAGATGCCAGAAGTAGTGAAGTGGAAGGACGGTATAGTAAATAAACTAACGAATGGAGTTCAGAGTTTACTGAAAGGCAATGGAGTGGAAGTCATTAGTGGGGAAGCTTATGTTACTGAACCCTATGTTGCCAAAATCAAAATTGGTAACGAAGAACAATTCTTTTCATACAAAGACTTAATCCTTGCGATAGGATCATTACCTACTGAGTTAAAAAGTATGCCATTTGATAGAAAAAGAATCATCTCTTCAACTGAGGCATTGATGCTTCAAGAAGTTCCAAAACATTTAGTTGTAGTAGGTGGTGGTTATATCGGTTTGGAGTTGGGTACTGCTTATGCTAAATTCGGAGCTAAAGTGACCATCCTTGAAGGATCAGGTACAATTCTTCCAGGTACGGACCCTATGCTTACAAATGTAGTAAAACGTCATTTAAAGGAACTTGGAATCACAGTCATAACGAATGCTTTAGTCCAAGGCGGAGAAAATACAGGCGATGAAGTAAATGTTCAAGTTCAGGTAAATGGAAAGGAAGAGATAATTAAAGGGGATTATTGCTTAGTTTCTATTGGAAGAAAACCGAACACAGGAAAAATTGGATTGGAAAATATCGGGGTTGAATTAGACCAACGCGGTTTTATTAAGATAAATGATAAATGTCAAACAAATGTTGAACATGTATATGCGATCGGGGACTGTGCTGGTGGTTACCTCCTTGCACATAAAGCTAGTTATGAAGGTAAGATAGCTGCAGAAGTAATAAGTGGGCTAAAAAGTGTGATTGATTTTCAGGCAATGCCTTTTGTTATTTTCAGCGATCCTGAAGTAGCCTACACAGGTTTAACGGAGAAGGAAGCAAAGGAAGAAGGATATGAAACGGTTTCTAGTCGTTTTCCATTCCAAGCTAACGGCAGAGCATTATCTGTTTCAGATGCCGATGGTTTTGTACAAGTTGTGGCAGATAAGGAAACTAATCGGGTGTTAGGTGTACAAATGGTAGGACCAGAAGTATCATCTCTTATTGCTGAAGCAGTTTTTGCAATTGAGTCAGGGGCAACTGCAGAAGATCTTAGCCTTACAATTCATGCACATCCAACTTTACCTGAACCACTCATGGAAGCAGCTGAAGGCGTTATGGGACATGCTATTCATATGCTGAATAAAAAATAATTCAAACAGTTAGAGCATATTTAATTTAACTAGGCCTGCACAATCATACGTGCAGGTCGAATTATTTATTTTAAATGGAGTGACGATTAATGGAAATCATTTTTTATGTAATAACGGCAGCTTTAGCTAATGTTTTGGGCGGTTTTGTTATTTTTCTTAAGAAAAATTGGTCCAGAAGAAGTTTATATGCTCTAATGGCTCTAAGTTCCGGATTACTTTTCTCAATTGCAATTATGGATCTAGTACCAGAAGCTTTAGAAATAATGGAATCAAGTTCAATTTATATAATTTTAGGTTTTGGCATCATATTTTTATTTCAACAGCTGGTAGCACCTCATTTTCATTTTGGAGAAGAAACACATCAATCTCAAACCCATACTACAATGTATGGTGCATTAATAGGCATGATAATACACACTTTTTTTGATGGTTTATCAATTGTAGCTAGTTTTGCAATAAACAGCGGATTAGGTTTTGTCGTATTAATTGCCGTCCTACTACATAAGATACCTGATAGTTTAACTATATCTTCCATTGTATTTACAAGCTAAAAAGCAAAAAGAAAGCTATCGGTGCAGCTGTTTTATTAGGTTTATCTACCATAATGGGGGCTACAGCAGCTTTGTTTCTAATAGAAATCGTTTCTTTACAAAGTAGCATTCTTGCCATTTCACTTTCATTAACTGCAGGTATATTTTTATACATAGCTTTAACTGATTTATTACCTGTTGTAAATGCGACAGAGGATAGGCCTATTATTCTTTTCTTTTTTTGGGGCATTTTTTTAAATTTTGGGCTTCATTGGATGTTTGAGCAATTAGCTCCTCATATACACTAGAATGAAAAGACGTAAATATTGTTTAAGGATATAGGTGTGGCTTTGAAATAAAGTCTGATAATTTGTAAAAAAGATTGATAATTTATAAATAAAGCTTGATAAAGAAGCAACAGATTTATATGACTAGGTAGGTGCAGATATTTGTTTAATTGGTGTCTCGGTAATGCTATTTGCACCTCGCCAATAAAAAGGAGAGCGTAGAATATGTCTGATTGTTGTTCTACAAAAGGACAAGTTTCTGAAAGTAGTAGTAATGAGTTGTGTCCTTCTTGTAATGTAAAAGGGAAAAAAGTAAAAATAATTACGTTAAAATCAATGTTAAAACCAACAATTTTAGGTACATTGAATGCAGGTTTAACTCATTATTTTTGTTCGTCAAAAGATTGTAATGTTGTTTATTATGATACGGATAAAAAAACGTATTTAAAGTCAGAAATTAAGGTTTCTGTTCACCAAAAAGATAATGCCACAGTTGTTCCTGTTTGCTATTGTTTTGGTTGGACAAAAGAAAAAATAAAAAAGTATGTTGAAAATGGAATTACTCCTAATCCAGTAGAACATATTCGTGAAAATATAAATGAAAACCGATGTGGTTGTGAAGTAAACAATCCTCAAGGTAGTTGCTGTTTGGGGAATGTAACGAGCTATATTAAAGAACTAACCTAAATAAAGATCCATCTTCAACGAAATGATCGAACTTTTTTATAAAAAATTGAACTAAGTTTTGAAATGAGAATCCATTTTGATTATTCTTTTTTCAAAATGGATTCTTTTTTTGTGCCGTAGAATATGAGTTTGTTGAACGTTTTTGGGGTACGGCAACTATTCATTTCTTTTCATGTCACAAGCAAATATCTTCCATATAAAGTGTGGTTTTTTATTGTCGTATCGTGTGATTTCACCATTAAATTAAACATAACTTATTTTAAACTTCTAAATTAAAACGAAACATAATTTACAAATCTGTAAAATGATAGTACGAACCTTAATGGAAAGTTAGGTTTCTAATCAAATTTTGTAAATAATGTCATATGACATATAAAAGAACGAATCGTTGTCATACCCCTTTTTGATTAAACTTTATTCCATTATCAAGACCTAAATTATAAAAATCCTTAAAAATAAAGAAGAGCACATATTAGTCATGTATAATATATGCTCTTCTTTTATTCAATTAAAGCGCCCGATTACGGAAGATCGTTTTAATGTATATTGGCTGAACTTTTATTTCTAAATAGCCTCCAAATTGCTAATTATCAATGTATTCAATTTGACAGCACTCTATCAATTATTACTTGATTTTCGTGTCCATCTACAATGGTTGGTAAATCTTCGTCTGATTTATTATAAGTTATATTTTCGTAAACTTTATCTATAAAAGGGTAAAATGCTTGATAATATGCTTTTGCCTCTAAAGATAAGGTTGGAATCTGGTCATCCGTTTCAACTATTATTTCTTCTAGGCTTTCACTCGCTTTGCCAAAAAACAGGGTTTTATCATTAGTTAAAGTGATGGTTCCAAGTCTTCCAAAGATTTTTAAGTTAGAACCAAATCCGTGATGGATCCCTGATATAAGCTGAATGGAAAAGGTAGAGTTCCTGGTCGTCTTACCCTGCATAAAAAAGGCATCATCAGAGTCCCTAATCTCTCCTGGGCCTTCTGGGACATGAGTATGTGTTAAACCATTAATTGTTATAACCTCGTCCTGAACAAGCCATCTAAGACAATCAATCATATGTGTCCCTAGAGCCCCTAACATACCACCAAACTGATGCTTTTCTCCCATCCAACCCATCTTGTTATTTTGAAGATTCTGATATCGAGATGCGGAAATATGATATTCAAAATGAAGGATATCTCCAATTTCACTTATAAGTTCTTTGACTTTCTGACGAGCAGGATGATACCGCCATTCAAAATCAATGAATACCTTTGTGTTATTACTCTTTTTAGAAAATATTAACAATTCTTCTGATTCTCTACTATTCATTGTAAAAGGTTTCTCGCAAACTACATTTAGACCTTGGCTTAATGCATATTTAACCATTTCGAAATGATGCATCGGAAGAGAACTAACAAATACAAGATCCAACTCCTCTGAGTTTAACATTTTAGTCCAGTTTGTATAATGAACTGGAGTATTGTCCCCATTTGATAAATCTTTTGGTAAATGATGACGCTTTAATGTGCAAATAGCAGTAACATTCATCTTTGGATGGGTATTTATTATAGGGGCTTGAACTGTTAAACCAAAGCCACCTCCAATTATTCCTACTCGCATTTGCTTAGCCTCCCCATAAATGCTCAGTCCATCTTTAACAATCATACCTCTGCTTAGTAACAATTATTTCAAAATCCCCTAATTATCACAATAAGTTACTCTAGAATATGGCTCTATAAAGAAAAATAAGCGCTTCCCCAAGTTCCAGGAAATCGCCCGATAGTTGAATTCCACGTTATTCTTTTAAGGCACTTTCTGAGACATTGACTCTCTTTGATACAAAGAAATATACGAATACATAAACAAATACACTTCCAATTACAAGATAGTATATTTTAGCAGTAGAAGTATGAATGAACATAGGGAAATATAGAGTGAAAAATTGTACATATAATATACCCAAGACAAAATTTAAGAAGGAATCATTCATCTGGGATTTAGAAATAGGATAAAGTAATACACTTTGTTTAATTTCATGTTGTAGAGGAATTATTTGAAATCCAGTCGCAAATAAAATTAGGAGAGTAAAAATCCAACCACTTGTTGGCATAGCATAATTAGCAAATATGCCAATTACAGTTAGTCTTAGATAAAGGTAAAAGTAATCATTATATCTTACAAACAAGTGTGAGTATAAATAAACGAATGTACTACTCTGACTATATGGAATACACCTTTTCACAATCATAGTGAGCAAACGTCTATTCCGAAAAGAACGTTTAAGATTGGAGACATCGATGAAAATATTAATAAATTTAAAGTTTCTTAATAAGGCACTTTCTTCTTCAGCTATTAGCCACTCCCAATTCAGGTTTCTTTTTTTTCCTATAAAATAAATTATATAGGCGAAATTTACACTCATTAAAACAAGCTCAAAAATCCAGTCATTTTTAAACAGAAAATAACACATTAAATATATTGAAAAAACCCTATTTAACCTATGTAAAACAAATTGCACATGGTTCTCTAACCATTGTTCAGTCCACTTCATTAAAATATTATAAAAAACAATCCCCACTATTAAAATAAAGATGGGAAGATTTATATTAGTTGTGTGTAAAAATAGGGATAATAAAACGGTAATTAAACTAAGCAATTTAATAGTATCAATAACAAAGCTATATACAAGTGATTTAATAAAATATGACTTTAATTTCCATTCTAATGGTAACAAAAAGACTATATCTGCCCTTTTAATAAATGTACGAACTTTTGTCGGTATTAAAGTAAAAGTTACAAATAGTGATAAGATTACTTCAACAGATATTTGAGGAGGTATCCACTGAAGAAATAAATTAAAATAATAAATAAAGATACTACTAATGACCAGAAAAAAATAAACAACATTCGCACCAATTATTGAATAGTACCTGAACATTTTTCTATAAAATTCCTGAACCCTTAAACCCCATAGTGATTTTATATCCATAAATATACCTATACTTTCATGAGTTTTTCTAAAAACATAGGATGCATCAACTATTTCATCTATCCTCACTGCAATGTATGAATTGCTTTGCCCTGAATTCATTTCCCAAAGTGAATCATATATCTTAAAGTTCTTCCACAAACTGCTTACATTAGCTGAAATATATTGTTTGGTAACCTACACCAACATTAACACAAATTACCATCTTTGTTTAGAAGTGTTATTCCATTAAATGGCCCGATTGTTGAACAAACAGGGACGGAGAACTCCGTTCTCGCCATAAACTAAACTTTTTTATATACCTCTGCATAAGCGAATTTCAACTGTTTCCGTAATTCTGTATTATCTTCTTCTAGCTTTTTAATTTTTCTCTTTAGAGAAGCGATAATCGCATCTTTGTTGTTCTCATTCACCTCACGTTTAACTTGTTTTTTGGTGGGGACTTGGGCATTCTGTTGCCGTAAGGAGTCAATACGTTCTCTGATTTTAGGATTATTGTAAAGCGTTGCTTTGCTAACTCCCGATTCATTTGCTACGCTATTAAAGTTTATGCTTTCTTTCGCTTTTATAAGTCGTTTTATCGCTTCATCGACTTTTTGAAAGGTATTTGCCTTTCTTTCTTCATGAAGCTGCTTTAAATGCTCTCTACGATCATATTTAGTCATTTGTAACACCTTGCTTTCGTTTCATCCGTTCTAATCTTCCAAAAATAATATGACCTTGTTTAATCGTGTTATATATGTCTTGTAATCTTTCAAGGTTTTTCTGGTTTTTCTCTAGAATTTCCTCTCGACCATATTGCTGGGCAACTTCAATCATTTTTGATGTCGATTGAATATGAATCTCGTATTTGGCTGTGTCCATTTCAGACAAACCTACTGCTAAGTCCTTACATGGCTTACCACCATTACAGGTTAAACATGGTGGTTCTTCTGCATATGGACAATTTCCATTTAATCGTGCTCGACAAGACCCGTAAGGGTTATCAATGGCAGTTAGCTTATGGTCACGCCACAGTGTCTCTAAAACGTCTTGGGGGACATCTTCTTTATCTGATATCTCATAAACTTTCCCATTTAGATCAAAACTAAATACTCCTTGTTCTATAGCGTTTTCAAATGCTTTACGCTTAGTACTATCCAATAAACGTGCATATCTCATGGTCATTTCGGGTGAAGCATGTGCTAACAATTCCTGGAGAGTTAAAATGTCAACACCACTGTTTAACATTTTTACTGCGTATGTATGACGAAATTGATGGGTTTTAAAGTGAAATATTTGACCATTCTCATCAACAATATTTTGTTCATTGGCAAGAATGTTCAGATATTTCCCAATTACTTGTTGTTCATATGGTAGTCCTTTTCGGGATCCACGATAACGTACAAAGATGTATTTATCTGGATTATTATCTTGATTGCTGTTTTGAACAGAACGATCTATTAAAGTCGCTAATATATTTGCTAATTCATAATCTATCGGAATTCGATGTCCTTTCACATAAGTCTTTTCAATATCTGTTTCAATGTAATATTTTTCGTTTAATTTGACTAAACAATTTTGTTTTAATCCCAATACATCAGATATCCGTAATCCTGTTTTAAATGCTACCCAAATAACAGGCTGAAAGTCTTGATGGAAGTGCTTCAGTTTTTCAAATAATTGTTCTAAAACTGATTGAGGAATATGGTCAATATGGTCATAAGATTTCTTTTTAGATTTCGGTTTATCTTCTGGGAAAATCAGTTTTCTAACACTTTGCTCAGGGGCGATTGCGTATTCATATCGTTGAATGTCTGTTAAAAATTTACTAATAATTGATATACTCATTAAAATATAACTTTCTGGATGAGCATTTCTTCGTTTAAGATGACAACTCACATATTGATGAAGCCATTCGATGAACTGTTCAATATGTTTTCTGCTTAACCTCCTTAAATCATTCCAAGTTGGCTCAATGGACGAAATGAAATTTAGAAAATTAGGGAGAAATTTCATATAGTTACTTGCTGTACACCATACAAAATTATGTTTACTCAGTAATCGTTGTTTTATATATTTCTTGACTTCCTTTTGAATAGGAATGTTCTTTATTTTTGAAAAATCCATATGGAAGTTGTGCTTTGACTTACTATATTTAATGCCATATTGCACATTTAAAATTCTAACATCCCATCGATCTTTTTCCCATTCATTACGTGTATCTGTTAATTGAGATAGGGCATTGTACACAAGTCTTAGAAATGTTACTGATTGGGATTTAGATGTTAGAACACCATAAAACATATCATTTTTTATCAATTGAGTTTTAAAGCCCTTCTGTTCTAACCAAATTACCCATTCATATTCCAATCTTTCAATATCCAATTCTAGTAAAGAATAAAGATTTGAATACTTTTCATTTAAAAATGCTGTTAATTTTCTCAAATGTGATGCCTTGTCAACAAAAAGGCTTTTCAAATTCCAATCTTCACGAAATAATTTGCTGTACCATACAAATTTCAGTTCAAGATTGAGAGAATAGCTGTAGACTTCGAAACTTAAATCCTTTTTCAAATTGGAATACTTTTGATATTGTTTATAAAAGTTAGGAATGGCACCAATAAATTCAATACTCCAAGTATCATTTACTAAAAAATAGGGGTTATGAATTTCCCGTTTTGTGATAGAACCATCTTCGTTTATAAATTTTTCTGTATAGGTAGCCAACAGTTTTTCCAATCGTTCATGATAACCCGTTTTTTCTATGCTGCTATGATCAATCGCCTTCATTTAACTGACTCCTTCTCATTGTTCACTTTTGCCAAACTGAAAGCATGTTGTGCTTTTTCCCAATTCTCACGAATTTCTTCATCAGAAGGATGAAGGTACATATTCATGGTAGTTTGTATTTGGGAATGTCCTAACCGTTCTTGTACCTGTTTAATATCCTTTGTCTGTCGATAGAACATTGACGCATGTGTATGGCGGAATAGGTGAGGGTGCACGTTAATTTCTGTTTTATCTCTTAATCTTTTAAATAATGCACTTACATCTTGATAATTCATTGCTTGCCCAATATTTCTGCCATGCAATTTTACAAAAACAAAGTTGGTATCCATCTCTAATTCATCAATGAATTCGTAAAGGTAATCATCAAACAAGTCAATTAACTCCTGTGAAATATGTATTTGTCTTTCTCCTGTTTTCAATTTAGCACCGTTAGGCAATTCCCCTCTATTTTTCAATTGAATACGGTGTCCATTCTTGTGATCAAAAATAAAGTCCTCTATAAACAGTGACAGTGCTTCTCCAATTCTCAATCCGGTTTCAAACAGAAGTTTAATAAGCAGTCTATCTCGTATGTTGATTGTTGCCTTATAAATCCGTTCAACTTCCTCTTTAGATAAAACTTGTACCTTTTTTCTCGGTTCTTTTAGTTTTAAGATATTCTTGTTTGAAGGTTTATCTTTATTAATATGATAGAGAAAATCCTTATAGCTTGTACGACCTCCAGTAAATACTTGCTTCATCAGCTTTTCTATCATGTCATTCTGTATTTCTTGATTTCGATATAAGTAATCATAAAAGTTAGTAACTACAGTAATGGTAAGATTCACTGTTTTCTCTGTCTTTTTTGCTTTAGTTTGTTGTAACGGAGTTACTTTACTACTTGAATATGGGCTCCTTAACCAACCTATAAATTCTGCTAAATCCAGTATAGTGATCTCTTTATAATCTTTTTTTACTTCATCTAAATAATCAAAGTACTGCTTTAGGGCATAACAGTATGTTTTTAGTGTATTGCTGCTCTTTCCTGTTACATCTAAATATTTCAAATACTTCATCACAGGCACTATAGGCATTCCACTATTATCAAGAAGCATATATCTTTTCTTATTACCATCAAGTAATACTTCCTGTACTCTCATAATATCCTCCACCTTAAATCTTAGGATTATAAAATAAATATATTAAACTAGAATATTTTAGTGTAGTTTATAATTCTAATATGTATTAAAAAAGAGGATATTAGCTCATATATTGAACTAATTATCCTCTAATAATCATAGTACAGTTAAATTTTAAAGCTACAATAGGAAACTGTTTTGGTTTTGAGGAGAATCTATCTATTTTTTATTTCTAAACAAAGAAAGAGCTTGGACATTTATTGTAGCCCATGATCTTTCTTTGTTTATTTCCTATCGACAATTGTCATACATAGAATGGTTTTGATTCTGGTGGTTATTCGTGGTACTATCATTTGAATTAGTCTGTTCTATATTTAAATTCTTTGATGTTGAGGTTTCATGCTGGATATTGTTTTGATTATTATTCATGAAAGAATTCATCATTTCAGAACAATAATCCATCATTTGTTGCCAATTTCCGTTCCCTTGGCTAGGAGTGCTGTTTGAATGTGCAAGAGCAGCAGTGCCAATACCTAAAAATAAAGTAACAGCTATTATAGACGTAAGTAATTTTTTCAATACTTCCACCCTCCTTTGCCCCCATTATACCCATATATATAAAATACGAAAACAATGAAGATTGAGTTTTACAAAATTTCAAAAATCGTAAAAGATCTTTTTAAGATTGATTACTCTCTAATTTTGACTCTTTATATGTGCTAATAAGGAATAAAATAACTCCACTAATTAAAAATACATCCGCAGTATTAAAAATTGGATAATTAATAAATGTAACATCGAACATATCTGTTACTTCCCCAAAAATTAAACGATCTACAACGTTTCCCATTGCACCTCCTATAAAAAAGCCAAAGGCTATACGAGTTAGCTTATCAGTTACTTTACGAGAATAAATAAGACCAACGACTATAACAATAATTGCAATGCTAATTAAGAATATTTTTTGTCCTGAAAAAATTCCCCAAGCAGCACCTGTATTTCGATGAGATGTCAATTGGATAAAACCATTGATAATTGGAATGGATTGCCCATAGTCCATAAAATTTCTAACTAAATATTTAAAAAGCTGATCAATACCTAGTGTGAGTATAATGATCCAATACAAAATCGTCACCTCAGAGTTTTATTTTTTATAAATACTTGTATTCAATACTTTAAAAGTAAAAGGGGATTAACAAACAAATTATTGTAAACCATTTCGGTTAATTAGGAATTTAAATTTACGAAGTGAGACCACAGGTTAGAAAATATATTATTTTCTGCCATGATATAAAGACCTAATCCTATAAACACAATTGGAATAACCCATCGGCCGTATTTCTCAAGGGTTTCAGAAACATATCTGAATCTTGCTAGACGATAGCCGATTAAACACCAGACCGCAACCATTATAAAGAAAGTAACAACTGTAATGACCAGTTGGTTGTTATTTAAAGTAGAAAAGAACGGAACATAGATTCCAATATTGTCTCCACCATTGGCAAATGTGATGAAGGCTATACTCATAAAGAGTTTGTTAAATCGGCCTGAATTTAAACTAGAAAGAATAGCACCTTCATCTTCATCTTCACCCTTTATAAACAGTTTAACTCCTAAATAGATTGGGATTAATCCTAGTAAACCTACCCACTGATCAGGGATGAGTGTTACTCCGAATGTTGCTAAGAGACTGATTAAAACTAAAAGTGTAAAACCAAGATATTGGCCAATGACTATATCTCTAGGGTAAATACGGTTTCCCTTCGGCTGCATGTTAATTGTTCGGCCATTACTTGCTTTAGCTTGTGAATTTGCCTGAGAGAACAGCAACATCAAGACAAAAATATCATCGATATTGGTTACTATAAAAGACCCTAAAGCAGAGAGAATGGTTAAAATTAAATTCATTAAAAAACTCCTTTCTAAAATACTTCCTAATCAGAATAAAGAATATTTAGTTGTGTTAGTTTGTTAACCTCTATATTTTCCCTTCATGTAACCATTTAGAATTTCACTTTGTACGATCCTAAAAATAATTTTAGGTGAAAATATTGGAATGTTATTATTCAAATATTTGTTTGAATATATTGTGCTTTTAGATTAAAATTATAAACGTGAATTGTCAACATTAAAATGTTGGTTTGAATGAAAATAAAAAGGGAGAGTAAAATGAAAAACAAAAGAACCAGATCTATTGTACGTATAAGTCTTCTACTTCTTATGGCTTTAGCAGTAGCCTATACTCTTTATCAAAACTTTTTTACGGAAAAAATACGGGTTCAGGCAGGGGATCAAGCACCTGATTTTGTTCTTGAAGATATGAACGGTAACAACGTTCAACTTTCTGATTTAAAAGGAAAAGGAGTTTTTCTAAACTTTTGGGGTACTTGGTGCAAGCCTTGTGAAAAGGAAATGCCTTATATGGAAAGACAGTATAGCCATTTTAAGAATCTTGGTGTAGAGATATTGGCGGTTAATATTGCAGAAAGTGATATTGCTATTGAATCGTTTGTAAAAAAGCATGGTCTTACATTCCCTATACTTAAAGATAAAGACAGAGCTGTGACGGAAGCATATGACATAACCCCGATTCCTACAACATTTTTGATCGATAAGAATGGAAAAGTGTTAAAAGTGATCACAGGAAGTATGACCGAAAGGGATATAGCAAATTACATGGAGCTCATTAAGCCATAGAATTAATAAACAGTTAGGTGGTATCTTTTTGGAACAACTAAGCTTATTTCTTGCATTTGCTGCAGGTCTTTTATCATTCATTTCACCTTGTTCACTTCCTTTATATCCAGCTTTTCTTTCCTATATTACAGGAGTGTCCGTAAATGATCTAAAGGAAGGAAAAGGTATTTTAAGAAGGAAAGCTTTTTTACACACCATCTTGTTTTTGGTTGGGTTTTCAATTATCTTTTTAGCTTTGGGGCTTTCTACTTCTTTTATAGGTACATTCTTTTTGGATTATCAAGATTTGCTAAGACAACTTGGAGCTATTGTGATGGTGTTTTTTGGTTTAGTTCTAACAGGGGTTCTCAAATTTGATTTCCTACTTTCTGATAAGAAAATTCAATTTCAAAAGAGACCTTCAGGTTATATCGGATCAATTTTAATTGGGATTGGTTTTGCTGCTGGATGGACTCCTTGTACAGGTCCAATCCTTGCAGGAGTCATTGCGTTAGGTGTATCAGACCCAGGAAAAGGACTACTATACATGGTTTTCTATGTCTTAGGTTTTTCTATTCCATTTTTATTAATGTCTTTATTTATAGATAAGATGACTTTTCTAAAGAAACACAGTGCAATCTTTATGTCTATAGGAGGCATTTTGATGATTGTGATGGGAGTATTATTGTACTTTAATATGATGACAAAAATTATTGCAGTCTTAACAAGTTTGTTCGGAGGATTTACTGGATTTTAAGGGGTTTTTAGAATCAGTTTTTTTATGAAAAAAAAAGCAAATCTTAAAAGTTAAAAGTGTTTTGTTAAATATATTTTTAAGAATTAATCGTAAGGAGTTTTAAAATGGATTATGTAAAATGCGAATGTGGTCACTCCATTCCACATGGAACGGTTCTTTGTGAGTCTTGTGGACGAACTATTGGCAGAAGTAAGGATGAAACTTCAGAAAAATTGTTGGATATGAGATACGATGGAGGCGCAAGACGCTCACAAATATATAAAAAGTCACTTATCGATAAGATTTGGAACTTTTTCTCATCCGTTAAAGTAGGAATTTGGATAATTGTTCTTCTTTTAATTGCTTCTGCGATTGGAACAATTTTTCCTCAAGAGATGTATATTCCTCCAACCGTTGTCCCACAAGAGTTTTATAAAGATGAATATGGATTTCTTGGACAAATGTATTATGAATTAGGTTTTCACAATCTGTATAGTTCATGGTGGTATTTTTTATTAATAGCAGCTCTTGGAATATCACTTGTTATCGCGAGTTTGGACCGATTTATTCCATTGTATCGCGCTTTGAAAAAACAAGGGATTACACGTCATGAAAGCTTCTTGCGTAGACAGCGTCTTTTCAGAGAAACAAAAGTCAAAGAGAACCTTGACGAACAATTAGATTTGATAATATCCAATTTAAAGAGGAAGCGTTATCAAGTTCGTGAAGAAAATGGTCATTTTCTAGCTGAAAAAAGTCGATTTTCAAGATGGGGACCTTATGTGAACCATGTTGGACTTATTATTTTCCTCATTGGAGGAATGCTGCGATTTGTCCCAGGGATGTATGTGGATGAAATCCTTTGGATTCGTGATGGTGAAACAAGTGTTATCCCAGGAACCGATGGAAAATACTATTTAAGCAGCGATAAGTTCATTATGGATACTTATCAAAAAGCTCAAGAGGATGAAGTTTTTGCAAATACTCTTTCACGAGTCGGGGATGGTAATGTCGTCAAAAACTTTCAAACAAATGTGACATTGTATGAACGAAAAGGAGAAATTGTTCATGGAGCAGAGCCTGAACTAAAAAAGGTGAAAGATGAACAAATTAGAGTTAATTATCCCTTGAAACACAATTCGTATGCTCTTTATCAAACCTCTTATAAATTAAATGAACTAAATAAGTTTAATTTTAGTTTAGTAGACAAAGAGACAGAAGAAAGTTTTGGCAAGATTACAGTTGATTTGTTAGAGCCAAAGAAGGACTATGATTTAGGCAATGGGTATAAAGTTGAAATTGTGACTTATTTGCCAAACTTCTATTTCAATAGTGAAGGTGTACCTGATACAAAAAGCCGAGTTCCTGACAATCCAGCATTTGTATTTAACATGATATCTCCTGAAAAACCAGAAGGTGAAAGAAGCTTTGTTGCCATTCAAAAAACAATTGAACCAGAGAAAGATAATCAATTAAAAATAAAATTTGAAAGCGTAGAGACTAAAAATCTGTCTGCTCTTACGGTTCGGAAAGATCATACGCTATGGTTTCTTGGTTTAGGCGGAGCTATTTTTATGATTGGTGTTATTCAAGGAATGTATTGGAATCATAGACGTATATGGATTAGGCGCGATGGTGACCGTATATTAATCGCAGGCCATACCAATAAAAATTGGTACGGTATTCGAAATGAAGTGAACCATATTTTAAAAGATACAAGCATTCAAGAACTAACCGATCATACAACCGAAAAAAGCAAAAATTCGTAGAGGAGGTAAAGATGTGGTAGCTATAAGCAGTAACTTACTATACGCAGCATTCTTACTATATCTAATTGCAACATTTTTATTTGGAGGAGCCATTCGAGATAAGAGAAAGCAATACGAAAAACCAAGTAAATGGGCAAAAGTCGCAATAACTGTTACTATTTTAGCTTTTGCTTCTCACTTAGGATATTTTATTACTCGATGGGTCGCTTCTGGACAAGCACCTGTTAGTAATATGTTCGAGTTTATAACAGCCTTTAGCATGATGATGGTCTTGGCTTTCATTATTCTTTATTTTATATATAAGGTAGCTGTATTGGGTTTGTTTACTTTACCAATCACATTACTGATCATTGCTTATGGAAGTATGTTCCCGACAGACATTTCTCCATTAATACCAGCACTGCAAAGCGATTGGCTTGCCATCCATGTAACTACAACGGCGCTAGGTTCAGCTATTTTAGCTAGTAGTTTCATAGCAGGGGTCATTTATTTACTGCGTTCCGTTGATCAGACGAAACGCTCAAAAGGAACTTTTTGGCTTGAGTTTGTCATGTACACAATGGTGGCGACACTTGCTTTTGTCGTGATTACAAGTGTTTTTAGAGGAATGGAGTATGAAGCCGTCTACCAATGGGTTAATAAAAATGACCAAGAGGTTGAAATGACATATAACCTACCTTCCATTGTAGGACCGAATCAAGGTGAATTACTTACAGAAGGTAAAATGGAAGCTCTTGTTGAGGTACCAGCGATCATTGCAGCAGGGAAATTAAACACAGTCATTTGGTCTGTTGTTACTGGTTTATTTTTATACGGGATTCTAAGGTTGATTTTAAGAAAAAGAATTGCTGCTGCGCTCCAACCATTAACGAAGAATATCAACCTTGATTTGGTTGATGAAATTGGATATAGATCGGTTGCAATAGGTTTTCCGGTATTCACTTTAGGTGCTCTCATCTTTGCGATGATCTGGGCTCAAATTGCGTGGACGCGTTTCTGGGGATGGGATCCTAAGGAAGTATGGGCATTAATTACATGGTTATTTTATGCTGCCTATTTACACCTCCGCCTATCGAAAGGTTGGCATGGTGAAAAATCAGCATGGCTTGGAGTTATAGGTTTTGGAATTATTATTTTTAACCTAATTTTCGTTAATCTAATCATTGCGGGTTTACACTCATATGCGTAAAGGAAGTAATTTAGAGAAATAGTTTATTAAAAAAGTAAAAGTTTACTATATATTTTTATCTATGTTCTTGGAGGGGTGAATTTTGTAGATCCCCTCCAACTATGTAAATGGACAGTATTCTTTTAAATTTGTTATAAGCATATCCGAATTTTTTTCTTATTCAACTCTCCTTATGATGAAAAGAGAGTAATACCATCGACTTAAAAATTTCATCATCAATATAGTAAAATGCTAATTTACCTTCCTTTCTATAATTAGCTACACCTGATCGTTTTAAAAACCGCAAGTGATAAGAAGCTGTAGCTATAGAGGATTGAATAATATTAGCGACATCACAAACGCAAAGTTCCCCTTCAATAGCTAAGGAAAGAATAATCTTTAACCGTGTCTCATCAGCAAGAAGTTTAAATTTTTTTGATAGATGAAGTGTACTTTTAGAACTTAACAAATCTTGTAACCTTGATACTTTTATAGGGTCATAACAATAGATCTCACATTCATCTTTTAGAGTATCTTTCATATTTTTATCAACTAAAGACAATTCTCCCACCTCATTAATAAATATGTGATTAGCTTATAATGAGTAAGCTTTCATGTCAACATTCAAATATTAACTTGAATAAAGAAGCGAAGTGTTTCATATTCTCATGTCTTATGACGTAAGTATATCTGATTCAAGTATTACTTTATATCAGCTCTTAACAAAAACGCGTGAGAGTAACCAAAAATCATAAGTTATTATGAATGAAGGGATGCATGTTTAATGGATAAAAACAAGAAAGGTGAGTATATCCCTGCGCTAAAATACCATTGGATGACTCGGTTTTATGATCCGTTAATTCAATGGGGAATGCACGAAAAAAAGTTTAAAACGCATTTAGTTAAGCAAGCAAACCTCCAACCAAAGGAAACAATAATGGATTTAGCTTGCGGTACAGGTACGCTGGCACTTTTAATACAGCAATCACAACCTAGTGTGAAAGTAATTGGGGTTGATGCAGATCCTGAAATATTATCAATTGCTAAGGAAAAAATTAAAGAAAATCTAGTTAATAATATCACCTTTGAGGAAGGGTTTTCTGATAAACTTCCCTTTTCCAATAATCTATTTCATCACATATTTACAAGTTTGTTTATCCATCATTTAACTCTGGAAATGAAAAAGAAAACATTTGAAGAAGTTTATCGGACACTCAAATCTGGTGGCCAATTCCATATTATTGATTTTGAAAAGCCACAAAATTGGTTAATGCGTGTTGCATTTTTTCCTATTCAATTTTTAGATGGGTTTGAAACAACTTCAAATCATGTTAAAGGAATTATTCCTAGTCTATTAAAAGAAACTGGATTTGTCTCAATTGAAGAAACTGGTCAATTTTCAACTATTACGGGCACACTAAGGGCATATAAAGCTTTTAAGCCATAAGCTGTTTGATTTTTTATCAGACTTCTTCTTTCATTTTTGGTAAATGTAACTTTTAAATATCCATTTTACTGTAAAAATATAAATAGTACTGACAATAAATTTTTTAAAACAGAGAGATAGGAATGACATACATGGAGAATATTTCACCTTTAAAAGCAGTTATGGATATCTGGAAGGTTAAACGAGGCAAACCAGAAGACATTCTCTCTCGGCAACAATCTCGTCTAGCTGACCTTATTAGTTTTGCAAGATCAAACTCTCAATATTACGCACAAAAATACAGCCAATTGCCTGAACAGATTACAAGCTTACAGCAAATCCTACCAGTCACGAAATCAGAACTCATGGCCAATTTTAATGATTGGGTGACTGACCCAGAAGTAACCATCGAAAGTGTGAAAGAATTTGTGTCAGATATGTCATTAGTTGGACAACTTTATTTAGGACGCTATATGGTTTCGACCACTTCAGGGTCAACCGGGGTACCCGGAATCTTTATTCAGGATAAAGGTTCAGATACAATCATGAAAACATTGATGGCGATTCGCGGAACAACAAAATTGAAATGGATTGACATATTGAAAGTGGCAGCCAAAGGCGGACGAAATGCGGCGGTTTGCTCTACAGCTGGTCATTTTACGGCATTCAGCACAGCTGAACGTCTGCGTTTAAAAAATCCATCGAACGGAAAAATTAGAGCTTTTTCTATCCAATCCCCCCTTTCCACGCTTGTCAAAGAATTGAATGAATATCAACCAGCCTTAATTGGGGGGTATGCAACAGCGATGGAAATTCTGGCAGAAGAACAAAAAACAGGTCGGTTAAATATTCAGCCCGTAGCGATCCTTTTAGGTGGAGAAAAGTTATATCCAAATGTTCGTTCGAAATTAGAATCTGTTTTCCAAGCACGCGTTCTAGATCTTTACGGTGGTACAGAAGCAACAGCCATGACTTTCGAATGTGAAGAAGGGAATTTTCATGTAAATACCGATTGGATTATATTTGAACCGGTAGATGAAAATTATCAACCTGTTCCACCAGGAAAGCAATCTCATTCAGTTCTAATTACAAATCTGGCCAATAGGATTCAGCCCCTTATTCGTTATGAACTAACTGATCGTGTCATCATGTCTCCGGAACCATGCAAATGCGGAAGACCATTCCCGGTCATACAAGTCGAAGGAAGAACCGATGACATTTTAAAATTCTCTACCTCCAACGGGCAAACCGTTCGTATTCTGCCCTTAGCTCTCAAAACCATTGTTGAGGAAACACCGGGAGTAAGGCGTTTTCAACTGATTCAAACGGCACCGGATCAATTAACAGTACGTTTAGAAATAGAGGAGGGAAATCCAAGAGATCAGGTTTGGGAAAATGTTAGAGAAGTCCTTTTAGATTACTTTGCTACACAGGGACTAACTAACCTTTCAATAGAAAAATCAGACGAATTGCCACAAAGGCACCCTAAAAGTGGAAAGTACCAGCATGTTTGGATTGATTATCGTGAATAACTAAATGGTAATGTATCTGGATTTATATAGATAATAACACGATCAGAATAGCGACTTAAAAGCCGATAATTCCTTAGCGTAGGAAAAATCGGCTTTCTTCATGTCGAAATTTGCTTAGCGTATGTTTTCCGCGTTTTGTTGGTAAGACCCCTACATGAAATTAATATTCTCTCTCCTTATAAAAGAACCCCCTTGTAAGCGTTCAAGTTTACATGGGGGTTCTTTTTTACCAGCTTTACATTTTATCATTTGACATAATACTTTTAATTATATAGCTGCAGATAGCTGTACTTACATTCACAGAAAAAACAATATCTCTCATATAATCTTTTTTCTGTTCATACTCTTCAAGAAGCTCTTTTAAAAAATCTGAAACACTCTCTCTTGAATTATTTAAAATTGGCGGCATTTTTAATTTTTCTACTATATTAAGTGATTTTGCTTTTTGGTCGAGTATAGATTCATATTTCACATGCGGTATCATGTGATGCTTAAATTCCCATCTCTGATTATGAGGGACACAAAAAAAGTCTGTGAGGAAATGGCAGATAATACCCATTTCAACATCTATTCTTCTTCGCTTGTTTTTATCTAATAGGTTGTAAGAAGGTAACTTAAGGAGTGAAAGAATTTTATCTACAACAAAGTCAAAAGATTCTTCTATATAATGTTTCCGTTTTGCAAGATTAGGTATAAAGTCAGGTTTCATATTTGCCCAAGAAAAAGTGGGTGAATCTACACTGTATTGTGAATTTTCCTTAACAAACGATTGGATCTGTAGAGACATAACATGATGTGAATAAGCAAACAGGATGAAACATTCCTTTCGGTAAAGAATTCTATTTATCAAAAACATGAATTGTAAAAAAATCAAGCTAAAAAAATTACTTCAATATATCATGTGTTTTTAAATCCTTTAAATATATATAGAAAAAAATTACCCAAAAAGAGGGTTCTTAGAGATATATCTTAAGTAATCTGATTAATAAAAGTATAACATAAAGGGGCAGCGATAGATATTGTAGGGTCTGACTTACTAATTTTGAAAAATGAGTATGAAATAAGCATGCTATAAAAAAAGAAATGTTATTTTCTTACTCTTCACATAAACTGCATACATTTCGGATATATTAATATTTGAACCATAAAATGAAATGGTAAACAAACTAAACAGAAGGGAGCCTTTTAGGTTCCTTTTTGTGTTTATCTTTAAATCTCCACAGTTTTTGCAAATTCATAATCTATACTTATGTCATCTGTAAAGAAAGGGTGTTAACCAATAGAATTAAAATAGCATTTTCTTTTGCATTGATAGATCTATTAGTTGTAGGTTAGTTTTGGCAAGTTCACAAGAGTAAAACACCTATTTGTACTTTTTCCACAAATAATACAGGCCGGTCCTTTCTCTTACCCAGTGATTTGCTTTCAACTCGAGGAATGGCTTTATGAAAATCCTAAAATTCTCCGTAATTAAATTCTTCACTTTATTATTTTTTTTTGAGGAGGAGAAAAATATTGAATCAAGAAGAAAACATGAAGGTTTCATATTAACTATTCACTAAATTATGGACATACAAGTGTTGTAGAGAAGAACTCTCTTGTTAATAGTTTCCGAAGACAGACCAGAAAAAGTGGTAAAGCATTTTTAATTGAATACAGATTTAGGTAGGCACTTATACCTACTTTTTCTATTAGAAAAATTGCATACAATAACCTTCCGATCAAATAATCGAAAAAATGTAGTAGAGGAGATAAAGATGGTAGCTCTTAGCAGTAACTTATTATACCTAGCATTCTACCTATATCTACTGGCAACACTATTATTTGGAGGAGCCATTAGAGATAAGAGAAAACAATACGAAAACCCAAGTCAATGGGCAAAAGTTGCAATAACGGTCACTATAGTAGCCTTTGCTTCTCACTTGGGATATTTTATTACTCGATGGGTCGCGTCTGGACAAGCTCCTGTTAGTAATATGTTTGAATTTATTACAGCTTTTAGCATGATGATGGTCTTGGCATTCATAATTCTTTACCTTATATATAAGGTAGCTATATTGGGTTTATTTACTTTACCAATCACATTACTGATTATTGCTTATGGGAGTATGTTTCCGTCAGAAATTTCCCCATTAATACCAGCGTTGCAAAGCGATTGGCTTGCTATCCACGTAACCACCACTGCACTAGGATCGGCTATTTTGGCTAGCAGTTTCATTGCAGGGGTCATTTATTTACTTCGTTCTGTTGATCAGTCGCAACGCTCAAAAGGGACTTTTTGGCTAGAGGTTATCATGTACACGATTGTGGCGACTCTTTCTTTTGTAGTAATTACAAGCATTTTTAGAGGGATGGAGTACGAAGCAGTCTACAAATGGGTTAATAATAATGATCAAGAGGTTGAAATGATATATAATCTGCCTTCTATTATAGGGCCAAATCAAGGTGAATTACTTACAAAAGGTAAAATGGAAGCGTTTGTTGAGGTGCCAGCAATCATTGCAGCAGGAAGACTAAATACAGTCATCTGGTCAGTTGTTACTGGTTTAATTTTATACGGGTCGCTAAGACTGATTTTAAGAAAAAGAATCTCAGCTGCTCTGCAGCCATTAACGAAGAATGTCAACCTTGATTTAGTCGATGAAATTGGGTATAGATCGGTTACAATAGGTTTTCCAATATTCACTCTAGGCGCTCTTGTTTTTGCGATGATATGGGCTCAAATTGCGTGGACTCGTTTCTGGGGATGGGATCCCAAAGAGGTATGGGCATTAATTACATGGTTATTTTATGCAGCGTATTTACACTTGCGTCTCTCTAAGGGCTGGCACGGTCAGAAATCAGCTTGGCTTGGAGTTATCGGATTCGGAATTATTATCTTCAATTTGATTTTCGTAAATCTAATTATAGCAGGTCTACACTCATATGCGTAAGGTGTAATTTTCAACCGTCCTAATATGCATTATAAATGCTTGGGACATAAAAGAAGTAAAATTTCTCAGCTAAGAAGGTAGACTAATCAAAAATAAAATATCTGAGTAAAAAAGGAGGAATTCATATTATGCAATCTGAAGAAAAATTCACATTGGAAACATGGCCAACTTCGCCTGAAAGAGCTACACTTGAAGCAAAAAATAAATTTTTAGGTTTCTGGTTTTTCTTAGGTGGAGAGACAGTTCTTTTTGCCTCCCTCTTTGCAACGTATCTTGCTTTAAAAAACAAGGTTCCAAATGGGGACCACCCTTTAACAAATGAGCTTTTCAGCATGGAAATAGTTTTTGTTGCGACTATGCTTTTACTAGTTAGCTCACTTACAAGTGTTTGCGCAATGTATCATATGAAAAATTTTAATTTTAAGAAAATGCAATTATGGCTTGGGATTACGGTTCTTTTAGGTGTTGCATTTTTAGGATTGGAAATTTACGAGTTTACAGAGTATTTTCATAAGGGACATACTTTTACAAGCAGTGCATTCGGCTCTGCATTTTATGTACTAGTTGGTTTCCACGGTGCACACGTTGCTTTTGGACTTCTATGGATAGTGACTCTCATGGTTAGAAATGCGAGACGTGGATTAAACCTATACAATGCTCCTAAGTTTTATGTTGCCAGTCTGTATTGGCATTTTATTGATGTTGTTTGGGTATTTATTTTTACAGTCGTATACTTAATGGGGATGATAGGATAAATGACCTAAGTTCTACCTCGGTTACGGTTATCATATATCGGTATAAAACTGGTCAACCAGAAATATTTTCATTTCTAGTTGACCTTATAATACGAACAGGTGCTTCGTATTATAGCTTTAACCAGTTTTTACTGGTTGCTCTTTTTTTATAGGACCTATTATTTCAATAGCCAGGGTAGAACGGACGGGTGCGTGGGAGTTAGATCTCGTAATATAAACTGTTCTCCCCCTACTTG